>Ga0210384_10003409_pt1 | contig 18433 bp, 13 predicted proteins | sample IncBWH2MmetaG_FD_160574 | JGI IMG/M metagenome (GOLD analysis project Ga0210384, IMG submission 160574) | Forest soil microbial communities from Barre Woods Harvard Forest LTER site, Petersham, Massachusetts, United States - Inc-BW-H-2-M | ecosystem: Environmental > Terrestrial > Soil >...
CACAGATACAGTGACAAGCAGACCATCGAGAATACCTACCGGCAGCTCTGGACCGCGCTCGAACAAATTCCCGGAGCCGTGGCCGCAGGAGGCATCACAGCCCTGCCGCTCAGCCAGGCATTTGCATGGACGCCGATCACCATCGAGGGAAGAACACCTCTCCCAGGCGAGAAGTTTCTGAATGCTGACGCGCGCGTCGTTGGCGGGCGGTATTTTCAGGCGATGGAAATTCCGCTGCGCAGCGGGCGTTTTTTCGACGCAGAAGACATCGGTGGAAAAACGCCGGTCGTGATGATCGACGAATTCATGGCCCAGCAGCTTTGGCCCGGGCAAGACGCTGTCGGCAAGCGCATTCACATGGTGGAATCCGAGGAGCCGTGGCTGACCGTTGTGGGCGTCGTTGGGCGCGTGAAGCACGAATCGCTGGATTCCGATCCTCGTATCGCTTTTTATCTTGCGCAAACGCAGTATCCCACTCGCGCCTTGACACTGGTCGTGCGCAGTCAGGGTGAACCGTCCGCGCTTTCGCCGGCCATCAAGCGGGAACTGCGCGGCATCGATCCGGACCTCCCCATGTATTCCGTGCGGACGATGGACGAACGCGTTGCCGAATCGCTGGCTCGGCGCAGATTTTCGATGCTTTTATTGGGGCTCTTCGCCGGAGCCGCTCTTGCTCTCGCAACCATCGGGGTTTACGGCGTGATGGCCTTTCTGGTTAACCAGGGAACGCGTGAAATCGGCATCCGCATGGCCCTGGGCGCTACGCGGCACGAAATCCTGAAGCTGGTGGTTTTCAAAGGGATGACGCTTGCCGTATCCGGTGTAGCCATCGGTTTGGCAGCGGCTTTGGTTTTCACGAGGCTGACGCGCAGCCTGCTCTTTGGGATCAATGCCGCCGACCCCGCGACCTTCGGCGCCATTTCACTCTTGCTGACGTTCGTTGCACTGCTCGCCATCTATATCCCTGCTAGACGCGCAGCACACATTGAACCAATCCTCTGCCTGCGCTCCGAATGAGCCGCGCCAAACACATGTTTCGCGGCCTGTTCCAGAAACTGAAAAATCAGCGAGAAGCAGCGAAGAACTCGTTTCTATTTGGTCGTTCGCGAGGCTGAGAGCGGGCGGGCATCCGGATGCTTCGACGTCCAGTCTTCCGGAGGAAACGCGACGCGCCAGAAAGTGGGGCGAGGCTCGGAAAATTCCAGCCCGATTTCGGCCTTGCCTCCGCGCACGGGACCAAGAAACACCACGTGGCACTCTTGTTCTTCCTGCGTGCGTTTGTGTTGCATCACCACTTTGCTGCCGCTGGTGACGCGGGCGTTCACCAGAATCAAGGCGCCGTGCGCGTTGATGGCCAGCGTCTCGGTTTCTTCCTCAAACGCATTGCCTTGCGAGTCCTTTCCGCGGACGCGGACGGCGACTTGCATCAGCACGCGCTGGCTGCGGCGACGCACCGCAGGAGTTCCAGTCGAATTCGGGGGTTGCGACATACCACCTCTCTCGGTCAACTATACCCGGCCCAACCAGATTGTCGAGCGGCAACGCCGGAATAGGTACTAAATCGTGATATTGCAAATTGTTTTTCTTGTGGGCCCATTTTGGTTTTGGATTAGGGCCGCCGTCAGCTCCGCTGGTCTATGGGAATGTACTGGCGCGTATCGTGACCGAGATAAATTTGGCGCGGCCGGGCAATTTTCTGCTCGGGGTCTAGCAGCATCTCTTGCCACTGGGCGATCCAGCCGGATGTGCGCGGAATCGCAAAGAGCACCGGGAACATCGAGATCGGGAAGCCCATAGACTGGTAAATCAGGCCGGTGTAGAAGTCCACATTGGGATAGAGCTTGCGTTTGATGAAGTAGTCGTCTTCTAGTGCGATGCGTTCGCACTCGAGAGCGATTTCCAACAGTGGATTTTTGCCCATCAATTCGAAAACTTCGTAAGCCACGCGCTTGATGATGCGGGCGCGCGGGTCGTAGTGCTTGTAAACGCGGTGGCCGAAGCCCATCAGCTTGGTTTCGCCGGCTTTCACGCGCTTGATAAATTCCGGCACTTTCTGGACCGAGCCGATCTCCAGCAACATGTGAAGTACTTCTTCGTTCGCGCCGCCATGCAACGGCCCATAGAGCGCGGCGATGGCCGCGGCCGTAGCCGAATAGGGGTCGACGTGCGAGCTGCCGACGCCGCGGATCGTATTAGTCGAGCAGTTCTGCTCGTGATCCGCGTGGAGGATAAAAAGAACATCGAGCGCGCGTTCGAGAGTGGGATTCGGGCGGTACTTTGTCTCCGTGGTGCGGAAAAGCATGTTCAGAAAATTCCCCGGATAGCTGAGCTCGTTGTCTGGGTAGACGAAGGGCATCCCCAAAGTATGCCGGTAAGAGAACGCCGCGATGGTGGGCATCTTGCCGACCAGGCGATAGGTCTGTTTGCGGCGCGATTCCGGATCAAAAATATCTTTCGCATCGTGATAGAAGGTCGAAAGCGCCGCGATTGTGGAGATCATCATCCCCATGGGGTGCGCATCGTAGTGAAATCCATCCAGGAATTTCTTGATGCTTTCGTGAATAAAGGTGTGATGCGTGACGTTGTACGTCCATTCCTTCAGTTGCGGCGCGGTCGGCAGTTCTCCGTGCAGCAGCAGAAAAGCCGTTTCAAGATAGGTGCTTTTTTCGGCCAGCTCTTCGATTGGATATCCGCGGTAACGCAGGATGCCGGCGTCGCCATCGATGAAAGTGATTTTGCTGATACAGGACGCCGTGTTGTTATACGCGGGGTCGTAACTCATCATGCCGAATTCGGTGGGGTCCACTTTGATCTGCCGGAGGTCCATGGCGCGGATGGAGCCGTGTGTTATGGGGATTTCGTAGGACTTGCCGGTGCGGTTGTCCGTCACCGTGAGCGTTTCGCGGGACGCGGCGGCACTTTCGGGCTTTTTCGTTTGCGTTGCAGACGGAGCGGAATCCATTAGGCGATCCTCGGAAACAGAGACGACGAATGGCTGTGACCGAACAAGTCTATACCAAAGGGGGGCCGCCGGGAATGGGACGGAAGTACCTCTAAATCCATGCAGATGCTGGCGTTGTGCGAAGCGAGAGTTAGTGCCCGGCCGAGGGAGGACCAGGGGCCACATGTGCCTCTTGACAATAGTCGTTATAACGAGTATTATGCCTCTGTCAAACCGAGGAGGTGGACCATGATCGACATCCGCAAAAGCCGGGAACGCGGCCATTTCAACCACGGCTGGCTGGATACTTACTTCACGTTTTCGTTTGCCGACTATTACGACCCCAAACATGTGCAGTTCCGCACGCTGCGCGTCTTGAATGATGACCGCGTCGCGCCGGGCGAGGGCTTTCCAACCCACCCGCACCGCGACATGGAGATCTTCACTTATGTGCTCGATGGCGCGCTGGAACACCGCGACAGCATGGGCACCGGTTCCGTGATACGTCCCGGCGATGTGCAGTACATGAGCGCAGGCTCAGGTGTGACGCACAGCGAATTCAACGCGTCCAAGACCGAGCCCGTGCATCTACTGCAAATCTGGATGTTCCCTGAAGAGAAGGGCCTGAAGCCGGTCTACGGCCAAAAGAACTTCAGCGAAGAAGAAAAGCGCGGCAAGCTGCGGCTAGTTGCGTCTCCGGATGGACGCGATGGCTCCGTAAAAATTCGGCAGGACAACGAACTGTACGCGACATTGCTGAGCAAAGGCGAAGCAGTAAAGCACGAGCTAAGGCCGGAGCGGCATGCATACGTGCAAGTTGCACGTGGCAGCGTGAAGCTGAACGGCACCAAGCTGGAAGAGGGCGACGGCGCAGCCATCTCGAAAGAAAAATCCGTCGAACTGGCCGGCGTCGACAACGCCGAAGTTCTGCTCTTCGACCTCGCTTAAGAACAGTCGTTAAAGAGCAAAGCGCAGGAACCGCTCGCGAGAGCAGCTCCTGCCCCTTTTTATTGCACCACGAATTATTCGTATCTCAGCGCCACGATGGGATCCACCTTTGTGGCCCGACGAGCTGGTATGTAACAAGCCGCCAGCCCGACAAACGCCAGAAGTAGCGTCACAGCCGTAAACGTGAGCGGATCCGTCGCGCTGACTCCGTACAGTAACGTCGCCATAAGCCGTGTGACGATAAGCCCAGCCACAATTCCGAGACCGATGCCAAGAAGCGTCAAACGAGTTCCTTCGCCAAGAACGAGACGGAATACGTCTCGACGATTTGCCCCAAGCGCCATGCGGATGCCGAATTCTTGAGTTCGCTGTGTCACGCTATAGGCAATCACGCCATAAATTCCAACGCATGCGAGGATGAGCGCAAGAGCTGCGAATACACCGAGCACGAGCATCGTGAATCGCGAACGCGAAAGCGTGCCCGCGAGGAGCTGATCCATAGTGGAAACGGCGGCCATCGGTTGCTCAGGGTCCATTTGCTGCAGCTCGTTTCGCACTGCCGAGACCAGGGCGAGTGGCTCGTTTGCGGTTCGAACAACAATCGTCATTTCTGACATGACCAGCTCAGGATGCGGCCAATAAACCGTCGGTTCAGCGGGCGTATCCAGTCCCATTTGGCGGACGTCGCCAACCACGCCAATAATTTCCGACGGCGTGTTCTTGCTCTCCTCGAGGCTCTTCATGTAGATGACGGCCTTTTGGCCGAGAGGATTCACGCCTTTTAGGTATTGATCCGCAAACGCCTGATTGATGATGACCACGTGCCGCTCTTCAGTCAGCTCCTGTTCATTGAACGTTCGGCCTGCGCGCAACGGAATCTGCATGGTGGGGAAATAGTCCGGCCCGACAACGCGCACTGCGGCCTCGGGCAGATCCATCAGCGAGCGCTTCGGCTGACTTAGAATGTGAACACCGGTTACCGAACCAAGCCCTGAGAAAGGAGGAAAGCTGTTCATGCTGACGGAGCGCACGCCGGGAAGCGCGGAAATTCTGGCAAGGAGCTGCCGGAAGAAAGCCAAGCCCTCCGCGTCCTTCCCGTATTTCGAAGAAGGAAGCGACACCTTGAAGGTGAGCAGATGACTTGCATCAAAACCCGGGTCAACGCCAACGAGCCGAATGAAGCTGCGAATCAGAAGCCCGGAACCAGCAAGCAAAACCAGTGCAAGACACATTTGCGCGACCACAAAGGCACTGCGCGCAAATTGCCTCCGTTTCCCGGCGGACGTACCACGGCCGCCTTCCTTGAGCGTTTCGGAAATACCCGAATGTGCGGAGATATACGAAGGCAGAAAACCGAACAGCAACCCGGCGAGCAGAGTAGCGCCGGAGGCGAAGGCCAAAACGCGCCAATCAATCGGGACAGAACGCAAATCGAGAAGATTTCCCGGGCTCGCGGCAAGCAGAAGGTTTGTACCCCCCACCGCTAGCGCCACGCCGATTGCCCCTCCGATCAGCGCGAGCAAAACGCTCTCCGTTAGTAGCTGGCGCGCGATGCGCCACGGGCTCGCCCCGATGGCCGACCGCACAGCAAACTCTCTTTCGCGCGTAGCCGCACGCGCCAGCAACAGACTCGACACGTTCGCGCAAGAAATCAGCAGCACGAATGCCACCGCTCCGAACAAGATCAATAGCGCAGGCCGCAGATCGCCGGAAATCTGATCGCGCACCGGCACGACGTTGGCTCCCCAGTAGCCATTGAAATCGGGATATTCCTCGGCGATGCGCGCCGCGATCGTGTTCATCTCCGATTTCGCTTGCGAAACGGTTGCTCCCGGTTTTAGGCGGGCCACGACGCTCAGGAAGCGGCCGACCTCCTTGCGGTCGCTGAACGAAGCAGGAAATACAAAAGGACTCCACATCTGCGGTTTTGCGCCGGTGAACGAGCCGTCCTTGATGAACCAGCTGAAGTTCTCCGGGGCCACACCGACAATAGTTTGCGCGTGACCGTTTAACAGGAGGGTTTTTCCGATGACCGCGGCGTCGCCCGCAAATCGTTCCTTCCAGAAGCCGAAGCTAAGCACAACCACGTTGTCGTGGCCCGCCTTGCCATTTTCTGCCGTAAAACCAGGACCCAGGATCGGAGTCACCCCCAACACGGAAAAGAAGTTCGCGGAAACATCCTGTAAAACAACCTCCTGCGGAAGTCCGTTCCCCGTGAGATTGGCATGTTGATCGAAAATCGCCGCCATCTCGGCGAACACACTATTCCGGCTCTGCCAGTCCAGAAAGTCTGGCGGAGACACAGTGTTGTGCGGGTTCGGATGCTGCGAATCATTCTCCCAAAGCATCACTAACCCCGCCGGATCGCGGTACGGCAACGGGCGCAGTAGGGCGGAATCAATCACCGAAAAAATAGCGGTATTCGCGCCGATGCCGAGAGTGAGGGTAAGAATGGCGACGGCAGTAAACCCGGGGTTGCTGCGCAGTATACGCAGAGCGTAGCGCACGTCCTGAAGTAGAGTTTCGACAACGCCAACGCCTCGCGCATCACGGCAATCTTCCTTGAGTTGTTCGTGTCCACCGAATTCCAGACGGGCGCGCCGGACCGCTTCTTCGCGCGGCACGCCAGAAGCAACATATTTCTCTACTTGCCTGTCAAAGTGCGAATGAAGTTCCTCGTCCATCTCAGCCTCCATAGCCCCGCGTCGAAACAACGCACGTAGACGAAAAGACAAATCGCTGAACATGACGAACGGACTCCTGGCGCGTTACAAAAACTTACAAGATGCCGCCGGACTACTCGTACCGCAAAGCAACCATCGGATCGACGCGCATGGCGCGCCGCGCGGGAACGTACCCGGCGACCATGGCGACGGCGGAAAGCACGCCAATCGCGGCGATAAACGTGAAAGTGTCATGAGGCGCAAGCCCAAACAACATTTTTGCAGCACGCCGACGGTTGCTAAGGCGAGGCAGGCTCCCGACGCGAGGCCACCAGCAAGAACAATGATCACGTCGCGCATCACCAGCCTAAGTATGGAATCCCGCGGCGCACCCAGCGCCATGCGAATCCCAAATTCGCGCTGGCGCTGCGCCACCAGATAACTCAGAGCGCCGTAAAGGCCGATCATCGCCAGTAGCAAAGCCAAAGCGCCAAAAAAAGTGGAAAGTGTCGCTAGCAGTCTTTCCTGCACCAGAGAATCATCCACTTGCTCGGCGAGAGTGTGAAACTCGAGCGGAATCGCTCTGCTCACCCCAGCAACGGTTTCCTGCACCGGCGAAAGAAACGCCGAAGGCTGCGTCGCTGTCCGCAGCTCGAATGCTTGCTCTTCCGCATTCTCCGCGAGTTGCGTAATTGGGAAGTACGCGATGGCGTGCGCTTCCTCCCGCAACGACTCGTATTTTGTATCTTTGACGATTCCCACGATCTGAATTGGTGCACCGGTCTTTCCTACACCTGTATCTATGCGGAAATACTTTCCGAGCGCTTCACCCTTCTCGAAAAACTTCGTGGCAAGTGTTTCGTTGACGATAGCTACCTTCTGGGCGCTCGTTGCGTCGCCGCTGTTGAAGGCACGGCCAGTTAGGAGCGGAGTCCTCAATGTCTCAAAAAATCGCGGCGACACGTAGTTAAAGTAAGTCAGCGCGTTGTCTCCTGTCGGTGCATTCGGCGCATCCACGACGAGCACGCTGTTCCAGACGTAGCTACTCACCGGCGTCATCACGGACCGGCTCGCGGAGACCACTCCCGGCAGCGCGCGAAGCCTCGTTTCGATTTCTTCAAACATTGCCGGCTCCTGTTCTTGTGCCACCTTCGCGTTGTGCAGATCGGCATGCACAATAAGCACATTATTCCGGTCGAATCCCGCGTCCAGCGTCGCCAGCTTGACGAGGCTTCGCAGAAACAACCCGCTCGCCACCAACAATAGAAGCGAAAGAGCGACTTGCGAGGCCACAATCCATTTTCCAGGCCGGAGCTTTACGTGAGTCTCGTTGTCAAACGCCTCGCTGCCTTTCATGGCCGACGTCAGTGAAACCCGCGTGGAACGAAACGCCGGCAAGACTCCGAACAGCAGGCCCGTGAAAACGGCTGCGGCCCCCGTAAAGCCCAGCACGCGCCAGTCCGGAGACAAATCGAGAAATACTTGATCCCGCTGCGTGGAAATGAACCGCACCAGAAGAGAGCTTCCCCAGCGCGCGAAGAAAACTCCGAGAACGGCGCCCGCTGTCGAAAGCAGCACGCATTCCGTCAACAATTGCCGGATGAGCCGCGCGCGAGAAGCCCCCAGCGCCCGTCGAACCGCAATCTCCCTATGCCGCGCTGCGGCCCGCGCCAGCATCAGGCTCGCGATGTTTGCGCACGCAATCAACAAGACGAGTCCAACCACGCCCATAAGGACGTTCAGCGGCCGCGTGAATTGCCGCCGAAGATAGGACGTCCCGGTCGCCGCGGGAATCGTCGCCAGGGTTCGCTTCAGAAAATCCTGCTGGCCCTTCTGATCCCAGCTGTGTGGCAATGCGGCGGCAAAAACGTCCGGTGAAAGCACTCCCAGCCGCGCTTTCACCTGGTCGGGACTAACCCCCGGCTTCCGCCGCCCCATCACGCTCAGCCACCACCACGAACGTTTGTCCAGCCGCGTGTCCTTGCCCTCGAATATGGCCACGGAGCAGATCGGGATCGCAACTTCATATTTGCTTCCTACATCCACGCCATAAAATCCCGGTGCGCTCACTCCGATAATCTGAAAATAGTGATTGTCCAGGGACAGCGCGCTTCCGACGGCGCTCTCTGCTCCGCCGAAGCGGCCTTGCCAGAAGTTGTAGCTTATGACCGCCACACCGGGACAGCCGCGCTTGTCATCCTCGGTGCCTGTGAGACGGCCGGCTGCGGGACGCACTCCCAACGTGGAGAAGAATTCGCCACTTGTGTAAATTCCATCTGCGTTGTGCACTGCCCCGCCCTGCGATAAGTCGAACTGCGTTTCGCCCCACGCGAAAATGCCTGAGAAAATGTCTTGGCGGTTTCGCACTTCCTCCCAAAGCGGGTTAGTGAAGCTCGGACTTCCTTCCGGGTTTGACGAATAGTGCGAGCCTAGGATCCGCACTTGCATTAACTCTTCCGGCTTCGCCACCGGCAGCATTCGCAGCATCACCGTATCGATCAAGCTGAAGATGGCGGTGTTTGCTCCGATACCGAGCGCTAGCGAGAGGATCGCGACGCACGAGATGACCGGTGTGCGCGCCAGAATGCGCAGCCCGTAGCGAATATCTTGAAACAGCGTCTCGATGAGATTCACACCGCGAGCGTCGCGTATTTCTTCCCTGAGCTGTTCGTGTCCGCCGACCTCGATACGCGCGCGACGCGTTGCTTGCTCGCGCGTCATGCCAGACTTGAGGTGCTTCTCAACTTGTTGATCGAAATGGAAGCGCAGCTCCGCGTCCGCTTCCGATTCCACGGAATCGCGGCGGAACAGGGAACGAAGGCGGAAGAACAGATCGTTGAACACGGAGCCTCCTTACGCCGTCTCCAGAATCTGGGCGACGGCAGCCGCCAGTTTTTTCCAGGAGTCTTTTTCAAGCTCGAGCTGTTTGCGGCCGGTTTTCGTGAGTTCGTAGTATTTCGCTCGCCGGTTGTTCTCTGACGTGCCCCACTTCGCTTTGATCCAGCCGCGGCGCTCGAGCCGGTGAAGCGCCGGATAGAGCGAACCCTGCTGAATCAGCAGTACATCGCTCGAGATCTGGTGGATGCGCTCGGAAATCGCCCAGCCGTGCTGCGGTTCGAGCGCCAGCGTGCGAAGGATGAGCAGGTCCAGCGTCCCCTGTGGGAGCTCAATTCTCTTTTGCGCCATCAGCGGGTTCCCCCCTGTTACTTCGTCAAGAGACGATACGCCCTCTCTTGTCGAAGCGCAAGGGGAAAGAGTATTTGCAAGGAAAGGGAAAGGCCCCTGTGGGGCGGGGCTTGTTTATCCTGGAAAGGCCCCGCCGACTCTACCTAACCCCGCGTCCGCTGGAACTCGTGCATGAAGCACGTGAGGGCTTCGACGGCGCCCAACGTCACGGCGTTGTAAAGCGATACCCGCATCCCACCGACCGATCGGTGCCCCGGTGTCCCAACGAGGCCCGCCTCCGCGGCTTCCACGGCGAATTGCTTTTCGATGTCTTCATTCCCGCCAGCAACGCGAAAAACCACGTTCATTTTCGAGCGCGAGGAATTTTCCACTGGGCAACGATAAAACCCATTGCTCGCTTCAAGCGTGTCGTAGAGTAGCTTCGCCTTCGTGTTGTTCCGCTTCTCGATCGCGGTGATGCCGCCTTCGGCATCGATCCACTCCATCACCAGGCCCACGATGTACACCGCGAACGTCGGCGGCGTGTGATATAGCGACTTCTCCTTGATGTGCGTGCGGTATTGCAGAAGCGTCGGCAGGTTTTTGTCCGCGCGCTCGGCAAGGTCCTTGCGTACAATCACGACCGTAACGCCGCTTGGCCCTAGATTTTTCTGCGCTCCGGCGAAGATTAGTCCGAACTTCTTTACGTCGACGGGCCGTGAAGCGATATCCGAAGACATGTCCGCAACAAGCGGCACGCCGCCTGTGACAGGCATCTCCGTCCACTGTGTGCCCTCAATCGTGTTGTTCGTGCACATGTGCACGTACGAAGCATCCGCCGAATACTTGATTTCATCTTTCCGTGGCAACCGCGCGAATTTGTCCGCTTCAGTCGATGCCGCGACGTTATGCAGAATCCCTTTTTTCATTTCCCCGAGCGCCTTCGCCGTCCAAGTCCCGGTGTGAATCAAGTCGACCGGCTTCCCCGGCAAACAAAGGTTCATCGGCGCCATCGTGAATTGCATGCTCCCGCCGCCCTGCAAAAAAAGCACCGCGTAGTCATCGGGAATCGCGAGGTGCTTGCGCAAACCCGCTTCCGCCGCCGCATTAATGCTCTCGAATTCCGGCGAGCGATGGCTCATTTCCATCACGGACATTCCGCTGCCGCGCCAATCAAGCAGTTCTTCCCGGATGCGCTGAAGCACAGGAAGCGGCAAAGCCCCCGGCCCCGCATTGAAATTGTGTACGCGCTTCACGGCGCGCTCTGAGGCTGTGGAAGTACTCACGGTGGATGTTTCCTCTCTCTTGAATATGGCGCAACCGCAAGGCTGGGGCGGGCGCTGTTTATATGGCTCTTCAGAATAACAGAATCTCGCGAGCGGTCAGAAATGCGATTCCGCACACAATTGGAATCGACTAGGCAACCTCGGCAATCGCGAACTCCACGCGCCTCCGCATCGGGTCGATTCGCTCTGCTCGCACGCGCACGCGATCGCCCAGATGCCAGGCACGCTCTTTGGGTGCCGCGCCGCGCCCACGACGCGACCCGGGGGTGCCGCGCCGGCCTTCACCTCCGGACAGCGCGACCAAAGCATGATCATGTTCGCGAAATACGACACGCGCCCCCGCCGCATCTTCGAGCGCGTTGATTGGCAGCAATCCCTCCACGAAAACTTCAAACAGCTCGACAAAGCATCCAAACTTCTGCACCGAAATAATCAGCGCCTCGTATTCCTCGCCAAGATGAGCTTCCATGAATTGCGCCGTCTTCCAATCCATCAACTCTCGTTCAGCCCCATTGGCGCGGCGCTCCGCTTCCGAAGTTTCCGAAGCAATCTCTTCAAGCTGTGTTTGCGAATAAAGGGTCGCCTCCGCACCGCGCGCCGAATGACTTGCAGTGGGCGCAGCAGCGTGCGGATGCTCCAAAGCCCACTTCAAAATGCGATGAACGATCAGGTCGGGATACCGCCGAATCGGTGAAGTGAAATGCGTGTACTCGTCAAACCCCAGCGCAAAATGCCCAAGCGGCTCCGCAGCGTAGCGCGCCTGCTTCAGCGAGCGCAGCATCAAGTAAGAAACAATGCGCTCCTCGGGCTTCCCCGCCAATTTCCTCAGCAATCGCTGATAATGCTGCGGTGTAATCTTCAGCTCCGTGGAGCCAGGCAGCGCCACTTTCATTCCACGCTCGCGCCCATGCCCATAAGAATCCGGCCGCCCCGCCTTTGCCGGCGCAGGCACACGCCCGTGCCGCACGGCCACCTCCCGCTGGTGCAAATCCGCGACGCCGAGCGAATAACCAAACGCTCGCGCCAGCTCTTCGAACTCCAGCACTTTGCGCGCATCCGGCTTTTCATGCACGCGATGCAAGGACGCGATTCCGCGCTTCAGCAAATACCCGTCCACCGCGCGGTTTGCCGCCAACATGAACTCTTCAATCAACCGGTGCGCGATATTCCGCTCGCTACGCACAATATTGGTCATGCGTTGTTGCTCGTCAAATTCAATCACCGGCTCGGGCAAATCGAAATCGATCGAGCCATGTTCGTTGCGCCGTTTGTTGAGCAGCAACGCCAGCTCTTTCATGCTGCGAAAATGCTCAGCCAAGCCTGCATAGCGCACGATGGCGTCCCTGTCGCCCTCGATCACTTTATTCACGTCGGTGTACGTCATCCGCTCAGCCGAGCGAATCACGCCAGAAGTCATTCGCGAGCTCTGCATGTTTCCCGCACCGTCGAACTCCATCAGCGCGCTCATCACCAGCCGTTCCTCGCGCGGCTTTAGCGAACACATCCCATTCGAAAGCGCCTCCGGCAGCATCGGCACAGCGCGGTCCGGAAAGTACACCGATGTCCCGCGCAGCCTCGCTTCCTGATCCAGCGCTGTCCCCGTTCTAACGTAATGCGCCACGTCGGCGATATGCACCTGAAGACTCCAGCCGCCATCCGGCCTGCGTTCCACGTAAACCGCATCATCAAAGTCGCGCGCCGTCTCTCCGTCGATCGTCACAATGGGCAGGTGACGAAAATCCTCCCGCCCTTCGCGCTCGGCTTCGCTCACGGGCGCAGCGCGAAGCTCCGCTTCCTCCAAAACAGCGTGAGAAAATTCGTGCGGCAAATGATGCTTGCGAATGATGATCTCGATGTCCACGCCGAGATCGCCCGGCCGCCCCAGAATTTCTATCACGCGGCCCGTTGCCGCCGCTCCGCTGCGCGGATAACGCAGCAGCTCCACGTTCACTACTGTGCCATCCAGCTCAGGCAGTTGCGGCAACCGCCGCCCGCGTGCGCCACCGTCTTTCGCATCGGCCCCCAGGCCTAATTTCTCTCGCAGCGCCGGAGTCAGCTCATCTCCAGGAGGAATCTCGATTTCGTGCTGGATCCGGTTGTCATACGGCAAAACGACATTCCCCCGCGGCCCATATCGAAACAGTCCCACGACCGAGGGATGCGCCCGCCCCAGCACCCGCACGATCCGCCCTTCCGCGCGTTGCCCGCCGTGCGAGCTCCCGCCGCGAAACTCGCTCACGCGTTGCAGCTTCGCCACCACGCGGTCGCCGTGCATCGCATCTCCGATAGCGTCGCGCGGAATAAACACGTCGCCATCCAGCTGTGGCATCGGCACATCCGCCACCACAAATCCGTAGCCGTCGTGATGCAGCACGAGCCGTCCTCGCACCTCATCCCGCGCCAGCGAATGCGTTTCCGCCGGCCGCTGAACGCCGCCCGCTGAACCTGGCCTCGTGGAACTCTGTCTCCCGGAATCGCTTCCCACAGATCCAGGATCCATGGCCCCTTGCCCCGTCGAACGACCGGTCTTGCCCCCCGATTCGGCCTCGCTTTTTCGCCCCGCAAGCCGGTAGCGTCCCCCCGGCAATTCCTCAATCGCTCCCCGCTTCTTCAATTTAGCCAGCATATTGAACAAGGGTTTCCGGGCAGCCTTCCCGATGTGCAGCGTCGCCGCAATTTCGTTTGCCGACACCGGCTCTCTCGTAACTTGCAGAAAACGAAGTATGTTATCTAGGCTGAGCTGAGTTGGGCGGGTCATAGGTCGGTTGCACCAGCTCCCCGGTGCGAACTTCCACAGGGATTTTGTCACTTTTTTGCATTTTTTCAGGAACTTTTTTCGTTCTGCCGGGATTAAATAGGTAGGCCAACACACGACCGGCTAGCCGCCCTCCGTCAGGCTAGTCGGACATCCCCGAAAGGGGACATGAGGAGGCGGGACGACCTGGCCCGCCTCCTCTTTTTATTCCTGCGGATCTTTCTTGCCGAGAGGGTCGACCACACTTATTACGTACGCTCAAACACCGCCTGTACCACACCGCAGCGGTGCTCTTCCAGGTTCCTGCGAAGGTTCGCGGCCATCTGGGAAAACTCTTGACCGAGCAGAAGGTGTAGTCCCAATCGAGGGACATCCGCAGGATCGCGCTTCGCCGGCACTTTCGAAAGCCAATCGGCCGCAGCTTCCGAAACATCATTCCAAACGAGCAGGGAAAATCCGGAGCGAACTATGGCTTCCCGCGTTTCCTCGAGAGTGAGCAGATGGCTCAAGGAGGCACTTCGCGCCCACGGCACGGGAAATAAGATTGATCCTCCAGTGGATTGCACGACATCGTGCACTGCAAAGCGGCCGCCAACCTTTACGACTCGGGCGATCTCCGCATAAAAGTCCGCCTTCTCCGCAATATTCATAGACGCGTGTTGTGTCCATGCGGCGTCAAACGTCTGGTCCGCAAAACGCAAATGCAGCGCATCCCCGTGACGGTAGTCAACCAGATGCTCCAGTCCCGTGCGTTCCGCCAACAGGGAGGCAATCCGGCAATAGCTTTCCGTAACGTCTATTCCGGTTACGCGGCACCCGTACGTCGCGGCAAGAAAACGAGATGGTCCCCCGAGTCCGGAGCCCACGTCCAGAACATGCATGCCGCTTGATAGGGAGCACAAACGAGCAAGGGCGTCGCTCGCGTCCAGCCCTCCCACGTGGAATTGATCCAGCGCAGCCAGGTCGCGAGACGATAGCGACTGCCCCTCCAACAGCCCCGCGCTGCGCAACTGTTCGACGATGCGCTGTTCGAGATCGTCGCCGCTCGCATAGTGGCGCGTTACTGCCTCGCGTGCTTCCATGGCGCCTCTCTATCGGAACTTTCGCGTCATCATCAGCGCATCGTAGTCCGTGCCATCCACCCGCAAGGCACGAGGCATCACGCCATAGGACTCGAATCCAAATCTTTTGTAGAACTTCCAGGCCCTTTTGTTTTCAACCGCGACATACAGGTCTACTTGATCCACTTCGCGGCTGGCCACATCCAGAACGTGCTGAAAAATCGCCGCGCTCAAACCCGTCCCGCGATGCCCTTCCGCCACGTGCATATTCCAAACCATTCCCACGTGTCTCCGCTTCGGCGACATCTGCTGCTGGAACGTCACGATTCCTCCGAGGCTCCCCTCCACAAACGCGCCGTACGTCGCTTCCCGTTGGAGACGCTCGCCAACTTCCTCCAGGCTGCGAACCGATTCCTGTTTGTAGTCTGCTGCAAACGCGGACGGTGCGGACCGCAGCGCTTCAAGAAAGAGAGCCTGATAGACCGGCACGTCCGCGGTCCCAAGCCGCCGAATTTCAAACTCGCTCATCAGAGATGCCTCCCGAATGGGATCTGCGCCTGCGAGCGCCTAAACCGCCCTCGTAAACCAGCGCATTTAGATGTCATCTGTCATCTAACCAGATGTTTGATATCATCTAAACGTTGCGGTCGTCAACGTAAAAGTTATCGAAACCGAAGGAGAACCGCCGATGCGAAGGTCCAAGGCCGATACCGCCAGAACGCGCGAACGCATTGTCGAAACGGCTTCGCAGCAGTTCCGTCGACATGGAATCTCCGATGCGGGCCTGTCTCGCTTGATGGCCGCCGCAGGTCTCACCCATGGAGGGTTCTACCGCCACTTTCCCTCAAAGGACCAGCTTGTCACCGAGGCGTGCCAAAAGGCGCTTATCTCTCTGACGGACGGGCTCGAAGCTCACGTGGATGGGAAGTCTCCGAACCACGCCCTGCCGCTTCTTCTTGAAAAGTATCTGTCTCGAACCCACAGAGATCAGCCGGCTGCGGGATGCGTGCTCTCCGCCCTGGGCAGCGAGCTTGCTCGCTCCGATGCCGCCACCCGTAAAGTGGCCACGAATGGTTTCCTGCGCTTGGCCGGATTGATTGCCCCCCAGCTAAAAACTTTGCCGCCGGACGAAGCCCAGGACCGCTCCCTGGCCATTGCTGCCGCCATGGTCGGAACGATCACTCTCTCCCGCATCATCACCGACGCTCCCACTTCCAACGCCCTCCTTCGCGCAACAAAAAACTACATCTTGAAAGCAGCCCGCAAATAGCGCTAGTCGCGAAAAGGGCCTAGAGTACCTTGGGGAAAGCTATGAAAATGAATCAGAGAATGTCAGCCCTCTTGCGACAAGCTGACATTCCCGTGCCATTTGTCGATGATCCCACTCTAAGGACACTTCCTTGCCAGCCTTCTCAGTGGTGGGTGAGTTTGTTTTGTTAAAGAACAACTATGAGCGGCGTAGCGCGGCTCGAATCAAGTGTTGGGCGCGTTCGTTGACGACGATCTTTCGGAGCTTTGCTTCTAACGCGCCATCTTCTGAAGCGTATACAACAGAAGTTTGCGGTCGTCCTCGGTAGCCTTGCCCAATAGTCGGCGGAGTTTGTTTAGAAACTTCGCGTCCTTGCCTGAACTGCCCCAAGCGAGATCGTCAGAGGACTTGCGCTTTATCAGAGTCGGGACCTTTGGCGGCTCCTCACCGTCGTAAAACAGTTGATACACTGGCACTTCCAAAGCACGCGCAAATTTTTCCAGTGTCTCGACAGCCGGAACGGTATGTCCATTTTCAACACGAGAAACGTAGCACCGCAGAAGTCCGGTGCGCTTTTCAATGTCGCCCTGGCTGAATTTCTTTTGTTCGCGAAGTTCGCGGAGTCTGTCGCCTATGACCATTTCGGGATTATTCCATCAAGGCGGACGGAAGGCAAGGCGGTCTCGTAAGCTTTCTCAGGATGGCGGGCGGGTGGAGCACCCTTAACGCACCGAGACGACGTTGACTTGTTTTTTCCCGGGTGGCCCGCCTTTTCGGGTTTAGTTCTCGAAAACGTGGGTCTCTGTCTCTCTCAGTGCGATCATTAGCTTCAGGAGCTTCAGGATGTAAGCTTTTCCACACATTTCCACAGTCTCACCAAACCCTCTCAATCCCGCCAGCTCTCTCAAATCTCTCGACTTCCGCCCGTCTCATTCGAATGATACTCCTTGAATAATAGTCCTTGACAGTAATCATAAACCATGCTACCCTCTTCCATGCTTTCGTCGCATTCTATCCAATCATCCTCCCCTTCGCCCGGCCTCTCCTTCATCCGCAACTCTCTTTCTCGTCGTTGTAGGTGTGGGGCTTCAGCCCCGCGGTTTTTTGCCCGCTATGTTTTTCCCTCTAAACTCTTTAGAATTCACACTACCGCAAAACACACCCATAAACCCTTTGGAATCCGCACTTTCAAAACACAGGACTTAAAGTCCTTTAGAATCCACATTTACGAAAAAAGGGGGAGGGGGGAGGGGGGAGGGGTACCCGCGCGCAACCGCTGTCCTAACTTGTCACCCCGATCGCACCGACCGACCAAAGTTCCGACCTTGTCGGAAAGGCCCTGCCTTTTCGCGTCATGCGTCAGCTCGCTTCCAACTACTCACTACCCGCTGCTCACTACTCACTGCCTCTCGGAAACAATGTCCCTCCGCAACCGTCAAATAAGCCAGCGGGCAAGTGCGCCCGGGAGGTCCCTATAATGGCCGGAACTCTTAGTCAAGACTTGCGTAGCGGCATTCGCATGTTGAAGAAAAGCCCGGGCTTCACCTTTGTCGCCGTTCTCTCGCTCGCTCTAGGCATCGGTGCCAACACCGCCATCTTCACCATCATCAATGCCGTCTTCCTCCATCCCCTCCCCGTCCAGGAACCCGCCCAGCTTGCCGAGATGTTTACCCGCGACACCAAAACGATCGAAGCCAACGCCAATTTCCAGCTGACCCCCACGTCGCTCCCCAATTACGAGGACTACCGCGACCAGAACACTGTCTTCACTGGCCTGGCTGCCGTCACGTTCGCTCTTCCCCTCAACTGGGGCGGCCAAGCCGAGCCGCAGCAGCTCCAGGCCTCTATGGTCAGCCCTAATTTCTTCGATGTTCTCGGCGTCAAACCCTATCGCGGCCGCTTCTTCTACCCCGACGAAGGCAAGAAAGTCGGCGCTGATCCAATCGCCGTCCTAAGCTACGCTCTTTGGGTGCGCCGCTTTGGTTCCGATCCCAGCGTCGTCGGCCAGACCATCACGCTCAACGCCACCTCGTACACCGTCATCGGCATCGCCCCACCTAATTTCAAAGGCATCGTCTCGCTCGCTCCGCCCGACGTCCTCTGGGTTCCCCTCAGCATGCGCGACTACGTCCTCACCGGTCAGCTCAAAGCTCTCCAAAATCACCGCCGCATGCGTTGGATAAACATCGTTGGCCGCTTGAAGCCCAACGTCAGCGTCGACCGGGCCCGCTCCGCCTTGAAGACGATCGCCTCTGCTCTCGAGAAGGAATACCCCCGCGATAACCCGGGCCGCACCTGCGAAGTCTACCCGCTCAACCAATCCGCGCTCGGCATTAACCAGCGCGCCCAATTCTCCCTTGCCGGC
>Ga0210384_10003410_pt1 | contig 18420 bp, 18 predicted proteins | sample IncBWH2MmetaG_FD_160574 | JGI IMG/M metagenome (GOLD analysis project Ga0210384, IMG submission 160574) | Forest soil microbial communities from Barre Woods Harvard Forest LTER site, Petersham, Massachusetts, United States - Inc-BW-H-2-M | ecosystem: Environmental > Terrestrial > Soil >...
AACGAACATGCTGTGTGTACCGAAAACTTAAGCTCGGGCGTAGTGGTGATGAAGTCCGCCAAGGATGGCGCGTGAACTGATCCCACCGGTTCGCTGAACCTCGCGAGAAACCGGCGCATCCTTGTTCAAGGATCGATGCGTTCTGACGCTATTATAATAGTCAGCGTAGGATTTCAGGACCCGACGCAAATGCATCTCGCCCAAGACAATGATGTGGTCCACACACTCACGCCGGATCGATCCGATCAGCCGTTCGGCAAAGCCATTTTGCCAGGGCGAGGCCGGTGCGGTAGGCTTGTCCCGGATGCCCATGGAGCGCAATCGGCGCGTGACGACGCTGCCATAGATCCGGTCCCGATCGCGGATGAGGTGGCGCGGAGCCTCATTCCAAGGAAATGCCTCCGTTATTTGACGTGCAACCCATTCTGCCGTCGGATTTGCTGTGACGTTGATCCAGACGAGATCTCTGCGGTCTAGCCGAACGATGACGAAGGCATAGAGCAGGTCTAAGCCAATGGTTGGAACAACGAACAGGTCCATGGCGGCAATGTCCGGCGCGTGGTTACGCAAGAAGGTTCGCCATCCCTGGCTGGGTGGCCCTCGTCGTTTGACCACGTACTTGGCGACGCTCGACTGCGCGATCTCAAACCCGAGCTTGAGCAGTTCGCCGTGGATGCGTGGCGCGCCCCAAAGCGGATTTTCGACGCTCATCCGCCGGATCAATACGCGTAGCTCCGTGTCGATCTGCGGTCGCCCTCCCTGTGGGCGCGACTTCCAACGCCAGTAGCAGCGAAAGCCGGCTCTGTGCCAACGCACGAGCGTCTCGGGCCGGATGATTGTGAGAACCTTCAGGATTGATGGAAACCAGCGATACAGCTGGATAAAGAACCAGCGATCATGGTTCGTGAGCCGGACGCGACCATGCAGCCTACGCCTCATGACAATCAACTGATGTCGAAGCACCGCATTCTCAGCTTCAAGCCGCAACTTCGACTTGAATGGCGAGGCCATGACGGCCAGAACGAAACAGATCAGCCCGATCATTCCGCCAGCTTAGGCGATTCCATCACGTCATCAACTCAGATAAGGTTTTCGGTATACACACGGGCACAGTCGCGTCAGGATTGTCGTCGGAAGGCCGGATCGCTTCTCCATGATAATTCGTGGGAATGCCGCCCATGCAGTAGTGGGCGGTCGGCAGCACCGGGATCGGTTGTCGCGTGACGTCCACGCCGGAGAAAACGCGCGCCGATTCAGATATGCTCGGCAGCCGTTCACGCAACATCACCGGGTCCAAGTGGTCGAGATGCAGGTAGATGTGATCCTTTTTTGGACCAACACCGCGCCCTTCGCGGATTTCCATCGTCATGGCGCGAGCGACAACGTCGCGTGACGCGAGATCCCTGGCGGAAGGCGCGTAGCGTTCCATGAAGCGTTCGCCTTCGGAGTTCACCAGAAAGCCGCCTTCTCCGCGCGCACCTTCCGTGATCAGGCAGCCCGCGCCGTAGATTCCGGTCGGATGAAACTGCATGAATTCCATGTCCTGCAGTGGTAGGCCGGCGCGAAGCACCAAACCGCCTCCGTCGCCCGTGCAGGTATGCGCAGACGTGCAAGAAAAGTAGATCCTCCCGTAACCGCCGGTCGCCAGAATGACCGTCTGTGCGCGGAACCGATGCAGCGTTCCATCCATTAGTGACCACGCGACGACGCCGCAGCACTCGTCATCCACCATGATGAGGTCGAGCACGAAATATTCGATGAAAAATTCGGCTCCGACGCGCAGGGCTTGTCCATAGAGCGTGTGGATTAGGGCGTGCCCCGTTCGATCTGCCGCAGCGCATGCGCGAGGGACCGGATTTCTGCCGAAGTCACTCATGTGACCGCCGAACGGCCTCTGATAGATCCTTCCATCGTCAGTACGGGAGAAGGGCATCCCCGCATGTTCCAGTTCGATGACGGTGGGGACCGCCTGCCGGCACATATATTCAATGGCATCCTGGTCGCCGAGCCAGTCGGACCCTTTGACCGTGTCGTACATATGCCATTGCCAACTGTCTTCGCCGACGTTGCCGAGACTGGCTGCAATGCCACCCTGAGCGGCGACAGTATGGCTGCGCGTCGGAAACACCTTTGTGATGCAGGCAGTCGTCAAGCCCGCCTCGACAGTGCCCTGGGTGGCGCGCAAGCCGGCACCGCCCGCACCGACGACGACAACGTCAAACGTATGGTCGATGAATTCATAAGCGAGTGTCGAACTCATGCTGTCCCTCGACGCACCATGATTGGATGCCGACAATTCGCGAAACGCTTAGATTAGATGTTTTAAATATCACTAATTGACAATATAACATGACTAGTTAGGATGCAAGGATGACGTTTGGTCTTCGTTCGAAGGCGGCTGGTGGGGCAATCCGATGATCACAGCGGCTCAATTGCGGGCGGCCAGGGTGCTTCTCGGCATCGATCAGCGCCGGCTCGCAGAACTGTCCGGGCTTTCGGTGCCAACCATCCAGCGTATGGAGGCTAGTGAGGCAATGGTTCGGGGCAATGTCGATTCGCTCGTGAAGCTGATTGCAGCTCTCGATGCCGCCGGCATTGAGTTGATCGACGAGGGGGCTGTGAGTAGTGCCGAGGGACGCGGGGTGCGGCTGAAAATCAGTTCCGGATCGGCAAAAATCTATTTGAACAATCGGATAGAAAACAAAGCATCAATCGGAACAAAGGCGCGCACGTAATGTCGGCTATCGTTTTGCAAATGCTGTGTGTCGCTGGATTGCTAGGATCGGCCGTTCTGGCGATTGTTCTGAGCCGCTCAAAGATCGCCACGGCCATCATCTATAGCGTGACCTTGGCGGCGTCTGCGATTGCGTTGATTGGGTCTATCCACTGGTTGCTGGGCGATATGGCGAACGCCACCGATTTGACCCTCCCAATCGGATTGCCATGGCTTGGCGCCCATTTCCGCCTCGACACGCTGGCCTCGTTTTTCCTTATTGTTGTCAATCTCGGAGGAGCCTCGGCAAGCCTGTATGGCCTCGGCTACGGCCACCACGAGCCAGCGCCGCACCGTGTGCTTCCCTTTTTCTCCGCCTTTCTAGCCGGCATGAATCTCGTGGTGCTGGCGGATGATGCGTTTTCCTATCTGCTGTGCTGGGAGTTCATGTCGCTGGTCTCTTGGGCGCTGGTGATGGCGCACCACCGTGAAGTGGGCAACGCAAAGGCCGGCTACGTCTACCTCGTGATGGCGAGCTTCGGCACGCTCGCACTTCTGCTGGCCTTCGGGCTCTTGGCCGGGCCGACGGGAGATTACGGATTTGCCGCCATTCGCACGGCTCAGCATACGCCCTACGTGGCTACGTTGGTGCTGATCCTGATGTTGCTCGGAGCCGGTTCAAAGGCTGGTCTGGTGCCGTTGCATGTCTGGCTGCCGCTCGCTCATCCCGCAGCTCCCAGCCACGTTTCTGCGCTGATGAGCGGCGTCATGACCAAGGTCGCGATCTACGGTTTCATTCGCGTCGTATTCGATCTACTGGGACAACCGAGCTGGTGGGCGAGTGTAATCGTGCTTTCCCTTGGTGGCATCACCGCCGTAATGGGGATCCTGTATGCGATGATGGAAAACGACCTCAAGCGCCTGCTCGCCTACAGTACGATCGAAAATGTCGGTGTCATCTTCGCAAGCCTCGGCCTTGCATTGGCCTTCCAGGCCAACGGCCTGAAACTACTGGCGGCGCTCGCGTTTACGGCGGCTCTGTTTCACGTTCTCAATCACTCCTTCTTCAAGAGTCTGCTTTTCTTCGGTGCCGGCGCCGTCCTGACCGCGACCGGCGAGCGGGACATGAACAAATTGGGCGGGCTCATTCACCGAATGCCGCTCACAAGCTTCGCCGTTCTCGTCGGCTGTGTCGCGATCTCGGCGCTTCCGCCCTTCAACGGCTTCGTCTCCGAATGGCTCATGTTTCAGGCCGTGCTGCAGAGCCCAGAGTTGCCGCAATGGGCGCTGAAGATCACCGTGCCTGCGGTCGGCGCTCTATTGGCCTTGGCTGCCGCGTTGGCAGCGGCGTGCTTCGTTAAGGCCTACGGCGTGACCTTTCTCGGGCGGCCGCGCGGTGTAGCGGCGGAAACCGCAGAGGAAGTCGACCGCTACTCGCTTTCGGCAATGTTCATCCTCGCCGCGCTTTGCTTGCTGGCTGGAATTCTGCCGGGGCTGGTGATCGACGCGCTTTCGCCGATCACGATACAGATCCTCGGTGGCCGCATGCCGATCCAGGCCAACGAACCCTGGCTTTCGATCGCGCCGATTGCGGAGAGTCGCAGTTCATACAACGGATTGCTTGTTATGGTGTTCATCGCGATTTCCGCCTCATCGGCCGTCATCTTTATTCATCGCTTTGCCTCTCGTGCGTTACGGCGGGGTCCGGCCTGGGGCTGCGGCTTTTCCGATCCGACACCCGCGGCCCAATATTCGGGTGGAAGCTTCGCTCAGCCTATTCGCCGCGTCTTCGGTACGCTCGTGTTCCACGCCCGCGATCATGTCGAGATGCCAGCCCCCGGAGATATCGGGCCGGCGCGCCTGCGAATCGAATTGCACGATCTGATCTGGGAGGGAATCTATCAGCCGATCGCAGGTGCAGTCGGCCTCTCCTCCGCATGGCTCAACCGCCTGCAGTTCCTAACCATCCGGCAATATCTCAGCCTGGTTTTCGTCACCCTCGTCACACTCCTTCTGGTCCTCGCGATATGGTCGTGATGTCAGACATTCTTGTGCAGGGCGTGCAGATGCTTCTGGTGCTACTGCTGGCGCCGCTGCTGACCGGCTTCGTGCGCAAGATGAAGGCCCGTCTGGTGCGTCGCCAAGGAGCGTCGGTTGTTCAACCGTATCGGGATCTCCTGCGATTGCTTCGCAAGGAAGTGGTGCTAGCGGACAATGCCTCCTGGCTGTTCCGCGTGACTCCCTATGTGACCTTTGCCGCGATCTGGGTCGCCGCCGCCCTGGTGCCGACCTTCGCCACCGGCCTCCTCTTCAACTGGACGGCGGATCTGATTGCCATCGTGGCGCTGCTCGGAAGTGCACGCTTCTTTCTAGCGCTTGCCGGGATGGACGTCGGCACCAGTTTTGGCGGCATCGGTTCCAGCCGCGAAGTCATGATTGCGGCGCTTGCGGAACCGGCGATGCTGCTGTTTGTATTTTGCATGGCGCTGGTTGCCGGCTCGACCCAACTTTCGACGGTCGCAAATTTCATGGCCTCGTCCTATGTCGGCTTACGGGTATCGCTGGGAATGGCGATGATCGCGCTCATTATGGTAGCACTCGCTGAGAACGCGCGAATTCCGGTCGACAATCCGGCCACGCACCTGGAGCTCACCATGGTGCATGAAGCGATGGTTCTCGAATATTCCGGTCGCCATCTCGCAATGATCGAATTCGGCGCCTTCCTCAAACTATTGCTCTATATCTCGCTGATCGCGTGCGTGTTCCTACCCTGGAAGATAGCAGCCTTCGGTACCGGCCCTTTATCCTACGCCATCGGCGCCGTCGCCTACCTCGTCAAGCTCGCGGTTGCCGGCTTTTTCCTCGCACTGTTCGAAACCGCCACGGCAAAAATGCGGGTCTTTCGTGTTCCGCAATTTCTCGGTGCGGCTCTCATGCTGGGTCTGCTCGGCACCCTCCTGCTGTTCGTATCAAAGAGCTTCTGATGCAGATGCACAGCCTCGACTTCGACATCTCGCATACGCTCGCAGGCGGGCTCGTCCTGATCAGCTTCATGATGCTGTACCAGGACCGGCTTTACTCACTGCTCAACGTCTTTGCGCTTCACGCGCTGGTACTTGCCCTTTCGGTCGCTTGGCAGGCCTTTATCCAGAACGCCCCCCATCTATACGTCACTGCGGCAATTGCGCTTGTCTTCAAGGCAATTGTCATTCCCGTCGCGCTTCACCGCATCGTCAAGCAGCTTGGGATTCACCGCGACATCGAGTCGGCCGTGGGCATCGGCCCAACCATGCTGGCCGGAATGGGACTGGTCGCCCTCTCCATGACGCTGATGCTGCGGGTGACCGCAGAGGCAGACCCCTTGGCGCGCGAGGATATCGCCTTTGCCTTGTCGGTCGTGCTGCTCGGACTTCTGGTCATGGTGACGCGCCGCAACGCCGTCAGTCAGGTCGTCGGATTTATGTCACTTGAGAACGGACTGGTGCTGGCAGCTACCGGCGCCAAGGGCATGCCGCTCGTCGTCGAAATCAGCGTCGCCTTCTCGATCCTGATCGCTTTCATCGTCATAGGCATATTCCTGTTCCGCATCCGTGAACGCTTCGATTCTGTTGATGTCTCCGCACTCGACGACTACCGGGGCGAACGGCGATGAACGCGCATTCCTTCGACCCAGTGGCGGCCGTCCTGCTGATCCCGATCGGCTCGGCAGCGTTGCTGGCCATACTGCCGGGCTACCGGCTGACGGCGCGGTTGAACGTCGTCGCAAGCTTGGCGACATTTCTCTCGGCGCTCTCATTGTTCGTGATCGAGCGTCCGCAGCCAGGGCCATACGTGCTGGTCGACGACCTCAACATCGTCTTCATCGTACTCAACACCTTCGTGGGCTTTACGACCAGCATCTTCAGCGCGAGTTACATCGCACATGAACTCGAAACCGGCCGGTTGACGCCGGTATACCTGCGGTTCTACCACGCCATGTACCAGACCATGATGTTCGGCATGAACCTCGCTTTCGTGTCGAACAATATCGGCTTGATGTGGGTGGCGGTGGAGATCGCCACCCTGACCACGGTGCTGATGGTCGGCATCTACCGCACCCACGCCGCTCTAGAAGCAGCATGGAAATATTTTATTCTCGGCAGCGTCGGAATTGCGTTCGCGCTGTTCGGCACGATCCTAGTCTACATGGCGGCGCGCCCGGTGGTGGGCGAGGGCCAGGACGGCATGATCTGGACGGTCCTGGTCGAACACGCGCAAAATTTCGATCCCGCGCTTCTCAACGTCGCTTTCATCTTCCTGTTTCTCGGCTACGGCACCAAGGTTGGGCTGGCGCCGCTGCATGCCTGGCTGCCCGACGCCCATGCCGAAGGTCCGACGCCGATTTCCGCCGTGCTGTCGGGGCTGCTGCTCAACGTCGCGCTTTATGCGTTGTTGCGCTTCAAAATACTGCTTGCGGCAAATCCGACGGCAATTGCTCCCGGGCCCCTTATGGTGACGATGGGCCTGCTTTCACTCGTGTTCGCGGCGTTCATGCTCTACCGCCGGCGCGACATCAAGCGCCTGTTCGCCTATTCCTCGATCGAACACATGGGCATCATCGTCTTTGCGTTCGGGATGGGCGGACCGCTGGCTAATTTCGCAGGCCTTCTGCATATGGTGATGCACAGCCTGACCAAGTCGGCGATCTTTTACGCTGTCGGCAATATCTCTCAGATCAAGGGAACGCAGCGGATCAGCAGGATCCGGGGCTTGACCGTGACCCATCCGGCGCTGGGCTGGGGTCTGGTGACGGGCGTCGTCGCAATCACCGGCTTGCCGCCGCTCGGCATTTTCATGAGCGAATTCCTGGTCGTAAGCTCGACCTTCGCGCGCCAGCCCCTGCTCGCGATCGTACTGGTGTTCGGGCTGTTGCTGGCATTCGGCGCATTGGCGTTGCGCCTGACAAGCGTCGCATTCGGTGAGCCTCGCGGCAGCACCAAGTCAGCCGAGGCTTCCTATGTGCCGATGTTTGCGCATCTTTCACTGGTTCTGATCGCGGGAATCTATCTTCCAGCGCCGTTCGTCACTTGGTTCCAACACGTGGCTCGCCTTCTTGGATAGTTTGGAGATCAACAGGATATGCCATCGCTGATCGATCGCATACTGGAGGGGCGCGAGATCCAGCAACGCAGGCCATGGCCGCGAGCCGCGGTCGGTGCGCACCTTTGGAGCTTTGTCGCAAACGAGCTGACGCAGGGACGTCTCGGCTTGCTCGGCCTTTGGGGCGACCCCTCGACGGTACATATGGCGATCATGGATGAAGCTACCGCAGAAATCGCGACCGTCAGCCTGGATTGCCCCGATCAACGTTATGCTTCGATCGGCAAGCACCACCCGCCGGCGCTTCGATTGGAGCGCGCCGCCCATGACCTGTTCGGCCTAATACCGGAAGGCTTGCCCGATACTCGCCCCTGGCTCGATCACAATCAGTGGGGTGTACGCTTCCCGTTGGGAAACCGCATCGACGCGCTGTCGAACGCAGCGCCCTATCGCTTCCTGCCGGCGGAAGGCGACGGCCTGCATCAGATTGCGGTCGGTCCCGTGCATGCCGGCATTATCGAGCCCGGGCATTTCCGGTTTACCGCCAGCGGCGAAACCGTGGTACGGCTGGAACAGCGGCTGGGATATACCCACAAGGGGATCGAAGGGCTCGTGGCTGGCGCCGATCTCAAGCGCGCCGTGCAGCTCGCCGGACGCGTGTCAGGCGACAGCACCGTCGCCTATGCCTATGCGTTTTCGCGCGCGGCCGAGGCGGCCCTGGAACTTGTCGTGCCCGATCGCGCGGTTTGGCTCCGAGCGCTGCTCGCCGAACTCGAGCGGCTTGCTAACCATCTCGGCGACATCGGCGCCATCTGCAATGATGCCTCCTTTACGCTGATGCACGCCCTTTGCAGCGTGTTGCGCGAGAGCGTGCTGCGTGCATCCGATTCCGCATTCGGCCATCGATTGATGCGGGATATCATCGTGCCCGGTGGCGTAACCCGGGACCTCAACGATGAAGGGAAAGAAATCATCCGGGCGATGCTGGACATTATCCGCCTGCGCTTTCCGGCTTTGGTCGAACTCTATGACAACACCGCATCGCTACAGGATCGCACCGTCGATACCGGCGTGCTCAAACCCGCATTGGCCAAACAATATGCCGCCGGCGGCTACATCGGTCGCGCCTCTGGCCGATCCTTCGATGCTCGCCGGACCCTTGCCTATCCGCCGTATGATAGCTTGCGCTTTGAGGTACCCGTCCTGAATGAGGGTGATGTCAATGCGCGTGTCTGGATCCGTGTGCGTGAGGTTGAGCAGAGCCTCTCCCTGATCGACCAGATGTTGGACCGGCTTCGCGAAGGCCCACTGCGGGCAAAGACGGGCCGACTTCGTGAGCCGCGGGAAGGCATGGCGATCGTCGAGGGGTTTCGCGGCGACGTCCTGGTTTGGCTCCGCTTGCGGGATGGTCGGGTCGAACGATGCCACCTGCGCGACCCCTCGTGGTTTCAGTGGCCACTTCTAGAGGCGGTAATCGAGGGCAATATCGTTGCGGATTTTCCGCTCTGCAACAAGTCGTTCAATTGTTCCTATTCGGGCCACGATCTCTAAGGACGGCACAAGATGCGCAAGCTGCTTTTGGAAAGCCTGTTTCGCCGGCCCTTCACCGAACGGCCGCCGTCGCCGGACGACGCCGCGGTGACCGAGCTCGCCACAGCCCTTGGCCGCGCAGCACGGCAGCGCCTTGGCCGAAGTCTCTCGATACGTGAGGTCGACGCTGGATCTTGCAACGGATGCGAACTTGAAATCCACGCGTTGAACAATGCCTACTACGACGTCGAGCGCTTTGGTCTCCGGTTCGTTGCGTCGCCGCGTCATGCCGATGTGTTGATGGTAACCGGGCCGGTGACGAAGAACATGCGCGACGCGTTGGAGCGCACCTATCATGCGACCCCCAACCCAAAATGGGTCGTCGCCGTGGGAGATTGCGCCCAGGACGGCGGCTGCTTTGCCGGCAGCTACGCAGTGGTAGGGGGAGTCTCGCAAGTGGTTCCCGTCGATCTTCATATTCCCGGTTGTCCTCCGAGGCCCACCAGGATCTTGCAGGGACTGCTCTCTCTGCTCGATCAAGCGGCCAAAAGTGTTCCTCCCACTTGAGGATCTGGGGACGACTACGACTATTCCAGGCCGGCTTTATCGCGAGAGGTGTTCAAGCCGGAATAGTCCTTGTGATGACGCCGTCGGTAATCCTTTTAGCACAATATCGGGATGATGATTCCGGCACATCTAGTCGCGACCCATCGTTGTCAGTGGTCGCGTTGCTGCCATTGATCTACGCGACGCTAGCTGCGGGGGTGGCTCTGACAAAGCACCGCTACGTTACGTTGACGAGCACGCGAATCCGCCACGCATCGCGCCTTTGTGTGGTCAACCGAGCCTGATCGAACAGCCGGTACCCTTGCCATCTGTTTCCATTTTGCGGCCATCGGATGCGCATCGTTTGCCCTGCAGCCGCCTCCGGCCATCCTGGTCTCGATGAACTGGCATCTCGGCCCTCACGCGGCGGCGCCCATATTATGGTCGGCACTATTGAGAATCTGCGTGGCCAGTTTCGGGGCCAACGCGCATGCCACCGTCGACGCCACGCACTGATCTGGAAGGTGGCGCTGAATCTCGACGCTGAGCGGTTCGTCGCCTCGGAGGTGCGGCTGGACTCAAAGATGATCGTTGGGTATACATCTATAGAAGATTGCTACTGATGTTCCATGCATCACATTTAACGAGAGTAGGTTTGAAGATCATCGGGAAATACAGAGGCAAACTGGGCGAGATCGCGATCTGGGAAAGCGAACAGACGGGCGACCGCTTCTATCGCGAAGGCGAAATATTCCAGAGCCAAAGCTCGGCGTCCGGGGAGAGTCGATTCCCGTACGTAAAGATAATGGAAGCGTTTCTAAGCGACGCCAACAGTGTCCTACTTCTCGGATGTGGCGGGGGCAACCTTGCGACTATGCTGGCACGCCAAGGCAAGGGCGTGACTGTGGTCGACCACAACCCGGTCAGCTTCGACCTCGCCAAGCGTTTCTTCGGATTGCCGAAGGAAATTCCGTGCATCGTCGCAGATTTTAGGGAATATCTCTTGGCCGAGACACGTATTTTCGACGGCATAGCGATCGATGTCTGCGGACCGGGATTTTGCTTCGAGGAGCAGTTCGATCCGGCAACCTGTCAGTCGATCACGGCACGGCTGAAACCCAGCGGGCGCGCAATCTTGAACATGCTTGTCGCGACCGATTTCGACGCGGCGCCTGACATGATCGGTCGCGATCTTTCCGAAGGTCACATGACTTCATGGATATTCGACCATCCGGGTCGTCTAAACCGAAATGTCCTGATCGCCTGCCTGCCTAGACTACGTCGGGCCGCTAATCGGCATTACATGGCGAAGTTTTCCAAGACCGCCGGCTGTGATTGGGCGTTGCGGCGCCCGCGTCGGCTTTCGCACGAGAGTAGACCTGTCGTCGTCGACATAGCATGCACGTCCTAATCCGCGCCCAGGGAGAAACGAATTGTTAGAACAAGGCACACGTAACCCGGAATTCGGGGCAGACAAATTCGGGTTCAGAGATCTCAAAGGAGTGAACTGGAATTTCCTCGAACCCGAACTTTATGAATGCGCGCTCAAGAACAGTGAAGCGCAGGTCACGTCCGGGGGTGCGCTGTGCGCCGAAACCGGTGTGCACACCGGCCGCAGCCCAAAAGACAAATATATTGTCTGTGATGACCAGACGGAGCAGACCGTCTGGTGGGAAAACAACGGCAAGATGACCCCCGCGCAATTTGCGCGACTGTACGAGGACTTCATCGCTCACTCCTCCGGCAAGACCTTGTATGCCCAGGACCTATGCGCCGGCGCCGATCAGGAATTCGGCATGCGTACGCGCGTCTTTACTGTGCTTGCCTGGCACTCGCTTTTCATCCGCACACTGTTGCTCAGACCCAACCCCGGCGAACTCGCGACATTTCTTCCGGAGCTTACGATCTACTGCTGCCCGACCTTCAAGGCAGATCCCAAGCGCCATGGCGTTCGCAGCGATACGGTGATCGCGGTCGATTTTTCGCGAAAGATCGTATTGATAGGGGGAAGCTCATATGCCGGTGAGATCAAGAAGGCCGTGTTTACGACCTTGAATTACTTTCTCCCCGCTCAAAACGTTATGCCGATGCATTGTTCTGCAAACGTCGGCCCGGAGGATGACACGGCCATCTTCTTCGGCTTGTCTGGGACCGGGAAAACAACTTTGTCTGCCGATCCAGGGCGCACGCTAATCGGTGATGACGAGCACGGTTGGGGTTCCAAAGGCATCTTCAATTTCGAGGGCGGCTGCTATGCGAAAGCAATCAAGCTGAGTGCTGAAGCCGAGCCGGCCATATATGCGACCACTCAGCGTTTCGGAACGGTCCTTGAGAACGTCGTCTTCGATCCGATCACGCGCATCTGCGATTTCGACGATGGCTCAAAAACGGAGAATACGCGCGCTGCGTATCCGATGCACTTCATTCCCAACGCTTCAAAGACCGGGCGCGCCGGGCACCCGAAGAATCTCGTCATGCTGACCGCAGACGCCTTCGGCGTAATGCCGCCCATTGCCAAGCTGACAGCGGCGGAAGCCATGTTTCATTTCCTCTCGGGGTATACCGCCAAGGTTGCCGGAACGGAAAAGGGCGTGGTCGAACCCGAAGCCACCTTTTCGACCTGTTTTGGCGCCCCGTTCATGCCCCGGCCGCCCTCGGTCTACGGCGATCTTTTGCGCTCACTCATTACAAAGCACAACGTAGGCTGCTGGCTGGTGAACACCGGCTGGACCGGGGGGAAATACGGGGTCGGACAGCGGATGCCCATCAAGGTGACCCGTACTCTCCTGACGGCCGCACTCGACGGTACGCTCAACGACGGCGAATTCTACATCGATAAGCATTTCGGCTTTCAGGTACCCGTATCGGTCAATGGCGTCGACAGCCATATCTTGACGCCCCGGGAGACATGGAGCGACAGCGAGGCGTACGACGCCGCTGCGGCGAAGCTTGTGCAGATGTTCCAGGACAATTTTGCAAGGTTCAAGAGCGTCGTCCAGGCGGACGTCATGGCAGTCGCAATGTCTGCCTAGGTTCGAGTGGTGGTACCGTCGACATTGGATGCCGAGATAGTATTCGGCAGCCTCTCGGAGTGAGCATAATGGCCTCGCTGCTGACGGCGTTGATGTTGGCTATTCTGCACAACAGCGGCCTTCATCGCGGCAATCGGGCGATGAAGTCTCCGGGCTTCGAATGATGCGGCTGAAAGCATAAAACTCGTCGCGTCGTGGTTCCAGGGAAGGAATGTCGAGCAGCGGATTCGCTGCTTCCGCATCTTGGCGTTTTTTCCGGGACATTCCTGTTCGAGAGTTCCATCTCTAGCTTTCTGCGCTTCGATTGGGTGGCGACTGACAAAGCCAATTCGAAAACGCTAGTGCGCGCCAATTTCCGCCAACCGTATCGAACTCGCGGCTCCCGGCACATCGACCATCGTTGTCTCGACGCGGGCTGTCTGCTGCCGGTTGGGATAGTCGTCAAGATTGGCGGCAACCGTCAGACAGAAAAGTGTCCGACCGTCTTGTCCGCCCAACTGACACGCGACCGCGTGACGATCGAGTACGTGAACCCGATGTGTGACGCGCCCATCCTGCTGCACACGAACAAAAAGCGGCTGTCGGGCAGCAGCTGCCCAAACGGCGCCTTCGGAGTCCGCGCAGATGCCGAGCGGGCTCATTCCCTCGAAGTTTGCGAAGACCTTTCGATGCAGCAATATTCCGTCGCTATCGATCTTGAAAGCGAGAAGCCGATTGCCGAGCGTTTCCGCGACCAGCAGATCATGCGTACTTGTAATAGCCAACCCGTTCGGATAGGCGATGTTATCGGCAACCGATCGAATATTGCCGTCCGGCATTGCTAGGAGAACGCGTGCCGACGCGAAGCAGTCGGGTCCGGAGGCTTCCACGTCGAAAGACGTCACATACACGTTTCCATCGCGAGCGACGGCCAAGTCCCGTAGATTTCCTGATGCGACAGCGGCCAGATCGGCGTGGACGACCGGCTTCTCGGAACCGAATTTCAGGATCAGCTGCTGGGTCATCGAGGCGACCAACAGACCCCCGTCAGGCAAAAAGCCCAGACCGAATGGTCGACCCGGTACGTCGGCAACGGTCGCAACTTTGCCGTCCAAATCGATGCGGAAGACCTTTCCCGCGCGCACGTCGGATACCCATAGGGCACCCAAATTCCATCTGGGCGCCTTAAGTCGCCAAAATCCACTTGCGAGTACACTTGTCTTCAGCGGTTTCGTCATCTCCGATCTGGGAATCCTTCTTTGCGGCAGCCGGGGTGCTCATCGAGCTCGTTCCAAGGTCCGCGACGACGAAGGCTTAGGTTGCTTTATAGTCTTCATCTTTGGCTTCGCGACGTGTTCCTTAAGCCGCACGCCTCGACCGCCAGCCAAGCTCTGACCACCTGGATTGATCAACTCGATTCCCGCGTTCTCCAGAGCCGAAACCAGCTTCATCAGGGAATCGACATTGCCGCGGATGACGCCATCGCTTGCTTCCATGCGTTGGATAGTCGGCACTGAAAGATCGGCCAGTTCAGCTGTCTGCCGTTGATCTATATTCAGGAGCGCGCGGGCAGCCCTGAGTTGATTAGCGGAAATCATGAATCGGCAAGCTCCAATGCGATATGCCCAAATACGTCTACACCATATGAACTATGGTATCAAGCATCAACTTAAATGCACAAGATATCAGCGACGCGCTGCCGTCAAGATAATGGCGCACCGGAATATCTAGGTAGAGAATCGAAAATGATGCACTAAACATCAGTATGCCAATACTAATAGTATGAAACCAAGGACTAGCACGCATTTTCCACTTTTAGCCTTAGCTTTTTCAGATTATGTCTGGTGGCGTTCGGTCTTAGTGCTGCGCGGCGCGCGGTAAGGGCCTTTAACGCCGCATCTACTTTGCGGCCCGTGAGGAGCTGCCTAATGGGCGTGTCAATTGTTCTCATAATTGGGGAAGCAATCGGTGGCGCCATTGGCGGAATAATCATCGGAAGAAGCCTGAACGGCTCTAGTTTCGGCAACCCCGTTAATTTCATCATCGGCCTCGTGGGCGGAGTCACAGTTGGCTATCTGCTGCACAACACCTTGCCGGATCTTGCGAACGCAATCACTAAAGGCTCGTTGGGCGGCGTCCTGGGCAGCATCATCGGCGGGGCAATTCTGATAACCGTTTGCGCGCTGGTGAAAGACAATGTCCCTGGCGTCCACGACGACCGACCGAGGCGTTGAGCCTCTAGTGATCGACGATATCGGCGCTCCTGTTATCGGGACAAATCCTCTCCGCGAAACTCACGGATGAAGCATGTTTTCTAGTCTCAACTGGATGTTGGAGTATTCGACCTTGAAACTTTTGGGGCGTTATCAAGGAAGGAACGGACAGATCGATATCGTCGAGTGTTCTTGGGACGGTACACGCGTGTATTTCGAAGAGGGGATAAGGCAGAGTCAGGCGACGCCAGACGGCGAAAGCGTATTTACCTACGTTAAGCTCATGGACGAACTCCTGGCTCGCTCCGACCAAGTCCTTGTCCTGGGCTGCGGTGGCGGGAATCTTGCGACACGGCTGTCGCGTCTCGGAAAGAGATTGACCATCGTCGACATTAATCCGATCAGTTTCGTGCTTGCGCAAAGGTATTTCGATCTGCCGGATGAACTGACTTGCATCGTCTCTGATTTTCGAAAATTCGTGTTCGATGACCGCGCATACTACGACGGCATTGCGATCGACGTCGGTGGACCGGGATTCCGTTTCACGGATGAGTTTGATGCGGTAACCTGCGACGCCATCCGCGCCCGTCTGGCACCGGGCGGCCGGATCGTAATGAATGTGATGGTGGCAAACGACATCGATCCGACCCCTGACCGGATTGCGGCCAGACTCGCCGGTGAGGATATGCGGACGTGGATCATCGACGAACAAGGGATCGAGGATCGCAACGCCGTCATCACGTGCATGCCCGAAAAGACGTTGGGTTCCCGGGCGGCACTTGATCGCGTGATGCGCCACAGCCACGAACGGTGGGCGATCCGCCGCGGAAGATTGCGAAGCCGGGATCTCGCCGTTGGATTGCGCTAATGGTGCGGCTTCCGGCAGATCGACGCGAGACGTGGATAACCGGCATTGGCCTCGTCTCCTCCCTGGGGGACGGGTTGGAAGCAAATTGGGACGCTCTCCGCAGCGGCCGTGTAAACATCGATCTGGAAAGATATGCACCGTGGATGATCCACCCATTGGTGCCGCTTAACCTAGACAGCCAGATTCCGAAAAAGGGCGACCAGCGCCAGATGGAAGCATGGCAGCGCATTGGCACCTACGCAGCCGGCCTTGCTCTAGATTCTGCCGGCATCAAGAACGACAAGGAAATCCTGGCTCGGACCGACATGATCGTCGCTGCGGGCGGCGGTGAGCGCGACCTCGATGTCGACGCCGCGATTTTGACCGCGCGTGCGGACGGAAGGTCGGGGGCTCTCAACGAGCGGCTGATGAACGGCCTGCGCCCTACCCTGTTCCTCGCGCAGCTATCCAATATGCTCGCCGGCAACATATCGATCGTCCACGGCGTGTCCGGATCGTCTCGGACCTTTATGGGCGAGGAAGCCGCCGGCGTGGTCGCCGTTCGGATTGCGTGGGCGAAGATCGCCTCCGGCCAGAGCGAGATTGCCTTGGTCGGCGCCGCGCACAACGGCGAGCGCAAGGAAATGCTGATGCTCTACGAATGTGGCGGCTTCAATCTCAAGAAGAACTTCGCATCGGTCTGGTCGCGTAACGGCGGTGGCTTTGCTTTGGGATCTGGCGGCGTGTTCCTGGTGCTTGAGTCGAGACCACATGCGGAGCGCCGAGGCGCTAAGCCGTTTGCACGGCTGGTCAACGTCGCTTCCGGTCATTCCCCCCGAGCAGCCCTGGGCGGAGTTGAAAGAGCTCTGGGAGGTTTCTGGGAATCGCTAGGGGTCACCGAGAATACAACCGCGATCTACACGGCGGCGACAGGCGCTGCCGTTGTCACCGATGAAGAGCTAGCCTTCCTTTCGGCACACGGAGACGTCCCCGTCCGCGCGATCGGCACGTCCTTCGGACATCTCAGCGAAGCGCAATTTCCGTTAGCAGTCGCCCTTGCTTCGTTAAGCGTATCCCGAGGTGCGTTGGTTCCCCCAAACGATACGTCCGACCGAGAGACCGAGATCGACGGGATGCCAGCCCAGATAGTGGCCGTCAGCGTCGGTCATTGGCGCGGCGAAGGAATGGCGCTCATAGAGGCCGTCTCATGAAGACGCTCCCTGAAACCGGCTTGGCATCCACAATGCCGTCTAAAGCGAGGACGACGACGCGTGACGGCCACAATCGTCCAATCGTCGTCATTACCGGCATGGGAGTGATCACGTCGCTTGGTGAAGGCAAGATCGAGAATTGGGCGAAAATTACCGCCGGAGAGTCTGGAATAAGCGCCATCCGGCGCTTCTCCACCCATGGACTGAAGACGCGCATCGCCGGCACCATCGATTTCGTCGAGGTGAAGCCGTTCTCCTCGACAACGCTGGCCCAGCGTCTGGCAGATATCGTCGTCGAAGAGGCTGTCGGCCAATCGGGAATTGGACGAAAGGGCGATTTTCCCGGCCCGTTATTTCTTGGTCTGGCGCCGGTCGAAGTCGAGTGGCCGCAACGCGAAGAAATCGCACGGGCCTCCGGCGAGGCGGGCACCATAGACTACGACATCCTGCTGCGGACCAGCGGCGGCGGGCGTTTCACGCAGGTCCATGCCCGCTATCTGTTCGGCTCCGTTGCGGACCATCTCTGCGCGACCTTCGGCACAAAGGGATCGCCCATCTCGGTGTCAACGGCCTGCGCGTCAGGCGCAACAGCGATCCAGCTCGGCGTCGAGGCGATTCGGCGCGGAGAAACCGACGCCGCGCTATGTGTCGCGACCGATGGTTCAGTCAATGCCGAGGCTATGGTGCGATTTTCGCTCCTGTCGGCGTTGTCCACTCACAACAACGACCCGCGCAGCGCGTCGAAGCCTTTTTCGAAGAACCGGCAAGGGTTCGTGATGGCTGAAGGTGCCGGCGCGCTCGTGCTGGAGAGCCTGGAAACCGCGCAATCACGCGGCGCGAAGATCTTGGGCGTGATCGCCGGCTGCGGTGAATTGGCGGACACTTTCCATCGTACCCGTCCCAAACCGGACGGGGTTCCGATCGCCGATTGCATCCGCAACGCTCTCGCCGATGCAAGCATGACATTCGATCAGATCGACTACATCAACGCTCACGGAACCAGTACGCCAGCGAACGACAAGATGGAATATCTCGGCGCCGCCGCCGTGTTTGGCGATCATGCCCGCAAGATTCCGGTCTCATAAAACAAATCAATGATCGGGCATACCCTCTCTGCCGCCGGCATCATCGAAGCGGTATTCACCTTTCTTACACTTGAGTACCAACGCATCCCGCCTACTATCAACTACGATATTCCGGATCCGGCAATCCCGTTTGACGTCGTGCCGCACAAGGCAAGAGACGCCCGCGTCACAACAGCAATGTCGAA
>Ga0210384_10003415_pt1 | contig 18403 bp, 17 predicted proteins | sample IncBWH2MmetaG_FD_160574 | JGI IMG/M metagenome (GOLD analysis project Ga0210384, IMG submission 160574) | Forest soil microbial communities from Barre Woods Harvard Forest LTER site, Petersham, Massachusetts, United States - Inc-BW-H-2-M | ecosystem: Environmental > Terrestrial > Soil >...
GACGTGCCCTGTGATTCCACAAGCAGGCAGCGCCGCATGGAAGCGCTGTTAAAGATGTTGTTGGAAGTGCGCCGCAGGAATGGCGTCGCCGTACTGGTGATCGACGAAGCGCAAATGCTCACCATCGATCTACTGGACGAAATCCGCTCCCTGCTCGGCTTGCAAACGTCCCACGAAAAATTGCTGCAGGTCGTTTTGTGCGGGCAGCCTGAAATCGAGGCGAGACTCGACGGAACCAGTGTGCGGCGCGGAGAGCCATTCGTTGCGGTGCGTTGCAAAACAGCCCCATTGTCGTTGAAGGACACGCACGACTACGTGCAGCATCGTCTGCGGATCGCCGGGGCCCGGACGGACGCGCTGTTTATGCCGGAGGCCGTGGACGCTGTCCATGTGCATACCAACGGCATTCCCCGACTTATTAATCTTTTGTGTGCGCAAGCTTTGTCGGTGGCGGCCGGTTATCAGGCGGAGCGCGTTTTCCCGTACATGGTCGACGAAGCAGCCGCGAAAATTTGCTCTGGAGCGCAGATACCCCCATCGTCACCCGATTCGCCGGGGACCCCGTCCGGGACTGCGTTGCCCACGCTGTTGCTAAACCCTTCGTCAACCCCTCTGCTATCAAGGTCACTGACGACATTTCGTGCGCTCCCAATGGGCTGCGAACCGGTGCAGGTGAAGGTGGTGGTTTCGAATTCCGAGCCAGCAAAGCTGGAGCCGGCGGAGCTGGCGCATCCGAACGCCACCGACGCGATGCCCTTGGACACCACCGCAACGGATGCGGACCCCGTGATTGCGAGTCCCGTAGACGCAAGTTCCGATCCGCGTTCGATGCCTATGAGCTCGGCGCGTCCAAAGTTCGTGCATGCCCACGAAGATGGGCCAGGCGCTTCGCCTGCCGCGGTGCAAGCTGCCCGCAAGAAAAGACGCGCCCTGCGGCGTCGCGAAAAGTTTGCGCAAGCCGCCAAACGGGCCCAGGTTGGTCGCCGCCCAAAGGTAAAATGCGACTTTGCTCAAGATTCCGGCCCTAATGCCGCCGGATTTCGCCGCTCAGGCTCTCGCCCGTCACCCTTTCGTCGGGGAAGGGTCCGTGCCTCACACCGACGGGCCGATCTTGGTGGTTTCCGGCAGATTTCGGTGGCCGGGATCGTAGCGTTGCTGTGCCTTTGGAATCAGTGGCTCAATCGGTGGTGCTCGGAGCATTTCACTAGCAAGAGTTGCGGCAGGCCGCTTTTTCAACTGGGTTTGGCGGGAACACTGTTTTTGGCGCTGGCGCAGGCCATCGCTGCGGCTTTTCCGCGACAGCACATGGCGCACGTCGCGTTTGGATTTCTGGGGATGCTGTTCATCGATATTTCCTTAGGACTTGGCACCTACCTGTTGCTGCTTGAGCGCGGGCTTACACCGGGCAGCCGGGCGACCTGGGCGCAGACCTTGATGGACTCGTGGTGGTCGCTGCGACGGCGATTGGACTGAGGAAGCGAAATACCGTCCACCTGTTCGAAACTCACGACAACCTTCGAACCCGACAGCAAGCGGTGGCGGCCCTCCGGATTCTGCGCGGCGACTCGCAGCATAGCCGCTACAAGAGCGGCCACAAAGGGGTTAGGCGTTGAGTTCGCCGCGCTTGGCCAGATCGCGGATGCGGTCGGCTGCTCGGAAAGCCAAAGCCTCGATCGTCATGGTGGGTTGGCCGCGACCCGACGTGACCAGGCTACTGCCATCGCAGAGGAAAAGATTTCTTACGTCATGGGTGCGATGGTCGGCGTTGACAACGGAAGTCTTGGCGTCGTTTCCCATGCGGCAGGTGCCGAGCAAATGCACGGCGAACTGCTGTTCTTCGATCGGGAACGACCACTTCTTCTGAGCGCCGGCGACGTCCAGTAGCTCCAGGGCGCGCGCGTTAAGCCACGTCGCGAGCTTCAAGTCGTCGGGATGATCTTTGTAGGTCAGGCGCAACGCCGGAAGGCCCCAGGCGTCTTTCAACTCGGGATCGAGAGAAAAACTATTGGATTCCACGGCGAGCGAAGTGCCGTGGGACATCACCTCCATGGTGCGCGTGAAATTATGCGCCAGTGCGCTCTTGAACTCTTTGCCCCATCGGGGAGTGCCCGGGGGAAGGCCGCCAGTAGCAAAACCGATGGGAGTTTGGTCGAAGCGCGCGTCAATACCACCGCCACCGTAGAAGCCAACCTTGTGGGGATCGAGCTCGTAGAAATCGTGGAGGATGCGGCTGACGGCGAACCCCTTGTAATCATTGAGGGGCTGGTCGAAGACGCCGACGGCAATAGCTCCACTGTTTAGCATGAGGTATTTGCCGACCAGGCCGCTGGAATTGGCCAGGCCATTGGGGAATTGTTTGTTGGCGGAGAGCAGCAGCAAGCGCGGGGTTTCGGCGCCGTTCGCGGAGATTACAACGGCTTTTGCCTTCTGAAGATGGGCATTGCGCTGCGCATCGAAGTAAAGGGCGCCGGTAGCACGGCCGTTGGCGTCGAGTGCGATGCGATGAACGTAAGAGTTCGGGCGAATCTCGCAGCGGCCGGTTTTTTCGGCCATGCGGATGGCGGAGGCCAGCGAACTGGATTTCGCGCCGACTTCGCAGCCAAAGGCAAGGCAGAATCCACAGTTGACGCATGCACTGCGTCCGGGGCGCGGTTGCGAAAGAATAGCCATTGGCGCAGGAAACGGATTCCAGCCTAGCTTGCGTGCGGCTTGCTCGAAAATTACACCTGAGGCTTTGGTGGGGAGCGGAGGCATGGGGTAGGGCTTGGAGCGCGGCGGATCAAACGGACTAGCACCGGCCAGACCCGAGACGCCGATCTCCCATTCCACCTTGGTGTAATACGGCTCCAGGTCGGCGTAGGTAATGGGCCAATCACTGAAGCCGGTGCCGGAGATCGGACCGAGTTTAGTGCGCTCAACGAAATCGATTTCGTGAAGCCGCCAGAAATTTGCGGTGAAGTGCACGCTGGTGCCGCCGACCAGACGCCCATAGACAACGGCGCGTTGCTGTTTGGCTTTTTCGTCCGGTGTCTTGCGGAAGGTGTTGGGTTGAAGCTTGGGGTGATTGGTGAGGAGATCTTCGCTGAGGATTTTTACTTCGTTGTGGGTGAAGTCGGCTTCGGTGAGATAGGGGCCTTGCTCGAGCACCACGACGCGGAACCCATTCTCGGATAGTTCCTTGGCGATGATGCCACCCGCGGCGCCGGAGCCTACGACGACGAAATCGACTTCGTCGGAGGTTTTGTATTTAGGTTGCTCGGGGGTCATGACTTGACCTTGTTCGAGGCGGAAGCAGGCTGCCAGCCGGGATAATTTTTGTCGTAGTAGCCGAAAGGTGGTTCGAACATATGCTCGCGCTCGCGCCCGATAACCTTCCAGCCGACACCGTTGGGATCCCCGCCGGCATCGGGATCGAGAAGAAACGCAACGATCGTGTGTAACCGCAGGGTGTCAAAGAAACTCTCGGCTGCGGCGCGCGGGCGATACGGACGACGATCACTTGTGGCCTGTTCGTCGAACGAGTGGAGAATCTGGTCTTGTTGCTCGGGGGATGCGGCGGAAAATTTACCGAGTTCGGAGAATAGTTCGTGAGCGCGGGCTTGGATTTCGGGTAGGCCCTCGCGGTAAGTCTTCTGATCGTCGATGGCGAAGGTGGCTAAAGCACGATCGATGAAATAGACAACGCCTGCTTCGCGAGCGCCGGGAGTTTCATCGCTGGGAATGATGCGAGCAGTGATGGCGTCGATTTCTTTGGCTTGCTCGGGCGTGAGAAATTCGAGTTTCGTAGCGGCGGGCGATTGCGCGGCGGCTCGCGCGTGAGTGGCCGCGGAGAGCAGCGCAGGCCAATGCACGGACAGCCATACGGCGGTGATGCCGCTACAAGAACGCAAAAGAAAATCGCGGCGGTTGTGATCGATAGTCATAAGCGGAGGGAAACCAACCCGTTAGGAAATGTATGTCGCGACCCTACTATCGTCAAGGGAAAACGGCGAATCGACGAGATTCAAAACTCTCATGGTAGTTTGCGGTGCCAAATTGGATGGTGACGACCAGAGACCGCTTGGCCGCGTCTCGAGGGTTGTTTGCGATGCGGAGCGCGGCTAGTGTACGATTTTCGCGTCAAAGCAAAAGGTCAAGTCAGTAGCAGGTGCGCCGGATTTTTTCGAGGCATTGCATTTTTTTGAGGTAGTGACGCACGCATGGCAACGCTCACAGGCGGAATCGGGAAGGGAAGCAAGTGGCTGCTCGACAAAATCGTCGGCGCGCTTGCGGCGACCGGCGTGAATCCCAACTTTCTGACGTTTTTAGGCCTGGTGGTCAATTTTGCAGCGGCCGCGACCTTCGCCGTGGGCCATTTTTTCACCGGCGCACTGATTATTTTTTTTGCGGGCTTCCTCGACATGCTGGATGGACAAGTGGCGCGGCGGCAGAATCGCGTGACCGCGTTCGGCGCATTCTACGATTCGACTTTGGATCGCTACGCCGACATGGCGCTGTACATGGGCTTGCTGGTCTTTTACTCCGTAAGCGGACGCACGCCGTACGTAGTGCTGGCAGCGGTGGCCACAGCGGGATCGGTGATGGTCAGTTACGCGCGCGCCCGCGCGGAATCCCTGATTCCCCTCTGCAAAGTAGGATTCATGGAGCGTCCCGAGCGGCTGGTGCTCCTGATTATCGGCGGCCTCTTCAACCGCATGGCCGCCGTGCTGTGGGTGATCGCCGTGGTCTCGACGATCACGGTGATCCACCGAATTGTGTATACGTGGCAGGAAACCCGCGCAGGCCGCACCCTTCCCGGCATCCGGCTGTCGCTATAAGGGATCCGCTTACTTCAGCTCGATGATTCATGCGCTGCTCTGGAGCCGAGCTTCGAGCGGGGCGGCGATTATTGCGCGAACTTTGTCGCGAAGGGCGGGGACATCCTCTTTGGTGAGGCCCTTGGTTTCCACAATGTCGTGCAGGACTACCGTGACGGTGGCGGGCCAGAGCATCCAGTGACCAGTGCGGTGATGTTGGAACGAGCCTACCAGGCTCACCGGAACGATGGGGACACCGAGTTGCTGGGCGACGCGGAAGCCGCCGTCCTGGAACGGGCTCAGGTGGCCGTTGCGGGTACGCATGGCTTCGGGAAAGATGATCAGGCTGGTGCCACCGTTGACGGCGTCTTGCGTCAAGCGCCACATGCGTTTCAAGTCCGACGGACGGCGCACATCCGGCACCGGGACGTTGCCGAAGCGCTTCATGAGCCAGCCATAAGCGGGAATCTTGAAGTGGGATTCCAGCTCCCAGCCCCGTACATACTGCGGTATTGCGCAGTAGAGAAGGAAAGGGTCGAAGAGATTGACGTGATTGACCATAAAGAAGCAGGTGCGATGGGGATCGAAGCCAGCCGAACGCTGAACCTCGACGCGAGCGCCGGAGAGAAAGGCGATGCGGCGGCAAAACGCACGCTGCAGCCAGTCGTGCTCGCGTGGATCGAGAAAGATGGCGAGCAGCACGAGAGTGGGCGCGGCGACAAAAAAGTGCAGAATGCTGAGGACCCAAAGAAAAATGCCGCGAAGCACGAGCAGGGCGTGCTTCATATATAGATGTCCACGGCTGCGGGAATTATATCCAGCGAGCGGCATTGCAACGTTGCGATTTCGCCATCGATCATCACGTCCACCGGAACCGGTACGTTGAATTCGACATGACGAACCGCACGGCGCGCAGCCAGGGGGTGCTCGAGGTGCGTGCCGTCGTACAGTTTTGGCAGCATGCGCATCAGTCCGAAGCGGCCGATCGGTCCCCATCGGACGAATTCGATCAGGCCGTCGGCCGCGTCGGCGTTCGGAGCGATCAGCATGGTGCCGCCGGTGTACTTGCTGTTGTTGAAGGCGAGGAACAGGCATCGTCGCTCGTCCCAGTCTTTGTCGTCATCGCAACGAAGCGCGAAAACGCGGCGGCGCAATTGTGCGACGCGCACGAATACCCCAAGCAGGTAACCGAAATGGCCGAGAGTTTTGAAGTAACGATTGGTGAGTGCGCCCACATCCGCTGTGAAACCTACGCTGAGAAGATTGAAGGAATAGATATGACCCCTGGCGTGCGTCAAACGGATGAGATCGACGGGACGCTTGCGGTTCGCGAGGATGGCTTGCAGGGACGATTCGGCGCCATCGTTTGTGAAGTCGCGAAGGAAGGAATTGCCGGTGCCGAGTGGCAAGAAACCCAGCGAAATGCGTTCTGGCATGGCGCTTGAAAGTAAAACGCCGTTGAGAATCTCGTGAGCGGTGCCATCGCCGCCAACCGCGATAAAGCGGCGATAGCCCTGAGTGTACGCTTCACGCGCGAGATCAACGGCGTGACCGGGCCCGGTGGAGGCGATCACGTCGACGCCGATGCCGCCTTCGCGCAGGCGTACAAGGGCCGGTCCGGCTAGCTTCGCGGAGCGGCCACCGCCAGCGGCCGGATTTACGATTGCGAAGAAGCGCTCCATCAAGTGCGGGAAACTTCCTTCGATTTACAATTTTCTAAAAATTTGCCCCAAAGGCGCCAGCTTCGGAGGTGGCCGCCAAAACTTCACAACGCTTGAATCGCGGCAGGACGATCAAGCTTTGCCAGCCGCTCCGCCAGGGCGTTCCTTTTTATCTTAAGCGAAGCCGTGCGGGGAAAGTCTTCTTCGTACAGCACGATTCCATGAACACGCTTGTAGTTGAGCAGGCGGCTGTTAAGGAGCGAGATGCTTCTGCGCAAATCCTCGGTGAGGGTTTGGCCGGGCTCGAGATGAATCACGAGGACCAGTTGCTCCCCTACCAGGGAACGCTGCGGCCAGATGTAGTTAGCGGCGAAGACGCAAAATTCCTTGATCGGTAGGCTGTCGAAGACGGCTTCGACGTCTTCGGGGTAGATGTTCTTACCTTCTTCGGTGACGATCATGTTTTTCTTGCGGCCGAAAAGCTGGAGATGACCGGCGGAATCGAATCGTCCGAGATCGCCGGTCTTAAGCCAGCCATCGACGATGGTTTCGGCGGTAAGCTCCGGTTCATTGAGGTAGCCGGACATCACCGTTTTGCTGCGAACAAGAACTTCACCGATGCCGTCTTTGTCCGGGGCAACGATGCGCACTTCCATGCCGGGCAGCGGCTTGCCGACGGTATCAGCTCGAAATGGGTGCAGGTCGTTTACGGTGATGGCCGTGCCGGCTTCCGTGAGGCCGTAACCGTTTGCGACGGGAATGCCCAAGTCGTAGAAAAACTGCAGTGTCTGGGGCTCGGTGAACGCGCCGCCGACGATGATGGCGCGCAGTTCGCCGCCGAAACCGGCGTGGACCTGTTTGAGCAATCCGCGGCTAAGGCCCAAGCGCGGCTGACTTTTCGTCAGCGCTTTATTAACGGCGACCAGCGCGTTGAAAATCTTCCGTTTGCCGGGCGGAAGCTCATCGAAACGGGCTTGTAAACCCTTCTGAAGATTTTTCAGAACCAGCGGAACCAGGCTGACGTAGGTGATTCTATATTTCGCGAAGGCGTCACGAACAAATTCGGGGCGCAACGTGCGGAGATGCACGACCGTTGCGCCACAGATGAAGGGGCCGAAGAAGCCAACCATAAAGTCGATTGCGTGATTCGTGGGCAGGACGCTGAGGTAGCGAAAGCCGGGCGCGAAGGGATAGAGCGAAGTGAGCGCGACGCACTGCTCGAGATAATTTTCGTGCGTCATCATGCAGCCCTTAGGGCGGCCACCGGTTCCCGAGGAATACACGATGGTGGCCACCTCCTTGCGCGTGCGTGGGACCAGGGTGGGAGCGACGTTGTTGGCCGGCGCGTCTTCCCAGCGGTGCGCACCTGCCAGATCGATGTTTGACGGGGCTTCTGTGACGAGAATCGTCCGCAGATTCGTCGCGGAGGCGCGGCCCGCCGAGGCCGCGAGCTGACGCCAGATTGGATATTCAGTGATGAGAACGCTCGCGCCGGAATGAGTTAACAGTTGCCACTGCTCATCCGGCGTGAGCTTGTAGTCGAGCGGAACCAGAACACCGCCGCAGAAGAAAATTACGTAAGCCGAGATCAGCCACTTCGACTGATTGGTCATAATGATCGCGGCACGGTCGGCGGCGCGGAAGTTCGAATCCTGCAGCGCGCGCGCAAGCGGCTGGGCGCGCTCTTTGAATTCTTGATACGTCAGGCGGTCCTTCTCCCGCTCGCGATCGGATTCGATCAGGCAAATCTCTTTCGCGAATTGATCTAGCGCATCCTCCAGCGCTGCGCCGATGGATTGATACTTGGCGAGATCCAGCATTACAGGCGGGATTGAATCCGCGAGGCGAGAGTACGGAAGTCGCTGACGCCTTGTACTTCGTAGTCGGGGAGCTCGATGTTGAAGTGATTTTCGATGCGGCTCAGGAGCTCAAGCGTTTGCAGGCTGTCGATGCCAAGTTTCTTGAAGAAGTCGTCGTCGGGCGCAAGCGTGCCTGCCGGCACGTTGAAGTGTTTCGACGCGAGGTCGAGTATTTCCTGAGTGGTTTGATCGATCGTACGCATGGGATAGGTCAATTTATCATTCTCCCGGCTGGAAGGAAAACGCCGTGCGTGCCGCCCAACTGCCCGGGCCGGACCAGTCCAATCCCTACAGGAGAACGAGGCCGCGCCGGATGCCGAGGGTTACCGCCTCGGCGCGGGTGGCGGCGCCTAGTTTGCCGAGGATCGAGGCCACGTGGAATTTTGCGGTATGGTCCGAGATGCTGAGGCGAGTGGCGATTTCTTTGTTGGCCAGACCGGCGGCCAGCATCTGAAGGACCTCGCGCTCTCGGCGCGTCAGAGGTTCGGCGAGCTCGGTTAATTGGCGTGACGCGGGCGATGCGGTGGGTGCCAGTGCTTCGACTCCGTTTGGATGCAGCACGAACAATCCCGAGGTGACCGCTTGCAGTGCGGCCAACAGTTGCTGGGGAGAGGCATCGACCGGAAGCACGGCGCGCACGCCGGCACGAAATCCCGCGCGCAGGGTTTCCCCGGGCCACGGAACTGCAGGCCCGGCGGCTAGAAGGATAATGGGAATTTCCGCGGAGAGATCAAAGCGCGTGAGCGAATCGATCAGGGATTCGGAGTGTTCACCGGAGGCGTCGACCAGCAACGCGTCCGCTTCGGCCTCCGCAATGCCGCTGATGAAGGAATCGATGTCAGCGGCGCTCCCGATTATCTCCACATCACGATCTGCAAGAAGCCTTTGCAGCCCTGAGCGGGCCAGCGGGGACGCGGCGACAATGAACACGCGAATCACGCAGCGACGCCACTGCCGGCGGCCTGGTCGCCTAGTTGGATTGTTACGCGACGCGTGCGGTTGTAGTCTCCGCGAAGAAATTCAATGCGGAGAAGCCTTGGGCCCTGGCCGCGCAACGCGCGAGACAAATCCTCGAGAAGGCTGAACGGTTTGTCTTCCGTGCCGAGCAGAATGTCGCCGGGGAGCAACGAGGCTTGCGCAGCGGGGCTGCCGGGGTCGAGTTCCAGAATGACGAGTCCGAACGCTTTTGCGGCGCGGCTGCCGGACCTGGGCACTTGCACCGGGTACAGCGTGACTCCCAGCCAACCATCGTTGGCGCCCTCACCTGAACGGGTTCCGGTTAGAAAATCCGTGACGGCATTGCTCGGGATCGCAAGAGCCAGGCGGCCTGCAACCATCGTGTTGATGCCGATGACGCGGCCCGCGGCGTCAGCGAGCGGGCCGCCGGAATTCCCCGGAGCCAGGCGAACTCCGGCTTGCACCCAGGATTGCGGACCAAGGCCCGGAAGCGGGCCTACGGCGTGGACTACCCCCGTTGTGAGCGCCCCGACAAAACCCAGGGGATTACCGATGGCAATAGCGAGTTCGCCCGGGCGCACACGCGAAGAATCCGCCGAAGATGCTGCAGGAAGGTTCTTCGCGTTGACGCGCAAGGTGGCGATGTCGCGGACTCGGTCGGACGATAGGAGTGTGGCGTCGAGTTCGCGCGCATCCCAGAGTTGAACGCGGAGTTGCGCGCGGCGGGCAACGTGGGCGTTGGTGACGATGATGCCGTCGCTTGACCAGATCACACCGGAACCGTTGCCGCGCGCGCCTGCGTGGATGAGGACCGTTGAGCGGCGGAGATTTTCCGCGATTTCGCCGAAGCTGGTGACGGGCATTTTATTCGCCGCCTCCGTGCGTGCGTTCGCCGACGGTGACCTTGGTTTCCTGAAGCCTGCCGCCGCGAACGAATCCGAGCGATAGCTCTTTACCAATCTCTGCGCCCTGGAGGTGGGAATGGATATCTTCGAGGCGAGCGACGGGTTGGCCGGATAGCGAGACGATGATGTCGCCAATGACCAAGCCTGCTCGGTGAGCGGGGCTGTCGGGTTCTACTTCCAAGACAATGGCGGCGGTTCTTACTTCGCGGTGCAAGGATTGGCGAAGGGTGTCGGGCAGCCGCACCGGTTGCAGGCCGACCCCGAGGTAGCCGCGCGGGATGCGGCCTTTCTGCAGCAGCGTGTCCACTACGGAGTTAACCGTGGTTGCTGGAACGGCGATCGCGCCGAAGCGCGCGAAGCGCGGCGTCGTGATGCCGAAGACGCGGCCGTGAGCGTCGACGGCCGCGGCACCCGCTGCGGTCGGCTGGATCGCCACGTCAAGTCGGATGTAAGGAGCGAGTGACGCGCCGGTCCAGGCCTTTCGTTCGGGGGCGACCAGGCTGACGATGCCGAGGGCGGCGACCGGCCCGCTGGCGCGCGTCCGGCCCACCACGAGTGTGAGGCTGCCAGGCTTGATTGCCGCTGGGTCGCCAAATTCGTTTACCGACGCCGCGGCTCCAGCGCATTTCAGGACGGCGAGATCGGTGGATGGATCGCGGCCCGCAAGAGTCGCGGGGACGACGACGCCGTCGGCCAGCGTGACGTGAATTTCTTCATCGCGACGAAGGGCGTGCTCCGATGTGACAATGATGCCCGGCCGCCAGATTGCACCACTCGAGGATCCGCGCGCTTCGGCGTGCACCGCGACCACATTTGCAGCGGCCCGATCAGTGGCTTGGGCTAGAGCATTTGAGAGTTCGATCAGTTGGGAAGACATGTACAACCTCCTTGAACAAGATGCCCGAGTCGCGGGGGCATCTACATCCGCCGATCGGCTAGGTGGTGGCCTGGAAGAATGGCTAGGATTGCAGACTGCCGGCAGCCTAGCGCTTGCGGCCGACAGAAGGCGGACGATTCGGTGCGAACGGGATCTTACGGAGTTGTGCTCTCCATCAGTTCCAGGCGATTGCCGAACGGATCGAAGACGTGGACGCGGCGGAAATGATTGAAGGAAGTGTCGGGCTTTGTCGCCAGGCCGGCACGTTCGCAGGCGGCGACGATATCGTCGAGATCATCGACAACGAGTGCGGGATGCGCACGCTTCGCTGGATGGAAGTCCGGCTCGATGCCAAGGTGGAGATTCACTGGGCCTGCGACGAACCAGATGCTGTTGCGTCCCGCCATTTCTACCGGCTTTGCGACTTCGGTCAGACCGAGAATTCCGGTGTAAAACTCGCGCGCGCGTGTTTCTCCACCAACGGGAATAGCCAGCTGCACGTGATCGAGACTAAGGATTGGCATGGGTTACGGGCTGTTCCACGGGGCCGTCGCCGGGCCAAGGAGAAACGCAGAAATAGGAGCCGTGTTGGCCTGAGGCGAGGAACATCAGCGTGGCTAGCAGAAACAGCGCTATAAGACTAAATGTTCGACGTTTCATGGGTGTGCGCCCATTGGATTCGACGCGAGTGCGTTCGGTTACTCAAGGTAGGTAAGGCATGGCTTCGGTGGATTCGACAAATTTCTTCAGGGCGGCCATCACTTCTTGGCGGCTAAAAAGTTCGCAGAAGAGATCAATCTCGCGGCGGAGTTCTTCGTAGGGGATGGGCTTGAGGAACTTTTTGGCGGCGGCGCGGGTTACCGCGTCGAACTTGGTGATTTGTGCGGCCGTGGCATGGGCAATTTTGCCGGCTTCGCCCTCGGCGGCAAGCTGCGCGATGAGCCCGACGGCCTGGGCGCGGCTGGCGTTGACGCTACGGCCGGTGAGGAGCAGGTCGCGGACGAAGGCATTGCCGAGATCGCGCTTCAAGCGCGGGATGCCACCGAAGCCGGGAATGAGTCCCAAGCGCAGTTCGGGGAAGGCGAAGCGCGCCATTTTGTCGGCGATGATGATGTCGCAGGCGAGAGCTAGCTCCAGTCCCCCGCCGAAGCAAACTCCGTGGACCGCGGCGATGGTTACGAATGGCGCTGTATCAATGGCGTTCAGGACGGCGTGAATGCGCTCCAGGAAATGGCGTACGCCTGCGAGGCGCTCTCTGGGGGAAAGCGGCGCCGAGGCGCTGTAAAGCTCACGCAAGTCGGCTCCCGCCGAAAAGCCGTGTTTGCGCGCGCTGGTGATGATGCAAGCGGAGGTTTCTGGCGCAAGCGCGGCAAATGCGGCGACGAGTTGCTCGAGTTCGGCGAGCATGGCGGTACCGATCTCGTTCGCTGGTTCGCGATCCAGTGTTACCTCGAGGATGCCATCACGCAATTCCCATCGCAGTGTTTTGCCTGTAGAAGATTTCATTCCGACTTCCCGTGCGAAGCTTCGCGGTCGCGCGCACCATCGTACAAGGAGTTGATCTCCGCGGCGAAACGGGCATTGATGGCGGTGCGTCGAAGTTTGCCCATGGCAGTTAAGAGACCGTTGTCGGCGGTTAGTGTTTCGCTGAGCAGCGTGAAGTTGCGGATTTGGCGATAGTGCGGAAGTTCGGGATTTATGGCGTTTAGAGCGAACTGGATGGCGACGGGTTCGACTGAGCCGGTGACTAACGCGCAGAGGTAGCCGCGGGCGTTCCCGACGATGACGATGTGCTGCGCGGTGGGTAGAAGTTGGGATAGCCTGTCTTCGATGGGTTCGGGGGGGATTTTGTGACCGGAATTCAGGATGATGAGATTTTTTACACGGCCGATGATACGCCAATTTCCGTGCTCGTTCTTTGCGCCTTGATCGCCGGTGTGGAACCAGGCGTCCTGCAGTACAAACGCGGTTTCTGACTGGCGATTCCAATAGCCGGGAAAGACGTTCGGGCCGCGCACTACGATTTCCTCGTTTTCGGCGATCTTCATCTCGATGCCCTGGATGGTGGGGCCGACGTGACCGGTGTCCACGATTCCGTTGGGATCGTCCATGGTACAGATGCCTGTCGTTTCCGTGAGGCCGTAGACCTGTAGAACCGGCACGCCCAGCATGACGAAGAAATTTTGCGTTTCCGGAGCAAGAGGGGCGGAGCCGCAGATGAGTGCGCGGAGATTTGGGCCGAAGCGCTCCTTGATTTTACTGAAGATGAGTTTACGGCCGAGAACCAACCAGAATCGGTCGAGGGTCCGAGGATTGTGGGCCTGTTTCCGCCGCGAGGCGTCACCCGCTTTCGCGAACAGCGAGCGAATCGGAGCCGGGCGTTTTGCAATGGCGTCGTCGACGCCGCGGCGCACGCGTTCGAGCAGCGTGGGAACATTCAAAAAATAGTGGGGAGCGGCCAGGCGAATCTCTTCGGCGAGGCGATTTAGATCGGTGGAAAGGGTGACAACGCTTTCCCGCATGAGAAATGACAACGTGGCAATCCAGGATGCCGCAAAATTCAAAGGCAGATAGTGGAAAACGCTGTCAGGACCCTGCGAACCGCGCATGAGTTGATCGAGACGCTCGGTAGTTCGCGAGAGCATGAAGGAAATATTGCTGGTGTTCAAGCACACGCCCTTGGGCTCGCCGGAGGTGCCGGACGTGTAGACGATGGTCACGAGATCGGAATCGCGGCGCGGATTGGGCGCGGTTGGCGATGTTGGTTCGGGGGATGTACTGACTTGCGGCAGGAGTTCGTCGAACAAAACCCTTCGCGGCGCGCTGCCCGCTTCAGACGCCCACGCCTGCGCAACCGTATCGCCGAGTGCCGCTTCACCGACCAGTAGCAAGCGGGGCTCGCAGTCCCGCAACACGGCAATCAGCTCGGCGGGCGCCTGACGCGAATAGAGTGGGACAACAATGACCCCCTCGGCCATCAGCGCGAGATCGACGGCGATCCAACGAATAGAGTTCGGCGCCAGAAGCGCGCACCGATCGCCTGGTTGAAGGTGGAAGCGGCGCAATGACAGCCTCGCGCGTTCCACCTGTTCCAGGATCTGCTTGCCGGTGACAATGACGAACTGCTCGCCGCGCACTTCGCGCAGGACGGCGCGTCCGGAGTTGCGCTGCAATTGAGCAAAAATGTTCTCGAGGAAATTAGGCATGTGCTTCTGGATTCGGCGGAGCGAAGTGCCAGCAGGGTGACGGCGGAATTTTCATCTGCCAACAAGTCCTGCGACCGAACGTTGCGCAACCTCCGACGTCTCATATTGCTCGGCGAGCGCTCGCAAAGTTGGATTGAGGGGAGGCAGATAGTCTTCCCAGGAAAGCACGCCGGAGCGGAGGGGAAACTCGGGATACGTGTGGCGGACGGCGTCTTCGAGAATGGTGCCCATGCGGGCCATCACTTTGAGGTTACGGAGGACCGTGCGGCCGATGCCTTCGCGGACCTCGTCGGCCTCCGCTACCAGAGTTTCCATGACCTGAAGAAGCTTGGTTTCCAAGTCGGGATCTTCGACGGTGAGAAAGAGATGTTCGTGGCCACGTTCGCGCATCAGGTTGCGGATGCGTTCGTCCATGGTGACGCCTGCGGAAGCGACCCGGCTGGGCATGCAGGTAACGATGCCGTGATAGCGAGACGAAACCATGTAGGAACCCGCGCGCAAGATGGAGACGAGTTCGAACATATTGTAGTCGTCTGAGGTGAACATGGGCGCGCTCGGCAGGTGTTCGGACATCGAACGGCAAGCGACGGCATCGAGGCGTTCCATGGCAACAAGGATCGGAAATACGCGATGGCGTTGGCAGAACGCCGCGGCGGCTTTGCCGAATCCGGAAATGTAGTGGCGATATTTCTGGTCGACTTCCGGACCGGATTCGTGGAAATAAACGGTCCTGTACTGGCTTTCTTTGTAAGCGCTGGTCGTGACTCGCGCCACGTATTTCGCGATGGACGCTTTCACGGGCCAGACGAATGGATGGATCGGGCAAAGTACGAGCACGGGCGTCTTTTCGTCCCAGCCGGCTTCGCGCAAAGTTTTGCGAGCGTATTCCGGCGGATTGGGGTCAAAGGTCCAAGCCGTATCGGTGCCGAGTTCTGTAGGAATCCCGAGCCTGCGAAGGAGCGTTTGTGATTCGACGTTGCGGGTGATGACCAACGAATCGTGAACGTAACGCTCGCACATATTTTGGATCAGCGGGTCCATGTGTCCGGCTTCGCCGCCATAGGCGAGGGAAAGTTTGTTTTCCGCAGACGCCAAACCCAGTGACCCAATCATCATGGTCGTGAGAGCGTTGGCGAATTTGCTCTTGAACATGGAGCCTTCGCAGGCGATCACACCGTGGTTTTGGCGTACCTCCCGGAATAGAAACGGCGGGAAGACGTCGGGAAGATAAACCTGGCGGGTGCCATCGAAATAGCCTGCCGAGCGGTTGAAGTCCTGCGACATCACGCTGAAATCGACGTTAGCCGCACCCAGGACGTGGCGGATTTGGCGCAGCATCTCTTGGACGCGCACGTCGGAGCCGGTATTGCGCGTGCCATTGTACCCGGCGAATAACAAGCGGAGTTTTTCGCCGGGAGTCCAGCGGCGGCCAAGACCAAACATCCAAGCGAAGCGGCGGATTTCGATGAGCGCGCTGACCCAGGCGACGAGGAGGAAGTCGGTCATGCGTGGGCGCTCCCGGCCACGATCGATGGCTGCGAGACGGGCGCGGACGAGGGCCAAGGTTTCGCCGGATAGCAGAATTTGTTCTCGCGGCTGAACTGCAGCAGCGGATACGCGTAGGCGGAAAACTTCGCGGGCGATTCCCCGAGTTCGGAGACTACGCGCGAGTTGTCGAAAACCGTGTTCCAGTCCAGATAGGGCCAGAAAACCTTGAGGAGCGAGGCCCCGCGACCCACCGGGCCGCTGCCGTGGGCCAGGCGATCGACTGTTGCCGAGAACGGTCTGCCTAGAGACGGGACGTAAGACGGACGGTGCCATCCGCCGGCAGCAGCGAGGGCCGTGGTGATCTCGCGATAGGTCTGCGAGCCCTCGCCGGAAGACAAATGATAGATGCCGTACGCCGGCTCCGGTTTCTGGTGGATGGTGACCACGGCTTTAGCGACGTAATTCGCGGGCACGATGTCGATTCTATCGTCGGGGCGTAGCGGAAGAACCGGGAGTCGTGCGAGAACGTCGAAGGCCCGCACCATGTCGAATTGAGAGGTCTGGGGGCGACGGCTGTCGCCCATGACGATCGCTGGCCGAAAAATCGTTCGCGGGACGTCGGGCAGGAGCTGATGCACCATGTGCTCGCCAAATTTTTTGGTGCGAGCGTAGGGATCGTAGTCGGAGCGCGACCAATCGATAGAAGTGTCTTCGGTGACCACTTCGTTTTGACGCTTGCCGGCAACGGCGACCGTAGAGACGTGCGAGTAACGCAGTACGCCGTTGCGATTTTGCGCGCGGCGGGCGAGTTGAATGACTTCGAGGCCGCCGCGAAGATTCACGTTGAGGCACTGCTTTTCGGATTTGCGATTCAGCGAGGCAGCGCAGTGAATCAGAGAATTCGTGGTGTCCACTAGGGCGTGATAGTCATCGTCGACTAGGCCGAAACGTTCGGTGGTGAGTTCGCCACGATAAATCGTGATGCGGGAGTTGAGATAGTCAAGAAATTCCGGGAAGGCGAGATGCAATTGCAGCGACTGCCAGAGGCGCTCGCGCGCTTCCTCGGCGGATTTCGCGCGGACGAGCAGGTTGAGCGGGTCGCGGTGTTGGGTCAGCAGCCCGGCCACGAGGTAGCTGCCGAGGTAGCCGGTGCCGCCGGTTACGAAGATCGCCATAAAGGGTCGGACGGCGGTGCGGAGCTGGGGACGGCGGCTTGCGCACGCGCGGCTTGCGTGGACCAATCGAGTTCACGAGGCGTGCGGGATTCGAGCGGGCGACCCTCCATCAGCGGATAACACCAGCGGCGCAGCGCAGGAATGTGGATGTTGATCCAGTAGTTCCACCAGTCAATCGATTCGGGGTCGAATTCAAAGAGCGGTCGCTCGTCCGGCGGGAGCGCCGCCGAGAGAAGGCGGGCGTTTTCGCATTCGAACACATGCTCGTTGTGAAGAATGAACGGCTCGTAGAGTTCGATGAGTTTTTCAGCGCGACCCAGGTCGCGTTCCTGCTTAGCCAGCGGGGCTTTTTTCATATGCAAGGTGACCGCCGCGCGGTTGATGCGGGATACGACCGCTTTTTGCATGGGAATGGACATGCGCTCGTATCGCTGCTTGGAGACTGGGATGGTCTCGAATTTCAGTTTCAGCCAATGCTCGATGCCGGGCTGGCGGCGGTAATACTTGCGATGCGCCAGGCCGGTCAGCTCAATGCTTCGGCCCATGTTCACCGGATTGATGGCCGAGGTGGCCAGCTGATACATCTTCGCGTTCTTGCGCGCGATAACCGCGGCAGCGATCAAGGTCATGCCCCGGCAGACCATATCTACCGGAATTACGTCGAGGCATTTCCGTTCGTTGGTCGGGAGCTGGCGGAAGTTCGTGCCGAGCAAATAGGACAGCGGGCCAGACGTATTGATGCCCTCGTTCCAGCCGGCGAACGGAGAGCGCGTGGAGCTCTCGACGATGGACGGGCGAACGATGGCGATCGGCAGATCGCGACCCCGTCGCGAAAGCACTGACTCTCCGAGGCTTTTCGTAAACGTGTAAATATTTGGCCAGCCGAGATGGCGGGCGCGCCGCATACCCGCGCGCACCAGGCGATTGCGCGACCAGCGAACACGATTGCGCTTCAGTACGCCGTCCAACTCTACGGCGGGCACTGCGGACGGATCTCCGCCACGGCCGAGCGCCTGGCGCCGAAGTGCCTTTGTCAGCTCCGGGCTTTCGGAGCGTTCCTCGACGCGGCGGATCATTTCGCGCAGCGAATCGATTTCACGGTCCGCATCAAAATCGGGATCGCTCGCGGGATTGTAGTTGTCGTGTAACTCTTCATCTACGCGGCCGTCGCGCATGCCCACGACGTAACAAGTAGACAAATGCATGAGTCCCGCGTGGTCGCACTTGCGCAGAAAAGCGAGCAGATGCAGAGTAGAATCCACGTTGGAGGCGAGTGCTTCGCGAAGATCGGGATTGAAATCGGTGAGTCCCGCGCTGTTGACGATCAAGTCGAGCGATTTCGCGAGGCGGGCCTGCGTGGCTTCATCTACGCCTAGGCCTGCCTGGCTGACATCGCCTTCCACAACTTCGACTTTCTCTTTCAGAAAAGCGCCTAGCCGGCGGCCGTAGCGCTCTTGCAGGCCATCAAACGTCGGCGAT
>Ga0210384_10003417_pt1 | contig 18400 bp, 14 predicted proteins | sample IncBWH2MmetaG_FD_160574 | JGI IMG/M metagenome (GOLD analysis project Ga0210384, IMG submission 160574) | Forest soil microbial communities from Barre Woods Harvard Forest LTER site, Petersham, Massachusetts, United States - Inc-BW-H-2-M | ecosystem: Environmental > Terrestrial > Soil >...
GGACCGCAGGCGACTCCACATGTTTTCATCTTCGACAAGGACCGCCGTCTTCGTTACGAGGGCCGGATCGACAACAGCTACCGCATCGAGCAGGTCATCACGCAAGATGCAAGGAATGCAATCGAGGCGCTTCTGGCAAACAAGGAAGTGGCGGTAAAGCACACAGGAGTGTTTGGCTGCTCCACCAAATGGCAGGAGAAATCCGCCTTGCGGGAAGCGGCCGAGAGGAAGCTCGAAGCCCAGCCTGTCCGTGTTGACCGGGTGGATGCAGAGGGCTTGAAGAAGATGCGCGCCAATCGCACCGGTCACATAACGCTGGTGAGCTTCTGGGCTACATGGTGTGGCTCCTGTGTGGCGGAGTTCTCCGATCTGCAGGACACCTATCGCATGTACGGCGTTCGTGACTTCGACCTGGTGACGGTGGCCGTGAATATGCCGGATGAAGAGCCGAGCGTATTGCGCTTCCTGCAGAAGAAGCATGCCACCAGCCGAAACCTTTTGTTCTCCTCCGACGACACCGCAGCTTTGCAGGCGGCGTTCGATCCCACCTGGGAGTCGGCTGTACCTTATACAGTGCTGCTCGGTCCCGATGGCAAAGTTCTGTATAAAACCCTAGGCGCGGTTGACCTGCTGGAACTGCGCCGGAAGATCCTGGCGGTGATGCCCTCGGAGTATATCGGGTTTAATAAATACTGGACCGCCAACTAGCTATCGGAAATTTTCGTTACTGGCTCAGACCGGCTCCCATCTGGAGGGTGTGTGAAGAAACGGTCATTCCTGGAAGCAATTGTGTTCTCTTCCCTGCTATTGCTAGCGCCTGCCGTGCGCGGCGATAATGAGATCCCCAACGCAGCTTGGAAGCGCCCCGTGGGACTTCCCTTAGAAAATCCGGGTGTAAAACGCGGTGCCACCGACATCGATGACGGCTACTGGCAAGGTGCTCCCGTGGGGGGCTTCGGCTCCGGAACATTCGCCAGAACATATCGCGGCGATTTTGCGCGCTGGCACATTAAAGCCGGCGTTCACAAATATGAAACGCCCTATGCCAATCAGTTCGCCATGTTTCAGCAATCTGAAGGCGACTCGGAGGGTACCGCGCAAGTCTTGATGACGGATCACCCTCATGGCGACCAACTCTCCAGTTGGCAATGGAACTATCCCGTCGGTGCGGGAGAATATGCGGCTCTCTATCCCAAGTCTTGGTTTGACTACCGGTGGGACAAATTTCCCGCTCACGTAGTTCTGGAGCAGTTTTCTCCCGTTCTTCCCGATAACTATCGCGAATCAAGCTATCCAATTGCTGTCTACCGCTGGCACGCGGAAAATCCGACAAAACGTGTGGTCACGGTTTCTGTCCTGCTTTCCTGGACCAACATGGATGGTTGGTTCCGCACCTTCACTCGTGATTTCAAAGGAGCTCCCAATCAGGGAAACTACAATCATTTTGTGAGCGAGACCGTTGGCCGATCGGGAACGATGAAGGGCGTCGTGTTCGAACGCAACCGCGCCGAAGGCGTTGAAAATGAATGGGACGGCCAGTTTGCAATTGCCGCGCTCGACTCTCCCGGCGTGGAGGTCACCTATCAAACGACATTTCTCGCAGACGGCGACGGGAAGGCCGTGTGGACACCTTTTTCAAAAGACGGAAGACTTGCGAATAGCGACGTATCTTGGGTAAGCGCCAGCGAAAAATTTGCGGGTGCGATCGCTGTGCGTTTCACATTGCAACCCGGTGAAAAGAAAATCGTCCCAATGGTTATCTCTTGGGATTTCCCCATCGTCGAGTTTGGCCAGGGACGCAAATGGAATCGGCGTTACACAGATTTCTACGGAACTTCTGGAAACAATGCTTGGGCGATCGCCCGCGACGGACTCCTGAATGCCGCGTCTTGGAGCAATGCCCTCGAGACCTGGCAAGCACAATACACCAGCGATGAAAGCAAGCCTCTTTGGTATCGGGGGATGCTCTTCAATGAACTCTACACTCTCACGGACGGGGGCACATTCTGGGGCCGTCCCGCAGGAGGCGATAAGAAAGCTCCAGCCTCTTTTGCGCTCCTCGAGTGTTTTGACTACGCATATTACGCCACTCTGGATGTTCGATTTTATGCATCCATGCCACTGCTGAAATTCTGGCCGAAAATCGAAAAACAAGAACTCCGCGAATTTGCAGATACCGTTCCGCGCGAGTATCCGGAAAAAGGCCTCTGGGTTTGGAAAACTCAACAGACCGGTGAGCCCGTTCTGCACAAGCGCAAAAAAAGGGGCGCCGTACCCCACGACCTGGGTGTACCCGAAGGCGATCCTTTTATTTCTGTCAATGAACCGGGCTGGCAGGACACCAATGACTGGAAAGACCTGAATTCGAAATTCGTTCTGATGGTGTATCGGGACTATGTTTTGACAGGACGTAAGGACACCGCTTTTCTTCGTGAAATGTGGCCCGCGATGAAGGAAGCCATCGTTTACTTGCAGCAGTTCGATCACGGCAGCGGCGTGCCCGAAAATAGCGGCTATCCCGACCAAACCTACGATTCATGGACCGTTCGCGGCGTCAGCGCCTACTGCGGCGGATTGTGGCTGGCCGCCTTGCGTGCGTCGGAAGAAACTGCTCGCATTCTTGGAGACCCCCAAAAAGCCGCGGAATATCACGCATTATTTCTTAAGGGACAAAAATCGTTTGTGAGCAAGCTTTGGAATGGCGAATATTTCAACTACGACATGGAGAGCCCCGGCCGCGACGACGTGCAGGCAGATCAACTTGCCGGACAGTGGTACGCGAATATGACTGGCTTAGGGGATTTGGTGCCTCGCGATATGCAGTTGTCGGCCCTCAAGAAAATTTTTGCGTTCAACGTCATGAAGTTCGGCAACGGAGAAATGGGTGCTGCAAACGGGATGTCCGCAAAGGGCGCCATCCTTGGCGACAACGAACAAGGCTTAGAGGTTTGGGCGGGTACGAGCTTTGGCTTGGCCGCGCTTTTTCTTAGCGAAGGTATGAAAGATGAAGCCTACAGGACTGTGTGGGGCCTCTATCACGTCATTTATGAAACCAAAGGCTATTGGTTCCGCACTCCGGAGGCGTGGGACGTAAACGGAAATTTCCGCGCCTCCATGTACATGCGTCCGGCCGCAGTATGGGCCATGGAGATGATGAAGCCTATGGCCGCACACCGTCTGCCGAGCGATCTCCGATAGTTCCATGTCGGCCATCAATCACCGTTAGGTTGTTCTTTCCCATATTAGACACGTACGCTTTATTGGCTGCCGTATCCACCGCAATAGCATAGGGACCATTTCCGGTCGCCACGGTTCCGATCACCGAATTGTTGGTGCCATCGATCACCGTTACGTTGTTGTCGTGTGTGTTCGCCACGTAGATCGTGTGAGTCACTGAGTTGATTCCAATTGCTTGAGGACGCGTTCCGACCGCCACTGTCGCAATCACCGAATTATCTGCTCCATCGATCGCCGTCACGCTGTCGCTTAGATAGTTCACTGCGTAGACTCGGTTCGCGACTAAATCTACAGCGACCGCACAAGGACTATCTCCCGTGTTCACTGTAGTCGTGTTGTTAGTCGCGCCGTCGATAACCGTTAGTTTGGCCGACCCTTTGTTCACAACATAGATCTTGTTTGTGGCCGGATTCGGCGCGATGGCCCAGACATGTATTCCTGTCAGCGCCGTAGTGGTGTTGTGCGTCGCGCCATCCATTACCGTTACGTTTTGGCTTTCGTAGTGAGTCAAATAGATCTTGTTCGTTACCGGGTTTACCACAATTGCGTCGGCCTGAAGACCTGCTCTCAGATTGCTCGTGGCATTGGTCTTACCATCGATCAGCGTCATAGTGTTGCTGAAGGTTTTCGACACATAGATCTTGTTGGTTGTCGGATTTGCCGCGACTACGTACGGAAGCGCTCCTACGTCCACGGTGGCGGTCACTGCATTGGTTGCCCCGTCGATAACGGATACCGTGCCGCTGGCCGAGTTCACCACATAAATTCTGTTAGTCACTGGATCTACAGCGATCGCCCTGGGCTCGGATCCAACTCTTACCGTTGTGGTGGAATTGGCCGAGCCATCGATAACTGTGACTGTACCGTCGGTGGAATTCACCGCGTAGACCCTATTGGTTTTCGGGTTCACTACCACTGCCTGAGGACTGATTTGCGTCCCTGTCGCGGCCGGCATCTCTGCCTGCGTCGAGATCGTGCCAAGCCACAGCGCCGCGTCTTCGATCAGCTTGTTCTGAATTGGGCTCGTAAATATCTTGTCGCCGTGTCCCATATTCATATAGAGCATTTTATATTTCGTGTTTGTCCACACCACCGGTAGATCCCCGCTCGTCAGGACATCCTTAAAGCCAATTGGATAATTGGAAGGATCCAGGGTGACCAGGACTCGCACGTCTTTATTTAGCCGTGGGCTTGGCTTCCAGATGTACCATTCGTTGTCAGGCGATATGAAACTCTCTGGAATGTGCCTTGTCACAGGATGTGACCGGTCATCAACGGTCAGCTTTGCGGGCAAAGGTGGCCAGCTATTGATGTGAAATATGCCGCCACCCAGGAAATCCACAAACCACGGCCAGTTTGAATCTCTATCGTTGTACGCGGCCACATGAAAGCCCAGCCAGGCGCCTCCGTTTTCAATATATTTTTGAAAGGCGCGCTTTTGCTCGGCTGTTGAGGGCTCATCATTTAACCAGACAACCACTTGGTATTTTCCAAGGTTGGAATCGTTCATCTCGTCCCAGTGCGTCGTCGAATCAAACGTGAAATTGTTTTTTTGTGCTGTTTCTGAAAAAAACTTTAGGGCGCCTTCCGCAAACAGAACATGGTCTGGCTCCACGCTTGTTGAATAAAAGGCGAGCATCTTAAAACGAGGCTGCTGCGCAAGAGCCGCACTCAGAGAGAACAAAAGGACGAGAGTCACAAGGAGTATTGGGAAATATCTTTTCATTGGTGCGCTGCCCATAAAATTGAATTATAAAAAAGAGTTGTGAAAACGGGGTTTTGAAAATGCTCCGGACGGTGCCCCATGAAAATATAGATATTTCGAGCCTTGTAATGTTCGTTTGCCCAGACCACGGGGTGGTCACCCATCTTGGTGGATGTATCGGGCGAATAGGTGCCCTCGTCCACGCGCGCAAGCACGTGCACATTCAGGCGCGGCGACTTATTGTAGGTGTACCACTCTTCATCCTTCACCGTGAAGGAGCCGCCAAGGTTCTTCATCGCGGGATGAGACGCGTCTTCGACGATGACCGTCGCGGTCGCAAATTTCGGAATATAGCCCGTGAATCGGATATCCCCCATGAATTGGGAGAACCAGGGCCACATTTTGTATCCATCAAATTCGCCCAGCAGGGTAGCGTGATGAAACCCGATCCATCCGCCACGACCCTCCTCGATATATTTCACAAAAGCGGTCATAGCCGTTGGCGCCCAGGCATACGGTGGATAATCGAGCTGGATGAACAACTGGTAGTGAGATAGGAATGCGTCATCGATTTGCCCGGTATCCTGTATGTAATCGACGGAAAAGTTGTTATCCGTCGCCAGTTTTTGCAACCAGACCTTCGCCGCATCGACAAAAGGCTGATGTATCCCGCCATGCTCTGCCAATGCAACCACCCTGAATTTTGGTTTGGAATCCTGCGCAACGGTTGCAGGTATGGGGGCGAGTGACAACAGAACGAACATCCACCAACAACGGTGAGCCGGGAACCACAAGCGAACTAGATGTGCGAATGGCATCGGTGATCCTTATCGTTAGTCTTTCGCTGGAGATGAAAAAAAACGCAATCGAGGAACGCGCGTCTCGATCGCGCAATTGGGGAAGCCTCGCGCATCGTGGTTGAGTGCACGGGATTTGACCGGTTGAGCCCGCTCCCTTTCGCAGACAAACGATTGCTTGACCTCTATATCACGGTTTCAGAACGGACGGAATATTGAGGTCTGGCTGCCCTATCAAGAATTGCTCCGCAATAAGCAAACGCCTGATTCGACGCGCGAAAAAGATGAAACTACTTGGATGCGCTTTGTACAGACGAGTCCCTCCCGTTTGCCAGTTGGTCGTGGACTCTATTCTGAACGACAGGCAACTTATCGATATCTTCGGATAACGAGGTTGTGACGATCGGAACGATACAGCCCCAGAACATAAAGAATGACAACCCCTTTCGATGAATAGATGACCTGCCGGATGCGCAGAACGGGTGCATGCTTTGGCAGGCCCAAGAGTTCCGCTGTTCTCGGGTCCGCAGCGGTGGTATCGACCTCTTCGTCGGAATAGCTCAGCTCAATGCGATAGTTGCGCTCCAAAGTGGAGAACAAAGACTCTCTCTGCAAGGGGGCCGATTGCAAACCAGAAAACTGCTCTGCGGAAAGATAGCAGGTCTCCAGGGCGAAGGGCCGGCCACCGGCATACCTCAAGCGCTCAAGTTTAAGGACACGACTCCCCGGTGACAGGGATAATTGCGCCGCTGCTTCTTCTTCGTTGTCGATGATCTTTACAAAAAGAACCTTCGACACCGTAGCCAAGCCTCGGCTTCGCATCTGCTCGGTATAACTCATTAACTTATTGAAATGAATTTTGGGAGCGGCAACAAAAGTGCCAACGCCGCGACGCCGTTCAACCACCCCTTCGCGTTCCAGTGAGGCGAGAGCGTGCCGAGCGGTCATCAGGCTCACGTCATGAATTCTTGCGAGTTCTCTCTCCGAAGGCACCAAGCTTCCGACACGCAGTTCGCCAGCCTCTATGACGCTTCGAATCGCGGACTGGATCCGCTTATATGCGGGAATCTTATCCGTTCTTTTCGCTAGCATCTCAATTCCCTCTGCTCAAGCCTAAGTTGCGCAGAAAGCCTTACTAAGGTTCCCAGACAAAGAGACGAACAAACCGGGAAAAACGTTTGGCTGATTCTGCTGGTCTTGCAGATTTCCGGAAACCTCACACCGCCGGCAGCGATCGTGCCTCGCAGCTTAACATGCTCCATAACTCTGGCGAGGCGGGATGCGTCTATCGGCGAGAAAAAGTGATGCCGAGCAGAAACAGGCCGGTACTTCTCATAGCATGCCACTTTGTTCTTGACAATTACAAACTCCCGCTATATAGCTACCCGTCATTGGTCGCCGTTGCCCGGGTGGTTTGTCGTTTTTCTAAAATTTAGAAGAAGGAAGAGGCTGCCAGGCTTGCGCGCAGCAACCTCTTTCGGGGGAGCTATTGTTATGAACAGACTGCGTCTGGTTCGTTGGGTGTTTGCGAGCGCAGCGCTCATTCTGACTTCACTTGGAGCGCAGTGCGTCCGGGCTCAGGAGGTAACCGCTACGATAACCGGAACGGTTACCGATCCGAGCGGCGGAGCTGTCGCCGGGGCCACGGTTACCGCAAAGTCGGTGGAACGCGGCCTTATTTATTCGGCCGTGACCAACGATTCCGGTATCTATCGCATCGCGCCACTCCCGGTTGGCAATTATGAACTCAAAGTGCAAAAGACGGGATTCGGATCGGTCGTGTACCCGGCATTTGTCCTCACGTTGAATCAAGTCGCGCGCATAGACGTCCTGCTGAGAGTCGGCCCGGTCAGCCAAACGGTTGAGGTAATCGGCGCGGCGCCCATCTTGAAGACAGAGTCAACGCAGGTCGATACCGTCATCAACTCGGCCACCAACGATAATCTCCCGCTCGCCGCGCGCAATTACGTGCAATTGACCCTGCTTGCGCCTGGGTCGGTATCGACCGATCCCAGCAGCTTCAATTCCGGCAACAACACAGGGGGTTATGGGAGCCGGCCGTTGATTAACGGCAACCGTGAACAGGCCAACAATTTCCTGCTCGACGGCATGGATAACAACCAGGTTTCGGATAACCTCCTGGGTTACACCCCGGCCCCGGATGCGATCGAGGAATTCAACCTGATTACCAACAATGCGCCGGCGGAATTCGGGAGTTTCATGGGCGGCATTGTCAACGCTACCATCAAGTCCGGTACCAACAACTTCCACGGAGACGTGTGGGAGTTCTTCCGGAACGACAAGCTGAACGCGAATAGCTGGTCGAATAATTTCAACACTGATAGTACTGGAGCGTGGGCCCCTCTCCCCAAGGCCAAACTCCGCTGGAACATGTTTGGCGGCACGCTTGGCGGCCCGGTCCTCAAGAACAAGCTGTTCTTCTTCGCAGATTACCAGGGTCAGCGCTTCGACACCCCGACTTCGTCGGCCACGAAAACTGTCTACTCGGCCGCCGAGCGCACTGGCGACTTTGGCCAGCTATGCCCCGCCGGATTCGACACTTCCGGCGTTTGTACGTCAACGACCAATGGGAACGTTCAGTTGTATAACCCGTGCGCATCGTTTACCGCTGTCTGCACTGCTTCCTCTCCGGCGGCCACCACACGCCAGCCATTCCCATTCAACAAAATTCCCACAGCCATGCTCAGCCCTGTGGCGAAAGCGCTCTTCGCTTCCTCGCTCTATCTGCCACCCACAAACACTAACTCGCAAAATAACCTGATTTATATCACTAACTCGATGCAGAATGTCGACCAGGGCGATATCAAGGTCGACTACAAGGCCAGTAGTAAGGACAACATTTCGGGTCGCTTTACTCGGGCCTTCCAGAACAATCCGTCGGCGAATTCGTTTGAGTTATTGGGAGACAGCAACTCGACTACGCCGATCTACAACACGGTTGGCGATTGGACTCGCAGCATCAACACCAGTCTTGTCAATGACGCCCGCTTCGGTTGGAGCCATATCACGCTGAATCAGGGTACGAGCTGGGCCTCAGGCGTCGGGCAATTCGGCAATACAATTGGCATCGGCAATGGTAACCCTACCGGCATCGACGGGCTGCTGGCCACCAACTTTTACAATTCCGCATTAACTAACCTCGGAACTACGGAGCAGACGACGAGCTTCGACGATAAGGTCTGGCAGGCCGAAGATGCGGTTACCTGGTCGCACGGCCGGCACACGTTCAAGTTCGGCGCCGAATTAATTCACCAGAGCATCAAGACCTTCTATGCGGGTAACAACGGGCAACTTGGCATCATGGAGTTTGACGGCCGGTTCACGAGCAACACCATCGGCAGCGCTGGCACCGGCACAGGAGACGGTGGCGCGGACTTCTTCCTGGGTCTCCCCTTTCATATTGGCCGTGGCGTCAGCACAGGCAAAACGTGGACACAGACCAATAATGTTATTGGTGTCTACGCTGAAGACACATGGAAAGTCACGGAACGCTTAACCTTGAATCTCGGTCTGCGTTACCAGGCCTTTACTCCCTGGGTTGAAATAAACGACCAGCAGTCTAATTACAATATTGCCACCGGCAATGTTGACCTCGCCGGGAAGAACGGAGCCAGCAGATCTCTCTATAATGGCTTCTATGGGGGAAGGGACTTTGAACCGCGACTTGGGTTTGCATGGACCCCTGCGATTCTTGGTATTCACACGGTGATACGCGGCGCGTTCACCATTTCCTCTTATCTCGAAGGGACAGGTACGAACCTGCGCTTGGCCCAGAACCCGCCTTTTACGCCGGCCCAGCTCGACACCCTGTACAACGGCGCACCATTGCCTGGTTCGACCACCACGGACGGGATTCCGCCCACGCCTCCGACCGGTAGCTGCGCGAACTATTCCTGCTTCGCGGGCGGCATTCTCAACCTTTGGGATCCAAACGTTCAACCGGCGCTCGATGACCAGTGGAACCTGGCAATCCAGCACCAATTCTGGGGCGATACCACCTTCCAGATTGGGTACGTCGGCCAGCGCGGAACTCACCTCATGGTGCCGTTCTCTTATACGCAAAGCGTACTACTTCCCAATGCCACTTGCCCGACTATGCATCCGCCTGTGACGAATCCGCCGACTGCGCCGGTGCCATGTACTGCTCCGAGCCCATTCTTTGCCAAAAACCCAACATTTTACAACACGATTTCGCCGCAAACTGGCGGGACCCAGTCGAACGGAACCATGTCCTACAACTCGCTGCAGGCCGTCCTCCAGAAGCAGATGAGCCACGGTTTGCAATACCAAGTTTCGTACACCTTCTCCAAGTGCATGTCCAATAGCACGGGTTACTACGGAGCATGGAGCAATGCTCTCAGCGCATCGGCATACTGGCAGAACATCTATGATCCGAAGTCGGAATGGGCGCCGTGCTATTACGATGCCACCCACGTCCTGTCTGCCTATGCCCTTTATGAGCTGCCAGTCGGCCGCGGCAAGGCCTTGGGCAATGACATGAACAAAGTGCTCAATGCCGTTGTCACAGGCTGGTCGGTCAGCCCGATCATCTCCTTCCGCACAGGCTTCCCCATGCCGGTTTCCGGTGCAGCGGATAATTCCGGGACGAATTCTCGCGGTTCGCGTGCCGATTGCAATTCTCTCCCGAGCATTGCGGGAGCGACACCGATCAGCACAGCGGGAGTGGGTGGCTACCAGTGGTTCACCAACAACGGCAACTTCACCAACCCGGCAGTGGGGACGTTTGGAAACTGCGCCCCACAACTCGGAGGTCTGCGAGGGCCGCGTTACACCGACATAGACTTGAGTCTGCATAAGGACTTCTCACTCACGGAGCGGTTCAAGCTGCAGTTCCGAACTGACTTCGTCAATGCATTCAACCACGTACAGCTCAACGCGCCGAACATGGGCCTTGGACCAACGATGGGGCAGATTGGCGCCGCCCAGGGCGCCCAGCCGCCAAGGAACATCCAGTTAGCGCTGAAGCTCTACTACTAAATATAAACCGCGTATAATGAGGCAGGCGATCACCCCCGTCTGCCTCATTTTCTTTGGCCATGACGTTCAGAGGGGCACGTTCGAAAGCAGAGAAGCCTAATACAAAATGTCTAGATACACGGGTGCTGCTGCGTTTTTTGTCCTCTTAACTGGCTTTTTGTGGTCCGAACCAGTCATTTTGGCTCAACAAGCGAAAGTCACTCCTACACCCCGCGGTGGGTCTGGGGTATCCCCGGACAAAGCACTCAGCTTGGCGGAACAAGGGCATTGCCAGGGGAACATTTCCATCCTGAGACGTGCTATGACTGTCCAAGTCCCGGAAGAAACCAGAAAAAGGGCCGGCATAGTTGGACTGCGGTGCTCTTTGACTTTGGACGATCGCGACTCCACCGTCGACTTTATCCGCTTGCTTAACAAACAGTTTGGCCAAGACCCTGACGTACTTTTTATCCTTGTCCATGCCTACTCCGATTTATCGACGCGAGCGGCCCAGGATCTTGGCCGCACGGCCCCGCAATCCATTCCCGCACACAAGCTCAACGCTGAGGCGCTCGAGATGCAAGGGAAATGGGAACCCGCTCAGCTTGAATATGAAGGCATGATCGAAAAGGAACCTAATGCACCCGGCATTCACTTCTTGCTTGGCAGGTTGTTGCTCTCGCGGCCTGATGCCAGCCCCGACGCCGCGGAACGCGCGAAGCAGGAATTCCAAAAGGAAGTCCAGATTGATCCAAACAATGCTGGCGCCCAGTACGTCTTGGGAGAACTTGCCCGGCGAGACGAGAATTGGGATGAGGCTATCTCCCGATTTTCCATGGCCGCGAAGCTCGATCCCAATTTCGGGGAAGCCTACCTCGGCTGGGGAGAGTGTCTTGTCACTGTCAAAAGATACGAAGACGCAATTCCGCCTTTGCGCGCGGCGGAGCGTCTGACGCCTGGAAATCCCGCCGTCCATCACGCGCTTGCTATGGCCTTGCAGCGATCCGGTCACACGGAAGAAGCAGAAAAGGAATTTGCGATTCACCGGAGCCTCAATTCTGTGACGCCAATGGCGCCCGCCACAGAAAAGCCACAATAGTTTTCGTCCTTATTTGATTTCGGATGCTGCTACATGGAAGCTCTGAGAGTTTGCCCGGCGCGGACTGAATGAGAATGCCAAGTGGGATTCGTGCACTGCAACTAACACGGCGCGATTTCGTCTCCAGGATGGCGGCAGGAGCCTCGCTCCTGCCGCGATGGCCGGGATTTGTCTTGCCCGAGGCACCGCAATTTCCCTTCGAGGAAATTCCCCCTGGGAAGAGTGGGATCCGATGGGTTCATTCGAATGGAAAGTCACCCGAAAAATACCTTCCGGAAACCTCAGGTGCGGGCTGCGCATTTCTCGACTACGACAACGACGGCTGGATGGATATTTACCTGGTGAACAGTGGCAAGTGCGATTTTTTCACTCCGAACCCGCCGCTACGCAACGCGCTGTATAAGAACAATCGCGATGGCACGTTTACGGACGTCACCTTAGAAGCGGGAGTGGCAGGGGGTGGATTTGGACAAGGTGTGGCTGTCGGTGACTACGACGGTGACGGATTCCCCGATCTGTACGTCACTCAGTACGGGCGTAGTATTTTGTTTCACAACAATGGAGATGGCACGTTTTCCGATGTAACGGAAAAAGCGGGAGTCGCTGCTCCCGGTTGGGCTTCCAGTGCCGTCTGGTTTGACTACGACAATGATGGCCGCCTTGACCTATTCGTAGGGCGCTTCGTGAATTTCAGCAAGGAACTCAACAAACCCTGCGGAATCCACGATGACGGCCGTCATCACTATTGCATTCCCAAGATTTATTCGCCCATGCCCAGCTGGTTGTTCCACAACAACGGTGACGGTACGTTCACCGACGTCAGCCAGGAGTCTGGCATCGCCGGTCGCCTCGGTAAGGTATGGGGCGTGGTCGCGACGGACATCAACAACGACGGCCTGATCGACTTGTGGGTAAGCAACGACACGGTGGCCAATTTTCTCTTCGTCAATCGTGGCAAGGGAAAATTCGATGAAATCGCCACCACTGCCGGCGTTGCTTACAGTGACGCCGGCCGAGCGCGATCCGGCATGGGCGTGGACTCTGCCGATTTCAACGAGGATGGATGGATGGACCTGTTTGTGGCGAACCTCGACCGCGAGCTGTTCGCCATATACAAGAACAATCATGACGAAACATTTGACGACGTGGCGCTCCCTGCCGGCATCGGCAAGGCCACAAAATTCATGAGTGGCTGGGGTTTGAAATTTTTTGATTATGACAACGACGGGGACCTGGATCTGTTTCTCGCCAACGGCAATCCAGATGACCTCATCAGCTCCCTGCACGGCGAGGTCACCTACGAAGAGCCGCTCATGTTGTTTCGCAACACTGGGAAATCCTTCCAAGACGTCAGCGCACGCAGTGGCCCTGTTTTTGCCATGCCGATGTCCTCACGCGGACTAGCAATTGGAGATTTCGATAATGATGGCGCCGTCGACGTCCTGGTCTCCGTTAATAATGGCGCACCGCTTCTCCTCCGCAATAATGCGGGCAGGCAAAATCACTGGCTAGGAATTCATCTGATTGGGAAAAAGTCCAATCCGGATGCTGTCGGCGCAAAGCTTTCCTACCAAGCCGGGGACTTGAAACGCAGCCGCACAAAGGTTGGCGGAGGCAGCTATCTTTCCTCTCACGACCCCCGCATCGTCTTAGGATTGGGGAAGCACGAGAAAATTGATTGGCTGGAAGTAAAGTGGCCGCTGCCGAGTGGAGCCACGCAGCGGTTCACGGAGCTTCCGGTCGACCGCTACATCAAGCTGGTTGAAGGCGAGAACAAATGGAAGTAACCGACCGCTTCGCGAAGAAGGTCCGCTCTTGTGTGCCATCGGCCTAGCAAGGCTGCCCCTCCTCAATGCTGACGGCCAAACAGATTTTCCGTCGCGTTCTTCCATGAACAATGTCTTACCTTTGCCTTTTTCGATGTAATTGGTGAACGCGGCATTCGCAGCGTCTGTCCACTTATCATGGTGCGGGGGCTCCGTTGGGAATCACAGGAAGCAAGAGCGCCGAAGGATGCTCAGCGTCGTGCAGGATCGTGTTGGTGGCCGAGACAAACTCGCGGCTCGTCGCCTGATCCGCGCCGGTGTTCAGGTTTCGATCAAAACGCGGGAAATTACTGCTGGAAACTTCCAGGCGAAGGATGTGTCCCTTCTTAAAGACGTTGCTCGTAGCCCATAGGTCCACCGAGATTTTGTAGACCTGGTCCGGATTCATCAGCTCGGGCTTCTCCTGCGAATCCCGATAGCGCATGCGGAGAACTCCGTCGGTGAGATTCATGGCGAAGCCGCCGGGTGAGACGTCCACGAGCTTTGCCGTGAAATCGGTGTCAACTGCCGAAGATCTGGCCCAGAGCTCAAGCGTGACCGGCCCGGTGACTTCCAGATCCTCGGTAAGCGGCTTCGTGGAATAGACAAGTACATCGTTGCGATTTTCAGCGGCGCGCTGGTCGCGAGGGCCCGGCTCGTAGTGCTCAGCGTCGCAGCAGAGCGAGCCGCCGATGGTGGGCACAGGATTTGCCGGATCATAGGTAAATTTGTCAGGCGTTTCTTTTTTTGGCGGCATGAGGGAAAGTCCACCGTCGCCGAGCAGCGAATTGGCCGTACGGCCCGAGTGCAGGAAGTAGCGCGTGGCTTTGGCTTCCGGCGGAGGCCAATCCGATTCCTGGTGGTACGCGTTCGCGCCCATGACAAAAATGCGCACGGGTTTGGCCGCGGTGGACGCCCCTTCCATGGCAAACTCGTTCTGCACGCCCTTGAAGAGATAGTCGTACCAATCAACTAAAACTTCTGTAGAGGGAAATTTGACCGCTTCGTCTCCGAATTCCACATCGCCGATGCGGCGCCCGAAGCCTGCGTGCCCTCCGATTTGTATCAGCAGACGCTGGCCGTTGCGCGCCGCGTCCGTGCCCCCGTGCGCCTTGATTCCCATGTAATTCCTCAGAGTTCCACCTAGAAAAATGTCATACCAGCCGCCGATATGAAGGGCCGGGACTTGAATATCCGAATAATGCTCCTCGATGGACCACTGCTTCCAATACTCGTCGTAGTCGGGATGCGCTAGCCAATCAAGATAATACGGCGCAAGTTGCGCCGCGGCATCGGCACCGGCCGGAAGCGATGTGTAGTTAAACGCGGGATAGTGAGTGAGCGGAAGAATGGGCGCGCCCACCAGCGCGTCCGTATTTTTCGCAATCAATCGCCATAGCGTGTTCGTGGCCAGCTGGGTCGTCCAATTTTGGTCGAACCACTGTTCCAGCGCTCCGCCCTGATACGTCCAGCCGTCGTGATAGTTGCTGGCCGTGACCACAGGGCAGATTCCCGCAAGATGTGGAGGATGGGCAATTGCGGCGAGCATCTGAGTTGCACCGACGTAGGAGCCCCCGGTCATGCCAACTTTGCCGTTCGAGTATGGCCGCGCAGCAGCCCATTCGACTGCATCGTAGCCGTCGTCCGACTCGTGCCGGAACGGGTACCACTCGCCTTCAGATGTGAAGCGCCCACGAACATCTTGCACGATGACGACGTAGCCGTGCGTTGCAACCTGATACGCTGGAGCAACTGCCCAGCCTACGCTTTTATCGTACGGCGTGCGCATCAGGATGACCGGAAATTTCCCGTCAGCCTTCGGACGATAAATGTCCGAATAGAGTGTCACGCCGTCTCGTGTTTTCATTGGGATGCCATTCTGCACGATCACGGCATAACTTTGCTGTGCGCGAACGCAATACGGTGCTAATAGAACTACGGCACAGGTCCTGAGGATTGCGTGAACGATTCTCCGCTGGAACAAGCCCGCCTCCCTACGCAACATTGAAGTGAAGTACCGCCTCGAACCAAAATCCGCATATTTCATCCCGCGAGTCCGTTCGCAAGTCAGGAAAGCTGAGCCGCAAATTCGCAGTCTCTCTTGGCGTCAGTTGCTGGACGTTTCAGTGATGCAGGAACAGGCGGTCACTCTCTCCGCCGGTAGCGCTAACACAAACCAAATGAACCAAATCAATCACGATCAGCCGGCCTCGCGAAGCAGTGAGTCGCGTCGCGTGACAGGGTGCTTATCTCCGAGCAGCATTGGGCTCCTCTTTTTCTTCCTTATTCATTCTTTTATGTATGCCTACGGAGGAGCAATTTGCTTTGAACTGTTTCGCACTGACTCTATAACACCCTCCGGAAAAATCAATGCCTGAAGTCGCGTTGGAGAGAGCCGCCACCATTGGATGGATCATCACTCGCGATTCGTCCCGGGTGATGGCGCACCCGGAATGTCTGGTCCGCCGCTTCGTCGCAAGCGCAAAACTGAGAATGTCACAGGTTGGTCTGCGCAAATGTATATGGCCTTTGTTGGAGTGGATCACTCCTGTCTAGGATGGAATGAGCTATGCTGTTTTCACCATTAATTATTAGCCGCACCGTGGCCACTGACGCCGCCGCTTCTGAGGAAAGGCATGGATTGCTCTTGTCGCCACGGGCTTCAGGCGAAGTCGGAACTGTACCAAGAAACTCTCTTGTTTCTGCAATTCAATCTGATAAGAAGAAGGCATGCGCCTCTTTTTCCGCAGCCTGCTAGTGAGGTTCTGGGAACACGGGGAAAAATGCAAGAAAAATACACTAAAACACATAAAGCGGCAGGCGGATGATGCCGGCCAATCTCGAAAAGTCCTTGTCCAGAATAAAGAGTGTAACGCCATGCTCTAACGCAATCGCTGCGATCAGAGCATCGATGGTCGTAACCGCAACACCTTTCGCTCGCGCAGCCCGAAAAATGGCCGCTGCTTCTCGATACGTTGAAAAACCCTTAGGTTCGAGCATGTCCCATTGCGACAGATAGTGCTCGAGACGACTAACGTCACGCTTGAGCCCCTGCAAAACTTCCGTTATCACAACTCCAGCGAGAGCCAAGGGCTCAGCATCAGCGATCATGCGGCGCAACTCGGCTCCGGCAGGGGAAGGAGACGAGCCAAGAAAATAGATCCAAACAGAACTATCGACCAAGATCAAACGCGATTTCTCCGCAGGGCTTTGGGATCCCCTTTCCAATTACCACTGCCGTAATATCGCAGAATGCCCTTTCGGCTCTCCGAACGAACGAGCAATTCCAAGGCTTTATCGACGATCTGCCGTTTTGTTTTGAGACGCGTGAGCTTTCGTGCCTGGCGCACCAAACTCTCGTCAATGTCGATGTTGGTTCTCATGGAATGGTTATACACCATTCTCGCGTATTTTTGTGTATCACTTGGCGACACCAATATCGGCTGAGGTCAAGTATAGTCGTCCAATTCGAATGGGTTTGTCCCGAATCGCCGATTACCCCGTCAATGGCATCGCTGAGTTGTGCCTGGAACCTTGAAATCGATTCGATACCACGACCGCGTGGGCATGTCAGCTGAAACATCAAAGCGGGTCCCTGGCCTCGGTTCTGGGCGTAAAACGCGATTACACTCAAGACCCCGGCGGTACAGTTACGAGGCAGAAGTCGCTTGTGGGAAGGCCCATGACTCCCGAGTGACGGGCAATCGGAACAGTTTCGGTTCGTCTGTCGGATTGGTACCGAGAAACGCGCATCTCTTCAGTGGTTGTTTTCCTGACGAGATGGCGACTTCTCATTACTGACAGGGTCGAGAGAAAATCGTTTTCTATCCCCGTACCTCTCGGCCCGGCGTCGTGACCCGCAAAGGTCATCATTTGCTCTCCTTGGGAAAGTGGGGACGCAGAGCGGCGGCAAGGATGCGGTCGAGCATCCGGTCGGGCAGGATCGCGAGCAGAGGCAGCAGTGCGGCCTCGCGACCAACGGTGTAGCGAGTACGAGGCCGCTTGCTGGTGATCGCGTCCGCGATGACTCGACCTGCCTCCTCGGCAGGCACTCCCTTGGGGATAGCCGCCTCGGCCTGCGAGATGATTGAATGCATGAGCGGGGCATAGCGACCACGCTGCTCAGTGGTCATTCCGCTGGTGATGCGCTCGCCAGTGACAGCGACCCGCCCGAGCATTTCGGTCGTGACGGCAGCCGGTTCGACCACAATGACCTTCACTCCAAGCGGTTCGACCTCTCGGCGCAATGCATCGCTGACCGCTTCGAGCGCGAACTTCGTGCCTGCGTAAGGACCATAGGTGGCCATCGCGATCTTGCCACCCACGGAGCTGATGTTGACCACGCGACCCTTGTTGAGGATCAAGGCCGGCAGGAGTGTTTGGATAACGGCGATGTGGCCGAAGAAGTTGACCTCGAACAGGCGTCGCCACTCGTCGATCGCGAAGACCTCGACCGGTGCGTTGACCCCGATGCCGGCGTTGTTCACCAGCGCCCGCACTGCCCGGCCCTGCGGATCCTCGTGCACCCGAGTAGCTAGCGCCCGGATGTGGTCCGGGTTGGTGATGTCGATGATGAGCGGCTCTATGCCTGGCCCCCGGATTGCGTCGGCGTCCTGGTCGCGCCGGACGCCCGCAAGGACGTGGAACCCCCGCCGGGCCAGTTCGCGCGCGGTGGCCGCACCGATGCCGCTAGACGCACCAGTGATTATGACGATCTCTTGGATTTCAGGTGACGTTGTCATGACTGCAGTCCTTTCTT
>Ga0210384_10003418_pt1 | contig 18390 bp, 23 predicted proteins | sample IncBWH2MmetaG_FD_160574 | JGI IMG/M metagenome (GOLD analysis project Ga0210384, IMG submission 160574) | Forest soil microbial communities from Barre Woods Harvard Forest LTER site, Petersham, Massachusetts, United States - Inc-BW-H-2-M | ecosystem: Environmental > Terrestrial > Soil >...
TGAAGTGCGGAACATGCTTGAGCTGTCGCTGCCGCTGATTGGCGGAGTGGCGCAACTGCAGATAGGTTATCGGTACTCAAGGAGGCAGGATGAGCCGGAGAGCGTTTCCCTTATGCCTCGTAGCGGCATCGATGCTACCGGCAATTGCGTTTTCCCAATCATTCTTGAGCCAGTATAAAGGCCTGCCTTATCACGACACCCGCTATCAGGGCGGTCCACAAAAAATACCGGGAAAGGTGTTATGCGCCTACTATGACCTGGGTGGCGAAGGGGTCGCGTATCACGACAGCGATCCACGGAATCACGGCAGCGGAGAGTTGAACCCGGCCGATGGGAGCTACCTCAACGAATTCCGCATCCACGAGGGAGTTGATACTTCGTACACGAAGTTCAACCGGAAGCCGGATCCAATCGACGACAACCCCTTCAACAAGATTGTTCCCCCTGCAGACCTGCCCTACGTTGGCTGGACCGAACCCGGAGAGTGGTTCAACATTACGGTAAATGTGACAGAGGCGGGAACATACTCAGCCGATTTCCTTTACACCTCAAACCGCGGGGGAACAATATCAGTCGATGTGAACGGAAAGGACGCGACAGGGCCCCTGGAGATCGCTTCGACATATGATCCTGCAGACCCGGTGGCCTGGCGTCAGTGGCACCACTGGGATCTGGCGTCGCAACTTTTCAAGGTTCGCCTCAACAAAGGGAAAAACGTTCTCAGCGTACACATATTGACCCGCGGGAACATGAACCTCGCTTACTTCGACTTCAAGCAGGCCCACAGATGAATGGAATGTGCCAGCGTCTCAAGTCAGCGTCAGGCGTAATCGTGTTGCGTGGGGAACAATGACAGAGCGCACCCATAAACGATGTAGGTGAGAAGCGCTCTTCAACTCGGTCGCTGCGCCCGAAGCAGACGCTCCGGCCCACTGGCGCCGTGTAATAACTGTGCAGAAACTCCATCTTTTCCATCGATTGGGTTAACTTTAATAAAACCCATCTGAAGTGAAAATTGGCCGGCGATAATCGACAATCCGTGCGCTATCTCGTGTGGCGGCTCGAATCGAGGCGCCAACTCGTCAATTTAGACATGGCTGGCCTGAGACTGCGGGAGTGTTCCCCTATCCGTCATCGTACCGCGTAAGCTATCCTAGTCGCTCATCTGAACGCGATTTACGTGAGGCCCGTTCTCAAACTATGCTTGAGGCGCGAAAGGACAGGAGCGGTTCGAGACAAGTCGCCTGGTCTTGAGGAAGCCGACGTTGGCGGACGCCGAGCCCGTTTTCATTCGTTACGCCAGCGATTCTGAGGTTACCAGGTATTTGGGTTGGCCAAGACATCAGTCTGCTTATCGAGTCTCGTTCAGAGCGGCTGCTCGGAGGCACGGGGTTAGGGTTCGAGGTGCCTTTAACGGCCGTTACGGGATATGTTCTCGCGCGAGACGCATGGGGAAACGGCTACGCGACCGAAGCCTTGACTGCCATCGTGGACATCGCCAAAAAACTGGGTGTCGTCCGGCTGTACGCGCTCTGTCACCCAGATCATCCGGCATCTGCGCGAGTGCTGGAGAAGTGCGGTTTCAGATTGGAACAACGGCTCGAGCAATTCGCAGAGTTCCCCAACCTAAATCCAGGGTTTCGAGAGGCCTGCTTGCGTTATGTCCGAGGAGAAGTCAGTGCTGACTAGTCGCGCAGCAGAAAGCCGCGCCAAGTCGGTTTGGCGATCGATCCCGAACGTTAGTGCGTGTCAAGACATTCAGAAAGGGCGAGTCACGACGGCACTGCGTGTAATCTTATCGACAGAAGGGGTTCCAGCCTGTCGCATGATCGTTCTTAATTCGCGACGCAATATCTCCAGAACTGCTTCGACACCGGGTTGGCCAAATGCGGCCAATCCCCATGCTTCAGGCCTACCTATGCCGACCGCTGTCGCGCCCTGAGCGAGCGCTTTGAAAATATCAGTGCCGCGCCGGATACCGCCGTCCACGATGACAGGAATCTTACCCGCGACACCTTCTATGACTTCGGGCAAGCTTTCGATCGTCGGGCGCACGCTTTCCTCAGCGCGTCCTCCGTGGTTCGAAACGATGAGGCCGTCCACACCATGCTCGACGGCCATCTGCGCGTCTTCGCGAGTGACGATGCCTTTGAGGAGCAGCTTGACGGTCACGGTATCGCGCAAGCGTTTAACGAATTCCCAATTCATGTCTGCGCGATGAGTGGCAGTTACCTTAGACAGATCGAGGCCGTCGAACATCGGCTTCCGTTCTGCGTATTGGGCGAAACCCCCAGAGCCCGCTTTCGGCCTTCCGCGAGCATAGCCCGTGTAGGAGCTTGAATGACAAGCGGAGCAGTCCCTCTTATCCACGGTTTGAGCGCGGAACAGCGTTTCGCGATTGCTGCCTTCTTGCAAGTCCACGGTCAAAACAATCGCCGGCGAGCCAGCCTTCTCGGCTCGTTTCACGATGCCACGTCCCACCTCCCAGACGTTCGTTGGGTACAACTGCTGCCAAACGGCGCCGTCCCGCGCGGCCATTACATCTTCGATCGAGGAGGTTGCAGCGGTCGAGAGTATTTGTAGATGGTCCTTGGCACGCGCCGCGCGCGCTACGGCGATGTCCCCTTCCGGATGAAACGCCTTTTGGCTGCTCACCGGACTTATCACTATCGGGCTGCTCCAAGTGGCTCCGAAAACGCGCACAGACATGTCTATGTTCTCGACATCGACGAGCCTGCGGGAACGGATCTGGAGACGCGAATAGCCTTCTCGATTCGCTCTCACGGTTCCGTCGTCGTCGACACCGGTGGCCAGGTAACCGAAATGGGCGGGAGGCAAAGCCTTGCGTGCGGCAGACTCGAAATCCATGACATCAAAGGCCTGGTCCGGTGAAGAGATGACGTCGTCGCTTTGTTGCAACATCTCAAGACTCGCAAGGGCTTTTCCCTCTGGTATGACGTCAGCTGCCAGTAAGTTTGTGAGAGAGCTGCGAAAAAAATGAGAGCCGGCGAAAAGCGGGCTTGCGACCAGCATCCGCAAGAATCTTCTCCTTACCTCAGTCTGGTGGGGGACACTAGCCATGTTGTCTTCTCCTCGCCGTTCGAAGAAAGAGCGGTCTGCGGCAGATGGTAGGGGACGCCAGATTCGTGGTCAAGGAGAGGATGAGCAAGCCGCAAGTTATCAGCTCGCCCAGTCAGTTAGTAGCGATAAACGCCCTAGCCGGGGACCGACCGGTTTGCTGGAGAGATGCCGACTTCCCGCTACTGCTCGCCCGCTGCAGTGCTGGATTACTTCGGGATCACCGACTTCTCGGCACCGATCCGCAGGTCACAATATCAGCCAGAAAGCATGGCTGCTCCGTGCTGACCCGCAATGTTCGTGATTTTGATTTCTTGCAACAACTCGATCCTTTCGGGGAGGTTCTACAGATAAGCGCTTGTGCGTAAGCCCTCCAGCTCGTCCACCGCGCCCTCGCAATTTGCCCATCCGAGCCGCTCGCCGACTCGTGGAACGAAGTGCCAGATACAGTGTTGGACGAGTTAAACCACCTCGCACCTCGCTGATACAACGATCCCGTCATAATCGGAGCCATGTCAACCAAGTCGAACCAAACTTCCCCGGAGTGACGAGCCATAAAAAGAAGTAAGCCCAGGGTATCGAGTTCGTTTCCTTCTCCGGGCAGCTCGACACCAGCACGCCCGCCGGCAAGATGGTCTTCACGGTCCCGGGCGCCGTCGCGGAACTGGAACGCTCGCGGATCGTTGAACGCAGGGTTGCGGAACGCCCGCGCGAAGAGCAAACGCTTGGGGGCATCCGCCGCAAGATCGTGGATATGGGGAGGATTGCCACGCTTCGAGTGCAAGGAGTCGGGTGGAAGCGGATCGCCGCCGGAATGGGTGTTGGGGTCGGAACTATCTATTGCGTCGCCTTGGAGGGTTCCAAAACTCCGGAAAAGGTTTTTTGAATCCGAGCCACAACCAGACTCCCGTCTTCGATTCCCGGCGTGAACTCTAAGGGTGCCCGTCGGGAGGGGGCCCCAGCTTGAGCCACGCCTGACGGGCGGCATCGTTTCCAGGGTCTATTTTCAAAAGGCGGTCGAGAATTTCGTAAGCGTTATCGAGATCCTTCAACATGAGATAGGCTCGTGCGAGGTCGAGGTAAGCCGGCCTATAAAATGGCTCGATGTGGATCGCTTCTTTATACAGGTCGATTGCTGCCTTAACTTGTCCCTGCTGGAGTCGAAGGTCCGCCAACTTATTTCGAACCTCCGGAGACCTGGAACCGAGGTCGATGGCCCTTTGCAAAGCATCGGCTGCGAGCGCTGCCTCGCCCGGTTGCGCGACGGCCAGAATAAGCCCATAGGTAGCTTGGACCTCTGCGTCGTCCTGAAGCTCCCGCGCTGCTTGTTGGATCGCTGCAAAGCCTTTTTGCCTGAGTATCGGATAATGTCCCGCCACTTGAGGATACGCAAGAGCCAGACTCCGCAAATCCGGTTTTGCATCTTCAAAGCCAAGTGGCCTGGAATCGTAGACAAGCTCTTCCGAGGGCCCCGGCACAACCTGATCGCGGGCCTGGAGATTCGAAGGATCGCTAAGAATCCGGTGATCGGTTGCAGATGCATGGCTGATATTCCCGAGCTGCTGTTTTGGCATGTGGCACGTCGCGCAACTGTCGGGCGGAGAAGTGGATTGTCTCCTTGCAAAAGGCGCCCGGCAGGACTCGACCTTATGGCAAGTGAGGCATCGCTTGCGGAAGTCCTCTGCCGCCTCCGCCCCGCGCAATTGCACGTGCGGATCATGGCAGGTGATGCAACCGAGGCCCCCTTTGCTCGCGATCGCACACCGGCTCAGTCTTAGCTGTTCAAATTGATCCAGGGCGCTGAATCGGTCTCCCTTGACCTTTGCAGGAACGGAAAAAATGGCCACCACTTTGTCCAGCGGCGTTCCGGGCCGGAAGTCGAGAGCGTTTTTCCCCGGCCGCAGGACCCGGGCGTCGCCCAGGAAATGGCATTGCGCGCAGACATCGTCACGGATTTCCCCGGGCATTGTCGAGGGGTTAACAATGGCATAGTCGATCGGACCCTCAGGGGGAACGCGCTCCTTGCGTTGTTTGACATGGATCCCGCCGGGACCATGACAGCGCTCGCAGCCAATGCTCAGAAATCGAAAGGGGGGTTGCTGAAAGTGGTTCGGTCTGTCCGGAACGAAGCGCGGTTGCCCAGTATGGCAGTCCACACATAATTCGAGGACCGGGCGCGTGAAGTCCCGGAACGAAGACGTTTCATATCCCGGAGAAAGATCCCATCCATTTATGCGCGTGTAGAAAGAAATCGGTGAGACGAAGAAGCCATCGCCGTTGCCGACCAGATAGCTCTTACCGACCTCGCCTGCACCCACGATATAGGCAATTTCATGTGTCTCGGAAAAAACAACCTGGCCCTTGGCGTCGTGCTGCGATTCCTCGTGGTACATTTTGCCGTTGCGGGTGTAAACGCTATAAGTACGGTTCAGGGTAGTACTGGAGAAGGTAACGGGCTTTTCCAAAGACTGTAGATCGTCCTGAGAGGGAATCGAAGCCGATCTACCCATCGCCGTTTGTTTGAAACTTTTGTATTCAACGGAGTGGCACGATCCGCAAACCTGGTCGCCAACATACTCCACACCAGTTTGCGTGTTCAGATAATGGGCTCGCGCGGGTTTTTCGGCCCCAAGTTCCTCGGGCCCATTGTGGGCTGGAGCTCCGTGAGAGGCTGCAAGTGTCAGGCAGACTGCTGCCAGGACAAAGCTCCATAGTCTGCAAGAGAGAATTGAGCGCCGACGCGAGGAAGTAAGCTTTGAGAGTTGGTAAGTCGCCAAATCCTTGTTCAAATTGGGTTGAGGCATCGTCGTCTGATCCTAGCCGCGTGCATGTCGTTACTGTACAGACGTTGAGTGTGCAGGCTTACGTTTCAGGCGAGCCCTTGTCTATTGCCATCTTTTTATGCGAGGCGTGATTCTTCCGTCGGATTGCTTGAGGTTCCGAAAACCGTCCGGAAGCAGCACCCGTAACTTGCGCAGAATCATAGGTGCGGTTCCATTGCCGACTGGAGGAATTGACCGGGGTGGCCGGTATATTCGCTGCATCTACTGTAGGTGGCACGCGATGACAACGGAGCGGGACTGAAGAAGTGCTCTAGGAATTGTGAACCGGCAAGTCCTTTGCTGCTTAGAAGATAATCCGTTCCGGGAATTGCAATAGGCTGGCGGAGTCAGCGTAAGGATACGTAAGGATACGCGTTGCTGTTCCCGTAACATGGATGCGCGTAGAATTGTCGCGCTTTTTCTGGTGGGTCTGAAGATGTCCAACGAAGTGATCCGTTTTGAGGGTTTTGAGTTAGACCGGGGCGCGTTTGAGCTGCGTCGCAATGGCCGGGCTGTACGCCTGGAGCGGATCCCACTCGAGTTGCCAGAAAAAGCCGCGTTCATGGCTGACTCCCAAGTTCCGTGGGGCATGGGCGCCATTAGCGGCGCGATCAGCGAACCCGCGTGGAGGACCAAGCCGAGCTGGTACCTGGTCACCACCGAGGACAAGATGATTCCACCGGACGCCCAGCGAGCCATGTCCAAGCGCGCGAGTGCTACGGTCGTTGAGGTCAAGGGAAGTCATGCCATCTACGTATCGCAGCCAAAAGCTGTCGCAGATCTTATTGAACAGGCTGCGACGAAGGTGAAGGCCGCCACGGCTTAGAAAGTGCGCTTCGCTCGGGCCGAATCTACCCAAGCCGCGCAAGTGTACGGTCAATGTCGTTTAGACCTCTAGGGCACTCTTCCGTAATCTGGGAAGGGAAGGTTGGCCGACAATCCGCCCAGCACTTCCTTTGCTCCTTTAAGAACGCGCTTTTTCGGTCTGCCAGAAATGAGGGGAGCCGAGGATTGGCCGATAGAGTTAGATTCTCATTCGTAGTAAAGAATCATTGGTAAGGTTCTTTTTTGCCACAGGAGTGCTGACGATGGCTGATATAGATGAAGTGGTTGTCCGCGGGAGCGCGGCAGGATTTGCGCAGGAGATTCTCGCGGGCCGACATCCTTTGTCGGCAGATGAGCCCGTGGCTGCCGGCGGAGCCGACACGGGCCCAACTCCCTACGACTTACTACTTGCTGCCTTAGGCGCTTGAACCTCGATGACGGTTGCGCTGTATGCGCGACGCAAGAACTGGCCGCTCGAAGCAGTCACCGTTAGGCTGCGCCACAGTAAGATTCACGCAGCCGACTGCGCCGATTGCGAAACCAAGAAAGGAATGCTTGACCGCATCGAGAGCGACCTCGAATTCGCGGGGCGGCTAACCCAAGAGCAACGCTCGAAGCTGCTTGAGATTGCCGAGAAATGCCCAGTCCACCGCACCCTCGTCTCCGAAATTGACATTCGCTTCCGTGTGCTGTGAGGAATGGCGCACACCCGTCGGATTACGCAGCAAGGGAGTTGTGGACCGCGATCCCATGTGACTCGCTGGAATACCGCCGCGTAGTTCCAACCTCCGAGTCGCCGATAATCCGCTCGGAATCATACGGCTACATTGGCGGGCAGCAGTCAGGCGTCAACTTGACCGCTGCCAAGATGGCCGCGGTACATCAAAGCCGTTAGATGGTGAGGACGACCTTGCCAAATGGGCGGCCCTCGACAAGGTAGCGCAGAGCATCGGACGCCTCGGCACTTGGTGCAGGTGCTCCCGCCTCAGGGCAAGTCGGAATGATCGACGACCCTCCTCATGTAGATGTGCAGCCTCTGAAAGATAAAGCCGCGTCCTTCCACCGGGAGTTGATGTCCACGAGACCCAAGTATCAGACGCCGGGCATGCTTGCCCAACACGACCTGCTGAGTAGCATCGCGAAAATGGTCCACGAGCGCGGCGTCCGCACCACACTGGGCGAAAATATGGGCACGATCAACGCTACCAATCTGAAAACAGCTCATGCAGCGAATTGAAAGCGGCCGGACCAAAGGAAAGATCGTCCACACCGGGTTCTGTTGGCGATGGATGGCTTACACGACACAGAGGTGCGCGTGTAGCTCGCGGAGGTGGGTACATGGGAAGGACGCATGGCGTGCTCGGGTTCTTAGGTCAGAGAAGCCGTGTCAGTGACCGTATGACGGGCGCCCAGAATCGTCGGCATCCTCAGCATTGGGCTGCGTCGGCTATAATTTGCGCGCGCATGGCCCTTGCGGTGCTAGTTGGTCATGCAATCGTCAAGCATTTATCAGGAGCAATCATGGGTCAAGATAGTTTTGTTCCGGTTGCAACCAATGCCAGGTCACGAAGCGACCTCGTCGAGCGCGGGTTCAGTCGTCAGCCGCTCAGGGTTGATGTAGACATAGCACGCTCGCTGGAAGCTTTATCGCATGCCGCCTGGTCAGTTCCAAAGGACAAATACTACGATGGGGGCGACAGGTACCGTTCCTTAAATCGTGTCAGGGCCGAGATTGTTGAGGGCGGTGTAAAGGTTTGGATGAGCGAAGAGAGCACGCCCTATGTACAGCTGAAAAAATACAACACGACAATCGGCGGCCAGCCGCGAGAGTACGCTCCGCTGCCCCCGGCGATCGCCGGTTCCATAGGCGTTCGCAAGATGATTGCTCACCACCTTTATTACCTACCGCTGTCGACGGTCGGTACGAAGTATTTGGTCAACGTTCATCTAATAAGGTTCGCGGCTGCGCCTGGTCGGCCGTGCGACACGAGTCCACCGGGCTTACATAAAGACGGGGAAAAGTACATCGCCACGCATCTAGTGGGCCGCTGCGGCGCTCAGGGCGGCGAAGTCATCATAACCGACAATGACAAGCAGGAAATGGATCGCTTCACGATGCGCGAATCGGGTGAGTGTTACGTCTTCGACGATGATCGCATCTGGCATATGTTGACGCCAGTGGCCGTACTGGAAGGCAATCAGTACGCCTACCGTGACACGCTGGCATTCGATATGCTGCCAGAGGGCTGGGAACCCGTGAAGTGATCGGAGACGCAGGGACTTGAACTCCGGCACAGGTGTTAGCTCGTACAACGGTCTGGAAAGTTCAGCTTGTCCTCTTCCGGCATCAGATCACTTCCAGTTATGCCGACCATACGCGAAGCAGCCGGATTCCCGCGTTGCTCTCCGTATCATCCGTATCAAAGGAGGTAAACGCATGAGTTCCTATGTGCTTGGTTTTCCGGACATCGACAAGACAAAAATCATGCTGGTTGGTGGTAAAGACGCGAACGTGGGGGAAGTCTTCAAGGCTGCGCGATTGGATCTCGGTGAAAGAGAATTACTCGTATCGTAGCGCCACTAGCGGGTCCACGCGTGTGGCGCGCGGCCCGGGAATGTAGCACGCAAGTAGGGATATGCCACCCAACAAAAGTGCGACGCCAGTGGAACTCGCCGGATCAGTCGGCTTCGCGCCAAAAAGGAGATTGCTCAACAGTCCAGCCGTCGCCAGCGTCGTAAATATCCCAATGAAAAGACCGGCCAATGCCAGGCCCATGCCCTCCCGCAAGACAAGTCTTAGCACCTGGCCGGATTGCGCACCCAGTGCTATGCGAATGCCAATATCGTGCGTTCTCTGCCTGACTGCATAGGAAATCAAGCCATAAACCCCTGCAGCCGCCAGGAGCAAGGCTACTGAAGCGAAGGCCCCGAGAAGCGATGCAAGAACATGTTGTCGTCCGAAAGAATCCGCTACGGTGTCCTCGGCCGTTTTGGTGTCAAACCACGGCTGGTCCTTGTCCACGGCCCAAACTTGACTTCGCACGGCATTGGCCCAACGAAGGGGGTCCGAGGTGGTACGCACAACCAAGTTCATGATGGACGACGGATTTTGAAGGTACGGGAGATAGAGTTGGGGCAGATTGCTGTCGGCCAGACCTTCGTGCCGAACGTCTCCAACGACCCCCACAATCGTCAGCGGCAGGTCCCTCGACTCTGGAATCCAGAAATATCTTTGCCGCGTGAACTGTGGCCGAATCTTGTAACCAACTGGATTCGAATCCGGCCAGTGCAACGGGGAACGGCTCCCCAGCAAGCAGAGCGCGTTGCTCTGGCGGAAAACGCCTGACTTCTGTCGATAAATGGCGGTTCGTTGTCATTAGAATCCAGCGTTTGAGCGGCACTCCGATGGTGAGGATGCAGCGGCGGGTTCGTGAAGATCCCAGCTTGTGCTCATACCGCTCTCCCGAGGAATGATCATGAAGCATGGTTGGATCAGGATCGTTCTGCCTGCGGTTCTCGTCAGCACTGTGTTCCCGGCGTTCTTTATCGCTCAAATCGCTCAGACGGCGCAAACGGAACAGGCCATCGGTCCTTACGCTCGCATCGCGATCATGCGTGCGCTTGACGGCCACACCGTGGATCTGGAGGCCGGGTACATCCGCCACCTCGAGTGGCACCGGGAGGCCAAGGACACTTTTCGCTGGTATAGCTACACGGTCTGGGCATCAACTGAACGGCAGCGGTGGATCATCTACGCGACGTTCGGACATACGGCCGCCAGCCTGAGCAACCCGATATCACCGGCCGAAGACGAGCGAGACAACCTCCTCAACGTCTTGCCACACGCCCAATTCCTGGGGAACGGGGTATACGAGTTCCTGTCGGGGCTCTCGCGCGGGAATGGCGTGCCGACTCCGACTCTTCGAGCCGAGTACACAACGGTGGAGCTCAACCAGGGCGCGGGCAAAGCCTTCGAGGTGGCGCTCGCCGCCGAGCAATCAAAACTGCAGGGAGAGACGCTTTGGTATCGAATGGTCGTGGGCGGCAATACGCCGTCCTACGTCCGCCTGCGTCCGCGCGCAACCCTGGCGGCCATTCTCGATGAGTACGCCGATCAGGCGCTCCCTGACAAAGTGAGTGGCTTGATCTCGAAGATGACCGTCGAAACCCTCAATCTGCGGCCAAACATGTTGGTTAACGTGACGCCCGAGACTGCGCGCTAAGCGGAGAGATCGGGCCGATGAGTCAGTTTTGGAAGGAGATTCACCGAAGCATACGCACGTTACTCAAGCGGCCCGTTTTTTCGTCCATCTGCGTGCTCACGCTGGCGTTGGGAATTGGCGCAAATACCGCGATCTTCAGCATGGTGAACGCCGTCCTCCTGCGGCAGCTTCCGTTCCGGCACCCCGAGCGCATTGTCTGGATTACAGGAGTTCGACCCGTCCGCAGCGATGCTCCCTTTTCGCTTCCAGATTTTCTCGATTATCGTGGCCAAGTTAGGTCCCTCGATTCTCTCTCGGCGCTAGGAAACTGGAGCGGAAATCTAACTGGGCAAGGGGATACTGAGCAGCTGAATGGCGTACGCGTTTCCGCAAATCTCTTCGAGACCCTCGGCGTGAATGCCGTACGCGGGAGAACTCTCGAATCCGAGGACGACGAGCCAGGTAGCCCGCGAGTTGTTGTGATGAGTTACGGCCTTTGGCAAAGGCGATTTGGGGGTGATAGTAGCCTCATCGGCAAGCAGCTGGAACTTAGCGGTGTGAGCTATACGCTGGTTGGCATCCTGCCGTCGAGTTTCTTTTTTCCTATTTCAGGCGCCGAACTCGCGGTGCCTCTTGTTCCCGATGCGGATCCCTGGCGCTTCGATCGAAACACCGTAAACTTTCTCCGAATGGTGGGCCGCACGCGGCCCGGCACGACCCCCGAGCGGGCACAAGCGGAAATGAACGCACTGGCGGTCAAGCTGCGCCAGCAATTTCCGGAGCCGAACGCTCGAAAGCTAGGCGTGAAGTTGACGCCCATGCGCGATCAGATCACTGGTGGTTACCGCCGTGCGCTTTGGGTGCTTTTGGGAGCCGTCGGCTTCGTCCTCTTGATCGCGTGCGTCGATCTTGCGAATTTGAATCTGGTGCGCGCCTCTGTGCGCCGAAGGGAAATGTCAATCCTTTCCGCGCTGGGCGCGACTCGCTGGCAGGTTGTCAAGCAGCTTCTCTTCGAGAGCGCCCTGCTGGCGGCTGCTGGGGGTGCCTTGGGAGTGTTTTTGTCGTGCTTTGCAGTGCGAGGACTGCTCGCACTGAGTCCGGCGAATATCCCGCGCGCGGGAGAGATCGGGCTGGACGGCTCGGTGCTTGCCTTTACCGCCGTCATTTCATTCATGGCAGCAATCGCAACCGGGTTGGCCCCTGCGCTATCGATCGCGCAGGGTGACTTAGCCCAGCAGTTGAACGAGGCATCTCGCGGATCGACAGAAGGAGCGAGAGGGAAGGCCCTGCGGACTGGGTTGGTAATTGTCGAAGTGGCGCTCTCCCTGATCCTCTTGGCCGCCGCCGGAGTCTTGCTTAAGAGCTTTTCCAAAGTACAGACCGTAGATCCAGGCTTCGATCCGCACGGGGTTCTGACCGTTCGCTTGTCGCTTCCGAAAAATCACTATCCCCATGTGGCGGATGTGGCCAGGTTCTATGACGCGCTGCTTGCTAGGGTCCAGACGCTGCCCGAAGTGTCAAGCGCAGGCCTAATCCAAATGCTGCCACTGAGCGGCCTGATCTCGCGAGTCCCCTTCACAGTGGTTGGGCGGGCGTTTTTAAAGGAAGAGATTCCTGAGGCGGAGTACCGCATCGCTAGTCCAATGTACTTGAAGGTCATGCGAATCCCTATCTTAGCAGGCCGAGAATTTAGCGAGAGCGACACAGATCGCACGCGTTTGGTTTGCCATATAAACCAAACTCTAGCCAGGCGTTATTGGCCCGCAGGAGATGCCGTCGGGGCTCACGTGATGCTGAACGATAACGACTCCGGCCCGCGGGACGCCGAAATCGTCGGGGTAATTCAAGACGTCAAGGACAGGGGCCTAGAAACCTCTTCCAGCTTTGATATCTACATACCGATGCGGCAGACACATGAAGACTCAATCGCTTGGCTTCAGAACTACCAACACTGGGTATTGCGAACGCACAACGATCCGCAGGCTCTGGCTGACACCTTCCGCGAGCAGGTCCGGAAAATTGATGCAGATGTGGCCGGTTCCAGCGTTCGTTCGATGGACCAGTATTATTCGGCGACGATTGCACCTCGACGGTTCAATTTGCAATTGCTGTCGATCTTTGCGCTTGTCGCCCTTGCCTTGGCACTAGCTGGAATTTATGGGGTCATATCGTATTCCGTGAATCAGCGAGCCCACGAGATCGGTGTCCGGATGGCCATTGGTGCTCAGCAAAGCGACGTATTGCGGATGTTGATCAGGGAAGGAATGGAGCCGGTCATGGTGGGATTAGTGCTCGGTGTCCTGAGTGTGTTTGCCCTCACGCGGGCATTGGCGACTTTGCTTTTTGCCGTCAGCGCATCGGACCCAGCGACATTGGCCTGGGTGACACTGTTGTTCAGCGCAGTGTCGTTCGCAGCGATCCTTGTGCCAGCTCGCCGTGCCGCGAGGATTGATTCACTCGCAGCCCTTCGAACAGACTAATTCGTTGGCCACGTGGAAGTTGGCCAGAATGCTTATCTTCACTCTGGCTAAGTGAAAAAGACAAAAGCATTGTGCTTCCTGAAAAGAGCGCGAGTACGACAAGAGCGACAGCAGCGACCCGGAAGAACACGAGGCTCAAACATCATTCGTTTTCCTTGCCCTGCAAGCCAAAGTGCTCCGGAAAGTGATTTAGCGGACGGCCTGCAGCTGGTGCGCCGCGTGCATGCGAATCCGCTGCAATTCCTCGTAGGTGAAGTAGGTCTCTTCCTCATTGTCAACGCGTTCCACACGGCCCAATCCCGATTCCTTCGAAATGCGCCGGAATTCTGTTTCCGGTATGCCGAGAAGGAAGGAAGCTTTTGCCTGGGTAACATATTTCAGGACTTGATTGTTCATGACCTCCTCCTGTGACGAGACGATGATCATGGCAGCTTCTTCGACTGCCGCTATCGCCGTCTTGTGAATATCGGTGTCCGATGCTCTGCCCATATACGTGAACCTCCACCAACATGAGCCCGCCCCCGTGTCAGCGCAGTTCGGTAGTTGGGTGGTCGAGCCGGGAGCCCTGATCACGGAGGCGGCTCCTCTTCTTGCAACATAGCCGGTTGCCGAATGTTCTCAATCCGGTGAATCACCTATTTCCACTGAGTGAAATGCCCCAGAACGGTCGGGGGTTAACCCTTCCGGGGGCGCGGTCAGGCCTGGACCAAACCGCGGCGGAGGCGCACCAGACTCGCTGTTTCGTGGATATCCGGATTCTTCATTAGTCTTGCTCTGTGTGATTCGCAGTTTCGAACCAAACCGCGACTATGCCTGGGTCCTTTCTCCCGAAGGAACCCGCATCGCAGTGCTTACGAACTTCCCTTGGAAAGATCAACCTGCTCTCTTTTGGCAATGAATCCCGGCGGGGGATCTCGGTGAAGGGCTGGAGCAATCTCGATTCCGTGAGCTGGACTGCCGACGGTAGAGCCCTGTTGGCATCCGTGCGTATGTTGAAGGGTACCACCTTGTTGCGCACGGACTTGCAGGGTCAGGCCCTCGTTCTGTCGAAGCCGGAGGGAGGCCGCGCCACCTATACTGTTCGATCTCCTGACGGCCGCCATGTGGCATTGTCGGGCTGCACGCTGAACAGCAACATTTTGGATGATGGAAATTTTTACGCCATCCGGCCGCATTCTGCCGGGAAAGTGGTTCTGCCAGGTGCTCTATGGCTCTTCAAGCAGCCCGGAGGACTCTCAAAATGTTAAGGAGCGGAAAGATTTTCTGCGGCGCCCCGCGAGACTTGAGCCTCCTATTGCTTCGCCAGAACATAGCCGGCCAAAATCAGTTTTCAGAGAGCTGCTTCATTTCATCACAAGCTCGGCTTAACAAGCGAGGCATTCTTGGAAGATGCGCACCAGGCGGTCGGGCTCACGGAAGGGCAGGGGTTGCAATAGCACGGCGTTGACGAGGGTAAAGATTGCGACATTCGCGCCAATCCCTATCGCCAAGGTGAACACAGCGATAATCAGGAACGCCGGGCTTTTTCTTAAGTTCGCAGCGCATAGCGCGCGTCCTGCGCTAGGTTCTCGAACCATTCCCAGCCCCACGCGATGTGACTCTCTTCTTTCAGGTATGTTGTGTTGCCAAACCGGCGCCGGGCGGCGGTCTGAGCATCGTATGCCGGCATGCCAGACTCGCGCTGTTCCTCTTGGCGCAACTGCAAATGCAGGCGCATCTCGTCTTCGAGGTCCGCATCAAACTGCCGCCGATGAATCAGCATCCTGAAGCGTCTTCGAAATTCGCCCAGCCAGTTCATGCCAGAACTCGCTTCACACAGCCTCGAGCACGCGCGTGATCGCGTCAATCACGCGTTCAAACTGCGACATTTCCGCGTCCAATTGTTTGCGTCCCCCCGCAGTTAGTTGGTAGTAGCGAGCGCGGCGGTTTCCCGCTGTCGTGCCCCACTTAGCGGTCACCCAGCCTTTGATCAGCATCCGCTGCAACGCGGGGTAGAGGGAGCCTTCTTCGACCTGCAGGACGTCAGCCGATACCCGCTGAATGGAATTGGCGATCTCATACCCATGCATTTCGCCGGAGCGCGCCAAGGTTCTCAAAATCAGCAGATAGAGCGTTCCCGGTGGAATTTCGTCTCGGTGCAAAGCATCACCTCCGACATAGTTAGACTACGTCAATACCAAATCGTTAGCGGCTCCTGTCAAGAGGTCCCGCAAGGGATGGCAGGTTTCTAAGGCCAAGGGGAGCAGTCCTCAAATACCAAGTGGAGGCCGGCGTCGACTACGTTAAGGCTTGGCAGAGACATCTGTGCAGCCGAACCGACTCTTGAAAGAGCCGGCAAGATCGAAAACAAGATGATTTGCGAGAACTGTGTCGGGGACGGCTAGTGGTGAAGGTCATGAGTTACTTCGTCAGAGAAATGAGTCCTCAAACCCATGCGCCTCGCCAGTGAAGGGGCTCGTGCGAACCGCCGACCTCCTCGTAGTTCACAACGTATCCTTTGTTCCTCAGGATCTCGACCAAGTGGCGATTCGCGGCCACGCCGGTGCGGCCATCCTGCGAGATATCCTCTAGCAGGCCCTCTTCAATGAAGAACCTGATCGAGAGTTTCGGACTCGCTTCGTACTGGCTCGATATCTGGGCTCGACACGAAGGTGATGTCGGCGCACTTGGTCGCAGGAAGGCAATCGTTGAAATTTCTACAGACAGAACGCCGGTTACAGATTGACCTGCTATAGCAAGCGCCGATCCAAACGTGACCGTCATTGCGGTCAGAACTCTTTAGGCCGGTGCTCGCAATCTTGTGCCACTGCCCGACGATCAAGAAGACCTCCGCCATACCCAAATCGGATCATGGCGACATCCAAACCAGGAGCAGCGAGATTGGAGTAAGCTTTCCACCGGAGAGAATCATGTTCAAGTTCAAAATCCTGCAGTTGGCGCTTCTTCTTCTGGTGTTGACTTCTCGCGCGAGCGCGCAGTTCGCACACACCGTCCACAAACAGATCGTTGATTCCGCTGGTAAACCGCTCCTTCTTCGCGCAACAAATCTGGGAAATTGGCTGGTGCCAGAGGGTTACATGTGGCTGTTCCAGGATGGTCCACAATCTCCTGCGGAGATCCGCGCGTTTGTGTCGGAGCTCCTTGGGCCTGAAGGGTCGTCCGTATTCTGGCAGAAGTATCGCGAGAACTACGTCACGCGTGAGGACCTCGCGTTCCTGCATCGGGCCACGTTCAATGCCATTCGAGTTCCTCTCGATTACAGCCTGTTTGAGAGCGACGACGCGGAGGGTTTCAAGCTGCTGGATCGGTTGATCATTTGGAGCCGCGCCGAAGATCTATATGTGATCCTTGATCTGCATGCCGCACCGGGTGGACAGACGGGCACGAACATCGATGACAGCGCCGGGTATCCTTGGTTATACGAGAGTCCACAAGAGCAAGACCACCTGATCGCCATCTGGCGGCGCCTGGCGACGCGCTATCGCGATGAGCCGGCTGTACTCGGTTATGACCTGCTGAATGAGCCGATCCCGCATTTTCCCAAGCTAGCACGTTTGAATTCTTCACTGGAACCGCTCTACAAAAAGTTGTCGGGTGAGATACGAAAGGTTGATGCTCACCATATTCTCTTTCTCGGTGGCGCACAGTGGGACGGAAACTTTTCGGTCTTCGGCAAACCTTTCGATGCCAACGTCGCATACACGTTCCACAAGTATTGGACGGCGCCGGATGAAAGCGTGCTACGGCAATACGTTGATTTTCGCGAACGTTATGATGTGCCGATCTGGATGGGCGAGTCCGGAGAGAATACCGATGAGTGGATCGCGCAATTCGTGAAAGCGCTTGAAAAAAACAACATCGGATGGGCTTTCTGGCCGTATAAGAAGATGGAAAAGTCGTCGGCGGTCGTCAGCATGATCCCACCTGCCGATTGGGGAAAGATCGTGGAGTTCGCAAAGCTTCCACGCGGCACCGCGCACGCGGAAGAACGGCTGAAGGCGCGGCCTGAACAGGAGACGATCACCCGTGCTTTCGCCGAGTTGCTGGAGAGTGTCCGCGTGCAAAAGTGCCGTTTGAATGAGGGGTATTTAAGAGCGCTCGGGATGAAGTCTGATATTGCGCCCGTCAGTGCGGCAGGATCAACGGACTGAAGGATTCTTCAATCGCCGGTTCGCTTGTCGTTTCCTGCAAATCTCAATGCTACGAATCCCGGGCGATGGGCCTACAGAAGTACAACCTTAATATCCGAAGTGGGATTCAAAATCAACGGTCGAAGGGACAGTTTTCGGGCCAGGGGCCTGCGCGGTTCGAAGGTTGCGTAATCAGGGAGGGGTTGGCGTCGAGGTATCCCTGGGCTGTGCGGCGGAGCACAGCAGATCACACGGTGCGTCCGGAAGCGCATAGAAGGCAGAACTTGCCAGTCTTGGGAGCGGGCAAAAAAAGAGGCAGATGCGATTTATGTTTCGTGCTTTGTCTCTAACCGCGTGGGTGGCAATTGGATTCGCGACTCCTTGAATATTTGCGGGTCAACACCTCCGGGCGGCTCGCAAACCAGACTTGTTACCGCTCGGGATGTTCATATCCAGTTCAATGCCCGCTGAAGGATTGGACCGATGCCGTTCGGGGAAGAGCGCTGGACCGGGCCATCGCCAGGATAATAGTGAGGACCAATGTATTGGCGGGGATATACAAATTAAAGTCCGCCAGGCTATGCACCAGAATTGCCGCAATACTTCCAACGCAACCCAAAGACACGGCTTTGTCGAAATGCTCTTCCGCGTTCCCATAGTGCCTGACGGTCTTGGCGAGTACCCAGAAGATCGAACCAAACACTAATATGCCGCCAGGCAAGCCGAGATCGCTCACGACCTCAAGGTAATCGCAGTGCGCGTGCTCAACGAGGAGAGTGAGAAAAGCGGTCTGAACGGAGGGATAAACCACAGGAAAGGATCCCAATCCAGTTCCGAGGAGAGGATGATGTCG
>Ga0210384_10003419_pt1 | contig 18389 bp, 14 predicted proteins | sample IncBWH2MmetaG_FD_160574 | JGI IMG/M metagenome (GOLD analysis project Ga0210384, IMG submission 160574) | Forest soil microbial communities from Barre Woods Harvard Forest LTER site, Petersham, Massachusetts, United States - Inc-BW-H-2-M | ecosystem: Environmental > Terrestrial > Soil >...
CTGCACCTGGCATTTCAGGAGATTGCAAAGATTGAGGACGGAGGACAAGCCGCCGTTGGTACGCACGATGTAGCGGTTCTGAGCGGCCGCTGGCTTTGCAGCGCCGAGGGTGAGAACGATCATCGCGACGATGAGTGTGATGCGTTTCATAGTTTCAACCCCTTTGGGTTCTCCCACAATTGAATTACTCGGCTATTGGCGCGGTTGTTTGCCCTCTTATTTTCAGAGAGCAGATGTTTTGCGCAAATAGTACGAGTGTGCCTTCCTGTCTAAACAAAATTCCCAGCGGGCCTGGTACTTCTGTACCAGAGCGGCGATATTCTGCAACTGCATGAAAACACTGGTTTTCATGCAGTTCCCTCCGGCAGACGGCCCAGCGCTTCCCGGAGCGAAATCACGATCGGTTGGCCCCCGGGGTTCGTAAACGTCATCTGCAGGTCTCCGCTGTTTTCAATCTCCCCGCTAAACTCCCCGAACTGATTCGCGGCCGTGTGCACCACCTGTCCCCGCATGTTGGAAAGAAGAATGCGGGTGTCGCGCGCGATGATTCCCGGATTGCTCAGGTCCAGCATTTGCCCGGTAACCACGATTCGGCTGCTCCCAGGCTTGGCCTCCACCTGAACATCGATCTGAAATGGGTCCGCGCGATAGAGCATTTGTCTTGTGCCGACTCCTGCCGATCGAGCTCCTTCGAAAACCGGCTGCAGAAAACTGTCGAAGAGCACTTTGACCCGGCTGCCGGCTCCCTTTCTTTGACCTGCCAACCCGGCTCCTGCAAACGCTGCTTTTGCGAGTCTGACGGCGCCCTCGGGAGGCTGGTAATTCGCTTCCGAAGCCGCCGATTGCCGAACTTTCTGCCATATCGAGACTGTTTTCATACAGCGTTTGCAGCCTTGCTCCAGGTGTTCCTTCATCAATTGGCTCTCGTTTGAGCCCACGGCCTGATTCACGAAATCGATCCACTTCTCAGTCGTAAAGTGTTCCATCTCTTCCCCCAGATTCCTTTGCGCGCCCCAGCACTCCCCAGTGGATGGGACGATCTATCACCCTCGTGGCATAAGGGGAGGCAGGCAGGGAATAAATATAGGAGCTTGAAGGATTTAGCTAAGTCTTGCAGAATCAGTAAGTTTACCGACCAAGACGAAGGGTGCCCAGAAGTAGGGGTGAGGATGTTGGCGCCGAAGTTCTTGCATCGCGTGCTGGAGCGCGCCGGCCATTTGGCCGGTTCGCATATATTCCTGGTAGAAGCGTTGCATCAATTGCGCAGTGCTTTGATCGTGGACATCCCACAAAGACAGCAACAACGTCGTCGCCCCGGCACAGAAGAGACCTCGCTGCAATCCCAGTAATTCGTCGCCGGCGGCAACAAAATTCATTCCCGTGGCGCAGCCGCTCAGGGTTACCAGCTTTGCGTTCAATCTCATCTGGTACAGGTCATACAGATTCAGGTAACCGTCGCCCAGCCGGATCCCCGAAAACATCGGGTTATCCTGCCGATAGATTCCGTGCGTGGCGATATGAACCACCCCGCAATGCGCACCTCTTTCGCGAAGCACCGAAGACGTGGCTTGCTCTCCAAGGTGCAGGGATGACTGCGGCAGAAGCTCCGCGACGGATTGGGATTCATCCAAGATCTGAGGGGCTCGCTCGTCGGAGATTCCAAAAACGAGAGAACTTGTATTCACACTTGCCGGTTTTTCCTGGCACGCGGAGAAAACCGTCGCGCTGGGAGCGTAAGAAATTGTGAAGGCATCGCACAGATACTCTTCTCCATTCCGCAATGCGTGGAATGGCAAGAAATGGAGCGGCCCGTGGGGCACGATAATGAGATGCTTTCCCTGCAAGAGCGGCCTCAGCGGCGCAATGAGCTCACTGTAAAGGGATTCCAGGTGGCTGTGCGTGGCACGCAAAAGCGGTTCTTCAAATCGCTGGATATATTCGCTTCCCATACGAAACTTCGAGAGTTGAAATCGTAACAATTGCAGAAAATGAGCGACCCGGGAAAGCACCGTCACAGGCAGGATCTGGATCTCCTTCCGCGTAACGACGGCGGCGACGATTCGGTCACCCGCCGAAAAGTATTCGACGAGGGTTGCGTCCTGCGGGAGATCCGCTTGCAGCTTCTCAAGAGAAAAATCCGCGGGAGCTTCCAGCGTGGCGTTTTCCCGCTCGTGCGCCGGGAGCTCACGCAAGGTTCGTAGCAGCTCTTTCTCATGTAACTGCGCCTTTTCCTGTAGAGTTTCGAGCCTTTGGTGGGTTTTTTCTTCGGGACGAAGCTGTTCGAGTTCGATGCGGTGATAATACCAATTGAGTTCTTCGCGCAAATCCCTGATTCTGCGGACAAGATCGCTCTGTCCTGCATCTCCCAGCGGGAGACTCTGCCCGCTCTGAAAGATCATTTCGATCATGCTGCGCGATTTCGCTGCTTCCATGCAGGCTAATGCTTCTTCTGTGGATGCGGTTGTAGCGTCTCCCGCAATGTACAAATCCACCAGCGCTTCATAGACTTGCATTCTGTTTTTGAGAAAAGAGATTTTCAGCTCTTCCCCTTGCAGCCGGCTGCGCAAGGCCTCCAGCGCTTTCCGCGCCTCCAGATAGGCAGCGTGCGCCGCAGGGCGGTTGTTGCCTGCTTGTGCGATCTGTCCTTCGAGCAAGTGCGCTTGATAGGAGAGGACGGGAGATTGCACACCCTTCAGCCGCTCGAGAGACTCGCTCGTTTGCTTCTGCGCTTCCGCCGGGTCCTCCACTTGCAAAGCGATCCGTGCGAGCAACAAGTGCGCCAGCACCGCTTTCCCCGCGAGTGCTGACTGATCAAAAAAAGCGGCGGCCGCGGCGCAGAGCCGTCGGGCCTCAAAGTGGCGTCCTTCATGGAAGAGCAATAAGCTCTGGTACAAATCAATCAGCCAGGGCCAAACGAGATTTTTTTCCCGGGCAAACATTTCTCGCGCTTTTGTGAAACGCTCCAATGCCTGGACGGTCTTGCCTTGCTGCCCGTATGCCGTTGCTTCGTTCGCGAGTGTTTTCGCGGCCTCGTAGCCCATCCCCAGCTTCTCGAATCGCAGGAATCCTTCGTGCGCCATCTCTCGCGCTTCCTCGCTCAGGTTTAGTTCCAGATAGATATCGGAGAGGTCCAAATGGCAAAGCGCGAAGTGGTAAGCATCGCCCGTGGCTTCGCATGCGCGCCGTGCCGCGTATAGCGCTTCGATCGCATGGCTATACTCCCCGCGCAGATAGTAGAGGTACGCGATGTTGTAATCCGCTTGCGCCACCAGAAGCGGCATGTTGTTTTCCTTGCAGAAGGAGCGCGCTCCTTGGTACATGGCCAGCGCGCGCGGGAAGTCGTTCAGGCTGATTAGGCAGACGGCCATATTGCTAAGGACAACGGCGATTCCCTCCGTGTCTTTGTAGGGCATCAGGCCGGTATAGGCGCGCTCGTATTGCGCGATGGACTCCTCGAACCGATCCTGACGGTGGTAGATATTGCCGACGTTGATTTCCAGTCGAGCCAGGCGCCAGTGATCGTCGAGGCGCGCAAAAATCTCCCGCGCGCGTTCGGCCGCTTCGAACGCCTTGTCGTATTCGCCCAGAAGGATCATCGGCTGGATCGAGCTGCTCAAAGTCCGCGCAGCTTCATTCCAAATGCCCAGCTTCTCGTAAAGCTGGAAAGCCTGTTGATGGTGTTCGATCGCGGCACGATTTTCGCCGGAGGAATAGAGAGCATTTGCCTTTGCGCGCAGACTGAGTGCCAGTGCGTCTTTGCGGCGCAGTCGTTTCGCGATAAGCACGGTGGCCTCAGCCAGGTGCAGTGCTTCTTGTGTGCTTACCCGGACCCTTTGGACGACGAGTTTTGCCAGTTGTTCGATAATTTCCTGGCGTATCAAGCTCTTGTGTTTCGCAAGAAATTTGCGGCGTGCTGGTTCGCTGGACAATTGCCCCAGCTCGGCCATCAGCGCGTCGCTTGAATTTTTCGTGAGAATGGCCGGCATCAGCAAAAACCCAGTTCCTCGAGTTGGCGCCGCAGCCGCTCGATGCATTTCTGGCGCGTAAATCCGATGGAGCCCACAGCCAAGCCGAGCTCCGCGGCAACCTCTGTATAGGGCCGCGAGGGTATTTCAAAAAACAGCAGCTCCACCAGCCGCCGGCATTGTGGCGTAAGCGCCCTCATCGCTTCGCGCAGTATCTGTTCTTCCTGTGTCTGCTGAACCAGGCTTTCCGCGATTGCCGGTGTTTCCGGCTCAGGCAAGTCCGGCTCCGCATCCCGGCTCACCACGCGTTGATTCAGCCGCTTCAAACGGTAGCACTCGTGATGAGCCACCTGCATCAGCCACTTGGGTAGAGCGCGAGGTTCCCGCAATTCCGGCAGGCGCACCAGAAGCTCCACGCACGTGGCCTGAAAAACGTCCGCCGCTTCCTGCTGCGTCAGGCTGTATTTCACCGGGATGGAGTAGATGAGCGCCTTGTACTTGTCAATCAACTGGGACCAGGCATCTTCATTGCCGGAAAGACACTCTTTCACGAGTCTAGTGTCATTCCACGCGGCCGGCGGCTTCTTCGGCGCCTTGGTCATCGCCGGACTCATCGAGTGGCGTTCTCCTGTCCACTCTTGAGGTATAGCTGTTCCACATTCCAAAGCACGTATGGTTCCAGAACGGCGGGATGAAAATTGCCGACCGAGTTCTTTGCGCCCGCCAGGATGTCCGGGCTCGCCAGAAAGATCATCGGCTGGTTCTCCGCGAGAATTTCCTGCGCCCGGTCATAGAGCTTTTTGCGCTGCTCGAACGTGCGCGCGCTCATTTGTTCACCGAATAGGCGGTCAATCTCCGCTTCCCATGCAGTGGCGGGACGTGCTTGCGATGGATTCCAAAGATGAGTTCCCCCGCTGGAGAGCCAAACATTGATGTCGGAATTCGGGTCGGCGTCAAAGCTGGCAATACCCATAACGCACGCGTCGTATTCCTTTGTTTGGGTAACGCGGTCCAACAAAGAGCGAAATTCCAACGGTACAACCTGCGCACGCATTCCAAGCTGCTTAAGGTCGTCCTGGATGAGCGTAGCCATCTTCGCGCGGTCCGCATTGGATGAGCTCGTGAGGATGGAGAACTCCACCGGTTTGCGGTCGGAATCCAAAAGAGTGGATTCTCCATCCTCCCCTTTGCTCCAGGAGAATCCTGCCTCTTTGAGTAGCGTACGCGCCCGTTCCAGCGACCGAGGTGGATGAGCGAGCCTCTCATCTCCCCACCGGCGGTTCCCCGGAGCGACAAGTCCCCACAGCGGGGTGCCGCGCCCCTGATAGACGAGACGAACGATTGCCTCCCGGTCCACTACAGCCGAAACTGCTTGGCGGAATTTCACTTCACGGAACCATTTTTGTTTGCGTGCCAGTTCAGCTGAGGCCTTTTCGCCAAAGTCGTTCAGGTTGAAGAAAAGAAAGTTGTATTCCAGCCCCGGCCCGGCATCCGTCATCGTGTAGCCGTGCTGCTGACGCGATAACACAGAAAAGTTTTCCGCTCCCAGAGGAGCGATCGCGTCCGTCTCGCCAGATTGAAACTTCAGGACTTGTGCGTCAGCATTCGGCACGAATAAGAATACGAGTTCATCCGCATAGGGCAGGCGATTCCCTTTGACATCGATTTTCCAATAGTAGGGGTTTCGTTCAAGCACCAGCCGCTGCCCTGCGACGTATTCTTTCAATCGAAAAGGACCTAGTCCTGCCCATTGATTCGCTGCGGTCGCGAGCGTGCCGATCTGGCCGAGCTTTCCTTCCTGATACGGTTTCTCGAGAAGGTGCCTGGGCAGAATCGCCAAGCCGTCGAATAACCTTTCGCCAACGCCGTAAGTTTCGGGTAGCTGGAAGACTACAGTCCTAGCATCCAGCTTGCGGACGGTGATTGGCTTTCCGCCGATAATCAGGAGGTCGCGCTGCGGGGCATGCACGCTTTCGTCGAGGTACACGCGAAAGGTGAATAGAACATCATCGGCATCAAGAGGCTGGCCGTCCGAAAACTTGAGCCCCTGCCGGAGGACGACCGTGTATTGAAGGCCGTCAGCCGAGATCTTCCAGGACTTGGCCAACGCAGATTCGGTGAGTTGCGTTGCACGATTAATATGGACGAGGTCGGCTTGCATGATACCGATGACCTCGCGGGATCGCGTATCAGCAGCTATCAGTGGATTTAGTGTTTTTGGCTCCCCGCGCAGCGCGACGACGAGCCGGCCTCCCGTCCTGCCCACTTCGCCAGGCAAGACCAGCAATTCTTCCTTGGAGGATTTTTGCTGCGGGGAGGCAGTGCCTTGGCCGGGCAAGAGCAAAAAAACGCCGGAGAGAGTAAGGAAAACCCGGCGACAGAAGGGGCTTGCTCTTAGATTATTCACGCCAGGCTCCCGGGAATCCTCCTCTCTATCTTGTACGGCTCCAGCCGCTCCTGCAATGAACTCGCTAACCCCAGGTATCCTAGAAAGAACGGCACCATGACCAGCGCAGGCAGGTACATCCACCAGTAAGAGACCAGGACGCTGTACTGCTGAAGACTGGAGAGAAGATTTCCCCAGCTTGGAGCGGGTTCCGGTACGCCGAGTCCGAGAAACGAGAGCGTCATCTCGGCCAGCACAAACTGGGGGATAAGAATTGCGGCTTGCGTCAAAAGGATGCTGGATGTTTCCGGCAGGACATGTCGTCGCAACAAATAGAGGTCGCTTGCGCCGAAGCCTCGTGCTGCGCGAACAAAGTCGCGCTCCTTGGCGCTGAGGACGACTCCGCGTACGAGCCGTGCTGGACGGGCCCATCCCACCGCTCCAATCACGGCGACAATCAGAAAAAAGGCCTTCAGTGGGCTGACCGACAAAGGCAAAAAAGCGCGGAGAGCGAAGAGTAGGTAGAGCCAAGGCAGTGCTAGAAACAACTCGGTCACACGCATCAGAGCCTCGTCTCTCCAACCTCCGAAGTAGCCTGCTGCCGCCCCGACGCACAAGCCAATGGATAACGTACATCCCGCCCCCAGGATTCCAGCGAGCAGCGATATCTGGCCGCCATACAGAAGCCGGGAGAATTGATCCCGGCCGTAGGCATCCGTTCCAAGTAGACAAATGCGCGTGCCCTCAGAGCCGAATAGGTGGATCCGCGACGGCACGAATCCCAGCAGCCGATAGCGGGCGCCGCTCTTAAAAAACCTCACCGGAACGGGTTGGCTCGTGTCCGGCTCGTATTGATCAAATGTCCCTACTCGCAATTTCGGAACATATGCAAACGGCCGCAGGTGGAGACGCCCTTGCCCGTCCACGAGATGAAGTTGCATCGGCGGCAAATAAGGATTCCGGCGATCCTGCTCGATGGGATCGTACGGAGTGAAAAAACCGGCACAAACCACAATCGCATGCAGCGCGCCAAGAAGGACGAGCCACCTGACGAAAGAGCGGCGGGCGCTCACCGGGTTCCGCTTTCCGTTCGGATTCGAGGATCAGCCCAATAGAGAAGAATATCGGCTAAGAAATTGCCACTCACGAGAAACAGCGTGGAGAGCAGCACCCCTCCGATGACGACGTAGAGATCACGCGACAGAATGGACTCCAACAAGAGTGGCCCGAGGCCCGGCCAGCTCATCACGACTTCGATGAGCAGCGATCCGCTCAACAACGCGCCGATGCTGAAACCAAATAGAGAAATGAGCGGATTCGCCGCTGCGCGCAGAGCGTAGCGGTAAAGCAGCGTGTGTCTGGGGATACCGTGACCTTTTGCGACGAGCATGAACGGAGCGTCGAGGACCTCGGCCACTGCCGCGCGGACATGCCTTATGAGTAGAGGCAGTGCTGACAGCACGAGTGCCACAACCGGCAACGTCATGTGAATCGCGAGGTCGCGAAGTTTGCCGCCTCGTGGAAGACTCGCGAAATCGAGAGACGTCATGCCCCCGGTCGGAAACCAGCCAGTCCTCACCGCGAGAACGAGGAGGCCCAACGCAAGAGCCAGATCGGGGACGATAAGTAACGCGGCCGTCGCCCACGAAAGCAAGCGGTCCGGCAAACGTCCAAATCGCTCGGCGCTCCAGACTCCAAGCGGTAGAGCGATAGCCCACGCTATCAGCGTGGCGGTAATCGTGAGAAGCAGCGTATTTCGCGCCCGCGCGAATAGAATTGGCGCGACAGGGCTATTGTACGCAAACGAATATCCCATCTGACCGTGAAGCACGGAGCTCATCCAGAATAAGTAACGCAGAGGAAGCGGCCGGTCGAGTTCGTATTGGGCACGCAACGCGGCCACTGCCTCCGGAGAAATTTGTGGATTTAAGCGCATCTCGTCGAAGTAGTTTCCAGGTGCCAGCGCCGTAAACAGGAAAGCGAGGATCGAAACACCGATCACCAGAAAAAGGGCGTGCGCGGCTCGGCGAAGGAGATAGCGCATTATCAGCCAATCACCGAACTCGGCGTGCGTGGGATTCTAGGCACCGCGGCGAGGAGTTCTCGGGTGGATTCGTGCTCGGGCGCTCGCAGGACTTCCTCCACCGGGCCCTGCTCCACGATCCGTCCGCGACTCATCACAGCGATTTCGTCGGCCAATTGCGCCGCCATCGCGAGGTCGTGCGTGATAAAAAGATAAGTCATTCCAAGTGAGCTTTGCAGCTCCATCAAAAGATTGGCGATCTGCGCCTGCACGGAACAATCGAGAGCCGAGAGTGCCTCGTCAAGAATGAGCAGCTTCGGCTCCAGAGTCAGTGCCCGGGCGATCGCCAGCCTCTGGCGCTGGCCGCCGCTTAACTCAGAGGGAAGCCTCCCCGCAATCTGCGAAGAAAGACCAACCCGTTCCAGCAGCGAAAAAGCCCGTTCCTTCATCTCCCCATTCTTGATAGTTTTCTGCAAGACGAACGGTTCGATGAGTATCCGGAGAGCATTCCATCTCGGATTCAGAGAATTCGCCGGATCCTGAAAAACCAGCTGTATTTGTGGACGTATCTCGCGCAGCTCATTTTCTGCCAACGTGACGACGTTTCTATTTTCAAACCAGATGCTCCCGGATGTCGGCTGCTCCAGACATGCCGCACAGAGTGCTAGCGTGCTTTTTCCTGATCCGGATTCCCCAACGACCGCCAGCGTCGTCCCCGGAAGAATTGAGAAGTCGATGCCGTTCAATGCAAACAGTTCTTCCCGCCTGCCCCCGAGGCTTCGCTTTGTGTAGCGTTTCGCCAGGCTCTCGACCTTCAGAATTGGCCGCGCGTCCCGGTCAGCGATGGATTCTTCACTCGTCATATTTGAAGCAGGAAACCGTATGGGTTTCGCTCAACCTCACCAGCTCGGGCTCGCGCGCGCTACAGACATCCATCCTCTCCGCACATCTTGGCGCGAAGGAACACTCCTCCCGTCGTGCAGACATAGGCGACCAATCGCCAGCAATCGCAGGCAGCCTTGTCTTGCGGCTATTTTCTCGCCCCTCAAGGCTCGAGGGAATGGACTGAAAAAGAGCCTTGGTGTAGGGATGCCGGGGCCACGCCAGCACGGTCGCGGCTGGGCCTAATTCGATGACCCGCCCGCCGTAGAGGACCATCACGCGATCGGCGAAGTCCGCGAGCAAAGCTGGATTGTGCGTGATAAAGATCATCGCAAGCCCCAGCTTTTCTTTCAGAGTTCGAAACAAGCTGAGGATTTCCCTTTGCGTCGTCGGGTCGAGCGATGCCATCGGCTCGTCCGCGATGATTACCCGTGGGCCGCAAGCGATAGCTTGCGCGATCAGCACGCGCTGCCGCTGCCCTCCGCTGAGCTGGTGTGGATACGACCGCGAAATGCGCTCCGCCTCTTCGGGGAACACCGTTGCAAGCACCTGGCGCGTTTTCTCGCGTAGAGCGCTCTTGGTTGCCGCTGTATGTGCCGCCAGCACCTGGCGAACCTGTTCGCCAACGCGCAGCGTGGGATGGAGCGCCAGAGAGGGCTCTTGAGAAATCAAGGAGATCCGGCCGCCGTGGATTTCCCGCAATTCTTCCGACTCGGCCTGAAGAAGATCCTTTCCTTCAAAATGGACAGCGCCTCTTGTGATGTGAGCCGTCGCGGGAAGAAGCCGCACAATAGCTGTTGCGAGCGTACTTTTTCCAGATCCGGATTCGCCGAGTATCCCAAGAGTTTCACCCGGCAACAGGCCAAAGCTGACCCCAGCTAACGCGGAGCGCAGTTCTCCTTCGCGCGAGCTATACGAAACAGCAAGATTTTGGATTTCAAGAACGAACGCCATGTCCCGGCCCCCCTCGGCTCACCCCCACGCATCAATTCATGTTGGGGCACGAAGCTGGGGCGGACAAGTGAAACGTCATCTTTGGCACACCAATGGTAATTGTCCCGGATCAACGAAAGAAAATGGTTCACGCCAGCTGGGTGACCTGCCCCGTAGGTCCGCGTTGGAAATCATTCTTGTTGCCGGCTGTGACAAACTTCGCGTTAGCGGTTTCCCGGCCGCTCTTTGTCTCGCGCTCCGCAGGGCCTAGCGCGATGTTTCGAAAACTCTTTTGGCTTCGCGAAGTTTCTGCAGGACGTATTCTTTTTCTTCGGGGGAATTCCAGTCCGGGTAGCGTGAGGTGGTGTCCAGCACGCGATCGATCCACGCCGAAAAATATTTCGCATCTTCCGCCGAATGCGGCGGTTTTCCGCCTACCGTCACGTAGATCGGACTGGTTGTGGCATAGGCGTAGTTGTCCAGCACCGGATATTCCGCCTTGTCGCTCGAGGCGCGCAACACGCACCAGCCGCTCTCTTTGATTGTGACAGCGCCCTTGGTGTCGGCGGAGTCTTTTGGTCCATCCTGCAAAAACGATTGCACCACGCGCCCGTTGCAAACGAGTTCGAGATGATCCACCGGAACGATGGAGCGCAGCTTCGCGGTGAAGGGAACCGCCGGCTGCGGCCGGTCGAATTTCAGTTCATCGCCGACACGCTGCCCTCCCAGTGTGAATTCGAGCAATGGTCCGTTCGTCGCAAAGGTCCGTCCTTTTTTCAGCGCCTCGAACCAAAGCTCGACATTTAACGGCCACTCCGGCACCCAGGCATAAATGCGATCCATTCCGACTTGGCCGCGGATTGGGGCCGCGTAATCCGCAGTGGCATCCGTGCCCGCCCCAGCGGGAATGCGAAATCCGAGATTCAGCAGCTTGTACCAGACTGCGGCAGTCGACCGATGATCGCTGAAACCGACAATCTCCATGTAATCGAGTTTTCCCAGCGCAGCATCGATAGGAAGTTCATCCGTAATACGCTGCGGTGGATTCGCGAATGGGTCCGGCACAGCCTCAAACGGATGTACCGCTCCCACAAGCGCACCTTGTTCGTGCGCCATGTCATACACGTCCGCATTCATCGGATACAAACTCGCCGCCGCTGTATTCGGATAGCCTGCGTATCCCGGCAACAGCAGATGATCTTTCAAATTCAATATTCCCCGGTGTCCCCAATAACTCGTGTGAAATTCCTGGCCGTGAACGACCAGCGTGTCTGGCTTTGAAGCCGGATCAAGCCCTTTTCCCTCATAAGCAATGTCCGGAAACTTTTGCTCCTTGTTTACAATCAGATTATTCACGATTCCGAGGTCTTCGGCCTTTGCCTGCTCCACCAAATTTGTCGGAGTATTGCGATAAGTCCCACCATAGTTCATGTGTACGTGCAAATCACCACTCACCCAATGCTCCGTGCCCGGACCTGCCCACTTGCGAGGAGTGAGAAGAACTCCGAAGTCCACCGTCTGGCCAGCCCGCAGATCGAAGGATCTGATTGCACGAAATTCCAACCCGCTGACGGTTTCGAGTTCGATCTTTCCGGCTGGCACATACAGTTCGGCCCTTCCTTGCGAGTGGAAGTAGTGAGCCTCGAACCGCCGCTCGGCCCGATCGTAACCATCGTCCGAGTGAATCCAAGCGTTCGCTGGCGCATAGAATCGTCCAGCTTCATCGGTGATGGACAGCCGTACCGATTTTGGTTCTCCCTTGGGGCCGTTCACGCTCACTCGGAAGCGCACCATGGGCTTCAGATAGCGGCGCTCCTCGATTTTCAGCAACTGCTGCCCTCCGCCCGGATTCGCTTGGAGCCATAAGTCCGTGTTTCCGTTGCGGTTGGATACGAAAACGAGCGCCTTTCCATCGGGCGACCAGCGCACGTTTGTGTCGTCCCAATCGCCATACGAAATGGGAAATGAATCGCCCCCGTTTGCGGGCATCACCCAGAGTTGGTGCCACTGGCGGCCGAGGTAGGAGCTGTAGACCATGCGCGAGCCGTCGGGCGAAAAATCAGGCCGCGCTTTCCAGTTTGTTTCTTCGTAATGGATTTCGCGAGCTTCCGCTCCTGGCTCCGCTTTCATACGCCAGAAGCCGCCAGTTCCGTGGATGTGCCCTTTGTTGGAGATGAAGAGGATCTCCCGGCCGTCGCGCGTCCACACCGGACTGATTTCCATGTCGTAGGCGCTGTAGTAGTAGCGGGGAAGATCGCTCTTCGTTTCGCCCGTAAGCCGCACGACATTCTCAAGCTTTCCGCCGCGCACGTCGGCGCGGAAAATATGAAATCGCTTGTTGTAGGAAGTCGAGACGAAGGCAATGTGCTTTCCGTCGGGAGACCAGCGCGGTTCCACATTCACTGCGCCCCCGCTGGTGAGTTGCTCCGTATTTCCCGTCGCCAAGTCCAGCAGCCACAACTCAATGGCGTCTTTTTGGTACGAAACGTATACAACATTTTTTCCGTCCGGAGACCAGTCTGGCTGGTAATCGTACCCGGGGCCGTCCGTCAGTTGTTGCGCGGTTTTTGAGTCGAGCTCTTGCCGCCACAACGATCCGGCCATCGAATACACAAGTTCCTTCGAATCCGGCGACCACGCTACGCTGCTCGGCCCGCTGGTCAGTTGCGGCAAATACATTTCGCGAAAATAGTAGGGATGCGGCAGATCAATCTGAGGTAGAACCGGTTTTCGCTGCGCGGCACATGGCAGGACGAGCGAAAAAATCATCGGGGCTGCGAAAAACAGTCTTTTCAGCAAGCGCTCTCCGCAAAAACTATGCGAGTCCCGCCTTTGCGAGCGGCAATTCACGGATGCGCTTGCCGGTGGCGGCGAAGATAGCGTTGCAAAGCGCCGGGGCAAAAGGAGGCAACCCGGGCTCGCCGATCCCAGCCGGTGGCGCTTCGCTCGGGACGATGTATACATTCGTTTCGCGTGGCGCGACGTTCATCCGCGCCATAGGATAGGAATCGAAGTTGGATTGGTCAATCACACCGTTGGTCGCTGTGATTTCTCCATAGAGAGCGAGACTCGTTCCCATGACCGCCGCGCCTTCAAACTGCTGGCGCGCCATCTCAGGGTTCACTACCGTGCCGGCGTCCAGAGCGGTGTCCACTCTTTTGATCTGCACTTGCCCGGCGTTGTCGATTTGCACCTGCACCACGGTGGCCACGTAAGTCAGAAAACTCCGGTGTATGGCTACGCCGATTCCATAGCCATTCCCCGGTTTCTGTTTGCCCCATCCGGACTTTTCCGCTGCCAGCGTGAGTACGCGACGGAATCTTGCCGTATCGATTGGATACTGCTCATAGGCTCCGTCATAATTCGGAAACTCTTTCGGGAGGTCACTCCTCGGAATGATGCGGTCCGGTCCGAGCAGGTGCAGCAGATATTCGACCGAATCCTTTCCCGCCGCATGCGCCAGCTCGTCGGCAAACGAACTAATCCCGAACGCGTGATACACGTTGGCGACTGATCGGAACCAGCCGATTCGAACGTGCGCCGTGGCCGGGCCATTCTCCGCGCGCAGATTCGCTACGGCAAACGGGACATCCGTGAAGCCCAATCCTAGCTCGCCTGCTTCCGAATAGGTTGCGCTCGGGTCGAACGTCGATCCAATGGGCGGGAAAACAGTTCTCTGCAGCCACGCAGTAGGTCTTCCATCAGGCCCCAGCGCAGCTTTCATGCACATCGCGGCCACCGAATGATAGACGTCAAACTTGATGTCATCCTCGCGGCTCCAGACCACTTTCACAGGCTTTCCGGTCTTCTTCGAAAGTACGGCTGCCTCCACCGCAAAATCTGGAAACGATTTCCTGCCAAACCCGCCGCCCAGCAGCGTCACGTTCACGGTGACATCTTCTTTCTTCAAGCCTACAGCTTGCGCAATGGCATCGCGCGCGCCCTGCGGATTTTGCGTCGGCGCCCAAGCTTCCACTTTTCGGTCGCGGTACACCGCCAGCGCGGCCGGTGGTTCCATCGATGCATGCGCCAGAAGTGGCGCGTAGTACTCCGCCTCGACGATCTTCCCGCCTTTCGCGAACGCCGCGTTTACGTTGCCGTTCTCGCGGACTACTTTCCCAGGTTTCCGCGCCGTTTCCTGTAACTCTTTTTTATAAGAGTCCGAATTCCAGACGCTGTGCGGACTCTTCTCCCATTCAATCTTCAGTTTTTTTCGTCCCTGCATCGCTGCCCACGTGTTGTCCGCCAGGACCGCCACGCCGCCGAGCGCCTGAAAACCAACCGGAGGCTTGAAGGCATCGATTGTCACCGTCTGCTTCACACCAGCAACGCCAAGCGCCGCCTTGTCATCGACGGACTTCAAAATGCCGCCAAAAACCGGCGGGTGCGCCACGCTGGCGTAAAGCATTCCTTCCATGCGCGTGTCCTGTCCGTAGCCTGCTTTTCCGGTGCACATGTCTTTCAAGTCGTAGCTGGTGGTGCCTTTGCCGATGTAGCGCCACTCGCTGCGCGCTTTCAACTTCACCTCTTCTTTTTTCGGCACTTCCAATTTCGCCGCCGCAACTGCGAGTTCTCCGTAACCCAATTTCTTTCCGGATGGTTTGTGCACCACCGTATGCAATTCCGTCGCGCATTCCGCTGCGGGCACGCCCCATTGCGCCGCTGCCGCCCGCACCAGCATTAGCCGTGCCGTCGCGCCGGATTCGCGTAGCGTGTCAAAAAAGCTGCGCACGGAATGCGAGCCATCCGTATCCTGGTCCCCGTATTTCTCGTCACCGATGGCCTGGACAATTTTCACGCGCGCCCAGTCCGCATCGAGTTCGTCCGCCACAATGCGCGGAAGTGCGGTTCGGCTGCCGCTTCCCATTTCCGAGCGATGCGCGATCACGTAGGCCGTTCCATCCGTATCGATCGCTAGGTAGACGTTAGGCCGCAGCGCCGCGTGTGTCATCGCGTCGGCCGCAGAGGCCTTCGGCTGTGCTCCGAACACTTCCTCAGGCATCCACCGAACGCTGAGCACAAACGCTCCCGCGCCGAGCACGCCTTTCAGGAATCCACGCCGACCTACATTTTCAACATGAATCATGCGGCCTCACTCTGAAGATGAACGAAAATAGACACAAAACCGTCCGTCGTCAGGCTCCATCCTACCGCCATTTCTATTTCTTGCAAGCGCGGGAGTCAGAAACTTTGCCAAGTCGATTCTTGTGCGATTTTTGTGTGGCCGAATCCGCCGAAAGCGTTGCTTTCTTATGGCTCTGGCCAGGCTCCCAGCCCGCGCCGCAAATCTACCAATTGTCCCAAGTGATAGGAGTTGTGATCCGCCAGCATCAGCGCCTCGCGAAGTATCGTTTGCCCATCGCCGTGCGGAATCTTCGCGAACAAGTCCGTCCGCGGGTTTTTCACCAGCTTGATCATTTCCTTCAGGTCGTGCTGAAACTGACTCACGCAGTTATCCCACGCCGCGCCATCCGGCGGCACTGGCGTCTTTGGCCAGTAGCCCTCGGGAAAGCCCGGCGACTTGTGCTTCGCGTTGCGGCTGAACTCCAGGATGTCCCACTGGGCAAGCCTCACGTGCTCCAGCAATTGCCAGCCGCTATGCGGCAGGCTTTCAATGAACGCTCCGCGTTGCGCCTCGGGAAAACCATCGATGGCGTCCATGAAATGCACATGCGCACCGCCGCCCTTCAAGAGAGCAACGAGATGTTCCCGCAAAACCCCATCATGGTCTCCTGCAGCATTCTTTCTCTTCGTGGTCTTTTTGTTCTTTTTCTTCACGCTCGTTTCCTACTTTTCTGAGAGGAGCACCTGTTGCGGCATGTCCGGAACAGGATGCAGTGTGGTTTTCGCAAACCCCGCGTTGCGGAACATCTTCTCATATTGCGAGAAAGTGTAGGCGTCGCCCGCATCCGTTTCGGCCAACATGATCAGGCTGAATGCCGCGGCCATGGGTGGCGTAATGCGGTCTTCATTGGGCACGAACTCCAGCGTAATGGCTTTTCCGCCTGGCTTCAACGCAGCGTGGACACGGCGCATCAGTTTTTCGCAAGTGGGAATGTCGAAGTGGTGGAAGATGTTCGTCAAAAGCACGATATCGTAGCCATCGCCGAGGTCCGCTTCGAACGCGCTGCCGGGCCGGAAGCTGACGCGATCGGCCACGCCGGCCGCTGTGGCGTTTTCCTTGGCGACAGCCAGGACGGGCGCCCAGTCCACCGCCGTGATTTGCGCGTTCGGATTTTGCTTGGCAATGTTGATTCCAAACATCCCATGTCCTGCCGCGATGTCCAACACCTTGCAGGCTTTTCCGTCTTTTGCTCCCGTAAGCTCCGCGATGAACCCGGCCGACACGGTCGTCAACGGCGCCATGGTTCTCGCGAAGCTTACCCACAGTTCGTCGTTCGGCTTGGTGTTGTCTCCTTGTGCGACTGCCGCTCCGCCTTTCCTCACCGATGCCGTCAAGGCGTCGAAATCTCTCTTGTGCTCTTTGCTCGCAAGGAAATCCGCCAGCGTCCCCATATAAGCAGGCGAATGGCGGTTCAGAAAAATCGCAGACTCCTGAGTGAGAGCATAACGATCCTCGGTCTTGGTCAGAAACCCATGAATCGTCAGGTAGTCGCAAAGGATACGGACGCCGCGCTCCGCTGCATTCACCCGCTGAGCAATTGCATTCGCCCGGTCGGCGCCTTCAGCGATTATCGTGAATATGCCCAACTCAATCGCGGTCTTCAGCGCCGCCGAGCTATGAAACGCGTTCAGAACGCCGAAGATGCGCTCCGGCGAGGGTCGTTGGGACTGGGATGGCGTTGCCATGGTTTGGTAACTCCTTGCCTGCATCGCGAATTACGCGGACTCATTCTAGCGGAGGAGCCTTGGGATTGAAACCACTGTTGGAATGCCCGTCCAAAGCGATTGCCCTTGAGGAGTGACGCTGGCATACTTTCTCACCCCGCAATTCACGAGAGGCAATGGATGAAACGTGAAGTTCACCGCTGGCACTCTCCGCGGCTCGGCATGGAGCTCGGCATTGTCGTTTACGGACATTGGGGGCCACCGCTGCTCGGCTTTCCCACCAGCGCCGGCGACGAATTCGAACTCGAAGGCCAGAGCATGGTCGGCGCTCTGGCGGATTTCATCGACGCCGGCAGAGTGAAGTTCTTCACCATCAATTCCATTAATGGCCTGAGTTTTTACAATAAGGGCGCGCACCCTTTTCATCGCAGCTACGTGCAGTCCGTTTTCGATTCTTATCTACGCGAGGAAGTAGTTCCGTTTATCTGGGACAATTGCCAATCGCCGGGAATCGCCATTTCCACGATGGGAGCTTCCTTCGGTGCGTATCATGCCGCGAACTCGCTTTTCAAACACCCCGACGTCATCAAGCGCTGCTTCGCCATGTCCGGCGTCTACGACGTGAAGAATTTCATGGACGGCATGTTCGATGACAATTTTTATTTCAACAATCCCGTCGATTATCTTTCGAACATGAACGATCCCTGGTTTTACGAGCAGATCGCTTCGTGCGATATACACATCACCACTGGCACCGGCCAGTGGGAAAACAGCGGCCCTACCTACCGCCTCTCCGAGATCCTCTCCAGCAAAGGCATCCGTCATTCGCTCGACAACTGGGGCCCGCAGGGCGGCCACGACTGGCCCTACTGGAAGCACCAGATGCGCGAATATATTTCCAAGCTTTTTTGAACTGAATGAGTATCCCCGATCGGTTGGACGTCGATTCAAATCACTGCTGAACCTCAAATCCTTTGAGAATCATTCACCACATCGGCATGTCGTACGGTCAGATCAGGAAGGATTTCCAGGATGCCGGAGTCAAACTACAGATTGATGACAATGCTCTGGCGCGGATAGCGACTTGCGATGTCGCTGAAAATGATCCCCGATGGGGAAAAGTCCAACCCTTAATCAAGAAATATCAGCTAGTGGATATTCCGTTTACTGAATTCACAGACTCAGAACTTCTGAGCGCTAACTATCTCAGCATGGGTGCCACGTGGCACCACGGATACCCTCAACCCGAGGATGATTTTGGTTACAGAAATACAAGCTACGATCTCGCTGAATACTGCGAGCACTGCGGCATTGGTGCAAAGCAGACCGCACCGTTTCGCATGAAGAAGGCGCCAAATTGGGGACGCCGCTCGATTTTGCAGATGAATTGGGTCTTTGACGAATTTTTTGT
>Ga0210384_10003420_pt1 | contig 18387 bp, 18 predicted proteins | sample IncBWH2MmetaG_FD_160574 | JGI IMG/M metagenome (GOLD analysis project Ga0210384, IMG submission 160574) | Forest soil microbial communities from Barre Woods Harvard Forest LTER site, Petersham, Massachusetts, United States - Inc-BW-H-2-M | ecosystem: Environmental > Terrestrial > Soil >...
TGTGGCTCCCGTCGCGCCTACTAAACCTTGTGCGCCAGTCGCACCGTTGATACCGTTCGTCCCAGCTAAACCTTGAACGCCAGTAGCACCTGTTAAGCCTTGTGCGCCTTGTGCGCCAGTCGCACCTGTGGCTCCCGGCAGTCCGATTCCGATTGGCCCCTGAGGTCCGATTGCACCGGCCGCGCCCACTGCTCCCGCTGCACCTGCCGCTGCCATTACAGCCCATGCACTTGGGTTCGTGTCAGGCGCGAGCGTATTCGGGCCGTTGACCGTGTTCGCTACATAGGTTGAACCGTTGTACGCCACCACGTCGTTTACAGCGTAGACTGCAGTTGGATCAAAAGCGTTGCGAAAGTTGAAGCCCGTCCCGTTTGTGCCGTTTGTACCCGGAATGCCTTGGACACCCTGAGCCCCCGGTAGACCTTGCGGACCCTGCAAACCGTTGATTCCCGGTACGCCTTGTAGGCCGGTAGCACCTGCTAAGCCTTGAGCGCCTGCGACTCCCGGAAAACCCTGCGGACCCTGCAAACCGTTGGTGCCGTTGGTGCCATTCGTACCGTTGATTCCATTCGTCCCAGCCTGCGCCATCATTACCCACGGAAGCGTGCCCGGTGTCTTCGCCGCTACGGGGCCTGTTGCAACATACGTGGACGTGCCACCTGCGGTACCGCCAGTGCCGATTACCTGTGAACTGCCTCCTCCAGCGCCAGAATACGAGTACTGGTTGTCACCGTTGATGCTCCACGTTCCGAAAGCAACGGGGCCGAAGCAGTTGGACCAGTCCGTCATGCAGAACTGCCCGGACGTGCCAGCGACAGACCAGAACCCACCATTGCCGTAAGTGAATGTCAGGTTGGTTGGCGTGGCGGTGAAGTCACTGTTAGGCTGACTGCCTGTGTCGTGGTTGCCGGAATCGAACGCGGAGTTACCCGGCGTCAGGGTGGTTGAGTTGGTGCCGTGGTCCGTCAGTGTGAGGCTCCAACCAATGATGTTACCCACGCTGAGCACACCTTGCGTGCCATCGGTCGTGATCGTACCGACCATAGAGCCGGAAGCGCCGAATGATATGTTGACGTTGTAGGTGATGGGGGTGTAGGTAACGACGTCGTTGAGGGCGTAGGTAGTATTCTTGTTGAAAACACCACGGAAGTTGAAGCCTGTACCGTTCGTGCCGTTGGTGCCATTCGTTCCGGAGATACCTTGAATCCCTTGTGTTCCGTTGATGCCATCTATCCCGTTGGTACCATTCGTTCCGTTGGTGCCTGCGGTGCCCTGTGCTCCTGTTAAACCTTGTGCTCCGATATCGCCTTTGAGTCCCTGCGCACCTTGAGGCCCGATGACTCCGGTGAATCCTTGGATTCCTTGTGAACCTTGGGGTCCCATCAATCCAGTAAGACCTTGCGACCCTGCTGAACCTGTTGCGCCTTGCTGCGCCATTACAACCCACGCAGCCGGGTTTGTGTCCGGTGTTTGTGTATTCGGACCACTGCCCGTAATTGCTAGATAGCTTGAACCGCCAGAAGTAACAACATCGTTTACGCCATAGACTACAGTCGGATCGAAAGCATTGCGGAAGTTGAAGCCCGTCCCGTTGGTTCCGTTTGTGCCGGGAGTACCCTGTTGGCCGGGAGCACCTATTGCGCCGGGGATTCCCTGTGGTCCTACTGCGCCTGTGGCTCCTACCGCTCCCTGTACACCTTGAAGACCGGGAAGTCCGGCAGCACCCACCGCACCCGCTGGGCCGGTCAATCCAGTCGGACCGATCGGACCAATTGCTCCGGCTACTCCAGTCGCACCGGGAAGTCCAATCGGGCCAATTGATCCGGCTGGGCCAGTCGCACCGGGAAATCCTTGTGCACCAGTTGCCCCCGCAGGACCGGGAATACCCTGCGGCCCTTGAATGCTGAGTCCGGGAATACCCTGTGAACCTTGCGGGCCTACTGCGCCATAAGTCACGTCAAACGTGGCGGCGCCCCCGCTTCCGTTGGTGATCGACAGACTGTAGGAGCCCTGCGGTTTAACCGGCAGGTTGGCCGTGACCGAAGTGCTGACGCACGGCGAAGCCACTGAGAGAATCAACTTGTTGAAGGCCACGGTTGGCAACTTCCCGCTGGCGCAGAAACCCTGCCCGGTCGCGGTAATTCGGTTATGCACGTAGTCAACGGATGCGCTGTTGATAGTCACGGGTAGTGGCGCGGCGAAAGCTGACACTGACAAAAGCACTGGCAATAAAAAGCGTTTCAAGTGGCCTCATTCTCCCGACTGCAGCGTCGGACCTACTTCGCTGAATCATCAGAGTAGGGATGAATGCTGTTGTTGCGTATGGCACTTGCAAGGCAACGAGGGCACGAAGGGCTGATTACCCGTTGGTTACCGAGGTTCTTTAGTCGGGGGTTGCGTCGGCTTACATTGCCGTGCCCGCGGAATGCTAGCGGCGGACAAGACGTTCGGGCTTGTGGGCGAACCCCGGAGCCGCCCCCCGACGACCTCAACTCGTCGGCTCCCGCCGCCCGCGGTTTCATCAGCTTCGAAGACTCTGGCATAGTGATCATCTCTCCAGTTGCCCACGCCCCATCCCTGAACCGAATGGGAGTGGCGACAGACCACGTCATCAACGTGGGAACATTTACTCAGGGCCAAAAAGAGTTTCTCGATTACCACCGAGAATCGGTTTTATTGCAAGCCCGCCACTAGACGTTCCGCCCGCCTCGCTCTCGTCTGCCTCCGCCGATTCGACACCGCGCTACCCTATGCGGTATGAACAGCACAATCTGGAAGCGGGACGAGTTGTATAACGAAGTCTGGGAACAACCACTGGTAAAGCTGGCGGAGAAATACGGCATTTCCGCCGTGGCGATTGGCAAAGTCTGTCGCAAGCTGAAGATACCTCTGCCCGGACGAGGCTATTGGGCAAGAAAGGCATTCGGAAAAGCCATCACCGGATCATCGAGTTACCGACCGACAAGCCCTGCCTCAATATACGTGTCTCGAAAGCATCGCTCGACCGCGCCCTGATCCTGATGAACACCATCTTGTTTGCGCTCGAAGCGAACGGGTTCGAGGTCAAGATGGAACAGGCGTCCACAACCGCGCAGATTTTCGGTCAGGACATAACCTTCGGAATCGCTGAAGACCTGAGCATCAAAGAGCGCCGAGAAGAGACGCACTCGTACGGTACGCAGGAGGTCATTGTGTACGGGGCTAGTGGCAACTTGGTATTCCAAATCTTTGCGTGGGCCGAAGGATGCCGCAAGCGGTGGCTGACGGAAAGATTCAACGGGTCGAGAAAATGTTGCCCCAGTGTTTGGGGGGACTAATGCGAGTCGCGAGAGCCGTCCGGATCGGGTCCGACGAAATCAAGAGGCGGGAACTCGAACGGGAGCGGAGGGAAAAAGAACGCGCAGAGCTAGCCCGGCAGATCAAAGAGGAAGAAACCCGACTCAGCGACCTTGAGACGATGACGGCCAACTGGATCAAGGCGAAGCAGATTCGGGCTTTTGTGAGGGCGTTCGAGAAAACATGCACAGCAGATGGAGTACTGACGATGCCGGATAGTTCGGACATTCAGTGGATGGCATGGGCGCGACAACAGGCTGACCGCTTCGACCCATTGGTCGAGAGTGCTCCGTCGGTTTTGGATCGCAAGTCCGAATCTCGCGGTTATTGTGATTGATTTGGGATCATTTGGGTCAGAATGACGAGCCGGGCTGCGGAAAGGCAACGGTGGACTGTGTCGCTGCCGAGCCTGCCACTCGGTAGCAAAGTCGATAGCATCCCGAGCCGTCGAAATGCAACTGTCGTCGCTACTGAATTAGCTGTTCCTTCGCATCGCCGTTTTCGTTAAGACCCTGCTTAAGCCATGATTGGCGCTGAATCTCATCCAAACGATCTTCTGCTTCCTTGATCCAGTGCTCGTACGTTTTTCGGATTTCCTTTTCGCTTGTTCCGACCATCTTGCTAACGTCGTTCGGCGTGATGCCCTGAGCTAACCACTCGCTGATCCGGAAGTGCCGGAACCCATGGGAGTCATCTTCACACCTGTCTTATCCAATAGGGCGTTCAATTCCTCACGCCACTTTACATACGTTCCGGCGAACGCTGGACTGCCCGACGTCTTTAGCTGGTTGGCCAACGACTGGCTGATGCGAACCCGATAGCGTTCACCCGTCTTCGTCCGGTTGCCACGGATAAGGGTCTCGTCCTCCAGCACCGGAAGACGTTCCGGCTTCGACAGTTCGAACTTCTGAGCGTCATCGAATGTCATCCCGACCTTCTGAGCATCCACCAGAGCCACGCCCGTCTCACGCATGAGCCTAGCGAGAATCTTCACCTTGCCCAGAGCCGTGGCAAGCACCTTCTCGACTTCCTGTTTTGTCGGCGGCACTACTTCCTTCTTCTTGAAGGGAATGGCGAATTGCTTATTCTGGCGACCGCTCAGGATTGGAGTCTTCTCGATATGGTCCATGCCTACTGCCCAATTAAAAAAGCCGCTGATCACCGACCAATGCACCGAAAGGCTGGAGGAATCACCAGTACGGAACGGCAACGAAGTGCGGAACTTCATCACCCGCTCGGTCGTGATACCAGTCAAAAGCGCAACGTCGTTCTTCTTGCACCAGTCCACGAGTTTGTCACCCATCAGCTTTGGCTTTGTGCTGGTGAGTCCGATTTTGGACCGGAAGTCGAGCCACTCGTGCACGGCGGCCTCAACGGTGGCGGACTTGCGGGCGGGCTCGCCTTGTATGAGTGCCTCCAGATCACTCTCAAGCTTTGTGGCATTCTGCTGAGCTTGTGACCATGTCCGGGCATTCAGGCTCCATTTGTTCTGCCCGTGCTTGAGCTTTTTTCCGTCGAAGTTGGCGGTGGATTGAGGCCAATTAAACTGACCCGATAGTGGGCAGCCGCACCGGGGTGCGTAGCGGTCATCTTTTTGGGAACATCGTTTAATGTGACGGCGGTAAATCGTGATTTCCATTCGGTTCTCCTGTTTGGGCTCAAAGGCTTGATACTGCGAAAGGGAGAAATCACACCGATTGTGGTCGGCATCGACCTAGTACAAAACTAGGACAATCGTCTTGGTGAAATGGAAATCGCCTGTATTTACGGGCACAAAAGAATGGCTCCTCAGGTAGGACTCGAACCTACAACCCCCCGGTTAACAGCCGGGTGCTCTGCCATTGAGCTACTGAGGAGTGTCGCGGGACGCGCCGAAGACGCGTCGCCTGAGTTGTCGCTATCCATATTAGCATCCAGCCCTGGTTGCTCAAAACTGAGGGGTTGAGTTTTTGATACCCTAGTCCGAACCTGGTTTGATGGTCGAACCTGGTTTCCTGCAAGTCTCGCGAGGTGTTTATGCCGGGAGGTTCACGTTTGCTCTGGATGATTGCTTGCCTTTCTCTGATAGCCGCAGTGGCGTGGGCGGAGGATAACTCTGCTCCCGGCACGACCCCGTCCGCGGGACCGCCCAAAGCGAAGGTGAACGTCGTCGAAGAGACTCTTCATGGACACAAGATTGCCGATCCCTACCGTTGGTTGGAGGATGCCAGCAGTACGGACTCGCAGGAATATGTGCGGGCGGAGATGGCGTACACGCGCAGCCTGCTCGATCCGCTACCGGGGCGCGACCGCATCCATGCGCGGCTGGAGCAGCTTCTTTCGATTGGCACCATTGGGACGCCGCAGGTCGCGGGCCCCTACTTCTTTTATGTTCGGCGCGAGGGCTCCCAGAACCAGCCTGTGCTGCTGGTGCGCGAAGGTCTGCATGGAAAAGACCGGCCGCTGGTGGACGCGAACCAGATGTCCGCTGATGGCACGGTCGCGCTGGACTGGTGGTTTCCTTCTGATGACGGCACGTACTTGGCCTACGGAACCTCGGCCAGCGGCTCTGAAAATAGCACGCTGTACGTGATTGAGACCGCCACCGGCAAGGTGCTGCCCGACCAGATCGGACAAGCCCGCATCGCCCAGGTCTCCTGGAAGAAAGATAATTCCGGTTTCTATTACGGACGCAATCCCAAGAAAGGCGATGTACCCGAGGGCGACGACGTCTACTATCTGCACATTTTCTATCACGCTCTTGGCTCCGATCCGAAAAACGACCCGCTGATCTGGGGCGAAGGCCGCAGGAAGGAGGAGATCCTGGTCTCGCAGCTGCCTGACGACGATGATCGCTGGCTGCTGCTGACCGCTTATGAAGGCTCCGCCGGCAAGAACGAACTTTTTCTTCAGGACCTGAAAGCCGGAACCCCTCCGGTCGAACTCACCAGCGGCAAGGATTTTCACTATAACGGCGAGATTTTCCGCGGCAAGATTTACATCACCACCAATGAAGGGGCGCCGCACTTCCATCTCTTCGTGGTGGACGCCGCCAATCCCGCCCGCGCCAACTGGAAGGAAATTATTCCGGAGGCCGAAGGGATTCTTCAGGGCACCGGCATTGTGGACGGAAAAATCCTGGCCCAGTATGAGCAAAACGCCAGCTCGCGGCTCAAGCTTTTCGAGCTCGAGGGCAAGCCTCTCGGCAACATCGAGCTTCCGGGAATCGGCTCGATCGAAGGCATCGGTGGCCGCTGGGACCGCAAGGAAGCTTTCTTCGGGTTCCAGTCGTTCACCGCGCCGCCGTCGGTGTATCAGGTAGAGCTGGCGTCGCGCAAAACTTCATTGTGGGACAAGGTCGCCACACCCGGCATCGATCCCTCGGCTTATGAAGTGGCCCAGCTCTGGTACACCTCGAAGGACGGCACCAAGGTCCCGATGTTCGTCTTCCACAAAAAAGGCCTGGCGCTGAATGGCGAGAACCCGACGCTGCTCACCGGCTACGGCGGCTTCAACGTAAGCCTCACTCCCACTTTTTCCGGCGGGCGTTATCTATGGCTGGAGCATGGCGGCGTCTACGCCGTGGCCAACCTGCGCGGCGGGGCTGAGTTTGGCGAAGACTGGCATCGCGCCGGCATGCTGGACAAAAAGCAAAACGTCTTCGACGACTTCATCGCCGCCGGCGAATTCCTGATCACCCAGAAATATACCGACAAAGATCACCTGGCCATCCAGGGCGGATCGAATGGCGGCCTGCTCATGGGCGCGGCGCTGACCCAGCGTCCTGACCTGTTTCGCGCTGTGGTCTGCCAGGTCCCGCTGCTCGACATGCTCCGTTACCAGAACTTTCTGATCGCCAAATTCTGGGTCCCGGAGTACGGCTCCGCCGAAGACGCCAAACAGTTCGACTGGCTCTACGCCTACTCGCCCTACCATCACGTGAAGCCCGGCGCGGAGTATCCGGCCATCATGTTCATGACGGCAGACAGCGACAGCCGCGTCGATCCCATGCACGCGAAAAAGATGGCAGCGCTAATGCAGGCTGAGGCTGCGAATGGGCGGAGCCGCGAGCATCCGATTCTGCTGAGGATTGACAGCAAGGCCGGGCATGGTCAAGGCAAGCCGATTACCAAGCAGATTGAGGATGGAACGGATGTTTATTCGTTTCTGTTTTGGCAGCTGGGAGTAAAACCCTGAAGAGCGTGATGGGCAGCCCGCGGTACTTGATCATGCCACACTCCAGGCGAAGGGCTGCTCGGCACCTTGCTATGTCGAAAAAGGGCGTCACCTACTGTCGTGCTTTAGATAGTGAACAATTTTGCGATGGTTGTCATCGGGAGAAAGAGCTTGTGCTTGTCTTCAGGGCACCCGCACCTGTTGTCCGGATGATCTTCTCCAGAGAATAGAATCCAGCTTGTGGCCCTGCGTTTCGAGCGACTGACCGAGGCTGATTTGCCCATGCTGGCGGAATGGCTCAGGCGTCCGCACGTCGCGGAGTGGTGGGCGGACTGCAAGACGCTCGCCGAAGTGCGGGAGCAGTATCTGCCAACCCTGACGGATGGTTCCACGGTGTTATCCTGCGTGGCCTATCTGGAGAGTCTTCCCATTGGTTACATCCAGGCGTACGTTGCCGCCGACGCGGGAGACGGCTGGTGGCCGGATGAACACGATCCGGGAGTGCGGGGCATCGATCAGTTCCTGGCGGACGCAGACAGTCTGGGCCGTGGTCTGGGCACACAGATGGTCCGCGAGTTTGTTCAGTTCCTGTTCGAGGACCCCACGGTGACCAGGATTCAGGCCGATCCGGCTCCGACCAATCTGCGCGCAATCCGCTGCTGCGAGAAGGCCGGCTTTCGACGGGTAAGAGTGATCTCCACACCGGACGGTGCTGCGGTGTTGATGGTCGTGGAACGTCCTTCGAAAGTGGTTCCCAGCGACAGGTCTCGAACACTGTCAGGATGAACCTCTCGCGAACTGCGGTGTGGTTCTGACGGGGGGGACGCCGTCCTCCATTTGGAATCGGATGGCGGGCGGATACAATGCTGACCACTATCACCTTTCACCGGAGAAACTCGGATGGAAAAGACCAGAGCAGAAATGAAGCTGGTATCGGTGAACACTGGACTTCCGCGCGAAGTGATGTGGCACGGGATAAACGTGACTACCGGTATCTTCAAGGAACCGGTCCAGGGTCGCGTCGCTTTGCGCAAGCTCAATCTGGACGGCGATCGTCAGGCGGATCTCCATGTCCACGGTGGAAAATATAAGGCGGTTTACTGCTACCCGGTCGCACACTACGGCTACTGGAGGAGAGAATTGCCTGGACGAGAGGTACCGATCGCCATTTTCGGAGAAAACTTTACCGTCGATGGCCTGGAGGAAGACTTAGTCCATCTTGGCGATCGGTTTTCTGTCGGCTCTGCGGAAGTGATCGTGACCCAGCCCCGGCTTCCCTGCTACAAACTGGGCGTGAGATTTCAGGCTGACGACATGGTGAAGCGGTTCCTCGCGAGCGGGCGGACGGGTTTTTACCTTGCCGTCACCCGCGAGGGAGAAGTCGGCGCCGATGATGAGATCAAACTGATTGGTCGTGATCCCAATGGCGTCCCAGTGTCGGAAATTACTCGACTGTATATCGCGAAAAGGTACGCCGATGACGATGTGACCTCGGCGCGGCGTGCCCTGCGAGTTGCCGCGTTGCCGGAGAGCTGGAAGGAGTACTTCCGGGAGCGACTGCAGAGGGTGGGCATTGCCGCCGGATGATCTGCACCCACCCTTTCGCAAAGGGCGCGAAGAGGGTGGGCACCCTCACACTCGTCAGCTGCCCTCAATTCCCTTGGCGTGAAATTTTTCGGGAAATCAGAACTCGAAGTAGCCTCCGGCCGCGGCGCGGCGAGGGATGCTTTCGGGTTCGCCCGACGGGAGCAGGCCCACCACTCCTCGCAGATTTTCCCAGGCCGCCTGGTTGAGGGCGGGATCGGCGCCCACCAGGTCGCGAATCATGTTCCAGGCCGCCAGGTTGAGGGCGCCCTCGGGCGGGGGTCCCATGGCCAGGGAGACGGAGCACTGCGGGCAGAAACAGATGCGCTGCGCCGACGATTTTTGCCGCGGCCTTATCCCCACGGTTTGCGCGAACATGTATACCGCGACCGATTTGTGGCCGACTTCGATCTCCCGGTTGCAGCGAAGACAAAACAGGTTTTCCAAGATTCCCTTCCTGGCGGCGGGTGTGCCGGGCCGAAAGAAAATAGTGTCTGTATCGCTATGCGAACGCAAGTACGCAGAAGGATTCCCTGGAAGCGGCCACGAATTTCACGGATCAAGACCTTTATTTTTTCGCCTAATCCGTGGAAATCCGTGGCCGCTTTTATTCCGGGATGCCGACCACCAGGGTACGGCGGCGCGGCAGTTCGCTATCGGCAATTTCCGCCGCGAATTGCAGGTCGGAGCCTTGACTTAGGATCAAGTCGCGGGCGGCGTCGTTAAAGAAGTAGACTATGTCGCCTCCGAAGCGGTCTTTGAAGCGGCGGCGCTCTTCGAGGTCGAATGGGCTTACGGAATACACTTTCAAATCTCTCGACTCGCGCAAGGCGGCGCTCAACTGGCGCTGGAACGCGAGGGCGCCTTGCCGGACTTGCGCCATGGTGAAAGCGACCACGTGGTAGGGCATAGGATCAGGCGGTCGGTGGCCGGCGCCCCGTGCCTCGCGCCCGCCAGCGACGAGCCAGGGCGGGAACGATCGCGCCTCCGATGTTCGCCAGATTGAAGTCGGGGAGGGGAGCGCGCTCACCCCAGGGATTCAAGCCACGAATCAAGGAGCCGGCAAAACGAAACCGGGCCTTGACCCTCTCTTTGAACGGATGCTGCGGCTGTTGTCCGCTGGCCCGTACCAGCATCAGGGTTACGTCATCCTTGGCCAGGTTCTCGGGATATCGTTCCTCGATCTCTGTCAGCAGGGTTTCGATGAGTTTTTGCGGTTCCACGTCGCCCAGCAGACGCATGATCCGAAGCAGCCCGCTCTCGCCCAGCATTTCGCCGTCGGCATCGCTCGATTCGACGAGGGCATCGGTGTAGCTCAGGAGGCAATCGCCGGGCTCCAGTTCGACGTCGAGTTGCTCGTACTCCGCCAGAGCCAGCAGCCCCAGGGGGATGTTTTGCGGCTTGGACTTCTTGCTCGATCCGCCCTCAGTACGGCCCGGAGAATCCTCTCCCAGAAAATCCCATTGTCGTTGAGCTGCACGGTAAAGAAACGGCCTGGGATGCCCCGCGTTGCAGACGGTGAGCCTCCGGCTGGGAGCAAAGAATGTGGTCACGACTGCCGTAGCGAAAGTCGCCGACTGTGAGAGTGCGATGAACTGCTGGTTGAGCAGGCGCACAAATTCTGCCTGGTCCAGGCGATTGACGAACCGGCGCATCAGAGTTCGCAAGTCGGCGGCGGTGGCGGCAACCGAGGTTCCATGACCGGAGACGTCGGCGAGCAGCAGGCGGGAGATTCGGCCGGTGGCACAGCTCGAAGCGTAATAAACATCGCCACCGCGCTGCGCCTCACCGAAGGGCTTGCTGAAAACCCAGACGTCCAAACCGCCCATCTCAACGCCGGCCGACGTCAGCTGGCTTCCGCCCCAGACTTCCAGGCACTGCATGTGTTGTGCCGGCTGCCTGCTCACGACGGCATTATAGCCGGGCACCGGCATCTTGTGGGGCGCGTAGCCTCGACTGTCTGTGATCGCGGACTCCGCCACGAACCAAGATGTGATCTAGTCAGAAGCGGATGACGTCGTGCACTCTGCTGCTATGAGAGCTGGTGTCAGAGACAATGGCGCATCGCGGTTGACCATCGGCTGGGCCCAGGTCCGGAAATATCAGTCATCGGCCAGGTTTGTGCGGCTGGCGGAACTGCGCAAACTCAAGCAATGCGACCAGGTGGCCGCAGTATGCTATCGAGTGCGCGACGGTAACATTGAATTCCTGCTGGTCCGGACGCGCAAAGGGCGCTGGATTTTCCCCAAAGGCAGCGCTGAGCCCGGGCTTACTCACGCTCAGGCAGCTGCTCTCGAGGCTTTCGAAGAGGCTGGGGTTCATGGCCGGATGGAAGAAGCTTCTTTCACCCGGTACATTCGTCGCCGGCGCGGAGAGGTGCGGAATTCGTCCGCGAGATTGGCCGAGAAAGAGTCTGCGGTTGACGCCCATCTTTGCCAGGTCCTGCGGCTCGTCCCGCCGCAGGAGCTCGATCGAAATCCCACCTGGTTTTCGGCGGAGAAGGCAAAGCGGCGCTTGCAGGAGGACCGCACACCCGATTTCGGTTCCGAACTGGCTCGCGTGATTGACCGCGCCGTGTCCCGGATCCGGCGATCGCGTAGCCAAAATCCCAAGACGGTTGATGGCCTCCAGGTCCGTGGTCTGCAGAAAGTGCAGTTCATCGACATTGGCAGAGTCCGCGAGAGTGCGGGCAGGAGCAAGAGTCCACGCGCTGGCTGAGCTTATAGCTGATTCCCCTGATGTCGCTGCTGGCGGGGCTTGTCTTCGCCCTGACCCAGCACCTGGTTGAGCTCGTTAACAAGCTCCAACAACTTCTCCGAGTTCATTTCGGTGCTGGCTTGTTCGGCAAGGTGTTTCCAATCGCCGGGTGAATCCGGGGACATTGGGCAGGCCTTTCTTGATTCGCCAAGATTACTCTCTCGTTAACCCTTGCGTCTGTGCAATCTTGCACACTTCGCAGTGGGCGTTCATCAGATTTACAATTCCGAACAAATTCCTTGACCCCGCCCCTATTACCCGCTAAATTACAAGGTTCCAAGGACATAGGGACGGCTTTTAGGGCGTTTCCCAGTACCTCCGTTGACCAGTTAGGACCCGGTTCGAATCGAAGAAACTTTCGGGTCAGGCGGAGCATCTATACCAGTAGCCAGAGCATTCCCGTACAACCCATAAGAACTGAAGGACTTAGGAATCTGGCCGGGACTTGTCCTGTCGCAAAACGTGAGAATCTCGCCGTTTGGTGGGGTCAGGAGAAATAATAATGAAGCGCTCTGATCGAGTTTTTGATGCTTTACATACTTTGCGGAACCGTTATATGCTCTGTCAGCTTGCATCGAAGGCTACCCGTAAGTTTCACAAGCCCAACACCAGAATCCAGGAGACCATGAACGAGGTCCTGGATCGGATTGCAAGTTCGGAGCGGCAGTCGGTTCTGGCCGAACCGGAACATTTTGCTGAGGCACAACGGCGGGCTGCGTAGTCTAGCCCGCCCTCTTGCCCCGCTGGATAGTTCCTTCTCTTTCGCGTACCCCCCTTTGAAAAATCTCCTCGCAGGTGACTGATGACCATTGCTGAACTCAAAGAAAAAAATATTACCGAGCTAACCAAGATCGCCCGATCTTTGGACTTGCCCGGAGCCAGCGGTTTGCGTAAGCAAGACCTAATCTTCAAGATTCTCCAGGCCCAGAGCGAAAAAGAGGGCCACATCTTTGCCGAGGGCGTGCTCGAAATCTTGCCCGACGGCTACGGCTTTCTGCGCTCGCCGGATTACAACTATCTGCCCGGCCCGGACGACATTTACGTTTCGCCGTCGCAGATTCGCAAGTTTGATCTCAAAACTGGTGACACCATCAGCGGCCAGGTGCGTCCGCCGCACGAGGGCGAGAAGTACTTTGCCCTGGTCAAGATTGAAGCGGTCAACTTCGAATCGCCGGAAGAAGCGCGCAACAAGATCCTGTTCGACAACTTGACACCGCTGTATCCGCAGGAGCGCTTGAAGCTCGAGACGGTTCGCGAGAACGTCAGCGCGCGGGTGATGGATTTGCTCACACCGCTCGGCAAAGGACAGCGCGGCCTGATCGTTTCGCCGCCTCGCGCTGGCAAGACCATGCTGCTGCAGAACGTGGCGAATTCGATTACGACCAATCATCCCGAAGTTGTGCTGATGGTTCTGCTGATCGACGAGCGCCCGGAAGAAGTGACCGATATGCAGCGCTCGGTCAAAGGCGAGGTCATCTCCTCGACCTTCGATGAGCCTGCTGCGCGGCACGTGCAAGTTGCGGAAATGGTGATCGAAAAAGCCAAGCGCCTTGTTGAACACAAGCGCGACGTCGTCATCCTGCTGGATTCGATTACGCGTTTGGCACGCGCATACAACACCATCGTCCCCCCCAGCGGCAAAGTGCTCTCAGGTGGCGTGGATTCCAACGCGTTGCAGCGTCCGAAGCGCTTCTTTGGTTCGGCGCGAAACATCGAAGAGGGCGGATCACTGACCATCATTGCCACCGCGCTGATCGATACCGGCTCGCGCATGGATGATGTGATCTTTGAAGAATTCAAAGGCACCGGCAACTCGGAAATCATCCTCGACCGCAAACTGGTGGACAAGCGAACCTTCCCGGCCATCGATATTCAGCGCTCGGGTACTCGTAAGGAAGAGTTGCTGATTCCGAAAGAAGACCTGACCCGCATCTGGGTATTGCGCAAGGTGCTGAACCCGCTCTCGCCTGTGGAAGCTATGGAATTGCTGATCGACAAGCTGAGCAAGACCAAGTCGAATGGCGAGTTCCTGGCGAATATGAGCTCGCTGTAGGAAATGTGGGCGATAGCATTTTCATCCTGAGCGGAGCCATACGATTCGCTTGCGAATCGTATGGCGGAGTCGAAGGACCCCTACCCTCTTTTCGGCACTCTTGATCTCAGGGCTCTTGTCACTCCGGAGCAAACGTCCACGCACTCCGGCTTCGCCCCAAACCATAGGGATCCTTCGACTGCGTGGCTGGTTCGCTGCGCGAAGCAGCCTCTCCGCTCAGGATGACAACTTGCGAGTTTTTCTGCATACTTTCCCGTCCTGCCCCTTTAATTCCGTTTTTCGAGGTGGACTTTGCTACTCAAAAGCCTCTCACGGATCACTCTGGCGTTGGTTCTCACGGCCGCCCTCCCGTCCCCGAGCAATACATTCCTTCAACTGGACCCCCTGGCGACGCAAGAGGCCGGTATCGAAGACGGCCAGCGCGCCAGGATGGAAAGGGACATGTCCAAGAAGGCCAACCAGTCGCGCCAGGCCGATCTCAAGCGCGACACAGAGAAGTTGCTCAAGCTGGCGACCGAATTGAAGGACTCCGTGGACAAGTCGAGCGAGAGCATGCTTTCGCTAGACGTGATCAAGAAGGCAGAGGAGATCGAAAAGCTGGCGCACAGCGTGAAATACAAAATGAAGGCAGCTTACTGAGTGACCTTGATGACGACACGATGATGGCCCGCCCACCAGCCCCAGGGGGCCGCCAACCCCATCGCGATTCCGCCCCAGACAAGAGCGGCTACGTTCGGCGGGGCGCGGGCGAATAGACTGCTGACCCAACCGAAGAACAGAATGCGATCATCGCCCAGAATGCGTAGCGCCCGGTGTTATCGCGCGCACGTGTGCAGCTGAGGTAACTCCCCAATCCGGCGCCGAAGAACAGACTTCCATGGCGATCGAGGCCGCCCACGAGTTCCACAACCCAAGGTCGACTCGAACCTCGCTGCCCGGATACAACTGAAGGTCTGGACGGTGCACGATGAAATCCAGCAGCCAATGACTCAGTACGGCGGTGCCCACTACCAAGGCGCTCTGCGCAGTGCGGCGCAGAATGTAGTAGGTCCCGCCGAAGAGGATCGCCCACACGGTGGCCATCAGCAAGCTGTGCGAGATGGGATAGTCGGTGAAATCCAGAGGTGAAACTCGGGTATAGCCGGGCGCGATAAAGACCGGCCAGAGGAAGTCAAGGAACTGGGCGGCGAGAATCAGAGTACCCAGGGAAGTCTTCGGCGCCACTCTCTTGGCCGCGAGCGCGACGCCGAAATGAGCGATGAACATGATTGAAGATGGGACGAGCGGGAGGCCCGTCCCCCATTCTTTTAGGCCGCCTTGACGATACGCATACCGTAGAACGAGCGGTATACGAAGATGAAGGACACCAGGAAGAAACCGAGGGCGAGTACGTGGCCCAAGGTGCTGCCTGCTTCAGCAGTGAGTTTCACCGCCAATTCAACGGCCAACAGTCCGAAGAGCGTCGTGAACTTGATCACCGGGTTCAGCGCCACTGACGAAGTGTCTTTGAAGGGGTCGCCGACGGTGTCGCCTACCACGGTGGCATCATGCAGCGGAGTGCCCTTCTGCTTCAGTTCGACCTCTACAATCTTCTTGGCGTTGTCCCACGCGCCGCCGGCGTTGGCCATGAAGATCGCCTGGTAGAGGCCGAAAACGGCGATCGAGATCAGGTATCCGATGAAAAAGAACGGCTCCACGAAGGCGAACGCCAGGGTCGCAAAGAAGACCGCCAGGAAAATATTGAACATCCCCTTTTGCGCGTACTTGGTGCAGATTTCAACCACCTTCTTGCTATCGGAGACAGAAGCCTTCACCACGCCCTCAAGCTTGATATTGGCCTTGATGAACTCCACCGCCCGGTAAGCGCCCGTGGTCACAGCCTGGGTGGATGCGCCGGTAAACCAATAAATCATGGCGCCTCCGGTGATGAGGCCGAGCATGAAGGGCGCGTGCAGCAGTGAAAGATTGTTCACATTCTCTGTAAGGCCGTTGGTGAGCGCCATGATGATGGAGAAAATCATAGTGGTTGCGCCGACAACCGCGGTCCCGATCAGAACCGGTTTGGCCGTGGCTTTGAAGGTGTTGCCCGCGCCGTCGTTTTCTTCCAGCAAATCCTTGGCGCGCTCAAAGTTGACGTCGATGTTGAAATCTTTCTTGAGCTCCTGTCGAATGTAGGGGACCTGCTCGATCAGCGAAAGTTCATAGACTGATTGCGCGTTGTCAGTCACCGGGCCGTAAGAGTCCACCGCGATTGTCACCGGGCCCATGCCCAGGAAGCCGAAAGCAACCAGGCCAAACGCGAAGACCGGCGCCGCAATCATCAAATTATCCAGCCCCAGGGTGCTGAAGTAGTATCCGGTCGACATCAGCGCCACCATCGAAAGCCCGAGATAGTAAGCCGAGAAATTTCCTGCCACGAAGCCGGACAAGATTCCCAGCGACGCGCCCCCCTCGTTGGCGGAGGTGACAACTTCTCTCACATGGCGCGACTCGGTCGAGGTAAACACTTTCACCAGCTCAGGAATGATGGCCCCCGCCAGCGTACCGCAGGAAATGATGCTGGCCAGCTTCCACCACTGCGTCGTATCCCCGCCGAGGTTGGGGACGATGATTGCAGAAATGACAAAGGTGACCGCGACGGAAATCAGCGAAGTGAGCCATACCAACCAGGTCAAGGGCGTCTCGAAATTCATTTTGTCGGCCGTCCCAAACCGGGCCTTGGCAATCGCTCCATTGATGAAGTAAGCCACCGCGCTCGACACCAGCATGGCGATACGCATGACGAAAATCCACACCAACAATTGCACCTGCACGGTCGGTTCCTTCACACCTAGCAGGATAAAAGTAATCAGGGCGACGCCGGTGACGCCGTAGGTCTCGAATCCGTCGGCGGAGGGCCCAACCGAATCGCCGGCATTGTCTCCGGTGCAATCGGCGATTACGCCGGGGTTGCGGGCATCGTCTTCCTTGATCTTGAAGACGATCTTCATCAGGTCGGAGCCGATGTCGGCAATTTTGGTGAAGATGCCGCCGGCGATGCGCAGCGCGGCCGCGCCCAGCGATTCACCAATGGCGAATCCGATGAAACATGGCCCGGCGTAATCGGCAGGAATAAAGAGCAGGATGATCAGCATGAGCAGCAACTCGACGCTGATCAGCATCATGCCGATACTCATGCCGGCCTGCAGCGGAATGTTGTAAATCGGATAAGGCTTGCCCGCGAGGCCCGCAAAAGCAGTCCGGGAATTAGCGAAGGTGTTCACCCGAATGCCGAACCAGGCAACTCCGTAGCTGCCCGCGATTCCCACCAGGCTGAAAAGGAGAATGATGGGCAGGGTGATGGCGATCGGCTTATCGGGAACGGGAGACAGAACACCGAAATAAAGCACGATGACGACAGCGATGAAGAGCCACAGGATCAGTAGGAATTTGCCTTGGGTAACCAGATACGTTTTGCAGGTCTCATAAATCAGTTCGGAGATCTCGAGCATGGAACGATGCACGGGCATCTTCCGCAGGCGGGTATAGATGATTAGGCCGAAACCCAGGCCAAAGACGCAGAACAGGATGCCAATCATCAGAAGGCGATGACCGTCAATGCCGAGGAACAATACCTGGGAGAGATCGGGAAGTCTCAGACTGGCTTCGCCGCCCACTTCGTGAGCAGGCTGGGCCAAGGCAGAAATCGAACCAAGCGTGAGGACGGCGATGGTGGCTGCCACCGTCCGAATGAAGATCTGGGCGAATTGGCGTCCTTCGGACGCAGCTCTCGCCAGCCGATTGCACATAAGAGTTCCTCCGGTATGAAAACTATTTCAGGACCATCATCACGTGTTTAGGCGCTGCCACCCAGCGAACAGCACTAACCGGACGCTCTATGATGAGCGCCGGGGAGCGCATTGCCGGAGTTCCGAACACGCTTCCACTACACGGCTTTGAACAGGAGTGTTGAGCTTGGCCGCGTCGGATATTTGTACCGCAGAGGCCGCCGGTTGGACCCCGGAGGCCCGATACAAAACCAGCTTTTATAGCATGTTAGAGGGGGTTGGTCAAACGTTGTCTGAGGAGGGATTTCGGCCCGTTTCGACCCATTGCGACTGGCCGCGTAGCGGCAAGAGAATGTACCCCCACGGCGTAAGCCGTGGGGACCGGGGCGATTCGAAGTGTGAGCCCCGAAGGGACGAAAGAGTCGATCAGTCCCAGAGATATTGATGAATTTTGATGAGGTTGCAGGCGAAATAGGTTAGGGCTGGCGAGGGATCGGTCTGCGCGTAATACGCGTATACTGTTTATATACGCACCTCTCCGCCATCCTTAGCGAGGCGACGGTCTTCTGCGTCACTGGAGGCCATCGTGGCTAAGAACAGCAGAAACCATTCCAAGAGTTTAGGCATTCCCGCACAACTAAGCAGACGTTTGAGACGGTTTTCCGATGGCCCCCAACCACTGATGGTGGTAAAAAGCGGCATCGCGACCGTGCTCAAAGCGTGCAAAGCTGGCGC
>Ga0210384_10003422_pt1 | contig 18386 bp, 18 predicted proteins | sample IncBWH2MmetaG_FD_160574 | JGI IMG/M metagenome (GOLD analysis project Ga0210384, IMG submission 160574) | Forest soil microbial communities from Barre Woods Harvard Forest LTER site, Petersham, Massachusetts, United States - Inc-BW-H-2-M | ecosystem: Environmental > Terrestrial > Soil >...
AGCGAAGCGCTCTGCCATCGGCGAGCCCGACCCATTTGAAATCCAAGCCGGCAGCGTCCAAGTCGACCCAGAGCGCGTTGTCCTCCAAGATCGTCACGCTGTTCACGACGTCGCCGACGATTGAGCCGTGCGTCTCATCAAGCGATACCCGGATTTTCACGTCGTCCAACTGATAGCTGTGGAAGCGCGGATAGTGCACGTACGCGCGACCCGCGCCGAACGGTATTCTGCCGTCACCCGCTGCGGCTTGCACGGGTGCGCGGTCGAACAAGGTGAGAAGGCAGAAGATGATCACACTGACGTAAGACCTGGCCGACATAGGGGCCTCCTCGAGGGACTTTCCTAACGACCGTTTCAGCCATTGCAAAATTCTGACCTTGCCCCGGACATCGCTCCGCCGTATGCAGTTATGGTGTTCTGGGCAGGCGAATCCTCGGCGCGTGGACGCATACGACCGCGAAATGGCGGTGCTGCATTTGAAGCAGTACCGAACGGATTCGAAGACGCTTGTGATCATCGCGGTGCTTGCCTTCGTTGCCGGGCTCGGCGCTTTGGCGGACACGATTGTCGCCGCGCAAAATCACCGCATGCCCCTCGATATCGGCTTGTTGGGTCTTATCGCCGGACCGGGACTACTGATCGGCGGGCGATGGCCGTACTGGATAGCCCTCGTGATTGCGACCGTGCAAATCATCCTCACCGTTAGTGCCCTGATGGCAACTTCGCTGATTGTCGGGATGACTCAGTACTACGGCTTCGGATTGCAAGATCTGGAAATAGGGCTTCTCCACGCGATATCGTCGACCGCCCAACTCAGCTTGCTGCTCTGGACGCTCTTGGTCAGTTGGTGGATGTTCCGCGTACTTCGCGAGCCGCATATCCGAAAGCGATTCGGCGTCTGACGCTCCCCGTCTAGAAGACCTTCGATCCCAGGGGCAGCGACCGATCGGGCGACAACAGGATCACCGCGCCGTCGTCGTCCGATGCGCCCAAGACCAGCACGTCGCTGTCGAAATCGGCGATGCGCTTGGGTGGGAAATTCACCACGGCCGCGACTAGCTTGCCTTGCAGGTCTTCCTTTGAATAGCGCGCGGTGATCTGCGCACTCGACTGCCGAAGGCCGAGAACCGGTCCAAAATCTATCGTAAGCTTGAAAGACGCTTTGCGCGCTTTAGGGAAATCCTCGACCGCCGTGACGCGGCCGATCCGGATGTCGAGCTTGTCGAAGTCGGAGTATCCGATGGTCGGCTTTGTTGCAATCATATTCGTCATACCGCAGATTTAGAGGAGTAGCATCGATGCGAAGGCTCGCCATCGCGCTTGGAGTGATTTTAGTCGCGAGCACCGCGAAGCCCGCCGTGGCGGCTCTCGCGAAGACGTTCTCGATGGAGGCCATTCTTTCGGCGCCTTTCGTCGACAATCTGACCTCATCATCTGATGGGAATGCGATCGCATGGTCGGCGGACGAGCGCGGTCTGCGCAACATCTACTTCAACGCGTCGGGTTCCACGCGCCGGATCAGCTCGTACTTCAGCGACGATGGTCAGGAGCTCAGCGACTTGTCGATCCTGCCGGACGACAGCGGCGTAGTATTCGTGCGCGGTTCCGGACCGAACGGGCAAGGCGAGACCGCAAATCCGGCCTCGATCGCCACGCCGCCTACGCAAGACGTCTGGCTGCTCGATCTGGACGGCGGTAAACCCGTTCACGTCGGATTGGGCGGCCAGCCGGCCGTCTCGCCGCACGGGGATAGCATAGCGTGGGTGAGTCACGGACAGATGTGGCTTGCGCGGATCCAGCGCCAGGGAGCGACGTTGCGCGTCGCAGGCGCCGCGCAAGCGTTCACGATTCGCGGCAGCGTACGCGGCTTGCGATGGGCGCCCGTCGCGAGGCAGGTCGCCTTTGTCAACGATCGTGGCGACCACTCGTTCGTCGCTATCTACGATATCGCAAGGCATTCGATCTCCTACGCGTCTCCGGGATTCAATTCCGACGACTACCCGGAATGGTCGCCCGACGGGTCGTCGCTAGCCTTCGTCCGCATGCCCGGGCTACGTGAAGACTACTCCGAATATTTTCTCGGCCCTGAAGCGCCGTGGTCTATCTGGATCACCCGCGCCGACGGCTCCGCCGGGCACGCCGTTTGGACCGCCAAGGCTGGTGTGGGCTGGCAATTCTACGCTCTCGATGACAACTCGCAATTGTTCTGGTCGAGCGACAACCAAATCGCATTCCCATGGGAAGGAGACGGCTGGCGCCACATGTATGCAGTTCCGGCGGCGGGCGGACTGGCGCGGCTCCTCACGCCCGGGCAGTTCGAAGTGGAGTCGGTGACGCAACGGGGACGGAACGGCGCAATCACATACGCGACGAACGAGGGCGACATCGACCGTCGCAACATCTGGCAGGTTGCCTTTGACGGCTCTGCGCCGCTGGCGCTCACCTCCGGTCCAGACGATCAATGGGCACCGGCGCCGATCCGCACCAGCGGATTGGCGTTCGTCAATGCCGGTTACCGTTACCCGACAGCGGTAGAAGAAGAAGAAGCGCCTCTCGGTTTGGCCCGATCGCTTGGCGGAGCGGCGGTTCCGAGCGAGTACCCTGCGGCGGATCTCGTGCAGCCGGAGCTCGTCACTTTCAACGCGCCGGACGGCTTGTTGATCCACGCGCAGCTCTTCGTACCGAACGATGGCTTGGCCGTGCATCCGGCGATCGTCTTCGATCACGGCGGCTCGGAGCGCCAGATGCTGCCGGGTTTTCACTACCTAGAATTCTACAGCAACCTCTACGAATCAAACCAATTCTATGCCAATCACGGTTGCGTCGTGCTTTCGATCAACTATCGCAGCGGCATCATGTATGGTCATGATTTCCGCATGGCCCCGCACGTCGGCAAGCTAGGAGCTGCCGAATACCGGGACGTGCTTGCCGGCGCAAAGTTCTTGCAGAGCCGGACCGACGTGGATCCCAAGCGGATGGGAATCTACGGTTTGTCGTACGGCGGATATTTGACCGCGCTTGCGCTGGCGCGCAATTCTGACATCTTCAAGGTGGGCGTGGATTTCGCAGGCGTGCACAATTGGGCCACGCTGACAGACTGGGATGACGGCCACCAGGTCGGTACCCCCGAAGAGCGCCAGATAGCGTACGACAGTTCGCCGATCGCCTCGGTCGCGACGTGGCGTTCGCCGGTCTTTCTATCTCAGGGTGACGACGACCGCAATGTCGCCTTCTCGCAGGGCTTGGATCTGGCGCAACGGCTCCGCGCGCAAGGAGTGGAAGTCGAGCAGCTTGTGATCCCGAACGAGACACACGAGGAGAGTCTATTGTTCGCGCACATGGTCGAGCTCTACAACGCGTCGTCTGCGTTTATGCTCGCACATCTTTGACCGCGCCCCGCCTCCGCAATGAACAGCATCCTCGCCACGGGCATGGCCCTAACAATCGTCTTCGCCGGAAGCGCCGGACCGGCGAAGCCTAGACCCTTGACATCCGCCGAGATACTCGCGGCGATCTACAATCCATCGCACCGGCACCAGCTCGAGCGGATTCACTCGTTTATAGCATCGGGAACGGTGCTGCTCGGAAAACAACACGGCATCGCAACCACGTATTGGAAGGCGCCCGACGAGTTCGTCACGGTTACAAAATACTCTGGTGAGTCAGGTTCGCACGCCGTGGGTTTTGATGGGCGCAACGGATGGCTCGTCTACCCCGGAGGCTACGAGTTTCCGCTCGGTCCTGACGAATGGTACTATGATTGCCTAGGCATCTGGCTCAGCAATTCGGATTGGTTCCCGGATCGATGGCCGACGGCAGTACGATATATCAATCAATCAATCGATGATCGACGGCGCACCCGCGCTATACGTGAAAGTCACCTCTGCCCACTGCGGAACGGCGGTGAAATACTTTGACACAAAGACGTTTCGCGAAATACTTATCGGAAGAAGCGCAGACGGTCAGCTCGGCTGGTATCGACACTCTGCAGTACTTCGCGGACCCCACGGATTCGAATTTCCAACATTCAAACTGGTCAAGCGCGACAAGGCCGTTGCCGGAGCAATTTTGTACGACCAGCTGCGCGTGAACGTACCATTAGACGATCAGATGTTCCGCCCACCCGACATGCCAAAGACGCCTTAGCGCTCTTTGTCGCGCGGGTGCGAATCCTCGTACGTTTGGCGAACGTGCTCCATCGAGACGTTGGTGTAGATCTGCGTCGTGCTTAGGTTCTCATGACCAAGCAGTTCCTTGATGACCATCAGGTCAGCGCCGCGCTCCAGCATGTGCGTGGCGAATGAGTGGCGCAGGGTATGCGGTGATGCCGCCCGTTCGATGCCTGCCGCGCGCTTGAACGCGGCGAACTGGTAGCGGACGGCGCGGGCCGTCAACCGGTTGCAGCGCTTGGAGATGAAGAGCGCCTGCGATGTGCAGTGAGGCCGGCAATTCAAGTAACGATTAAGCGCCCTGACGGCTGTCTTGTTCATCAGGACCATGCGCTGCTTGTTGCCTTTGCCCGTCACCTTGACAAGGCGCCGTTCGCGATCGACGTCTTGCATGTCCAAACCGACAAGCTCCGCGATCCGTACGCCTGCGGCATACATCATCTCAAAAATTGCATGATCGCGGGAGAAGAGGAACTCGTCGTCGATATTGACCTTGGCTGAGAGAAACTTGCCTATTTCGCGCTCAGAGAGCACCTTCGGGAGCCGCCGCGGCTCCTTGGGCGGCGCCAGATCGACGACCGGGTTATCCGCGCGCTTACCCGATCGCAGAATGAACTTATAAAACGACCGCAGCGACGCGATCCGACGGCGAACGGCCGGCGCCGTGTAGCGCCGCTGGCCCATCAACGTCATGACGTACTTGCGTGCATCCGTGAGCGACGCGCCGATCAACAGCTTTTCCGAGCGTTCCTTATCGAGGAAACGGGCAAAATCGTCGAGGTCGCGCGAGTATTCTTGGGCCGTGCGGGCTGAAAGGCCGCGTTCCAGCCGAATATACGCTGAGAACTCCTCGATGATCGGTACGGCTTTTGCGGTGTTTTTCACTTCCCCAAATGATTGTTTGGGGAAGTCGGGGATTCCTGCGCACCCCCGCGAACGCTTGCACATGCGAGTTGCTGCCCTTCTTCTCCCACGACTCTTGAGAACGGCAAAGCGCGCGACTCAGCTTGGCGTGGCGCTACTCGCGATACCATGCATCGCGCTTTCGGCGCCATGGTCCGCGGCGGTGCATGGTATTGCACGGTATAAGACGGGCGCGGCCCTCGGCGGCATAACCGTCGAAATAATGTCCGGCACGAAGTGGCGATCGCGAACTGTTACGAGACGCAACGGTGCGTATCAATTCGTCGGCCTGGAGCCCGGTCGGTACGAAATGGCATTTTCGGGAGCAGGCTACGGCGTGCGGTTTGCGAGTTTCGACCTCTGTGCCGGGGAGGATGCGGAGGTTGACCCGATTCTGGTTTCCGGATCCCACGTGTTCGATCTCCAGGTCCTCGACAAGGTCGCACGGTCTGCGGCTGCAACCGAGACGTACGCAATAGACACTGGCGATCAAACCCAGCCGCATTTGGATGCGTGTTTCTAGTGGCTTATAACGTCGGAGGAGACCAAGACGCTGAGCGCGATCTGCGACGCGCAATGCATGGCGCTCTCGCTGGCGGAACCGCCGTCGTTCTCGCCACAGTGTCCCCTACCGGGATTCCAGCGACAGCTCTGTGCACGTGGGTCGTCGCGATCGGCACTCGGTTGATCGCCATCGCACTCGACCATCGGAGTTCCGCCTATGTCAATATCTCGGCGGGAAGCGCTCATGTCGCGCTCGAGATGCTCGCCGACGATCTTGTGATAGCGGCTCGCGGCAAGGCCACGGTTCGGCGCGCCGCGATGGAGTCAACGCCGTTCCCCTGCGCCGCAGTCGTCCTGGAAATAGATGAGATACGCGATCACTCCGTCAAGGGCATCCGCTTCCACGCGCCGACCTACGTCTTTGACGAAGACAAACGGCACCGGCGCGACTTGGAGCGCGCTATCTTTTCGGAACTCGCTTCTCTTCCGTCACAGTAACGATAGGCGCCCAGCGCTTCACGACCGCCTGGCGGTGATCCGACCGGAATTCATGCCCGCAATGCTCAGGCCGCCGTTGATGCGCGCGTGCTCGACCTTCAAGCAGCGGTCGAAGACGACCAGCAGGCCCGCATCGTCGGCGATCTGGATCGCCTCTTTGCTGATCACCCCGTATTGAAACCAAATAGCTTTTGCGCCGGCGGCGATCGCATCGCGGGAGACTTGCGGACAATCCGCTGGTTTGCGGAACACGTCCACGATGTCCGGAGGTCCTTGCGCTGCCACGTAGGCGGCAAGCGTCGGATAGCAGGGAACTCCGTCGATATCCGGCGCCGCCGGATTCACGCCATATGCTTCCAGTCCGAACGCGCGCAGATATTTGTAGACGAAATTGCTCGCGCGCAACGGACTTGCGCTCGCGCCCACCACAGCGATGCGCCGCCCCGACATGATCAACTCGCGCAGCTGCGAATATTCGGAGAGGATCACCGCGCAGCCGCGCCGGCGTGCCGCTTGATGGCTGCGAAGCCTTGTTCGAGGTCCCAGATCAGATCATCCGCGTCTTCCAACCCGATCGAGAGGCGGATCATGTCCGGGGTGATGCCGCCGGCTGCCGCTTCTTCTTCTGTCAGCTGCTGGTGCGTCGTGGACATGGGATGGATGACCAGGCTCTTCGCATCGCCGACGTTGGCCAAGTGGCTCCAGAGCTGCAGCGCCTCGATGAAGGCGACGGCTGCCGCACGGCCGCCGCGCGGCGCGAACGTGAGGATCGATCCAGCTCCGAGCGGCAGATAGCGGCGCGCGAGCGCGTGACTCGGATTGTCCGGCAGGCCGGCGTACTTCACCCACGAGACACCAGGATGCGATGCCAAGAACTCCGCGATGCGCTGCCCGTTCTTGACGTGCGCATCCATCCGCACGGCGAGTGTCTCGAGACCTTGTACGAGCAGCCACGCATTCATTGGCGAAATGCATGCGCCGACATCGCGCAGCACCTCGGCGCGAGCTCGCATCAGGTATGCGTATTCGCCGAACGTCTCAGAAAACATCAGACCGTGATAGCCTGGGCTAGGCGTTGAAAGCAGCGGATGGCGCCCCGATCCCCACGGGAACTTCCCGGACTCGATCATAGCGCCCGCGATGACCGTGCCGTGACCACCGATGAACTTGGTGCCGGAATGCAAGACGATATCAGCGCCGTGTTCGATCGGCCGGCAGAGATACGGCGAGGCGAACGTGTTATCGACGATGAGCGGCACGCCGGCATCGTGCGCCGCGTCTGCCACAGCGCGCAAATCTCCGACACGGCCGCCTGGGTTGCCGATCGTCTCGATGTACATCGCCCGCGTGTTCGGCTTGACGGCGGCGCGCATGGCGGCGGGGTCGCCGTGCGGCACGAATGTCGTCTCGATGCCCAGCCGCTTCAGCGTGACCGTCAGCTGCGTGATCGTGCCGCCGTACAGATCGGCCGCGGCGACGAAGTGGTCGCCGTTTTGCGCCAAGGTGAGAAACGCCACGATCTGCGCCGCTTGGCCGGATGCCGTGGCTATCGCCCCAAGGCCACCCTCCAAGCTCGCGATCTTCTCCTCGAAGGCCGCCACTGTCGGGTTGGAGATCCGGGTATAGATGTCGCCGTACGTTCGCAGAGCGTACAGATCGGCGGCTTTCTCGGCGGATTCGAAGACGAAGCTCGAGGTCATGTGGATGGGCAACGCGCGCGCGCCCGTTGTCTTATCGGGCGGCGTGCCCGCGTGCAGTGCGCGAGTGCGAAAGCCGAACGTACGGTCTGATGCCATTATGGCGGAGAGTTGTCGGCGGGGAGTGTGCGGACCTTGGTTGAGCCTGAATTTTGAGGGCCGACATAAAGTCGGCCCCTTCAGTCGGCCCCTTCAGGAAATCAAACCGTTACGCGCATGACCTCGCGTAGCGTCGTGTCGCCATCTAACAGGCGCTGCATCGCGTCGTCGCGCAAGTCGCTGAAACCGTGCGCGGCGCAATAGTCCAACAACTGGCTCGAATCCGCGCCCTTTGCGATCAGGCGGCGCATGCCTTCGTCGACCACGATGACCTCGTGCACAGCCATTCGGCCGGTGTAGCCCGTATCGTGGCACGTGGCGCACCCGCGGCCGCGCCATAGCGACGTCGGCGCTACGAGCGGCAGCAGCTCCTGCAAAACGAGCTGCTCATCGCCCGGCAAATCATACTGCTCCTTGCAGCGCGTGCAGATGCGGCGGATGAGCCGTTGGCCCACCACGCCGATGAGCGACGACCCGATCATCGCCGGATCCACGCCGATATCTACGAGGCGTGCGATCGCCTGGACGGCGGAATTGGTATGGAGCGTAGAAAGCAGCAGATGGCCCGTCAACGCCGCGCGCACCGCAAGATCGGCCGTCTCGCGGTCCCGGATCTCGCCGACGTAGATCACGTCTGGATCCTGCCGCAAGAGCGAACGCAGCACCGCGGGGAAGGTCAGCCCGCGTTTCACGTTGACCTCGACTTGGTTCACGCCGTGCACGCGATATTCGACTGGGTCTTCTACCGTCGTGATATTGGTGGCGCCGTCGTTGATCTCTTGGAGGCACGCGAACAGCGTCGTCGACTTGCCGCTGCCGGTCGGACCGCAGCAGAGGATCATGCCGTACGGACGCTTGGAGAGCGGTTCGAACGCGGCGTAGTTCTGGTCGTTGAAGCCGACGGATTTGAGATCTTTGACCTGCGGGCTCTTCTCGAGGAGCCGCACGACGATCTTCTCGCCGAACACCGTCGGCAGCGACGAGACGCGCAAGTCGAACTCTTTGCGCTGGAAACGGATGGACGCGCGACCGTCCTGGGGCACGTGGTGGACGGTGATGTCCATCTGCGTCATGATCTTGATGCGCGATACGACGGCGGCATAGGCGTTCTTGGGCAAGCGCCGCATCTCGTGCAGCACGCCGTCCAGGCGGAATCTGACGGTGATGCCCTCGGCGAATGGTTCTAGGTGGATGTCGCTCGCGCCGTCGTCCACCGCGCTACGCAAGATCGAATCGACCAGCGTGACGATCGGCGTCGTATCCGATAGGCGCCGCAGCGTCTCGAGATCCTCGACGTCCGTGCCGTCACCAAAACCTTCCGCCAGCGCTTTGTCGGCGGCGACCGTGTCGATTAGCCGGTCGGCGGAATGCAGATTGGCGCCGTGATAGACGTTGTTGATCGCGGCTTCGATGTCTTCGACGAGCGCAAAGCGGACCTCGATGTCCTTCTTCGCGCGGAGCTGGATGAGATCCAGCGTCGGAAGATCTGCTGGGTCGGCCATCGCGACGACGAGTTTGTCGCCTTTGCGCGAAAGCGGAATGATGTATTGGCTTGTGGCGATTCCAACCGGGATCGCATCCGATGCGCTTGGCTCGGGCCGCGTACGATTGAGATCGACGTACGGCACGCCGAACACCGCAGAGAGGAACTCGTCGAGCTGCTCGTGCGGCGTGATCTTGAAGTCCACGAGAATGTCGCGCAGGCTACGCGCCTGGTACAAGCGGGCGAAGAGTATGCGGTCGGTATCGGCCGGATTGAGTTTGTGCGTCTGTTCCATGCGGCGCATAAGCCGCAGGTAGTACGCGTGGTGCGCAGGGCTGAGCGGCTGAGTGCCGATCGGACCGTCCGCGGCTTCGACCGAGCGCAGATTCGGACGCTCTTCAGAGCCCGGCGCGTAAATCGCTTCGAGGATCGCAAAGCGCTCCGTCGAGCCGAGACTCACGAAGCGGATGCCGAATTCCGGTCCGCGTTCTCCTGCGTCTTCCCAGATGACCTCGATCGCCGCACGGACGACTTGACCGCCTGGAAGCGCAAGCTGTGCAAAGCCCTTTGCGCCGACCGTGACCTTGTCGGACGACGCGAGTCGTAGGCCGCCGGCGCTCACGTCCCGCGCGTCTCCGCTCGCGACCTTGCCGTCGTCCGTGCGGACAACCACGGACACGTGGAGGTTACCGCGCTGGAACTTGCGGCGGGCGTGAGTCAGGGTGGTTACGGCACGCTTCAAGGACGGAGCTCCATCAAGTTCTACCTTACATTGTCATCGGTCGCGCCCGCGACGAAGCAAAGCCGCCGGCGCGTATGACACCGGCGGCTCCTTCGTTGTCCCGTAGGACGTATCCTTAAATTGGGGCGCTATGCTCCCGAAATCGCTCCGAGAGCTTCGACGAGCTCCTTGACCGCGGCAGCGCTTCGCGTCAAGGCAGCTGATTCGTCAGCCGTCAGCTTGAGCTGGACGATCGCTTCCAAGCCGCCAGCGCCGAGTTTGCAGGGCACGCCGATGAAGAGATCGCGCAGACCGTACTCCCCGTTCAACCGCACCGCGCACGGCAAGATCTTGTGTTTGTCGCGCAAGATAGCGTCCGCCATCTCGGTGATGGCACGAGCGGGCGCATAGTACGCGCTGCCGGTCTTCAACAGCGCGACGATCTCGCCGCCGCCCTTTGCCGTCCGGTCGACGATCTTCGCGATCGTCGCGGCATCCATCAATTCCGTGATCGGCACGCCGGCGACGGTCGAATATCTCGGCACGGGGACCATCTGATCGCCGTGGCCGCCAAGGACCGCCGCGTAGACGTTATCAACACTGACCTTGAGCTCCATCGCGATGAACGCCGCCATCCGCGCGGAATCCAAGACACCGGCCATCCCCAATATCCGCTCGCGCGGGAACCCGCTCTTCTGCCGCGCGACTTCGCACATCGCGTCGAGCGGATTCGTGACCACGATCAGGATACAGTTCGGCGATTGCTTGACCGCGGCTTCGGTCGCGCTGCCCACGATCTGCGCATTCACTTTGAGCAAGTCGTCGCGCGACATCCCGGGTTTGCGCGGCAGACCCGCGGTGATCACCACGATGTCCGAGTCCTTTGTCACGTCGTAGTCGTTGCTGCCGGTCACCGTGACGTCGGAACCCTCGACCGGGAGCGCCTCCTGCAAGTCGAGCGCCTTGCCCTGGGGCACGCCCTCGACGACATCGACCAGCACGACGTCCGCAAGTTCCTTGGCGGCCAGCCAGTGCGCAGTTGTAGCGCCGACATTACCGGCGCCGACGATGGTCACTTTCTTCCGCATCACGATCCTCTAAAGTGAGCTACGCAACAAGTGTGCCGTCCAGCGGCGTACGACTTTTACCGCACTTGACGGATTCGGACCTGGGAGTTGCGAGTTTTCCGTGCGGCGAATGTAGCACCGTTTGCGCGGTACATGTCATGCGCAGGGAGACCACGAATGAATTCGGGTTCGAATAACGGCAGCGCCGACGCGGGCCTTCGAGGCGCGGTCGTGGGGGACACGCGGCTGTCATCCATCAACGGCGAAGAAGGCCGGCTCATCTATCGCGGCATCGACATCCACGATCTCGCGCGAGAATCCACGTTTGAAGAGACAGCGTATCTCTTGTGGCACGGGATGCTGCCGAGCCGCGCCAGCCTCGCTGCGTTTCGCGCCGATCTCGGCGCGCGCCGCGAGCTTCCGGCAGTGATCGAAGACCTGCTGCGGACGTTGCCCGCCACCGCCGCGCCCATGGACGTACTGCGCACGGCCGTTTCAGCGCTCGCGCTCTTCGACGAAAAGGTCGACAATAGATCTCGCGCGGCGACGCTGGAAAAGGCGCTGCGACTGACCGCTATTTTCCCGACGATTCTCGCCGCGTTCCATCAGCTTTCGAACGGGCGCAAGCCGATCGCGCCGAAGCGCGACCTCGACACCGCGGCAAATTTCTTGTACATGATGACGGGGAAGACCCCGAGCGAATCCGCGTTCCGTGTGCTCGACATGGCGCTCGTCCTTCACGCCGATCATGGCATGAACGCCTCGACTTTCTCCGCCATCGTCACCGCGGCGACGCTCTCCGACATGTACAGCGCGATCACGTCGGCCATCGGCACGCTCAAAGGCCCGCTGCACGGCGGCGCCAACGAAGGCGTCATACACAACCTGCTCGAGATCGGCGAACTCGACCGCGTCCCCGCGTGGGTCGATGCGAAGCTCGCGGCGCACGAGAAGATCATGGGATTCGGCCATGCGGTGTACACCGCGTACGATCCGAGAGCGACTGATCTCAAAGCCCTCGCGGGCGCGGTCGGAGCCGCCGCGGGTTCGACGAAGTGGTTTACGATGACCGAAGCGATGGAGCGAGCCGTCTGGGAGCGCAAGCGGCTCTATCCGAACGTCGACCTCTACAGCGCGTGCGTCTACCACACCCTCGGGATCCCGACCGCGTACTTCACGCCGGTGTTCGCGATGAGCCGTATCGCCGGCTGGTGCGCGCACGTGATGGAGCAATACGAGGACAACAAGCTGATCCGGCCGCGCGCCAATTACGTCGGCAACCGCGGCGTCGCGTACATGCCGATCGATCAGCGCGATACCGACATCGCAGTCTAACCGTTCCGAATGAGAGGCGCGCCTTTATGGCGCGCCGCGCTACAAGATCTGTTGCATCACCCACGGCATTGTCGGCGTTGCGCTGCCGCCGGGTGGCTCCATCGTGAAGGCCACGACGTCGCCGGACTCGACGGGCATCGGCATATCTACCATCGCGACCCCTGTTGGCAGGACACCCGCGCGGTGTACCGTGCCCTTGTGGATTATCCACGCCTGATACTTCATGCCATGAGGCGCCACAGGAACCATGCCCACCAGCGTGGCGTTCCGTTGCCCCGGCGGCTGCGCGAGCACGCAATGCCACCAGTGTTTGCCGCTGCCGGCGGTCATCTCCCAGATCTTGCCGTGGGCGATGTCCGCGACGACGCTGTGCACGATCTTGTCATCGGCTAGGATTGCTGCCGCATGGCGCCGCTCGACATCCATCGTCGCGTGGGCAAGCGCTTGCTCACGCTTCATCTGCGCCATGTTCGCTTCTGCGGCAGCGCGCGCGCTCATCGTGCCTACGGCATAGCCGAATCCGCCGAGGATCACCGCCGCTGCCGCCGCGGCCGTCCACCAGCGCAGCCTGGACTCCGCTCTGGGATCTGCCGCCGAAGCGCGTCGGATCCTTCCACCGGCCCGCAGTTCGGCGCGAGCATAATCTGCTATGCGCTTCTTCAGGTCGTTTGAGGGCTCCGCGATCTCACAGGCCAAAGGCAGGAGCTGAACAGTTCCTCGCAGTTCGGCGATCACAAGGCGGCACGGGTCGCAACTCGCGATGTGCGATTCGACAGCGCTCGCTTCTTCCGGGGTGACTGCATCCAGCGCGTACGCCCCCGAGATCTCTGCTACGGCATCGTGATCCATCATGCGCCTGTGACTCCCGCTTCGGGCCGGTCTAACATCGATTTGAGCTTCTGCAGGCCGATCCGCATGCGGCCCTTCACCGTCCCCAGCGGCACGCCCATCAGCCCAGCGATCTCGACATGCGTATACCCGGAGAAGAATGCCAGCTCGATGCTCTTCTTCTGTTCTGCCGGAAGCTGCTCCAGCGCGCCGCGCACGACGTCACCGCTGAGGGACGACCAGACCTGCGCCCATGTGCCCGGCGCGTCGGATTCGCGTTGTTGGACGACATCGAGCGGCACGAAGTTCGGCATGTTCGCGTGCGACCGGAGTTTGTCGATCGCGCGGTGATGGACGATCGACATCAGCCATGTCCGCGCGCTGCCGCGATCTGCTCGGAACGAACGTGCTTGGCGCCAGACCGAAAGAAATGCATCCTGGACGACGTCCTCAGCGGCAAGGCGATCACCGAGAACTCGGTACGCCATCGAAAACGCCACGCGATGGTAGCGATCGTACAGGACGTCAAGGGCGTCGAGCTCGTTTCCCGCGAGCGCCGCGATCAGCGTTTCGTCGGGCGGCTTCGGGCGATCCACGTCAGCTAGGTTTTCCCATCGTATAGGTGTACGTGCGCCGCCGTCGCTTGGATGAGCGGCACGTCGATGCGAGGCTTATGCTGGGGCGGTAGGATTCGAACCTACGGTAGGCAGATTCAAAGTCTGCTGCCTTACCAGCTTGGCTACGCCCCAGTACGTTCGAAGCGTTCGCGGCAAGAAAAAGACCGGCCTGTTTGGCCGGTCCAGCAAGTGTCGATGAAGTTGCTTTGCTAAACGCCCGTCAGCCGCCGCGCGCCGATGAATCGCGACGCGTAGTAATCTTCCGCAAGTTGATCGACCCGCACGCCGTCGGAAGACGACGCATGAACGAATCTTCCGCCGCCGATATAGATACCGACGTGCGATGCGCCGGGCGCGTAGGTCTGGAAGAAAACGAGATCGCCGGGCCGGAGATCCGCCACGCGTACATGGTGACCGGTCTCGAATTGACCGTCGGCCATGCGCGGCAGCTCGATACCATTTTTCGCGAAGACCGCCCAGACGAACCCCGAACAGTCAACTCCACCGTACGATGTACCGCCCCATGAGTACGGCACACCTAGGTAGCGCATCGCGGTTGTCGTGATGCGCGCGTCGAAGGCCAGCACACGTTGTGCCTGCTCCAGTGCGACCGCGGTCGTGAGACCGAACACGGGCAACGATCCGACATGCGTCGCGGCCCAGAGTGCCTGGCGGCCGGCAAGTGGCGAGACATCGGCTGTTCGCGCGGTTCTCGCGGCGTGGCTGCGATGTTGCGATTTCGTCTGCACCAGCTTACCATGCGACGCTCGAGCCGCACACGCGGGCTGCGCATATCGGTCGCCCACGACGATCGTTTCGCCGAGCGCGAGGATGCTCGAATCCGACAAGCCGTTGCGACGTTCGAGCATAGCGACCGACGTGCCGAAGCGAGACGCGATGCTCCACAGCGAGTCGCCGGGCGATACCGCGTACGTGATCGCATGGCGAACGGCCGGACATGCAAAAGCCGGCTGAGTTATGGAAAACGCTGATGAGACAACGAACAGACAGAGAGCAAGCCGCTTGAGCAACGGTTCCCTTTCAACGCCTGCGGGGTTAGCTGACGGGTTAGCGCTGAAAAGTGCGCCTCCGCGCTACCTTGCGCGGACTCACCCCTAGAGGTTCTGGGTCCCCCGCTCCGCACGCAGACCGATCTCGGCCCCCGTGGAATTCGGCGATTGGATGCGGTTTCGCACCATTGCGATTCCGCCGGTAATAATGAGGAACGTCCGGTCTTTAAGTGCCGGTCGAACCCTCCTTAAGAGTTTAGCGCGAAGCCGCATATCCGGCCATGAGGTGCGTCACGCGGGCCGACATAAAGTCGGCCCCTTCAGCCTTGCCACGGCCCCTTCAGGCTTGATGCTGCTAGCGCTCTTCAACCGACCCGTGCGGCGTCCTCCCTGTCCCGAGTCACGGACCTTGGGAGGCGCGGATCTTTGACGCGATGCTTTCCGCGAGTTCGTGCATCTCCGTCTCGTCCTGGCCCTCTATCATGATCCGCACCAGCGGCTCTGTACCCGAGGGTCGTACGAGAAGCCGGCCTCGGCCTTCCAGGGCCTTGTGGACGCGTGCTACGGCCTCTCGCACGCCGTCGTCTGCATCCGCCCGAGCCTTATCTGTCACTCGGACGTTGATGAGGATTTGCGGGTACGTCTTCAATATCGCTGCCAAAGAGGCAAGCGTCTCACCACGTGCGACGAGGCCGAGCACGCGGACCGCGGTGGCGATGCCATCGCCTGTGGTATTCGCAGCGAGGTCGATGACGTGCCCAGATTGCTCGCCGCCGAGTCGATACCCGCCGGCTTGCATCGCCTCGAGAACGTAACGGTCGCCGACCGCCGTCCGGAGCATCTCCACACCCATCTCGCGCAGCGCGATCTCAAGCCCCACGTTGCTCATGACCGTCGCCACAACTGTGTTGCGAAGCAGCTCGCCGGAAGCGGCGAGATCCTTCGCCCACATCGCGAGCACGTGATCGCCGGTCACGGTCGCGCCCTGCTCGTCTACGAAGAGCGCGCGATCCGCGTCGCCGTCAAACGCGACGCCGACGCTTCCCGGCCGGCTCACGACGGCTTCCCGCAGCGCTGCCAGGTCGGTCGCGCCGCAGCTGACATTGATACGTCGCCCGTCCGGACGGCAATGCAACGGCACGACGGTCGCTCCCAATCGAGCGAGAACTTTCGGCGCGATATCGTAGGCGGCGCCATAGGCGCCGTCCACCACGATCGTTCGCCGCCCCAAGTCCCGGCCGAGACCGACGCAATGTTTCGCGTACGCCCCCACGCTTCGGCGCCGATCCAATATCGTGCCCACATCTGTGCCGGTCGGGCGCGCGAGCCGCTCGTGCGCGAGCACGTGTTCGGCGATTTCGTCTTCCAGAGGATCCGCCAGCTTGCATCCATCTGCGGCGAAAAACTTGATCCCGTTGTCTTCGATAGGATTGTGCGATGCCGAGATCATCACTCCGGCTGCGGCGCCTAGATGACGTGTCAGGTACGCAACGCCGGGAGTGGGCACGATGCCAAGTTTCCAAACATCCAGTCCGACCGAACAGATCCCCGCGCTCAGCGCTTCTTCCAACATAGGACCTGAACAACGCGTGTCGCGGCCGACGAGAACCGGTCTGCGTTCGCCGTGCGCGGAGAGCGTGTGTCCGCCCGCGCGGCCCAAACTAAACGCGAGCTCGGGAGTCAAGAACTCGTTGGCAACGCCGCGGACGCCATCAGTTCCAAAGATCCTATTCACGGGCGAAGCCCCACTCCGGCACGTTTGACTTGCCGCACGGTGATCGTGGCGCGAACCAAAGGCGGATCGATCGTCACGCCTGCTACAGGCGTCAGCTGCGCATCCACTGCTACAGGGCGGACTTCCATCACCGCCGACTCGTGCGGTCCAGGCAATGCGACCGTCGTCTGCACCGCTACGACGCTTGCCACAGCGGTCGCCGCACCCGCGACTGTCACCGTCGCCGGTTCGAGGTCGGCTTGCAGGTCCGGGCTGCCGGCCACATCGCGTACCACGACGGGGACGATGCGATAGCCGTAGTGGTCTAAGATAAGTTCGGCTGCGCCGGGCGTGATCGACCGTATGCTGTCCGTAGCCGGGCCGCGCGTGGAGATCTCGACGGAATACGTTCCGACGCTTTTTCCGACCGCGTCCACGAACGCGACGAAGGAGTCAGGCGTCAGGCTCTCGAGCTTCGGCCGCGCACCCGCGAGCTCAATCGTGACCTGATGGACGTTGACGGTAGCGACGAGCCCCGAACCTATGTGTTGAACCGCGACCGGCAACACGAGCGTCTTCGAGTACGTCGAATCGCCTGTTGTCAAATAGTTAAACGTGAACCACAGCACCACGGCGATTATCACCGAGGCGAACTTCAGGCCAAGGTTGCGGCTAAGCGCTTCGATCATCGACGTTCTCGGGCCGCGACCACATGTGTCGAATCGATTCGATCCATCCCGCCGGTTTCACAGGCGAGGGTCGAGCGAGCACCTGTCGCAATGCTGTTTCGATACCCTTTGCTGTCTCAAGGTGTTCGGTCAGATGACCGTCCTGCGCGATCGCGATGGCGCCCGTCTCCTCTGACACGACCAGTGTGACCGCATCGGTCTGCTCCGTGATGCCGATCGCCGCCCGATGCCGCGTGCCGCGGCGACGTTCGCCCGCATTCGCCTCTTCGGAAAGCGGCAACACGCAGCCCGCGGCCACGATGCGGTTGAGATGCAATATCGCGGCCCCATCGTGGAGCGGCGTCCGCGGCGTGAAGAGCGCGGTGAGCAGTTCGGGCGAGATATGCGCGTCCAAGGCCGTGCCGGTCTCGGCATACTCCTGCAGCCCTGTGTTGCGCTCCACGACGATGATGGCGCCGATGCCGGCGCGTGAAAGCGCGACCGCGGTGCGCGAAAGGACGTCGCATAGCTCTGCGATCGCTTCTGCGTCGTGATGCATGCCTCGTGTCTCGCGAAAACCGGTTCGTCCGAGTTGCGCGAGTGCGCGCCGCAATTCTGGTTGGAAGACGACCGGGATCGCGACGCCGATCGCGATGAGCAGCCCATTGAGAATTGAGAACATCGTCCACAGATGGAAGTATTGGACGACGAGCCGCAACCCGACGAGCAACGCGATCCCTTGCAGTATCTGCACCGCGCGCGTATCGCGGATCAGCAAGAGCACGACGTACACCACGTACGCAGTCAGCGCGATGTCGAACACGTCGCTCCAAGCCGGAACGATATGCGGTAATGTCATCGGATTCAGACCGACCTAGCCGTCGCCTGCGTCAAGTGCGTCTCGAGCACTTGTGCGCGGGTCGCCGTCAGCCCCATCCGCGCCGCTAGGACATCGAGCAGCGCATCGAGCGGTACGTGCGAGAGAAGCGATGCTGAGCCGAGCCGACCACCGAAACGCCGCGCTTCCACGTCGAGGACCGCGAGCGAGCGGTGCAACGGCGCTCGGCGCAGGT
>Ga0210384_10003426_pt1 | contig 18367 bp, 18 predicted proteins | sample IncBWH2MmetaG_FD_160574 | JGI IMG/M metagenome (GOLD analysis project Ga0210384, IMG submission 160574) | Forest soil microbial communities from Barre Woods Harvard Forest LTER site, Petersham, Massachusetts, United States - Inc-BW-H-2-M | ecosystem: Environmental > Terrestrial > Soil >...
CAACCGGCAGGGCACTCTGGCAGGCCGCAACCAACACCAGGAGCACGAAAATAAGCCAGTAGCGTCGCTCCATCCGAGATATCCTCCGGCTGGCTGCATCGTCTGGGCCGGGCGGCCAGCGGGTCGAACTTACACTAGGGGAGCGGCGAGAGGGACTAGGATCTGCTCCCCGGCTCCCACCTGCGCTCACGGAAGCCTGGTGCGGCGGGTCTCGGGGGTCATTCGCGCCCTAGAATTCCCCGACGTCTTCTTCTTACGGTAGCTTGGTTCGCCAGAGAACGCCCGACAGCGTGAAGGACAGTGTGTCCACCCTTGACCCGATGCCGTGGGCTTCCGCCTGGAGTGTCTGTCGGTTCTCCGCCAGGGTATAGGTCATCACGAAGCCTCTCCGGTCGGGCCCGATCCGCAACACGCCCTCCTTACCAATGGTGCCAGTAGTTCGCGTGAAGCCGGGACTTACCCACTTGTCTACTGGAGATATTCCCCAACTGTATACGAGAGCGGCCTGATAACTGTCGTCGGTTAGAGGCATGATGCTCTCGACGACGAGCGCTATGTCTTCACCCACAGTTCCTGCGAGGTGCCTGTTCACGAAACGGTCCCACTTCCCGGCCCAGACACCAACGAAGGCGGCTATCTGCTCTGGCAAACCTGATTCTGGCGGACGCGGGCTAGTGATGTCGGTGGGTAGCGGACTCCGGATTTCTACCTGACCAGCGCAGCTACTCAGCAGAATTACCGCCCAGCCGGTCAACATTAGCCGCCGTACGTCTTTCATCTTCGAGTTCGTTCTCCCGACCCTACGACCTCGTCCGGCCAAGCCTAGCCCGGGCATGCTAGCAGGTTCTGACGGACCCTCGCCTGACAATCGCGATTGCCGAGGCGAGACTGCAGACCCTCAGCTATCTGGATTGTGCCCGAAGGTTGCGGGGTGCTGGATGTGAGCAGTGCCTTTGGGTTATGAGCGCGATTCGGGCTGTGAGACTAGGCGAGTACAGATCGAGGAAGACCATGAGAAGAGGATTCCGACATCCGCGTTCGAGAAAGATTACTCGACGCGGCGTCGACCGCAGTCCCGCCGACCTCGAAGGCCCGGTGCCCTCGAGCCCGGCGAGTCACCGGAAGAAGGGCCTGGAGCCGCAGCGAGACGTCGAAGCGGCGGCGTACCGGTCGGCCGCATCGCGAACCAGCACTACAAGTCACTAGCGCAACCGACCCGCCCAGTAAGCACACTTCCGACTACCCAGGGCGCCATAGCACCGCGACTCTACGCGCGGGGTCGATGGGCGTCAAGCGTGGTCGTGTCCTTATACGGCACCAGACCGGGTCCCGAGTGTCGTGTGTGCTTACTGGATGCGAAAGAGTGAAGAGGTGGGGGAGCCCGATCTGCCAGGAGCCGGCCACGTGAGGCCATGGGCTGCCAGGGCCATCCTCTCCCAGGGAAGTAGGGGGAGAGAGACCCCTACCCTAAGGAAACTTCATCCAGCAGGCTCCTCCCTCCTGTGGCGTCCCCGGGACGATGTCCCTAGAACTGATTGGGCTAGAGGCCCACGCGTCGCCAGTAGCTTGGCCGGCTCCCGCCGCCCCTTGGCACACTGGCTCACCCGACCCTCTTCAGATACGATAAGCCGCCCATGAGCGCATGGGGCCCCTGAGATCACGCGCCGCAAATGCGCGGGCTCGCTCAACGCCAACGGTCCTGCCTCAATTGAGGGATGCGGCATGGAGCAGGAACGAGTCGAACGGAAGCTGACAACGATCGTCGCCGCCGATGTCGCTGCTTACTCGCGCCTGATGAATGCCGACGAGGAGGGCACGCTCGCGCGGCTCAAGGCACATCGCAGGGAAGTGGTCGACGCCAAGATCGCCGAGTATCGCGGTCGCATCATCAAAACCACAGGCGACGGTCTTCTAATAGAATTCTCGAGCGTCGTCGACGCCGTACGCTGCGCGAACGACGTTCAGAACGCAATGCACGAGCGGAATCTCGATGTCCCCATCGAACGTCGCATCGAATTTCGAGTGGGTATCAATATCGGCGACGTGATCGTTGACGGCGACGATATTTATGGTGACGGCGTGAACGTGGCGGCCCGGCTAGAGGCTTTGGCAACTCCGGGCAGCATCTGGATATCGCAGGGCGTCCGCGATCAGGTCATCGATAAGCTCGAGCTTTCTTTTTCGGACATGGGTGAGCAGCGTTTAAAAAACATCCCCCGTCCGTTGCGCGCTTATCGGATCTCGGTCGGTGCACCAACTCTGCAGTCATCGTCCGCGCTAGCGCTGCCAGATAAACCATCGATCGCCGTATTGCCCTTTGTCAATATGAGCGGCGATCCCGAGCAGGAGTTTTTTGCCGACGGTGTAACCGAGGATCTCATCACACAGCTCTCGCACGTTCACGAGCTCTTTGTGATTGCTCGCAACTCGACGTTCACGTACAAGGGCAAAGCGGTCGATGTACGACAGGTCGCGAGGGAGCTCGGCGTGCGGTATGTGCTCGAGGGTAGCGTTCGCAGGGGTGGTGATCGCATCCGTGTAACGGCGCAGTTGATCGAGGCCGAAACCGGACGACATGTTTGGGCAGACAAGTTCGATGGCGCGCTCGCCGATATCTTTGATCTTCAGGATGAGGTGACGGCTAAGATCGTCGCGGCCCTACAGGTTAGAGTGACTCTCCACGAAGGCGTGCTCTCCGATCGCCGTCAGCGTCAGAAGCTCGATGTCTGGGATTGCCTGAACCGCTCGCGCATGCTGATTGCCCGGTTCACCAAGGAATCTACAGACATGGCCCTCGCACTGGCGGAGCAGGCTATCGAGCTGGATCCGGGCAACGCCAGAACTTACCAGGCGAAGGCCTTCGCACTCCTGCATAAGGGGGACCTCTATTCTCAATCGGCGGCGCCGACCCTATACGCCGAGGCGCTCCACTTGGCCGAAAAGTCGCTGATCATGGATGACAGCGATGAATGGACCCATTGGACCTATGCCATCGCCTGCAACGTAACCGGTGATCCCGACCGTGCTCTAATGTCATGCCGGCGAGCGCTCGAAATCAATCCAAACTTTGCTTTGGCTTATGGCTCACTCGGCACAGCCCTGACCTACCTTGGCGAACCCAAGGAGGCAATCGAGGCCTCCAGCAAGTCCCTTCGCCTTGACCCGCAAAACCCGGCCGCATTCTTCCGCTATGGCGAGATAGCCTTCGCGCATCTAGTCCTTAGGCACTACGAGCACTGCATTCTCTGGGCGACGAAAGCTGTTCAAATCAAGCAGGATTTCCCAACAGGGCACATCTACCTCGCCTGTGGCCATGCGCAGCTTGGACACCATGAGGACGCCGCGAAGGCACTCGCGTCTTATCTGCGGATTGTACCGAATGCCTCAGTGGCTATCTTCAACCGTCGTCCACTCCGGAAGAAAGAAGATCGCGAGCACTTCCTGGAAAGCCTGCGTCTGGCGGGCCTTCCTGAAACGGCGTGAGAGATACTCGGTCGATGGGAACTAGCCTCACCGATGTAACCAGACCACCAAAGCCGGGTTTACGAAGAAAGGACGCCTGACAATTGACTAGCGGGCCGACGCCCGTCAGCCCTGGGTGGAAACGCGCGACTCCCAACCCTGTCCCTGTTTTCTCCTTGCGCTGGAATGCGCTAGAGAGCGCCCGAGTTAGGCACAATTTGGGCCCGATCAAATGTTGATCCCATATCGGATCACGCCACAGCTCGACCAAGTCCTCGGTGGTCGAGAAATCGTTCGAATGTTTCCCATGCTGTTGCCGCCCAGAATGCGTCCTTCGCTTGAGTTCGCCTGGCAATCTCAGCGAGATCCTCCCAAGACACCCAGCCGAGATTCTCTACTGCTTGCTTCACATCTTCCTCTTCACCCAATCGATGAGGGAGATCTTTCATAAGGGTTCGTGGGTCCGTCTTGTAGTCTCGATACTTATACGCGTAAAGCCGAGACCACGCGTCGGGTCCCTTGGCCTTGAATCGAGCCGGCGTAACCAAGACCACATTACCCGCCCGGCTGGAGCGTGTGTTCCCGAGGCTGACGTCGATCACTCTTGCAAGCTGGTTTCGCGCTATTGCGTAGTCTGTAAGATAGCTGATATCGGACAGGAACTTCGCCTCAAAAAAGACCACTCGATGGTCCGTTTCGATGTACAGGTCCAGGTGTGTCGGGCCTTCCAACGATCGCCGATGATTTACCGCCCGTTCTCGAGTGTAGCCAATGGGATGCCGCAGGATACTTTCTCGCAGTCGCTCATCATATGCCTTCGGAGTCGATACTTCATACTCCAGGCGAATTCGCTTCACCGAGCCTAAAGGGCCCGGGTTCTCTAGGCCCGCGGCCGTCAAAAGTGCCCCAAGATGCTCCACCTGCCTTCGTTCATCCCGAAAGAGGGCGTAGGCCACATAGAGCGTTAGAAGTGGCTCATGTTTGTCTGATTGGTAGCGTGCTTTGTACCCTGGCGAACTAGCGCCCTTGCGGTCAAGAACCGGCGGCGCTGTAGGATCAGGAATTCGCCTCAGGTGGTCGCGCCAGCTTGCTGCTCCAAAGACGCTTTCAAGGAAAGCCTCATCTCTCATGGGGTCAAATGTCTCCATCCTCTTGTCCTTTCCGCGGATTCGCCCAAGCATGCGTAACTCCCTGCCTGATGTCGAAAGCGAAGTGCTCGACGGCCACCTGCGCTGGAGTGCGCTAGAATGCGCTCAAGTGCGCTGGAGTTGGGCACAGTTTGGGCACAAACCACTCCCCGTGTGCCGGCGCACGTCTGATCGTGGCAGCAGCCTATCATCCCGGCGGCGGAGTGAGTGTGGCGGCGGATGCCAGGGCATCGTCCCGCGAGAACGCTCGCCCCTCCGCCCACGCCAGCTCGAACATCTCTCCCAATGCAGAGCGTGCTGTTTGCAGGCGCTCGCCATTGCCCATAGCAAGCTCGATGCGATCGAAAGGATCGGCGGACTGACCGAGCCGCTCGCGCCAGGCCTCCGCGGCGCCGAAGAGGCGGGCTGCCAGCTCGAACTGCCCCCGATCACATGCGAGGGCTCCGAAACCCAGCATGCTCTGGACAATCCCGAGGTCTCGATCGAGGCTCTTGTGGATGCCCAGAGCTCCCGCCAGCATCGCCGCAGCCTGCTCGCACTGACCCTCCTGAAGCTCGACGTAGGCGAGGTTGTGGAGAATACCGGCGATGAGGCGCTGGTGCCGGGCGCTCCGCCCGCTGCAGGAGCGACGGCGGGATCTCGAGACCGAGCGCCTTGGCGGTCTTGAGGTTGATGATCAGCTCGAACGCGTTGGGCTGCTCTACCGGGAGATCCGCGGGCTTGGCACCTCTGAGAATCTTGTCGACATACCAGGCGGCTCGGCGGAACAGATCGGGGTAGTTCACCGAGTCGGAGAAGAGCCCCCCGGCCTCGGCATACTCCCGGCCTCCGACCGCAGTCGGCAGCCGGTGCTTCAGCGCGAGATCGGCAATGCGCTTGCGCTCGGTGAACATGAATGGGCTTGCAACCACAATCAGGGCGCGGTCCCCCGCGGCCGTTGAAAACGCTCGGGCGAAGTCATTCCGACCGCGCACGCCGACCGGGTGAACCCCGATCCCGAGGGCCCGAGCCGCGGCCTCCAGCTCCTGCATCGACATCCGAGAGTTGGGCGTCTCGTCCCAGAGAATACCCACTCGAGAATCCTTCGGGATAAGCGCTCTGAGCAGCTCCACCCGTTTGGCGATCAGCTGACTCGAGAGCGAGCTCACCCCCGTGACGTTGCCTCCCGGTCGGGCGAGGCTCTCTACAACCCCAAGCTTCACCGGGTCGCCCCCGGTCGCCATGACGATGGGAACCCTCGCAGTTGCCTGCTTGGCGGCCCGGGCCGATTCGCCCCCGCCCGTCACGATCACATCGACCCGCAGCCGGACCAGTTCGGCCGCCAAGTCCGGGAGCCGGTCAAGCCGGCCCTGTCCCCAGCGCGCCTCGAATCTGATGCTTTGGCCTTCGACGTACCCCAACTCTCGGAGCGCTTGCCGGAAGGCATTCCACCAGTTGAGGCGGGCCGCGTCCGGTGCGCTGAGATCAAGCAACCCGATGAGTGGGATCTTCCCTGGGGCCTGCTGCGCCCGTACCGCGAGCGGCGCGGCGACGAGGCCGCCCGCGATCACTCCGAGGAAGGTTCGTCGCTCGATCATTCGATCACCTGATCCGCCCGCTGCAGGAACGACGGCGGAATCGTGAGGCCCAGCGCCTTGGCGGTCTTGAGATTGATGACGAGTTCGAACTTGGTGGGCTGCTCGATGGGGAGGTCGGCGGGCTTAGAGCCTCTCAAGACCTTGTCGACGTAGGTGGCGGTGCTAGCCTGGAGACTCGACGTGTAGGAGTCATAGGCCATCAGGCCACCGGAGGTGACCATCCCCCGATAGGGGTACAGGCCCGGCAATCGGTGTTGCGCGGCGAGGTGGACCACTTGTTCGCGTTGAACAAAGAATATGCTCTCAGCCGTCGTCAGGACTCCGTCGGCGTGCTCCCTGGCTCCAGCGTCGAACGCGACGGGAAGGTCATCGGCGGTTCGGATGTCGCGAACCACCAGCTTCACTCCCAGCGAGCGGGCCGCACGTTCCAGTTCCTCGACCTGCGGCGCCGCAATCGGGTCGACGAAATACGAGAGCACGAGCACGCGCGAGATTCGGGGTACGGCCTCCTTCAGCAGCGCGAGACGCTTGGCCGCAAGCCCGGAAGCCATGAACGTCAGCCCGGTGATGTTTCCACCCGGCCGGGCGAGGCTCGCGACGAGCCCGGTTATCACAGGGTCGCCGAGCGGATATAGGACGATCGGGATTGTGCGCGTGGCGTTCTTCGCGGCCTGTGCGGCCGGGGTGGTGGTCACGACGATGATGTCCGCGTTGAGTCGCAGACAGTCGGCGGCAAGGGCGGCGAACCGCTCGCCTCGGCCATCCGCGGAGAGGTAGTCAATCGTGATGGTCTGCCCATCCACGTAACCCAGGTCACGCAGGCGTAGGAAGAAAGGGGTAAATCTGTTCGACCGCGTCGTACCTGGATCGAACGTAAGGAAGCAGAGCCGCGGGGATTTCCCCGCCTGCTGCCCCTGCGCGGCGAGTGGCGCGGCGAGGAGCACCGCACCCGTGCCAGCGAGGAACGTGCGCCGGTCCACTACTGGATGACCTCATCGGCCCGCCCCAGCAGCGACGGCGGGATCGTCAGGCCGAGGGCCTTGGCAGTTTTGAGGTTGATGACCAACTCGAACTTCGTCGCCTGCTGAACCGGAAGATCGGCGGGCTTAGCGCCCTTGAGGACCTTTCCCGCGAAATGGCCGACCAGGCGAAAGGCAGAAGTTAGGCTTGGTCCATAGCTGATCAGGCCGCCGGAAGCGGCGAATTCACGCCACGCATAGATCGACGGAACGGCACGGCGCGATGCCAGCGCCACGAGCTGCTCGCGCCGGCTGCTCAAGAACGGATCCGCGCCGACGACGAGCGCGCCAGCATGCAGTTGGACTAGGGAGGCGAAGGCGGTGTCGATCTCGCTTTCGTTGCTGGCTTTCAGGACATGGAGCTGCACTCCCTTCGCTCGTGCCGCTTGCTGTACGTCTTGAATGACACGCTCGGCAGTCGCATTGTTCGGGTTCATTAGCAGGGCGATCACCCCAGCCCGCGGAACCAGCTCAGACAGCAGCTCAAGCCGCTTAGCCGTCAGCTCGTCGGCGATAAAGCTGACCCCCGTGAGGTTACCGCCCGGCCGGGCGAGGCTGGCGACCAGCCCGTCCCTGACCGGGTCGGCGCCACTCCTGAAGACGATCGGGATCGTCGAGGTCGCGCTTTTCGCGGCTAGTGCCGAAGGCGGGCTGTTCGCCATGATCAAATCGACCTTGCGGCCGACGAGATCGGCGGCCAATGCGGGCAGCCGATCGTAATGGCCCTCCGCCCAGCGGTATTCGATCGCCAAATTCTGTCCCTCGACGTAGCCGGCTTCGCTCAGTCCCTGGCGGAACGCACCCATAGACGGTTCAGAAGACGCGCTGGGCGACCCGGTGTTGAGGACCCCGATCACCGGCATCGCCTTCTGCTGCGCCTCGGCAGCGAGCGGCGCGGCGAGGATACCGCCGGTCAGCACTCCCATGAATGCTCGCCGGTCCATCACTCGATCACCTCATCCGCCCGCTGTAGGAGCGCCGGGGGGATCGTCAGGCCGAGGGCCTTCGCGGTCTTGAGGTTGATGACCAACTCGAATTTGTTGGGTTGCTCGACGGGCAGGTCGCCGGGCTTGGCACCCTTCAGGATCTTGTCTACATAGGCGGCGGCGCGCCGAAACAAATCAGCGAAGTCCGGTCCATATGACATCAGGCCCCCGGCATCGACAAACTCCCTCCGTTCGTACACTGCAGGCAGGCGGTTCTTGGCCGCCAGGTCCACGAGGCGTCTTCGCTCGGTGCCGAACATGTTGCTTGGCAGCACAGTCAGCGCACCAGCGCGTCCCCTGGTCATATTCGAGAAGGCCCTGTCGAAATCGGCGGGCCCTCGCGCCTCAACGAATTGAAGCTGCATCCCCAGCGCCCGTGCCGCGACGTCTGCTTCCTTCAGCATCTCCTGATCCGTGCGTTCGCCGAGGCCACCTGGCTCCCAGAGGACAGCGACCCGACTGACCCCCGGAACGGCCTGCTTGAGCCGTTCCAGACGCTTGCCGACGAGTTCCGGGGCGAGGGTGGACAACCCCGTGACATTGCCGCCCGGCCGCGCAAGGCTGGTGACGAGCCTGCCCGTCACCGGATCGGAAACGCCAGCGAACACAATGGGGACGGTTTGGGTCGCTTGCTTGGCGGCCAGGGCCGCGGGTGTGCCTGCGGTCACGATGACATCAGTCTTGAGCGCAACCAGTTCGGCCGCGAGAGCGGGGAGACGCTCGAGCTGCCCCTCGGCATCACGAACTTCAATTGCGACGTTGCGGCTCTCGACGTAACCGAGGTCTCGCAGCCCTTGGAAAAGGGCCTCATACAGGTGGATCCTAGTGGCCAGGTCGGGGGACAGGTGGCCTATTCGAGCGACCTTGGCCGCCTGCTGCGCCTCGGTGGCGAGCGGCGCGGTGAGGAGGCCGCCAGTCAATGTGCTGAGGAATGCCCGCCGATCCATCACTCGATGACCTGATCCGCCCGCTGCAGCAGCGACGGCGGGATCGGCAGGCCGAGGGCTTTGGCCGTCTTGAGACCATATGGAAGGACCGTGTGCGGCCGCGCGTGGGGCAACATCGACCCGGAGGGTGCGCTACGCCCGAAGCGCGATCTGCACCTGGGTCAGGTGCTCTTCGGCGTGGTCAACAATGAACGATTCGATCACCTCGGCCACAGTCATCTCGCCTCGCTCGGTGGAGATGCCTCGTTTGCCGCGCTCGGCGATGGAGAGCTGCCGGATCACGCTGGCCGCCGCCCGAACTTCCTCGTGCAGCTGGCCCAGAAGTGCGTCCGGGTCGGCGGTCGCCCCGTGGGCGATGCCCGCCAGTCGCTCCGGCGACCCATGGGTGCGCCCGAACGTCGGGGGGGTCCCCGTGGCGGCGATCACGGCCCGGCAGTGGTGCAACCAGTACGGAATCATCTCGGTCATGTGCCCGAGGGTCTGCATCGCCGACCATTCGTTCCGGTCCGGTGGCGTACCAAGACGCGAGGCGACGCCGGGCTCTCGCAAGAGCTTCGCGACTTCTTCGTAGACTCGTTCGAGTCGCTTCGCTTGGGCCTCGCCGGAGCTCTTCGTCGCGTTTATAGTCACGCCAGCCTCCTGGTCAAGAAGTAACCCGGCGCAAATTGGCATACTGGCCGTTGAAATGATCCGATCCTCCAGCTTGTGGGAATGACGGTGCCGCGGCCACTGAAGCCACCCGCGAAGCCGGCCTGATACCCGGCCTCATCCCACCAAACGTCGGTTCCCAGCCGCCCATCGCGCCGAAAGTCTACCAGACAGGAAGCGCGAGTGAACCGAGAGGGCGGTCTCTCGAATCGAGGGCGGCCCCTCCCCTTCGGGCGGATGCCGGGCCGTCCACGAGCAGAGTGAGCGGTTCTCCCGCTAGCGGCCCGGTCGGCGGCCCTTCGATCGTGAGGGAGCGCTCGAGCCGGCCTTTTTTGAGGGGGATTTTGCGTAGTCCAGCCATGCCCTGAAAGTCCACGACAACCGCCGGCTCGTTTCCTACGACCCACGCGTCGTGGCCTGACGCGAGCAGCGACACATCCCCCGGCCCACAATCGACCTCGCGCCCGTCGTCCAGGATCCGCAGGACCCCTGACACATGATATTGAAAGTGGGGCGCGTCACAACTCTTGGTCTTGACGATGGGTTGAAGCGATGTGGCCCATCGCCACCCGGGCGCAAACACCGCCCGCCCGATCGTGGCCCCGCCGATCTTGACCAGTTCGAGGCGCCCCTTGGGAAACTCCCTCACCTCATCAGGCTTTCCAAAGCGCCATCTCTGCCTTGTCCATTGTTCCCTCCTCGTCGGTTTGAGATAGGACAGCCAACGGCGCGACTCGACACTGGAAATCAGGAGGAGGTCTACCGCGCTGGGAGTGTGGGCGCGCGGGAATCCTACGGTCTTAATAGCCTCTCACTCGATCACCTGATCCGCCCGCTGCAGGAGCGACGGCGGGATCGTCAGGCCGACGGCCTTGGCAGTCGTTCGAGGCGGCCGAGCGGCATGCCGGCACCGCTCCCGCGAACGTGTGGCTCCAGCGCGGCGACTACGAACTGGACCATATCCTGGATCCGGCGGATCTTCCTGTCCTTCTTCGCGTGACGTCGCGCTCGAGGCGCCCGTAGCACGGCCGGCGGACCGCGCTACGCCTTGAGCTCCTTCTTCAGCTCGTTGATGAACCGCCAGTCGGTGCTTCGGGCAAGAATCTTCTGCGGGCTCGTCTTGAGCAACCCGGTCTCGTGGAGTCGGAGCGCGTAGAAGCGCATCGAATCGGCCGGATCGTAGTCCCGCCATCGGGTCCAGGAAATCTCCTTCAGCGTTTGCACCGTGTAGTCGTAGTTCCTCGAAAAGCCCTGGTCCACGAGGAACCGACCCATCCGATCCGGCTCGAGGGCGCACATGTCGGACGCTTTCAAGAAGGCGCGCAACATCCGTTTGGTCGCTACTGGGTATTTCGTAACGAACGTCTCCCTCGCTACCGCCATACAGCAGAAATACCGGGACCACGGACGATCCTCACGGGTGCTGACCACCACATGACCTATCTTTCTCGTACGGAGCTCCTGGGGCTCGGGGGGAAAGCCCAGCATCGCATCGATCTTCCCGTCGGCCAGGAGCTGCATCGCCTCGTTCGACGGCGGCGAGACGAACCTGGTATCCCGACGAGGGTCAAGGCCGACGTAGGCGGCCATGGCAGTCACGAGCGCCTGGCTGCCACCGTAGGTGCCAACGGCGATGGTTCTATTCTTGAGGTCCAGAAGCGAGCGCACTCGACTGGTTCCGAACAACTCATAGCAGCCTGCATGAATTCCCGCTATAACGACGACGGGCGGCGCCGCCTCCAAGATCAGCAACAAGCCCATGATCTCGAACGCCGCGTAATCGAGCTTGCCGGCGATGAAATCCCCGACGGGGTTCACACTCATCGTGTACTCGATGTCGGTAAACCCCTCCGCTCTGAGGAGCTCCTCCGCAACCCATTGAGGCGCCAGACACGCGTGATCGTCGTACCGCGCAAGCCGCAGCCGCGTCATCTCCGGAGGCGGCTCCGCGTCCGCCGGTTTCGGCGACAGTCCCAGAATGGCCGCGGCGGCGGTGAGAGCCATGCCGTTCGCGAACTCCCGCCTGGTCGTCTTACTCATGACTTCTCCCCCCTTTAAGTTCGTTGAACAACGGCCAGAATCCATGAGGGAGCGATAAGAGCGAGCCGCCACAGTGCGGACACGCCGACACGCTGATTTGGAATGAGTCCTGAGCGCCCACAACGCGGGGAAACGATCCCCTCACCTGGCATCTCCCAATCCCTTCCGGATTGAGCGAGCGCTACACTCACTCCCAGAGACCGGATGATGAACTGCTAGGACGTGCTGCGAGGGCTTGAAGCCCAGTTGACGGTGAGCGTGGGCGGGACGGGGCACCCCGTCAAGCGGAATCTCTATCCAAGCCAAGGGGCCCATGGCCCTAGTAGGCACTGGGGGTAAGCCTCATTCCCCGGGGCTCGGATGAGTGGACCGATGGAGACTTTTCCTCACTACGCTAGGTAATGACATGGGCACCCCTCAGAACCACGTCCACCCCGCAGAAGGTCCTCGCCCGTTTCTAAACGCACGCGGCGACCGCGCCTCGATTACCCTTCTCGAGTGACCGGCAACGCAAAGGTAAATGCGGAGCCCTTACCCACTTCGCTGCTCAACCAGATCGTTCCGCCGTGCAGCTCGATGAACTTGCGACAGAGTGCCAAGCCGAGGCCGGTCCCTTCCTGCTTCGCCGCGCTCGACCCGACCTGGCGGAACTCCTCGAAGATGACGCCCTGATCTTCCGGGGCGATGCCAATCCCGGTGTCCCTTACTGATACCTGCACACATCCGTTCCCCTGCGTCGCGCGAACCGTGATCCGGCCCCCTTCCGGCGTAAATTTGATCGCATTCGACAAAAGGTTCAGCAAGACCTGCTTGATCTTCCGCTCATCCGCCCTGACCGTGGCCACTCCGGCATCAATCGCGACATCCAGTGCCAATTCGCGGCGCATCGCCCGTTCGCGAACGAGGATCATCGCATCCGACACCGCCTGCGGGAGGTCAAAATCCTTCACCTCTAGCTCCATGCGCCCCGCTTCAATTTTCGAGAGATCGAGGATGTCGTTAATCAGCGACAACAAGTGTGCCCCTGACTCCCGAATGTCCCGAAGGTACTCCTCCTGCTTCTCATTCAGCGGTCCGAACATCCGCTGCAGGAGAATTTCGGAAAACCCGAGGACCGCATTGAGCGGCGTGCGCAGCTCATGCGACATGTTGGCGAGAAACTCAGACTTGTGCCGGTTCGCCGTCTCAAGCTGCGTGTAAAGACGCCCAAGCTCGTCGTCCATCCGGTTGAGATTCGCCGCCAGATCCCCCAGCTCGTCGCGGTTCACCACTGTCACGCGTTTGGAGAAGTCCCCAGCGGCGATCTCCCGCAGGGACATGTTTATCCGTTTCACGGGCTCTATCAGCGACCAGGAGATCGCGTACCCGAGCAGGAGCGCCAGCCCGATACTGCCCACGGCAAAGCCGAGGACGGTCCAGCGAGATGTGCGGTAGGCGCTTTCGCCCGCCTCGATGCTGGCCACCATGTCAGCCTCGGCCCGGTTAACGAGCTGATTGGTCACGCGCTCGAGCTTGTCGGCCAACGGGCCAGCTTCCGTGAGCTGTAGCGCCCGACCTTCGGCGACCCGGCCAGCGCGAATCAGGTCCACGGCCCGCGTGACCACTTGGGTGAAGGCTCCATACTCCGCGCGGACCTCGGCCAGGAGGTCGACTTCATCCCGGGCGATGAACTGTAGCCGGTCAAAGTCGTACCCGAACTCGTTGAGTTGCCGGAGCGTAGCCTCAAGCGTCCGCTCGTCCGGCCCCAGGAGGGCGGACGCCACCCCGTAGAGCTGGCTCGTCGTATCGTGCTGCAGCTGCCGGTAGGCGGCGATCTTGCGCTGAAGGCGCACGAGGTCGTCGGCGCGCCGGTTCACACCGCTGAGTACCTGAAGTCCAACCGCACCAATCACAATCAGGAGCACGACGATCGCCAAGAAGGCCCCGAGCAGCTTGGCGTGCACGGTCGCCGGGACCCGAGCGACCAGGCGGGGCAGCCAATCCATCATCGCCGCTGGCCTTCGCGTACGAGGGCCTGAAGGTCCCGAAGTAGCTCGTTCGAATCGAAGCGCACCCCCAAATACTGGACTCTGAGGACCCCGTCCCGATCCACCAGGGAGGTAAGGAACGTGTGGTCAACGTCGCCTTGGGACGTCTTCCGGTAGTACACGCCATAGTGTTTCGCCACCCCGTGAATCTCGGAGGGCGTCCCGGTGAGAAATGCCCAGCCCCTGCTCTGCGCACTGTGCCCGTCGGCATAGCGCTTGAGCACCGCCGGGGTGTCCCGCACTGGATCCACGGTGATGGAGAGAAACTGCACCCGCGGTCCGAAGTCGCCACCGAGGCGGCCCTGGAGACTGGCCATCTTGGCCGTCAGGAGCGGGCAGGTGTCGACGCAGGTCGTGTAGATGAACGTAATGGCTACGACCTTGCCTCGGAGCGTGCTGAGCGAGACTCGCTGGCCATCCTGGTTGGTGAGCGTGAACTCCGGCGCCGGACCGATCCTCGGCAGGGTCTCGCCGTCTCCGGCGGCATCGACCCCGGTCAGCTGGGCCGTTGCCAACAGAACAATGAGAATGGCCATGCTCCCCGCGCGTCGGGAACCTCGCACCTAGGCCTTCAGCTCCTTCTTCAACTCATTGAGAAAACGCCAATCCGTGCCCTGAGCGATGAGCTTTTGGGGGCTGCTCTTAACCAACCCGACCTCACGTAGGCGGAGTGAGTAGAAACGCACGGTGTCCTCAGGGTCGTACTCGCGCCACCGGTTGTAGCGAATCTCCTTCATCGTCTTGAGCGCGTAGTCGTATTCTCGCGTGAACCCGCGATCCACGATGGCCCGCGTGCCCGCTCAGGGTCCACGGCGCAGAGATCCGTCGCCTTTAGGATGACCCGCACCGCCCGTTTGGTCGCTATTGGGTAACGATCGACAAACACCTTGTTCGCGGCCACGACGCAGCAGAAGTAGTTCGCCCAAGGGCGATCGACCGTACTGTTGACGATGACACGACCGATCCCCTTCGCCCGGAGCTCCTGCGGAACAGGGGGAAACCCGATGAGGGCATCGACCTTGCCGTCAGCCAGGACACGTGCCGATTCGGCCGGATCGTGGGTCAACCACTTGATGTCCTTTCGAGGGTCGAGCCCCACGTAGGCCGCCATGCTGGAAAGGAAAATATGGTGAGCGGAGTTGAGGCTCGGGACGGCCACGGTTTTCCCCTTGAGATCGCGGATGGCTCGAATGCCGCGAGTCCCAAACAGTTCGAAGCAACCGACGTGGATACCAGCTAAGAGCACGATCGGGAGACCGGAATCGAGCTGGACAAGGAACGGCACGACGAATGCCATGCTGATGTCGACCTCGCCGGAAACGAAGGCCGGATACGGATTGGTTTCCGGGATGTTCACGTACTGCACATCGGTGAAACCCTCGATCCGCAGCAGCTCCTGCGCAACGTACTGGGGCGCCACGCAGATGCCCGCGATCTGGGAGAGTCGGAGCCGTATTGTCTCCGGTGCCGGTTCCGCGGCTGCCGGGCGCACCCCGAGGACACCGGCCGTCCCCACGACAACCAAGCCTGCTACGAAGTCACGCCGGCTCCATGACTGGGCCCGGCTATCGGCCATGGTCTCTCCCTTGGCGCGCCTCAGAGAGGGGCACGACGTGTCTGTTACGCCCAAGGCAGAGGATCAACTCCGAGCTGTTGGCATGCTGGCACCGCGGACACTGCATGGGAGGCCTCCACGTGAGCGGGGCCTGGACCGGTCGGACAGGTGCAGTGAGCTTAGTCCCGCTGGTCGCGGGGGTCAATGACAGTCAGAATGTAGGTTGCTTGTGGACGGATTGGCGCCGCCTTACAGCCATTAACTGTCCTTACTGCGTACCCACGGGGGGCTGCCACGTCCTGGTGCTGACTGCCTGGAGAGACTTGGCCCTGACTTCTAGAGGATCTCTCCCCGACTAGGAATTGTGGCCCAGACAGGCACGACCAGGCCGAGGTAATCCAAAACCAAGGCCGTCAGTGCAATCGGTGATCAGCGGTTCGGAGTCCTACGGTGTCGAGTGAATCCTTGATCGTTATGGGGACGCCGCGGAGCGGCCCGACCTCCACGCCTGCCGAGAACGCCCGATCCGCGGCGCTGGCCCGCTCGATCGCATTCTCTGCTACGGCCACGATGACGTTGATACGGGGGTTGATCGTATCGACACGTTCAAGATACGCGCGAACGCCTTCCTCACTCGAGACCTCGCGCGTCCGTAGCTTCGTCGCCCGCCCACTCGCATCGAGGTAGCAGAGGTCAGTCGCCCGCGTTACACCACTCCCCCGCCCTCGGGATGCCAGGTGATCACCTCTTCTGCCTCGGCGCGAAGGAGCGTTCGTGACGTGGCACCGCCCGCGACGCAACGCCTCATATGGATTGGACCACGTCAGTGCTCCCAAACCCGGGATCACGATCGAGGTGCGCCGCACGATGAAAGAGCCGCCATCCCTCCCCCGTCTTGCGCCATATGTCATGGTAGACGCCGGTAAGCTGCAGGAGCGGTGCGGAATCGGGAGTGCCTTGGCGGGTTAGGAGCAACATCGTTCGCGTGCGTGCTGTGTTCGCTGTCAACTCATCGAAGAGCAGCCCAGACTGGTAGTGACGCGCCTGGGTCCCCGCCATGAGCTCATGGCGTTGCACAGCCCACTCACGAATCGCGGCGCGCGACAACACCCTCACCACGGGGCGCGACTGCGTCGGAACGATCACTTCGAAGATGGCATCTTCGACGAAGAGCTGCGCAAACGCGTCCGCGTCCCCGCCGTCGTACGAGTACGAGTACCTGGCTACCACTTCCTGGATAAGCAGTTTGTCATCAACACCCATGGCCGGGGCCTCGAAAAAAAACGACGAGGTGGTCGGTTCCGCTGAGATCGGCTTCAGCGCCAGGTCACGCATCGCCCACCTTAAACACGCGGGCGGCATTCTGATACAGGAACAGCTGGGTGGCGTCGTCGTCGAGCCCAAGGCTCTCAAAGTCTGCGAGGCAGTCCTTCGCGGGCCACGCGGGATAGTTCGAGCCGAAGAGGACCTTTCGGCGCCCGTGTGTGCGCAAGTACTCGATCAGGTCTTTCGGATACCGCCGGACTTTGTACGCTGAGGTGTCGATGTAGACGTTCTGGTATTTGGTCGCGAGCGAGATCATCTCGGCCGTCCACGGGTACCCGATATGGCCGCCCACGATTCGTAAGTCGGGGAACTCCAGAGCCACGTGATCCAGGTAGGGGATCGGCCGTCCGGGCTCGGATGGCGCGAGCGGGCCCGTGTGACCGACTTGGAGGCAGAACGGGATGTCGAGCTCGATGCACTCCGCATACAGAGGGTAGTAGCGCCGATCATCAGGCGGGAGATTCCAGAGCCAAGGCAGCACGCGGAGCGCCCGAAACCCGAGCTCGCGGACTGCGCGGCGCAACTCGCGCACCGCGGCAAGCGGCCGGGCGAGGTCGACCGAGGCGACCCCCACCAAGCGGTCCGGATATTCGCGCACGAACGCGGCGACCTCGTCGTTGTCGATGAGGGGGCCGCGCGGCCCCCACCACGCGCAGACGAGTCCGAGCCGCACACCGGCCGTGTCCATGGCCTCGATTGTCGTAGCGAGTGGCACACTGTCGGGCCCGGCGAGCGTTGTCGTGGGTACCCAACGCCGCACCGATTCGAACATCGGCTCGGCCCGAAGGCGAGGGGTTGGATGTTGCATCCACGCGTCGATGATTCGGCCATGGACAGACGGCACACTATGGCTCCGTGTGGGTCACGGCGAGCAGCGCCGTGAGCGCCGTGATACGTGGCGTCGCGATCCCGTGCCGACCCCCGGTACGGGCTCGATCGGCTTCGTGGCGGCGTCGCCGCGCCGGTGCGAGGCCGTGTTCATCACGTTGCCGTCCACCCACCGTCGATCACGAGGCCTGTTCCTGTAATGAAGGAGGCTTCATCGGAGACGAGAAACAGGACGGCCGTTGCCACCTCCTCTGCCCGCGCAGCACGTCCCATCGGGGTCTGCCGGAGGACGGCGTCATACCACGGTCGAGGCAGTGTCGCGGTCATGGCTGTTTCGATGAGGCCCGGGTGAATGCAGTTCACGCGGATGCCGTCGGGGGCGTACTCCACTGCGGCTGCGCGTGACAGCATGAGAATGCCGCCCTTCGCGGCGTGATAGGCGGCTGCGGCCCCGGAGGCCACGAGCCCATAGACCGACGACGTGTTGACGATCGCCCCGCCGCCCACACGCCGGATGGCCGGGATGCACGCTTTCATGCCGAGCCAGGCGCTCATGAGATCCGTGTCGATGACGCGATGCCACTCCGCGTCGGATGTTGCCTCCACGCCGTGGCGTCCCGACACCCCCGCATTGTTCACAAGGGTCGTGAGCGATCCGACGGTGTCCTCGGCGACACGCACGGCCTCCGACCAATCGGCGGACTGCGTGACGTCGAGATGGACATAACGCGCACACGATGTACCGCGCGCAGCGTTGAGCTGATCGGCGAGATGTGCCCCCGATTCATCGAGCAGGTCACCCAG
>Ga0210384_10003427_pt1 | contig 18365 bp, 17 predicted proteins | sample IncBWH2MmetaG_FD_160574 | JGI IMG/M metagenome (GOLD analysis project Ga0210384, IMG submission 160574) | Forest soil microbial communities from Barre Woods Harvard Forest LTER site, Petersham, Massachusetts, United States - Inc-BW-H-2-M | ecosystem: Environmental > Terrestrial > Soil >...
GGCGGCGGCCCTCCTGGTCGGCTACCATCCGTGGTTTCACCAGGTGGCCTTCTGGCAAGCCCGTCGTGCCGGCCTTCCGATTATCTTCCGCGGTGAGACGACGGACCACACCGCGAGCCGAGGCCGCGGGAAGGCGTGGATCCGGGATCGCGCGCTACGCTGGCTCTATCGCCGCTGCGATGTGCTTCTGTACGTCGGAAGCCATTCGCTCGATCACTTCCGGCGCCTCCGCTGCGAGGAAGACCGGCTCTTCTTCTCGCCGTACTGTGTGGACGCCGCGACCTTCGACTGCGGGGAGGCCCGGCGGGCCGATCTCCGCGGTGCAACCCGACAGCGCTGGGGGCTCACTGACTCCGACCGGGTCTTCCTCTTCTCGGGGAAACTCGCTCCCCGCAAGGGACCGGAGCTTCTGATCCAGGCGGTGCGAGAGTTGCCGGCCGCAGTCCGGGAGCACGTGGTGGTTGGCTGGCTCGGGAGTGGAGAGCTCAGGGGGGCGCTGGAGACGCTTGCAAGCCGCACCCCCCAGGTCAAGGTGAGGTTCTTCGAATTCCAGAACCAGAGCGCGCTCAGCCCCTACTACCATGCGGCCGACATGCTGGTCCTGCCCAGCCTCCACTCCGAGACGTGGGGCCTCGTGGTAAACGAGGCGCTCCACCACGGCGTACCCTGCGTGGTGTCCGACGCTGTCGGCTGCGCCCCGGACCTGGTCAAGCCCGGCGCGACGGGGGAAGTGTTCCAGACTGGTTCCGCCGTGAGTCTCGCGTCGGCCCTGCAGCGAGCGATGTCTCTGACCGGGCGCCCGGAAATCCGCCAGACATGCCGGAACACGGTCGGCGGATTCACGGTGGACAGGGCGGCCGAGGGAATTTCTCGCGCTTACCGCCTGGTCGTCGCAGGCGCGCGTGACGGATCCTGGGCATGACAGAGACACCGGCCTCGAAGCGTCGGCTGCTCCTGGTGGGCAATCCCGACCCGGTGCATGTGGGCGCCCACTTGGCTAACGCTGCGGCACGGTCTGGATATAGCGTGCACCTCGTGGACGTCCGAAGAGCTTACGAGGCCCCCGGGTGGCGGAGGCGGGTTAACTGGTGGCTCCGGGGCCGCCGGCCGAGCCGCCTCCGCGCCTTCAGCCGAGAGGTGGTAGACAAGTGCTGGGAGTCACGGCCCGGATGGATGCTTGCGACGGGCTTGGCGCCCATCGAGGCGAATGCGCTCGAGGCGCTCGGAGCGCTCGGCATCCAGCGGGTGATGTACCTGACCGACGACCCGTGGAACTTGAGTCATCGCGCGGAGTGGTTCATGGAGGCGCTTCCGCTTTACGACCTCGTGTTCTCTCCTCGCCGCGCGAACCTGAGTGACCTAGAGCGGCTCGGATGCCGTGTAGTCCGCTACCTGCCTTTCGCCTACGCGCCCGAGGTTCACTACCCAGACCCGCCCGCGACACCAGACGAAGCGAGGGCTTTTAGCTCGGACATCGTGTTCGCCGGCGGCGCCGACGCCGACCGGGTGCCGTATATACAGGCCCTTCTAGGGGCTGGGTTCAAGGTGGCGCTCTATGGGGGGTACTGGGAGCGCTTCCAGGCGACCCGGCCGCACAGCCGTGGCCATACCGATCCGGCGTCGCTGCGGAAAGCCATCGGAGGAGCCAAGGTGGCCCTGTGCCTCGTCAGGCGGGCCAACCGGGACGGGCTCGCCATGCGTACCTTCGAGGTGCCGGCGATCGGCGCCTGCATGCTCGTCGAGGACACGGAGGAGCATCGAGAGATCTTCGGCCCCCCCGATAGAGCGGTGGCGTACTTCCGAAGCCTGGACGAGTTGGTGCAGAGGATGAGCCAGCTCTTGGACGATCCGGCGGAGCGGGGGCGCCTGGCCTCCGAGGCGCACCGGTTGATAGTGGACGGAGGCCATACTTACCGGGATCGGCTCCGTTGCATGCTCGAGTCGGCTCCGGAAACCGCGAGTACGGGAGCTGGCGCTCTGTGAAGATCGCCATCGCCGTGCAGGGGCGGTTTCACGCGTTCCATCTGGCTCGCGCCCTCCTCGAGCGCGGTTGGGATGTGACCGTGCTGACGAACTACCCGAAGTGGGCGACGGCGCGGTTCGGCCTGCCCGGGGACAGAGTCCGGAGCTTCTGGCCTCACGGGGTTCTGGCCAGGGTAATGGGGCGCCTGGAGCCAAGATCGGCGTCGCGCGGCGGCGAAGCCTGGCTGCACACGATGTTCGGACGGTGGACGGCCAGGCAGCTGGCGTCGGAACGCTGGGACGTCGTCCATCCTTGGAGCGGCGTGGCCGAGGAGAGCCTCCGCAGCCTTAAGGGCACCAGGACTCTTTGCCTGCTGATGCGCGGCTCGGCGCATATCCGGACGCAGGCTGAACTGCTCACGGAAGAGGAGGAGAGGACCGGAGTCCGGCAGGACCATCCAAGCCGCTGGCGGATCGCGCGCGAAGAGCGCGAGTACGCCCTCACGGATCGGATCGTGGTCCTGTCAACTTTCGCGTACAGGACCTTTATCTCTCAAGGCGTGCATGCCGAAAAGCTTCACCTCATTCCTCTTGGGGCAAGTCTTCAGAAGTTTCGGCCAGCGCCCGAGATTGTGCGCGCCCGGCAAAGGCGCCTCCTCGCGGGAGGGCCGCTCCGCGTGTTGTATGTCGGGGCCTTGTCCTTTCAGAAGGGGCTATGGGACATGGCGCGAGTGGTCAAGGCGCTCGGCACAGAGAAGTTCGCGTTCCAGTTCGTGGGACCGCAACCCGTCGAAGCGCGTGCGGTGTTGTCGGAGCTGCGTGCAGCCGTGACGCTCAGATCGAAGCAGCCGGAGGCCGAGCTTCCGGAAGTCTACGCATGGGGAGACGTGTTCCTTTTCCCGACGATCCAGGATGGATATGCGGTTGTGCTTGCCCAGGCGGCCGCCGCGGCACTTCCCGTCCTCACCACAACCAACAGCTCGGGCCTCGACCTGGTCCGGGAAGGAGAGAACGGGTGGGTGGTGCCGATACGTGCTCCTGAGGCCCTTGTTACGAGACTCCGCTGGTGCAGCGACCACCGGGACGAAGTCGCGGCGATGGTGGGACGAATCTACGACCGCTTTCGGCCGCGCGACTGGTCCGCGGTAGCAGCAGACTTCGAGGCGGCATGCCTCGACGGGTTCGCCGGAGCGGGGCAACTGGTGGCGCGGGCCCGCGGGAGCGAGCAGATCGGGCCGACATTTCCTATTCGAGCCGACCGGCCGAAGGGCCCCATCGAGGGGCTGCCAGGCAAAGAATGCTGATCGGGCGTCCACAGCGGATGCGAGAATTTCAGCCATGCGGGACAATTTCCTGAAAGCGCTCGCGAAATGCTTGTTCCTCCGCACGGGTTCAGTGCGTCGCGTCGCGTTCGGTCCGCTCAGGGGGATGAGGTACAGGGTCGGTGAAATTACCGGTCTCTCGCCGTGGTACTCCGGCGCCGAACGCGAACACCAGAAGGCATTCAAGCAACTGGTGGGCGAAGGGGACACTGCGGTCGACGTCGGAGCCAATTGGGGATTGCACGTCCTCTATCTGTCCAAGCTGGTAGGCCCCCGAGGACTGGTTGTTGCTGTCGAGCCGTTTGCGGCAGCCATGCGTGAGCTAGAATGGCACCTTCGGGCAAACCAGTGCTCGAACGTTAAGGCTCTATCAGTGGCCCTGAGCGACAGGGACGGCCAGGCGTCCTTCACGCTTGGGCATTCCGCCTATACCGGCCACCTGTCCAGTCTCGCTTCCGGCGCGTCCGGTAGTGGGGTGACCGACAGCGAATCGGTGCGCACGAGAACGCTGGATTCTATTGTGGAGGAACTCGACCTGAAGACGCTGAAGGTCGTGAAGATCGACGTGGAGGGGGCCGAAAGCATGGTCTTGGAGGGCGCGGCCGAGACGCTTCAGCGGCTGCGGCCCTTCGTGGTTGTCGACCTACACACGCCGGAGCAGGATGTGCGCGTGGCCCGGTCACTGACGACGCATGGGTACACGCTGGAACGACTGTCGCCGGGGCCGACCATTCGCAACGTTCAAAAGGGCTGGCCGGATCCGGAGGGAGTGTGGGGCACGATCCTGGGGCGCCCGGCAGCCAGCTGATGTTCAAAGGGCAATATCTCGCGCCGCTACCAACCTCAACCGCGGACCGCGACGGAGTGGCGGAGCTCGGTACAGGAGTCCTCGGCCTCTTCCCGAATTTCGACGCCATCGGCGGTGTACAGGCCAGTGGCAGGCTGGCGTGGCGCGGGATCGTGGAGGCGCCAAACCCGGCGTTCGGTATGCGTTATCTCATCTTGTACGGTCGAGACGTTGACAGGCCGAGAAGCCCGCGTGCCGAAGAGGAGCCGCTGGTCGTGTCATCTGGGCTCGGGGCGGTCGCGGCCGCGGTGGGCCGCCGGTGGCCCGTCCGGATTGTGGTCGTCTGGCACCTGGATCTGCTGAAGCTTCTCTTTTTCTTGCGAGCCCGGAAGGCGAGTACCGTGGTGTTCCTGCACGGGGTCGAGGCCTGGAGGCGCCAGAGTGCGCCAGTGCGAATGCTGCTCCGGAGGGCGCATCGGATTCTCAGCAACAGCGATCACACCTGGGAACGGTTCGTGCAGCATAATCCCACTTGCCACGGCTTGCCCCACCGCACTGTCTGTCTCGGGATCGGGGAGCCCCTGCGGGGAGAGATCCCGGGCCCAGCGCGGACTCCGATCGCGCTGATGATCGGTCGGCTGCTCAGGAGCGAGGACTACAAGGGGCATCGTGAGGTCATCGACGCGTGGCCGCATGTCGTGGAGCGCGTTTCGGGAGCAGAACTCTGGATCGTGGGTGATGGAGACCTGCGCACCGATCTCGAGACGATGGTCCGGGACCGGGGCATGACAGAGCATGTCCGGTTCCTGGGCGCGCTCCCGGACGCGGCCAGGGACGAGGTGCTCATCCGGTCACGATGCCTTCTGATGCCGAGCCGCGGTGAGGGTTTCGGCCTGGTGTACCTGGAGGCCATGCGGGTGGGCCGGCCGTGCCTGGTCAGCACGCTCGACGCTGGTCGTGAGGTGATCAATCCGCCCGAGGCTGGGCTTGCTGTCGATCCCGCCGACACACGGCAGGTGGCCGATGCGGTCTCACGGTTGCTAACTCCTGGCGAGGAGTGGGACGGCTGGTCTATTCGGGCCCGGCGACGCTACGAGGAACGGTTCACGGCGGTGCACTTCGAGCAGCGGCTGGTGACGGCGCTGTCGGGGGTGGTCGGGAGCGATGGATCGGCCGGTTAGGGTTCTCCACGTGATCCCCTCGATTGGCCCTCTCCGGGGCGGGCCCAGTGTGGCCATGCGCGCATTGGCGCGTGCCCTGGCCCGGGCCGGCGTGGACGTGCACGTCGCCACCACCGACGACAACGGGCCTGGCCGGCTGGCCGTTCGCCTGGGACGCCCCGTGGATGAGGATGGGGCAACCCTCTGGTACTTCCGCCGCCAGACGCGCTTCTACACCACCTCCTGGGCGCTGACCCGGTGGCTCGCCGGCAACGTGGCCGCCTACGATCTGGTGCACATCCACGCGCTGTTCTCCTACGCGGCCGTTCCCGCCTCGGTCCTCGCCCGGCAGCACGACGTCCCGTACATCGTCCGTCCGCTCGGGACCTTGAACCGGTTCGGGATGGAGACGCGGCGCCCAAGGCTCAAGCGAATATCCTACGGCCTCATCGAGCGACGGATCCTCGCCGGAGCCGCCTGCGTGCACTATACGAGCGAGGCGGAGCGAAGCGAAGCCACAGCCCTCGGGGCGCCGGGCCGACCCGTCGTGATCCCCCATGGGATCGACCTTGAAGCTTTCCAGAGGCTGGCGCCGCGTGGCTGGATTCGCCGTCGAGCGCCACACCTGGCTGGCCGGACGATCATCCTCTTCCTGTCCCGCATCGACCGGAAGAAGGGACTGGATCTTCTCCTGCCGGCCTTCGCCCGGTTGCGCGCGCAGCAGTCCAAAATCGCCCTGGTGATAGCGGGCGACGGCGAGGCGGAGTTTATCGGGAAGCTGAAGGCCGAGGCTACGCGGCTCGGCATCGACGCCGACCTTTACTGGGCCGGCTTCCTCGACGGCGACGAGAAGCTCGGCGCCCTGGCGGACGCCGATCTCTTCGTGCTGCCGTCGTACTCCGAAAACTTCGGACTTTCCGTGGTCGAAGCGATGGCGAGCCGGCTGGCCGTCGTGATCTCCGACGAGGTAGCGATTCATCATGAGGTGGCCCGGGGCCAGGCGGGACTGGTGACGTCCTGTCAGGTTCCATCGCTCAGCGCGGCGCTCGCCTCACTCGTGGCCGATGCGGGTCTCCGCGAGCGTCTGGGCCAAGCCGGTCGGCGGTTGGTCGAGAGCGGCTTCTCCGCCGACGCGATGACGTTCGCCGTGCTCGGCATGTACGACGAGATTCTGGGACGATCCCTGGCCTAACTGCCGGGGACCTGCCCGTGACCGGCCGGGCGCCCATCGCCGCGGCAGTAATGCGGCACGAGCCCGTGCGTCTCCGGAGGGGAAGGGCGGGGCGGGAGTTGGTACGCCGTCGGTTCACGTGGCCTGTCGTAGCTGGTCAACTGGTGACCGTGTATGACGCAGCGGCCGGCCGTTCGACGGTTGCAGTGTAGGCGTTTGAAGGAGGTCGGGCGTTTGCAGGGACCGATTAGCGTTGTGGTTCTGACCTATAACGAGGCAAGAAACCTGGAGGCATGTCTTGAGAGCGTGTCCTCGCTGGCGGGCGAGATCTTCGTAGTCGATTCGGGAAGCAACGACGGCACGGTGGACGTAGCCAAGCGCTACGGGGCCCAAGTGCTCATACACACATTCGAGACCCACGCCAAGCAGTGGAACTGGGCACTACGAAGCTTGCCCTTCTCGCGTGAGTGGGCACTGTGTCTGGATGCGGATCACCGGGTGACGGCGGGGCTCGCAGACGAGATTGCTGGTCTCTTTGGAGGTGAGCCGGGAGCGCGGGAGACCCAGAGGCAGGCTCCGGGCACCTTGTTGGAGAAAATGGGCGGTTTCTACGTCAAACGCCGCCAGCTATTCCGTGGACGATGGATCAAGCACGGCGGGTATTACCCAAAGTACATGCTGAAGTTGGTGCGGCATGATCAGGCATGGTGCGACGAGAGAGAACTCCTTGATTTTCGGTTGTATGTAAAGGGACCGACTTGGCTGCTACGGCATGACGTGATCGAGGCGAATGAGAACGAAGCTGACATCTCGTTTTGGATCGCCAAGCATAACAGGTTCGCATCCCTTCAGGCTGAAGAGGAAATTGGGCGCGCGCGCGGCAAGGCGGGCTGGGCCATCATGCCATCACTGTTCGGGACGCCCGACCAGCGAATACTGTGGCTGAAAGAACGATGGTATGGCATGCCTCTCTATGTTCGGCCGTTCATCTACTTCTTCTACCGGTACGTACTTCGACTTGGGTTCCTCGACGGCAAGCAGGGTTTCGTTTTTCACTTTCTACAGGGGTTCTGGTACCGGTTGCTGGTGGACATCCATCTGGACGACCTCAGGCGGCGGGCTGAGAAGGCATCGGCCGCCGATGCCTCCACCGTGAGGGGCAAGTGATCGTCCTGGGGATCAACGCTTACCACGGCGATGTCTCCGCCGTCCTCTTGCGGGACGGTGACCTGGTGGCCGCGGTCGAGGAGGAGCGGTTCACACGGGTGAAGCACGCTGCGGGGTTCCCGCGTCACGCGATCGCCGAATGCCTGGCGCTGGCCGGCGTGACTGCGGCCGAGATCGACCACGTGGCGATCTCCCGCGACCCCCGGGCCAACCTGCTCCGGAAGGTCTGGTTCGCGCTCCGGAGCCGGCCGCGACGCGGGTTGGTGACCGACCGGCTGCGCAATGCCGGGAGGGTCCGTGACGTGGGGGATAGAGTCGCCGATGCTCTCGGCATGGCCCGGGGTCAGGGGTGCCATCGGATGCACTGGATCGAGCACCACCCCGCTCATCTGGCGAGTAGCTTCTTCGCCTCGCCCTTCGAGGAGGCCGCCGTCTGCGCCATCGATGGATTCGGAGACTTTGTCAGCACCTCTTCCGCCGTCGGGCGGGGCAACAAGATCGACGTCTTCGGCCGCGTCTACTTCCCGCACTCGCTGGGGCTCCTTTACCTGGCCCTGACTCAGTTTCTCGGGTTCTGGAAGTACGGGGATGAATACAAGGTGATGGGGTTGGCACCCTACGGTAAGGCCGATCACGTCGATCGGCTGCGCCGCCTCGTGCATCTCCGGCCCTGCGGCGGCTTCGAGCTGGAGCTGCCCTACTTCCGGCACTGGTCGGACGGCGTGAGCATGACCTGGGACGACGGCGAGCCCGAGATCGGACGCGTCTACACGGACAAGCTCGAGGAACTACTTGGCCCGGCCCGCCACCCGGACGAGCCCGTCGCCTCGCGTCACGAGGCCATCGCGGCATCGCTCCAGGCGGTCTTCGAGGAGGCTGCCGTGCACATCCTGAACGCCCTCCACGCGCGGACGGGGCTGCGGCGCCTCTGCTTGGCGGGCGGCTGCGCGATGAACAGTGTCATGAACGGTAAGGTTCGCGAGCGGACGCCGTTCCAGGAAGTCTATGTCCAGCCAGCCGCTGGGGACAATGGGACTTCTCTCGGAGCAGCGCTCCACGTGTGGCACCAGCGCCTGGGGCGGCCCCGCCGGTTCATCATGGAGCACGGCTACTGGGGGCCGGAGTTTGGCGAGTCCGAGATCCGCCAGGCAATCGACCACGCGCGCACCGAGATCGACCGGGTCGGCTGCACAATCGCCGAGATGCCGGACACAGACGAACGATGCCGGTGGACTGCCGGCCGCCTCGCCGCGGGCAAGATTGTCGGCTGGTTCCAGGGCCGGATGGAGTGGGGAGCCCGCGCGCTCGGGAATCGGAGTATCCTCGCCGATCCCCGGCGTCTCGACATGCGCGAGATTATCAACACGAAGATCAAGTTCCGCGAGCGCTTCCGGCCCTTTGCCTCGTCGATCCTGGAGGAGGCGCTGGACGAGTACTTCGTGGGTGCGGTGCCAGATCCATTCATGATCCAGGTCCATCCGGTCCGGCCGGAGAAGCGGTCGGTCATCCCGGCGGTGACCCACGTGGACGGCAGCGGTCGCCTCCAGACGGTGAGCCAGAAGACCAACCCGCTCTACTGGCAGCTCCTCAAGGCCTTCGAGAAGGAGACAGGCGTGCCGGTGCTCCTCAACACCTCGTTCAACGAGAGCGAGCCCATCGTCCACCGGCCGGCTGAGGCGCTCGACTGCTTCCTGCGCACGCAAATGGATGCGCTCGTGCTGGGCCCGGTAGTGATCGAGAAGAGGCCGGGTCCGGGGCGGTAGATGTCTCTCATCGCGCTGATCACTGGCATCACAGGCGGGCTGGCCTACCCTGGTATTGACGGGATTCCGTGATGATGGTCGAGCAGGGACGACTTTGAACCCGGATCAGCCGTGATCGGGGCCAGGCTCCGGTTCTATGGCAAGGAGATCCGCCTCGCACTCCGGATGGGCGCTAGCGTCTCGAGCCGGCTGCACCTCGTAGCCAACACGCTAAGGTTCCACCTGCGCAACATGGTGCGGTCCGTGCCCCCCGCGGCCGATCCGGGGGCGGCCCGCTATCGCATTCGTATTGCCGGCCGATGTGTGGATCTGTACCTCCGCACGACCAGTGGCGACCTGTTCATATACCACGAGATCTTCGCGACGCAATGTTATGCCGTGCCGCCCACTCTCTTGCCGGACGCGCAGATCATCGTCGACCTCGGCGCCAATGTTGGTCTCGCCACGCTATTCTACGCGGACCGCTTCAAAGGAGCCCGGTTCGTCTGCGTCGAGCCGGATCCCCGGAACGTCCCGTTGCTGCGAAAAAATGTAGCCTGGCTCGGTGAGCGGGTCCTCGTCATCGACGGTGCGGTACGCAGTTTGCCGGGCATGGGGTCATTCGACGACACGAGCTGGAGCTGGGGCGGACAACTCCAGCCCGAGGGCCGGGGCGGGCGTCCGGTTCGTTGCTTCACGCTGGACGAGATAATGGCGCTCGCCCGGCTCGATCGCATCGATCTCCTGAAGGTGGACATCGAGAATGGCGTGGAGGACCTCTTTCGAGCGAATAACCGGTGGCTCGACCGTGTCCGTCTCATCGTGGTCGAGCTCACGGCGCGCTATCCGTTTGATCAGTTTGCACGGGACGTGTCGCCCTACGGCTTCAGGGTGTTACACGAGAATTCGCCTGAGGGGAACCAGATGATCATGGCGGTGCGTGGTGGTGTGAGGGCACCTTGATCAGCACGTGACCGTGAAAGAGGAGATGGTAATGGATTGGAACGGAACGCATGTGCTCGTGACAGGGGGTGCCTCGTTCATCGGGTCGCATCTGGTCGATGCGCTGGTGGAGCGGGGCGCCCAGATCCGGGTGGTCGACAACCTCAGCAGCGGCAGCCTCGACAATATCCGTGGGCACCTCGACGCGGGCCGCGTTCGGTTGATGCAGGCCGACCTCACTTCACCAGGTGTACCCGAGCAGGCCGTCGACGGCATGGCCGTCGTCTTCCATCTGGCCGCCGACCATGGCGGGCGCGGCTACGTGGACCTCCACCAGGCGGCCTGCGCCACCAACCTGGCCCTGGACGGCATGGTCTTCCGTGCCTGCCACAACGCCCGCGTGGAGAAGGTGGTGTATGCCTCCTCCGGTTGCGTCTACCCGAATCACCTCCAGGGCAATCCTGACGAGATGCTGTACCTTACCGAGGACCTGGTGGGACCGCCCTACGACGCCGACAATCTCTACGGCTGGGCCAAGCTGATGGGCGAGATGACCCTTCGCGCCTTCCACGCGGACTGGGGGCTCAGGGCGGCCTCGTGCCGCTACTTCACGGTGTACGGCAACCGCGGCCACGAGAACCATGCGGTCATTGCCATGATCGCCCGCGCCTTAGTGGGACAGGACCCCTTCGTAGTGTGGGGCACGGGGGAGCAGATCCGGAACTGGACCCACGTGAGCGACATCGTGAGCGGCACCATCCTGGCGGCGGAGAAGATCGACGACGGCACGGCCGTGAACCTCGGGACGACGGAGCGGACGCGTGTCATCGACGCCGTGGAGGAGGTGCTTCGCTACACCGGCCACAAGGCCCGGATCGAGCTGCACCCGGAGATGCCCACGGGCCCGCTCAACCGCGTGGCCGACAACGCCCTCGCCCGGAAGCTACTTGGCTGGGAGCCGCAGGTCAGGTTCATGGATGGCCTGCATCGCACCATCGACTGGTACTTCTCCAGCAAGGATCGTGAGGTGATCCGCGCCAGCCTGGAGCACAGGCTGACGGAGCGGTAGCTTGGGGTAGCCGGTGGAGAGCATCGGTCTGGCGGGATGGCTTGCGCTCTGGATGGCCGGAGCAGGGACCATCGTTGCTGCGCAATGGCGGAGAAATGGCGTGGTAGCGGGCCTCATGCTTGCGTACATCATCAATCTTGGCGCCATTCATTTGCTGGGAGCAGCCATCTATCTCTTCCCCTGGTATTCGAGTAGCTCGCTCGAGTTTGTCGAGCTGGGCTTCCAGCAGAGCGTGTGGGCGATCATCGCTCTCGCGACCGGGAGCGTGGTGGTAGCCCCTTGGCTCTTGCCCAGAGTGCGACCCGCGAAGCCGGCCAGCTCTCTCGGAGTCCCAGGGTCTCGAAAGGTTGTCGTCGCTTATGTCGGGGTCGGGTTGCTGTTCTCTCTCGTCCTTTCGCCGCTGCTTGCCGGGGCACCTACCCTCACGGCTATCGTGTCGGTGGGTAGAAGTTTGATTGCCGCGGGACTTGGTGTGGCCTGCTGGGAGGCTTGGCGGGCGCAGAGCCGCGCGCTGATCGCGTGGGTAGGCGCCGCCCTTTGCCTACCATTCTTGACCATCATCACCGAGGGCTTCCTCGGCTTTGGCGCAGCGGCTGCTGTGAGCGTCTGCGCGCTTCTCATGATGTTCTATCGACCCCGTTGGAAGGTGGTCGTGATCGGTCTCCTTCTCGGTTATCTTGGGCTGTCGTTCTATGTCAGCTATATGAGGGATCGGGATGACATTCGGGAGGTGGTGTGGGGAGGGCAGAACCTGGGGAATCGGGTCGAGCAATTGTACGTGACCGTCAGCACGAGTGAATGGTTTAGCCCTTACAATAACGATCAGCTCGGGGCGATTGACGACCGACTGAACCAGAATTATCTCGTGGGTGCGGCGATAGGCTCTTTAGCCTCGCGCTCGGTGGACTTTGCGCGGGGCGAGACCTTATGGGACGCCGTCACCGCCCTGATTCCTCGAGCTCTCTGGGCAGATAAGCCGGTTGTCGCCGGTAGCGGGGATCTGGTGACTCGGTATACGGGGATCGAGTTCGCTGAAGGAACGAGCGTGGGTATTGGGCAGGTAATGGAGCTTTATGTCAATTTTGGAACCCTGGGGATTGTCCTGGGCTTCGGAGTTCTGGGGGTGCTCCTTTCGATCATCGATTCGACAGCAGGTCGCAAGCTCTCGGTCGGTGATTGGTGTGGCTTTGCACTTTGGTACCTGCCCGGCCTCCCGCTTCTTGGGGTGGGTGGATCCCTCGTCGAGGCCACCGCGAGCTGTGCCGCTTCTCTCGTGGCAGCGCTCATGGTGAATCGACTTCTGTTCCTTGGGGCTGGCATTGGAGGGCGTCTCGAATCGCGTCCGACGACGCGATAGAGGGGAACGTGTGCATATCGCGTTCTTGAACCGCTCCTTTTATCCGGACACGGCAGCGACGGGTCAGTTGCTGACGGAGCTCTGCCAGGGCCTGGTCGAGCGGCACGGGTGCCGTGTCTCCGTCGTGGCTGGTGTGCCGCTGATCACCGTCGAGAAGAGAGCGCTGACTCATCGGTCCGGCATCTTGCTGCAACGCGAGCGTCACCTAGGGATCGAAATCCTCCGCGCCCGCGGGACACGGTTCTCGAAACGCCGGTTCGCTGGCCGCTTCGGTAACTATGTGAGCTATTTCTTCTCGGCGTGCTATGCGGGGCTGCGGTTGGATCACCCGGATGTCGTTGTGGCCTGCACGGACCCGCCGATCATTGGATTGGCCGGGTATCTTGCAGCGCGACGGTTTGGCGTCCCGTTCGTCATGTCCTATCGCGACATTTTCCCCGAGGTCGCGCGACTGCTAGAGGATTTTCAGAGCGAACGCGTGAACCGCGTTCTCCAGGGGGTGAACTGCTTCCTGACTCGGAAGGCGGACTGTGTTGTGGCGCTCGGTGAGACGATGCGGCAGCGGCTCATCGAAGGGAAGGGGGCCGACCCGGCAAAGACCCTCGTAATTCCGGACTGGGCGGACTGTACCGAGATCGCCCCAGGGCCGAAACGGAACCCCTTCTCGATCGCGAACGGACTCTCCGAGAAGTTCGTGGTCATGCATTCGGGGAACATTGGGTTGTCGCAGTCGCTGGAGACCCTGGTTCACGCGGCCGCCCGCCTGAAGGAGTATCCGGATATCGAGGTGGTCTTCGTGGGTGAAGGTGTCAAGAAGGCCGGCCTAGTCAACCTGACCCACGCTCTGGATTTGGACAACGTGCGGTTCATCCCCTACCAGCCCGTGGAGAAGCTGAAGGAGTCCTTCGCTTCCGCGGACGTATTCGTCGTATCCCTGAAGGTGGGCATGGCCGGGTACATTGTGCCGAGCAAGCTCTATGGCATCCTGGCGGCCGGCCGGCCGTATGTGGCCGCGGTGGAAGAGGCTTCGGAGGTCACCGGAATCACCAGGAAATATGACTGTGGCCTCTTGGCGAGCCTAGGGGACCCGGGAGACCTCGCAGAAAAGATTCTGGTCCTCTATCGCGATCGGGAACGGGCGCGACAGCTCGGCGCGAACGCGCGCGATGCGGCGCTCGACTTCGATCGTCCACGGCAGATCCAGAAATACTATGAGCTTTTCTGCAAGCTGGCGGGCTGAGATCAAGTCGACTCCGGCTCGCCGCCCACCTCGCTTGAAGCGCCCCTTCGATGTCGCGCTCTCGGGAATCGGCCTGATGCTCTCGTTTCCGCTGTGGGCGCTCATCGCGACCGCCATCAAGCTCGACGATGCGGGAGCAGTCTTCTATCCACAGACGCGGGTAGGGAAAGGGGGAGCGCGGTTCAAGAGCTGGAAGTTCCGCTCCATGACCGAAGGTTCGGAAACCAAGGTCGGCCCACTGCAGGCCCGGGATCGGGACCCCCGCATTACCCGGGTCGGCCGATTACTGCGCGCAACGGCGATGGATGAACTCCCGCAGTTGTGGAACATCTTCAAAGGGGACATGAGTTTCGTGGGGCCCCGCGCGCTGCTACCCGAGGAGATAGAGGTGAGCGGGACGGGCGCGCGGGTCCGTATCGAGCAGATCCGGGGCTATGAGGCACGCCATCGGGTGCGGCCCGGGTTGACCGGGCTCGCACAGGTCTACGCCCCGCGGGACATTCCCCGCCGGCACAAGTTCAGGCTCGATCTGCTCTACGTCGGGCGGCAGAGCTTCTGGCTCGATCTCAAGCTTATCGCGGTGTCGTTCTGGATCAGCTTCCGAGGGACCTGGGAGCGTCGGGGGGCGAAGTTCTGAGTCTGGCTCGTGCCCGCGAGAGCTGGCGCTCCGACCGCGGACTCGCGTGGCCGCGGAGCGCGCTGGTTGCGACGGTCTTGATCGCCGTGGTCGCGGCCTCCCTCGTATGGGGGGTAAGCGGCCTCGGCGCATGGCTCGTCGTGGAGGATCCGCTGTCCCGGGCGCGGGCTGTGGTGGTCCTGGGTGGCCACGTGCCATTCCGGCCCATGGAGGCGGCAACCATCTACCGGCAGGGGTGGGCGCCCGAGGTCTGGATCACGCGGGGGCCACTGGACGCTGAGCAGGCCGCCATGCGTCAGCTGAGGATCGAGGTGCCCCTGGAGGAGGTCAATAGTCGCGCGGTGCTCGAGCGGCTCGGCGTGCCGCCCGCCGCGATCCGGGTGCTGAGCGAGCCTGCGGAAAATACCGCCGACGAGGTGCGCGTCATCGCGCGGGAACTGCAGCGGGTCGGCGGCGTTGCGGTGATCCTGGTCACATCCAGACCGCACAGTCGCCGGGTCCGAGCGACCTGGCGGGCGCTCGTCGGCGAGTCCCCGCGCGGCATCGTCCGCTATGCAACGGCCGCCCCGTATGATGCGGATCGCTGGTGGCGCCACACCAACGAGACACTGGCGGTCTCACGGGAAGTGTTTGGGCTCGTGAATGTATGGGTGGGCTTTCCTGTCCAGCCGGGCCGGCGTTAAGCTATGATGCGCTCGACCACCATGGCAGCGGTTTGGAGTCGCCGGGATCGGATCCTTGGTTGCCTGGCAACCGACCGGCGGCTGTTGCTCTCTTCCTTTTGCCTGGTATCGGCGATCCGACTCGGGCTCTGGCTTTTGCCCGTGCACACAGTCGGACACGTCCTTGGCTGGTTCGTGCCCAGCGTTCCGGGGAATGTTTTGGATCCATCGGTTCCCGGGCGGGTGGCTCGCGCCGTCGCTCGCGCCAGTCGGGTGGTGCCCGACGCAACCTGTCTGACCCAGGCGCTGGCCGCACAGATGCTGATCGAGCGGCACGGTATCACGACGCGCCTTCACATCGGGGTGGTCCGCGACAGCGGGCACGCAGTGCGGGCGCACGCCTGGGTGGAAAGCCGGGGCGTGACCGTGATCGGCGGAGCCATGTCCGGAGAGTGGAGCCCGTTGCTCACGGTCGAGGGGGCTCGGACATGGTTGACGCGCACAAGGCGGCCATCATGAGCCTTCGACCAAGCCCGGATACGGTCGCCACGCGGCTCGGCGATGAGGTCGTGCTGGTGCACCTCAAGACCGAACGAATGCACGTGCTGAACCGCGCGGGAGCGCGGCTGTGGGAGCTCTTGTGCGCCGGGCGTGATTGGGCGGACATCCGGGACGTGATCCTCGGAGAATTCGAGGTCACCCCAGGCCAGCTTGATGCCGAGATGGAAGAACTCCTCACGGTGCTGAGGCAGGAGCAGCTCGTCAGATCCGAAAGCGAGCAACCGGAGTGAGCTCCAGTGCGCCCTTGGTCGGGCCTGGCAGAGTTGCGCCGGCCGCCGACTCTGTGGCGCTCCCCGGTCCGGCCGGTTCCTGGCTCGTGCGCTGGGATACCGTCCAGGATGGGCACCCGCAGCTCTGTCGGCACGAAGGCCGCGACGCAAGTTCCGTGACGGTCTTCCAGAGCGAGTCGGGCAACGCCGTGCTGTTCGATGGTTACCTGGTCGATGGAGCTGAGCCGTGGGCGGGCGCGCCCCAGTCGGTCGCCGCCCGCGTCGCGGCCACGTACGAGCGGTGGAAAGAGAATCTCTTTGACCGTCTGCGGGGTGGCTTTACGCTGGCGGTGTGGGATCAGCACCGTAAGCGGCTGCTGGCGGCGCGCGATGCGATGGGGCTTCACCCGTGCTTTTACTGGTGGAATGGTCGCCTCCTGCTGCTCTCGGCATCGCTCGACGTTCTCCTTGCCCAGCCCGAGGTTGACCGAGCCTTCAATCGCGTGGTCGTCGCCGAGTCTCTTCTGAATGCCCGCTCATCGCACCAGGTGGGGGAGACCTTTTTCGAGCAAGTCCATCGGCTCCCGCCAGCACATGTCCTGTCCCTGAGCGCTGGCCGCATCGCGGTCAACCGGTACTGGGATCCAGTGCCGCCCGGGTTCACATGGGCCGACGACAGCGAAGTCGCCGGGTTCCAGCCCGCGCTACAGCGTGCCGTCGCGCGCTGTCTGACGGCCGGGGGCGACAGTCTCGCGCTGAGTGGCGGTTTCGATTCGGTGAGTCTCGCGATCCTGGCCACCGAGCAGGTCCGGGGCAAGCGCCCGCTGCACGCGGTGTCGCTGCGCTTCGCCGCCGGCGTCTGCGACGAAGGCGCGACACAGGCCGCGGTCGCCCGCGCGCTGGGCATGCCGCAGCTCATGCGAGGGGTCGAGGAAAGCCTGAACGGGCAGGAGATCGTCAGGGCCGCCTTGGCGTTCTCCGCCGCGAGCCCGAGCCCCATCCTGAGCCCATGGCAAGCCCTTTACACGGGTCTGCTCCGATCGGCGGCCGGAGTCGGCCTCACGCGCTTGCTGATGGGCACCGGAGGCGACGACATGCTCACGGTCGACCTCAGCCACGGGGCCGATCGGCTGGCCGCACTCGATCTGCCGGGCCTGTGGCGACTCTACCGTGCCTGCCAGCGGGCTTCGCCGTTCTCCGCCGTCCGGGTGGCCCGGGTCCTCTTGTGGGACGAGGCGCTCAGGCCCGAAGGACGGCGCGTGGCGAAGGCCGTCCTGACTCGTGTGGCGCCGCGCAGCCTGGAGTGGCTTCGCGCGCAACGGCAGCAGCGGCGGTCGGGGCAGTGGGGCTCTCCTCCGGACCGAGCTCTCGCGGCCGCTGTGGCCCACCGGCAGGAGCATCCGGTTCCGATCCCGCTGGCTCCTGGAGAGCGTCGGTACGTGCAAGCACTGCGGCGGCTCACGCAGGCGCCACTGCTCCTCCTCGAGTGCGATCAGGCCCATGCGTGGGCCCGACATCTGGGGTTCACGCTGCTGTACCCGTACCTCGATCGCGACCTTGTGGAGCTGAGCCTCCGGATGCACCCGGACAGCCTCATGGTGGGCGGTCACGCCAAGGCCCCCCTGAGGCGCCTGGTCGCCGAGCGGCTGCCGACGGTGCGCATGCCGACACGAAAGGTGGACTTCACCCAGATGATCCACGACGTGCTCCGGGTGGGTGGCCGGGCCGTCTGGCGGGAGCTCGGCGGCCCGGAAATGCTGGGGGCGCTCCGCGTCGCCGACGTCGACCGCCTGAATCTCGCGATGGCCGACTACTTCGACGGATGCACTGCCAACTGGGCGCGGCCCTGGCTGGTCCTGAGCACCGAGGCCTGGCTGCGCGCCCGCTCCACGCCTCCCACCATGACTGACAGGAGGGCCTGACATGGGCGCACCCTTGCCGCAACCGAATGAGCATCAGCAGGAGGAGGGGCGGGCCCCCTGGGCGCGCCCCACGTTGACGTACCTCGGTAACCTCCGGGATATCGTGCACGGCCACGGGAAATCCGGCCCGAATGCAGACTCGGATCCTTCGGGCTCGGCCAAGCCCGGAGTGGGCTAGTGACTCGATCGGGGACCACCGTTCCCGCTGTCACCAAGCGGCCGGCGGTGGGCGACGCCTACGCCGCCCGGCAGCTCGGGACACCCCAACTGATCATCGCCTCAGGTGTGGAGGAGATCTCATCACGGCCCGGCGAGGCCGGCTCGCCAGTCCAGGTATGGCGGGACGAGCAGGGGACGACGCTGGCGTCTTGTTACACCCTCGATGGGCAGCGCCGAGTAGATGTGCCGGGCATAGCTAGCTTCCGTTTTGGTGTTCCCTCCAAGACCGTCACAGC
>Ga0210384_10003429_pt1 | contig 18357 bp, 12 predicted proteins | sample IncBWH2MmetaG_FD_160574 | JGI IMG/M metagenome (GOLD analysis project Ga0210384, IMG submission 160574) | Forest soil microbial communities from Barre Woods Harvard Forest LTER site, Petersham, Massachusetts, United States - Inc-BW-H-2-M | ecosystem: Environmental > Terrestrial > Soil >...
GTACCCACAAAATGAAAAGCCCGGCTACCGCAACAATCGCTACGGGAGTCCACGCAACCAATCCGTGCTCGGAAGAAAACAGGACGGAGAGAAAATACGGCGAGCGCCACGCCCATTCGCGCAGCGGAACATATCCCGACTCCAACGCACTCCCGTAGATCACATAGCGCGACACAAACGTCGGCAGTAAACACACAATGACGATGAAATTGAAGAGCACGTGGTTTGCGAACAATTGCACGACAGTCGCAGAAACTAACGACGTATCGTGTCGCACCACATTGGCCCGAGAAACGACACCGCGGGCATCCATGTTTGCGGGAACGCTCGGGGACGCATTGCGGAACACTGCGAGATATTGCCGGAACCCTTCCACGACGAGGACAACCAGGATCGTAGCGTTTGCGTAGTACACGTTGAGCATCAAGCCCGCGATTACGCCGAGGATGCACCATTGGCGCGTAGTGCGCCGGTCGCGAGTCTCATGCCAATACCAGAGGAACAGGGCCACCGCGAATGCGGAATGTGCGTGGGACCACGACGGATTGAAATACATGTACACAGGAAGTGAGCTGCTCCACCAAATCGCAACAGTGGCCACAAATGCCCAGCGCTCCTCCACGTACTTTGTTGCCAAGCGATTGGAGAGCAGCAACCCGAGAAATCCATACAGCGCCGTTCCGAATGCCATGGCCACGCGATACGGCACCGAGAATCCGTCCGCTGCGACGTGCGAGCCGCACGCGCGCGCGAGCAGCACACCGGCATGCGCGACCAGTAGGAACGGCGTCCAAAGAATAGCGGGCCCCACGGTGAAATGATTATCGAGATGACCGGTCGCTGTGCGAAAGCTCGGCCGGGGGGCGCCATTTTCGTCGATGCGCGCGTCGCGAAAACTGGCGTTGCCGGATTGATAGTCGTGCTGGAAATCCAGGTTGTGCTCGATCAACGGTGCGCGCGCAAACGCATAGTAGCCAATACCATCGCCGCGAATCCAGGGATTTATCAGTGGCAGCGATACCAGGAAAACGACGAGAAGCCAGCGCTCGCGTCGTGTCAGAGACAAAGCGTCAAACGGCGGTGCCGGCGGCGGCGCGCGGAACTGGCGCAGGCTCGGCCTTTTGCTGGAAGAAGGCGGCTACGCGATCAATGATTTCCGTGAGAGGTGTGCGCGGGCGGAAGCCGGTAAGGGTTTCGAGCTTGTCGACGCAGGGGACGCGGCGCATCATGTCTTCGAAGCCGGGCTCGTAAGCTTGGTCGTAGGGGACAAATTCAATGGGGGACATGCTGTTGGTGCGCTGCTTAACCAGCTGCGCGAGTTCCTCAATGGTGACTTCTTCCGTGTTGCCCACGTTGATGACTTCGCCGATCGAATGTGGGGTGTCGATCAGACGCACGAGGGATTCGACGGTGTCGCGGACGTCGCAGAAGCAGCGGGATTGCTTGCCATCGCCATAAACGCTGATGGTGGTGTTGTCGAGTGCGGCTTTGACGAAATTCGGCAGGACCATTCCGTAGCGGCCGGTTTGTCGCGGGCCTACGGTGTTGAACAAGCGCACGACGATGACGGGGAGCTGCTTTTCCTTCCAGTAGGAAAGCGCGAGAAATTCATCGAGCGCCTTCGAGGCAGCGTAACTCCAGCGACCCTTGGTCGTGGGCCCGAGAACGAGGTCGGCGTCTTCATGAAACGGCACGTTGGTATTTTTGCCGTAGACTTCCGAAGTGGAGGCGGTGAGAACAAGCTTGCGTTTTTTGCAGGCGGCTTCGAGGATCCGCTGGGTGCCGTTGACGTTGGTCTCGATGGTGCGAACAGGACTTTCCACGATCAGTTTGACGCCCACAGCCGCGGCGAGGTGAATCACGGCGTCGGCATCGTCCACGAGCTCCGCCACCAACTGGCGGTTCTCGATGTTGTCCAAGTGATATTCCATGCGATCGAAGGCCTTGAGGTGGCGAATGTTGTCCATGCTGCCCGTGGACAAATTGTCGAGCAATACGACGCGATCGCCGCGGCCGAGAAGCCGCTCTGCGAGATGCGAACCGATGAAACCAGCGCCGCCAGTAATTAGAAAACGCAAACAATCCCCCTTAGAGAGCCTGAATATCGTCCTGATCGTTACGATCGTGGCGGCCATGCGATGAAGGTGTGAACGCAGGTTCGCTCTGATTTTTCCTATCCGAAGCGTCCGATTCCTGCGGGCCGTAGCCATAGGCGTAGGGATAGTAGCGATAGGAGTAGTAGTAGTCCGGCGCGCTGGAATTGACGGCGTTCAAAACCACCCCGAGAAGGCGGCATTTCACGCTCACGAGCAGGTCGCGCGTGCGAGTGAACGCTTCCTTGGGAGTTTCTCCGCTGCGCACCACGAGCAAGACGCCATCGGCCTGCACCGACAATATGACCGCGTCGGTGGCGGCCATAACCGGAGGCGTATCGATAACGATGAATTTGAATTTGGTGCGCAGCTCGGCGATGGCATCGGCAAGTTTGTGAGAAGAAAGCAGGTCCGCAGGATTCGGCGGCAGAGGGCCAGTGGGAATCGCGGAAAGATTCGGAATCGCGGGATGCTGGACAGTGACCAGTTCGAGACTCGAGACGCCCGCCAGATACGAGCTCAAACCCGCGTACTTGCCGCTGGTCATATTGAGCAAGCGGCCGACGCCAGGCTTTCGCAAGTCGGCGTCGATGAGTAGGGTGCGATCGCCGAGTTGCGCGAGAGTGACCGCGAGATTCGCGGCCGCGGTAGTCTTGCCTTCGCGTGGCAGCGCGCTGGTGACGAGAATGACCTGCGGAGGGCTTCCCGCCTGCGACAGCAACAGAGCAGTGCGCAAAGCGCGGAAAGCTTCGGACATCTGCGATTTGGGCAAATGCTGGGCGACCAATTCGACGTGCCGCGAGTGCCCGTTGCCGATGGCTTCGCCCAGCGTTTTTCTGCTACGTGCATCGCTAGGGGAGTCCTCGAATGCAGGAACTACGGCGAGGGAAGGCAAACGGGCAAGGGTTTCAACGTCGTCCGGTGTCTTTACGGTGTTGTCCATGTATTCGCGCAAAATCGCCAAGCCGATGCCACCAACAAGGCCGACAAGAAAAGCCAACGCGACGTTGCGGCCTTTCGCAGGACGCGAGGGATACGAGGGAATCATGGCGGGATCGACCACGCGAATATTCGAAGATTGCAATGCCGCGGAAATACCCGCTTCCTTCAGCTTGGTGAGCAAACCGTCATAGAGCGCTTTGTCGGCTTCCGCATCGCGTTTCAGGATGTTGTACTGCACCATGCGCTCGGACATGAGGTTGGCTTCGGACTTCTGCTGGTCAAGCGTTCGAACCAGCAACTCTTCGCGTTGCTGGGCTTCGTGGTATTCACTGCCAAGCCGCGCGACGACGGCGCGTTTTTCCCGGTCGAGGTTCTGATCGATTTCCTTCAGCTGCGATTGAAGGCGTTGCACCTTCGGAAAATTAGGACCGTACTGATTGATCGCTTCGGTGTACTGTACATTCAGTTCGCTGCGCCTGCGCAACAAATCCTGCACGCCGGTGGAGTCGCGGATTTGCGGAACGAGATCGGCGTCGCCTTGCTTGGCGAATTCGAACAGCGACTGTTTCCTCATCCGCTCGCCCTGGGCCTCGATGAGCTGACGGCTGATCTCCGACAGTCGCTGGGTGGTGAGGTTTTGCTTGTCGTCGATCTCCCAAATCTGGTTTTTGCGTTCGTAGTCGAGGCGAGCGTCTTCGGAGTTTTTGACTTTGATCTTAAGTTCGTCGAGCTGATCGGTGAGCCAGGTGGTGGCAGCGGTGGTCGCGTCGTAGTGGCTGCGGCGGTTTTGGTCGATAAAGTTCCGGATATGCGCGTTGACCACCTGAGCGGCCAATTCCGGGCTGGTGGCCTCGAAACTGATATCCATCAAGCGACTGTTAGGGACACGCTTGACGCCGAGACTTCCAAGGAACGCGCCCAACTCTGGGGGGCGCTTCTGGTTCGCCAGGCTGCCCGTGGCCAGCGCTTCGGACGAAGGGTCGGAGTTCTGGAATTGCGGCTGGCCGGTGAGCACGCCGGTGCGGATGGTTTGCAGGGCGAGCGTTTCACTGGTCAAAATTTTGGACTGGGTCTCGATATAGTTTTCGAGGTCCAGCATGTAGTCGTAAGAATCGGTGCCCTGAAAGGGGAGGATATTGGCATTTTCGCGCCCTAGCTCGATGCGCGTGGTGGCCACGTAAACGGGCTGCATGCGGAAGGTGGCAATCGAGACAATGGTGACCACCGCGAGCATGAACGAGACGATCAGCCATTGATGCTTGCGGAGAATGAGCAGGTAATCGTAAAGGTGAGGCTCGCGAGGCGACAATTCAAAAGCAGGCCGCACGGCCTGGGAAACGACATCAACGACCCCGTTTGAGGGGTCATCGCGAGAAATCATCTTGAAGTCGTCGCGCATTTGCCTACTGAACCAGTCGATAGATCAGGATTCCGCTGCCGAGCGCCACGGAAAGTTCCGCGAACCGATACGCAGCGGCTTTGCCAGCGCTATTGGGAACGTACAGAATGTCAGATGGCCGGAGTTGCACATCTTCGGATTGAAACTTCATGACCTTCTTGAGATCGACTTCCACTTCATGCTGCTGTCCGGTGCTGTCTTTGCGCACGATAACCGCGCGATCGGATTTCGCGGTGCGATTCAAGCCGCCCGCCAGAGAAAGCACCTTGAGCGCAGTGAGTTGTGCCCGATCGTTCGAGACAGTATAGCCTCCCGGTCTGGAGACCGCGCCGAGAACGTAAACAATCCCCGCGTGTGGAACAGTCACGACATCCCCGGGAACGATGATGATGTTGTTGGCCATGTCGCCGGTTTCAAGAATTTGGTTCAGGCTGACGGTGATGGTGTTGGCCGTCGAAGCGATCTGGGGCGGATCGGATGGCTGCGCGGGGCGGGTCGTCGCGCCGGCCGCGGAGTTTGCCGGCGAGTCGGAACTCGCCGGAGAAGTCGGCGATGGAGCAGCCGGAGTGGCGCCTTGCGTTGGCGCGACAGCAGTATCTTCGGCGCCGATCGACGGAGCCTGCGGAGACTGGTCCTGCGAAGGATCGGATGAGGAGTCCCGTTCCGGCCGGGTGATGATGACGTGGTCGCTCGCATCGGGGCTGATACCGCCGGCGGCGGCCAAGACATCAATGAGACGGACCTGGCGATCGGCCTCATACACCATGGGATGCGCAACGGCCCCGACGATGGTGATGGGCTTGCTTTTCTTCTCCTTCACGGTGACGGTGACTTCAGGATGCGAGACGAGGCCGTTGGCCTCCAGCACTTCTTGAATTTTTCGCTCGGCTTGCATCTCCGTCAGCCCCGAAACATGCAAGCGTACCGGTATCAAAGGAAGACCGATGGTGCCGGTCTGGCTGACGCGCAACTCACGGGAAATTTCCGGCACGTCAAAGACCTGCACCGAAATCAGGTCGCCGGTGCCAATCACGTAATCGCTGGGAGGCGGCGTGGCGTGGGGCGCGGACGCCAGCGAACGCAGACGTTCGTTGGTTTGCTGCGGTGTCTCAACCCTTTGGGCGCGGCTGGAAGGCGCCAGGATCGGAAGCAGCGCGCAGATGGCCAAATAAAGAACCACTGAACGCAGTCCAGCTGGCTGCATAGGAATAGACGGCCCCCAGTGTTGATTATACAGTTAAAGCACAGAAGTCAACCACGATTTCGCGTCTAGCGCCGAAAAGGTTGGGAGGGCCGGTCGGCAGATGGGGACGGCGTAACTTCGCCTGTGGCCAGATGCGCCATCAACAGAAAAAGAAGCGCGTTGGCAGGTATATGAAGGTTGAAATCGACCAGACTGTGTACTAGAAAGCCACTACACGCTACCAGCCCGGAAAGGTGCAGCGCAGCCGCGAAAGGCTTGTCGCGTTGTAGCAATTGCCGCAGAGAAACGAAGAACAGAATGCCGAGAAAGACGGCGCCGCAGAGGCCTCCGGCGATTCCAGTTTCGGCCAAGCCCTCGAGATAATCGTTGTGCGCGTGATTGACGATCTTGCCGTCGTAGTTGGTTTCGTAGGCGGGGAAGACGGTTTGCAGCGTGCCGAGACCAGTGCCGGTCCAGCGATGGTCCAGAAAAATGCGCCAGGTGTCTTGACGCATGGAAGCGCGCTTGCCGCTGGTTACCTCGAGCGACTGCAGCGAGGAAAAGCGGTCGAGAACCTGTTTCACGCCGAGCCAGGAGACCAGCAGGAACGCAAGGAGCAGGACGAGCCCGCCGGCGAGAACGTGCTGTCCACCGGTGCGGCGCAGCAGCATCATGAGCACGAGAACACCGACCTCTACTCCGAAACTTACGACCCCGCCGCGGGAGGCCGACAAGAAAAGCGCGCCGATGGGAAGCAGCACGAAGATGGTAACCAGATACCAGCGTTCCTTCCGCACCTTGCCCAGAATCAAGGGGACGAGCGCGACGGGCACGACCAGCTCGATGAACCCGGCAAAGTGATTGCGATTGACGTATGGACCGAAGGGGATTCCGCCGTAGCGCATCTCGCGGAACCAGTACAGCTTACCGTTGAAGGTGACCTGTTGCAGAATGCCAAAAACTGCCATCAGAAACCCGAAAATCATGATGAACCAGACAAAACTGCGCCACTGGTCGGAGGTACGAAACACCTGGGTGGCGAGAAATAACAGGATGGCGTAAGCGGCCAGGAGGTTCAGGCCCATCCGCGTGTCGTAGCTGGAGGCGGTGATTGGAAGCAAAAGTTGAGCCAGCGCGACGGTGGCGAGCAGGAGGAGCGGAGGCAAGAGCGGAGTGAGGACGACTTCCTGGTCTCCTTCTCGATTGAGATAGAAGACCGCGGCCCAGACGAGAAACAAAAGGCCGGCGCCGGTTTCAAGCACCGCTCTGGCCCAGTCTTCGACGGCACCATGAGCGAGAACCGCAAATACAACGAGTGCACAGAGGCCGGTGCGGACAAATCTCATGGCTTGGGACCCAAGGAAGATACCGGCAGAAGCGCGACATCGTCGACCCAGGCGGTTCCGTGGATTCGGCTGCCAAAGTCGTCGCTGGGGTGGCGGGTCACGCAAGCACGCAGTTGGCGCACGCCAGCCACCGCGGTCCAAGGAAGGCTGAGTTCGGTCCAAGGCTGGGTGCCGTGCACTTCGGTTGTCTCGGTCGAAGCGCTGTGCGCGTTCTCCACCCATTCAAGACGGAAACGGATGCCTTGATCAGTGGTGAGGTTTTGCGCGCGCACCCATGAGGAAAAGCGATACGAAGTTCCAGGCCGCACCTGAACAACGTGGCAGACATCGGAGAAATCAACATTGCGGCTGCCGTCGAAGACCAGGCGCAGGGAACGCTGCCCGGAGTGTTTTTCGTTTGCATCGTAGGTCGCCTGGACGCCGCGGGCAGGAGGCGCAAAGTTCCAGGCGAAACCGCCGCCTGCGACGCCGGCTTCGAATCCACCATCCCACAAGACCGAGCCCGGAGGGTCGACTGGCGGTGGTGAGCCTGAAAGTGCTACGGCCTGGTCCCAGACGCGGTGGGCGTCGTCGATGCGGTGCGCCTGGATCAGCGAATCGGTGAAGGGGATCGCCGGGGCAAGCGGTAGATGCGGGCGGATCGCGACCAGACGGTCCCAAACCGCGAGGGCCGGATCGATGGCGGCATCGGCGTCGAGCTCGCGGATAGTCGCAAGATACACCGCAGCAGAGGGTGGGAGCACCTGGTCCAAGATCGCTTGAATGTCGGGGGCGACACGCCAGCAGCGTGAGAACGCTTCGGCGGCGCGCTGGGGGTCGACGGAAACAGATTGGCGAATTTCCGCAAAGGCGGCGGGCAACTCGCCTTGCCGCAATAGAAAATTGCCGTAGCGCCAGGAGACTTCGGCCGAAGCGGGATAAGCGCGCTCGGCTTGCAAGAAAGCTTCGCGTGCGGCGGAGAGGTCGGCTTGCGATTCGTAGGCGGTAGCGAGATCCATCCAGGCGTAGGCCGATCGCGGATCGAGAGTGAGAGCAGTGCGGTACGCCTGAACGGCGCGTGAGGCGTCGGGTTCATCAAGATTGTATTGCCAGTACCGGCCGAGTAGAAACCAATTCTCGGCGTTATCCGGCGCCAGTTGCACGGCGCGCTCGTAGCCGGAACGCGTTTGAAGTCCTACATAGTGCGCGGCGAACGCGTTGCGGATGCTCAGATAGGCGAGCGCCGTGGCGAGAATCAGTGCGACGATGACAAGTGTAAGGCGTGCCGCGGCGCTCGAGAGACGCAGGACCATTCACGGTACTGTGCCTAGCGGACCCCGGACTTGCAAGATGAAATTAACGAAACAGAAACGGGTATAGAGGTGGAGAGCGGCGCGGCCCGATTTGCCGGCTACTTTCCAATCGATGCGGTGAAGGTCTCGTCGGCTCGGCCGCGGCGTCGAACATCGATTCCCAAACGCTTGATTTTCTGGTTCAGCGTGGAGAGCGGAATCATGAAACGCTCGGCCGCTTCTGTCTGATTCCAACCGGTGCGCTCCAGCATGTCGATGATGATGCGGCGCTCGATCTCATCCATGATCTGAAACAGCGAAGGCTGCGGATGATCGGCTGCCGAACGCGAACCGGACTCGCCGGGCATCGGCGGAAGAAATTCGGAAAGCTGCAGGCGAACGCCCCGAACAATTTCCTTGCTGCGAATGCTCTCGGGGAGCAGGTCGACGTCCACGCGTTCTTGCGTGGAAAGGACCACCGCGCGCTCGACCACGTTCTCTAGTTCGCGCACGTTGCCGGGCCAATCGTAGTCCATTAACAACTTCAGCGCGCTTTGCGTGAATTGGAGCGGAGTTTTGCCGTTCTCCTTGCAGTAGCGTTCCGTAAAATGAAGGAGCAAAGCGGGAACGTCTTCGCGCCGTTCGCGTAGCGGCGGCAACCGCAAGTGAATCACGTTCAAGCGATGATACAGATCTTCGCGAAAGCGCCCTTCGCGGACGAGCGTGAGCAAATCGATGTTGGAGGCGGCGACAATGCGCACGTCCACCTTGATCTGTTCGGTGCCTCCGAGGCGCATGAATTCGCGCTCTTGAATGACGCGGAGCAACTTGGCTTGGGTCTCGTGGCTGATGGTGGCGATCTCGTCGAAGAAAATCGTTCCCTGATCGGCGACTTCGAAGAGGCCTTTCTTGGAAGCGATGGCGCTGGTGAACGCGCCTTTGACGTGGCCAAAAAGCTGCGACTCCAGGAGATCGACGGGAATGGAGCCGGTGTTGACCGGGACGAACGCCTTGTCCGCGCGCGTAGAAGCGGAATGAATCGCTTTGGCGATCAGCTCCTTCCCGGTGCCGCTTTCGCCGCTGATCAGAATCGTAGAGCGAGACGGCGCTACCTGCGTAACGAGATCGAACAGCGTCAACATCTTGTCGCTCTTGCCGATGATGTTGGGGAAAGTGAAGCGCTGCTTCAACGCGCGCTTCAACTGCACGTTTTCTTCGCGCAGGCGGCGCGATTCGACCGCTTGTGCGACCTGCGCGAGCAATTCGTCATTCGACCAGGGCTTGGTGATGTAATCCATCGCGCCGCTCTTGAACGCGGCGCGCGCCATGTCGATCGAGCCGTACGCAGTGATCAGCACAACGGAGAGTTGCGGATCGCGCCGGCGGATTTCGCGCAGCAAGTCGAGGCCGTTGCGATCCGGGAGGCTCACGTCGAGCAGCAGCAAATCGAAGGGATGCTCTTCGAGTTTGGCGAGGCCGGAAGCCCCGGTGCCGGCGCTGGAGACACCGTACCCCTCGCTGGCTAGCAGCAACTCAAGGCCTTCTCGGATTTCAGATTCGTCGTCGACTACTAGGATGGAACCCTTAGACATGGACCGCTTTCCTTACCGCGGGAAACTCGACGTGGAAGGATGTGCCCTTGCCGGGAGTGGAGCGAACATCAATTTTTCCAGCGTGCTCTTTGATTATACCGTAGCTGACCGAGAGCCCCAGGCCGGTGCCGCGGCCGCTGGCCTTAGTGGTGAAAAAGGGATCGAAAATTCGATGGATGTGTTCGCGCGGAATTCCCGCGCCGGTGTCGACAACTTCAACCTCAACGCTGCCGTTGTGCGCGGCGGTGCGCACTTCCAGCATTCCGCCGGTGGGCATGGCATCGCGCGCGTTCAGGAAGAGATTCAAAAATACCTGCTGGAGCTTGTTCGCGGAGCCACGCACGGCCGGAAGCGTGTTGCCGAGTTGCTTGACGACCTGAATCTGCGATGTTCTCAAGGGGTGCGCGACCAGCGACAGCGTTTCTTCCACAACGCGGTTCACGTCGATGTCCGCCAATTCGGTGGCGCTGGTGCGCGAAAAATTCAAAAGATTATTTACGATTTCGCTCGCGCGGAAGGTCTGCTTGACGATTTTCTCGATGATGCCCTGCCGGGGGTCACCCTCAGGCATCTGCTTGGCAAGCATCTGAATGTAATTGGAAATCACCGCTAGCGGTGTGTTGACTTCGTGCGCGACTCCCGCAGCGAGCAATCCGAGCGAGGTAAGTTTCTCGGTCTGCGACATCTGTTCTTCCATGCGCTCCCGTTGCGTGACGTCATCGAACAGCAGCAGACGGCCGATGCGTTCGCCCGACTTGCTGACCAAGGGCGTAATCGAGACGTTCAGCGTCAGCAATCGTCCCTGATGATGCAGCCTCTGCTTGTAGATGCCGGTAATCTGCTCTTCGTCTCTGCGCGCCGCGATTTCCGACGCCAGTTCTTCCGGTAACAAGGCACGCAATTGGTGACCGACCGCATCCTGTCGCGACACGTTGAAAAGTTGTTCCATGCGTGTGTTCCAGGATTCTACGATCCCGCCGAGATCCACGGCCAGCACGCCAACGTTGAGCGACTCAACAATGTTTTCGCTGAAGTCCTTGAGCCGCGCGATCTCCAGCGCTTTTTGTTCCAGCGAGGTGTATAGCTGCGCGTTGTCGAGCGCGACCGCGACATACCCGGCGATGGTTTGCACCAGCTCCACGTCATCGCTCGAAAGAAAATCGCCGTCGACGGTCTTGCCTAGACCCAACACCGCGACGGTGCGCTCTCGTATGCGGCAAGGAATGAAATAGTTCAGATCGAGCTGCTCGAGAGTCTGCCGGATCGCGTCCGTGACTTCTCTCGCCGCGCGGGGCGACTCAAAAAAGAGCGCCCCACGGGCGAACTCGGGCCGGGCCGGCTCGAGGAAGCTAAGATCCATGGGTTCAGACAGGCGGACGCCCATCGAGCGAGCCAGGCGCAATTGACCAGGCTGCAAGGGGTCCTCCATAAAAATCGCCAGGCGATCAACCAGCAGCGTTTGCGAGATGCGGTCCATCACCGAACCGAGCATGGGGTCGAAGCGCACTTCATTGGTGAGCGTGCGGCCAAATTCGATCAGGGTTCGGCGGTAGTCCAGCCGGTCGCGGTAAAAAAAACGATCGAGGCGCGCTTGAATCCACTCGCGAAACGGTTGGAACAAGAACGCGGCGATCACGATGGCGATCATGCCGCCCACTGGCCCGGTCGTTTGCGCGTGCGAGATTTCCGCGATTAAAGCGATCAGCGCGAAATAAATAGAGGCTACCGCGGCGGTAGCGGCAGTGTACGCCAAACCGCGCTTGAAGATGATGTCCACGTCCATCAACCGGTAACGGATGATGGCGTAGCCGAAGCAGAGCGGAATCAGGACCAGGCTTAGAGCGGAAAACTTCGTCCAGGCCGGAGGAACTGCATCCAGCACGAACGGAATCACATACAAAAGGGCGAACGGCAAAGCACCGGCCAGCGTGCCGCCGGTTAACCATTTCAACTGCTGGCGAAGCACGCCCGATGGAGCTTCGCGGAAGCTCTTGTAGAAAACGATCGCGGCCGCCAGAAAGTAGATGCCCAGATAACTGTATTCAATCTTGTCGATCAAAATGCGCGAACCGAGCCACGGAACGAAACCCAGCGCGTTAAGAGCGAGGCTGACGTGAAACAACAGCAAGAGTGATGGCGGACCGTACACCAGGACGAGCTTGGAAACGGAGCGCGCCGCCGATTCGGCCCGCTCTGGGAACACCAGCGCAAAGTGAAACAGCAGGGCCGGTGCGAGCATTAAGGATGCGATCTTGGCCCAGTAGATCTCGTAGTCGAAAGCGTCCAGCTTCCCGCTGTAGTGAAACGAAAACAGAACAAAGGACGCCAGGCAGAAAACGAAGAAATGCACCGCGCGCGGCGCGTTCCACCGGCGAATAAAAATGAACAAGCCAATAAACAGATAAAGAAGCCCGACCACACGCTCGTAGTTCTCGATCGAGGCGGGTTTGTCCGCGGGAGCGGTGACCAGCGGGGTCTCGAACTCCTGACCGTTTCGGACCAATTTATAGCGGACTTGGGTCCAAAGCCCGGCGCGCCACAAGCGCTTGGTGACCTGAACCTGGGTATCGACGGGCACACCGTTAATGGCGACAAGGAGGTCGCCGGGACGAATACCGGCCCGGGCAGCAGGAGAGTTAGGGGCTAGCTTCCAAGCTTGCGCACCATGGGAGGTATCGAACCAAGCTACCCCGTCGTCGGGGATCTCGTAGGTCTCACGCTGGCGGAAATTGATCCAGGCATAAATCACGGCGGCCAAGGTCGCAAGGGCCAAGACCACCGCACCGAGACTTACTCTAAGGTTCTGCTTCATGCCCAGTCCGATTAAGACACACTCATACTGTAAAAATCAGGTGCAAATCGGTGTCCACTGTTTTGTAGACGAGTCCGCGATGAACTCTAATCTTATCAAGGCCTTGCGGTATAGCTCGTGAAGCCACCTCGCGGATATCCACTTTATGGAAGGGGGCATACAGCTTTTAAGAACCGCCACTGCTTCAAAACTGGACGCTCAGACCACCTCGAAACGTGCGAAATGTTGGAACCAGCATGGACCGCCCGTCCCGGCTGTTCAAGGACACATACCCCTGCGCAAGAATGTTGTCGCAATCCGCAACTGCTTGCCAGCGGCCAGGGCCGAACTTAGGCAGCGTCTGGCGGATACCGATGTGAAGGAAAGGATCCATTTGGTAGAGCGATTCGCCGTAGCTGTCCAGGCGGGATATCGCCACACCGCTGACCCACTTGTAACCGGCGGTGACCTTCGTTTTCGAGCGGGGCACGGTGGTGGCCACCGAGGCACCCACCGAGTGGTGCATCGAAGTCCTTAGCATCTCGCGAAGGATGCCATCAGCAAAATCGGAGGGAGTCAGGGCTCCCGCATACGCATAAACCGCCGTAATTTCCACGTCGTCGGACAGCTTTTCACGCAGGGCCACCCGAGTACCCCAGCTATTCAAGGAGCCGCCGTCATAGGCGAAGGCGTTGGAGAAATAGTCCTGGAGATAGTCGGAAGAGGGTAAATCTCCACCGCGACCATAGATAGCGACGTGACTGTCGTCGTCATGGAACGCGGCCACTTGCAGTTGCCCGCGCGTACCCAACTTGCGATCGGCGGCAATTTCCTCGTGCCAACCGCCCTCCAGCACCGGTCTTCCGTCGCGCCACAACAGCGTTGGAAAAGAATCAAGATCGTTGACCGCCGTCGCAAGAGCACTACCTGAATCGCGATTGTCCGGATCCAGATTGCTCGCGCCACCGGGCTCTTCCGAGAAAGTGAGCGCGGCCCGCCACGCATCCGATATCTTGGTATCGAGTTCGACGCGCGGACGCAGCGAAGTGGCAGCCTTGCCCAATCCGACCAGGACGTACTCTCCGCTGTACAGAAGCTTAGCGCGGTCACCCAAGCCGAGCGTTCCATCCTGTTCCATGCGAACACCGCGGAAGATTTGTCCGTCCGGCCCGAGCTTGGCCTCGCGGAGGACCAGAGTGGAACGTGGACCCGAACCGAGCGAGCCGGTGGGCAGCCAGACAGTGGCGATGCCGCCACCAGGGGCGGCATCCATATAATTCATCTCGCCGGCCATCAGCAGCCGAGCGGTACGACCTAGCTTCTGGTCGTATGCGAATGTCGTGGCGGGTGCAGAGGGAACACCAGAAGCCGACCCTGGCCGACGCGCGCCATCGGTAAATTCCAGCTGGGCGCGCGGCCGCAAAACCTGTTTGTCGAGATTGGTATTTGAGACGATCTCGGAGCTGTCGTCATCCATCCATTGCAGCACCGGACGAGTGGCCGACGCCGAACGCAGCACCCATTTCCAGTCTTCGGACTCCACCGTTGCCGAAGAAGGCGCGCGGCGCAATTGATCAAGCGAAGCGAACATGGACTCGAGCTCGACGCGAACCACGGTGGTGACGTGCGCATTGATTCGTACGTGCTGCTCGAGGGTGGGAAGAAATCCCGCCAGCGTGACGCGGACGGTGTAGAGGCCTGGCGTGACCTTCTCACCGCGGAAAACGCCCTGCGTGTTGGTAAGAAAATCGACGGCCGACAAAGCGCCAGCCGACTCCGAAACCAATTGCACGGTAGCGCCCATCTGTGGGACGCCCAAGGTGTCGTTCACTACTCCGGCAACTTTCCCGGAAGCGGGCCTTAATTGCGCGCGAGACGCGGTGACACAGACCGAAAGACACGCTCCGGCAATTGCTAGAGCGCCTAAAATTCGGAGTCGTCTTTCGTTCACTTCGCGCTACCTCCCCGGTGCTGCTTTCGCGGCATTGGCTGCCGTCTTGGTATCGGTGGGGGCCTTAATGGAGAATTCCGCAGTCTTCGAAACGGTCTTGTTGGAATTGGAGTCAGTGGCCACGATTTCCAGCGAATACTTGCCCGGGGTGAGGGTAGCCAAAGGCAGCAGGCGCTCGATGGTCACCTGCTCACCGGTCTGCTTCATTTCTTCCGACGTTTCCTTGAACTGCATGATCTGCTGGTCGCCTTTTTTGACGGTGTAGACGAATGTGGCGTTGGACTTGTGTGTCTTGTCGTCGGGCTTCAGGTTGTAAACCTGCATGTAGATGCCGAGTTTTTCGGTGTTAGCGAAATCGCCGTCGAGACGCGGGACAACTTTGGTCGAACCCAGCACGAACTGCCCGGTACCGATCTGCTTGGACGGCACGTGCTCAAGCTTCGATCCGTCGGCGACGATCAGCGAGCTGGTTTCCAGTTTGTCGTCTTCAAAACGAGGAACCTGGAGTCGCGTGTTGATTACGCCGACATTGCCGCTCTTGACGTCCTTGATCACGATATCCAGACGATAAAGGCCGGGGCGCAAGGGAATGGCCTTCTGATAGATGGACTGCAGCTTGACCGATTGTTGAAAAAGGCTGTCCGGGAAATCGCGGCTGACGGGATCTTCAAAGGTTTGTACCACGCGACCCGTTAAGGAACTGACGCGGCCAAACACGTTCAGAGTCGCGGAGTGCACGCCTTCTTTATTGTCAAAGGAAAGCTGGTTGTTGGGAACCTGGACGGTGACGGGAACCAGAACCGTATCGTTGGTTACCTTCATGAAGTCGGTCCGCCAGGTAAACTTCATCTGATCGCGAACGATGCGAGCGGTGACGATGGCTTCCAGGTCCTTGTACTTGACTTCGGGCGGTTTGAAGGCTTTGGCGTATTGATCGAGGCGGTTGAACTCGTCCATGCTGGACGGTGTTCCACCAAGCGATCTGGGCATGTTCGTGCCGTCCGATCTCGTGAATCGATCGGTCTTGGAGGCCATGCCCATTTCTTCCAGCAAGCTCAAGCCCGCGCCGGGTACGTGCAAAAGAGCGTCTTTTTCGCTGGGATCCATGGTCAGGTGGTATTCGCCCGAACCCGACGGATCCACAAATTCCCAGATGATGTTCTCCCCGATCCCTTCCATGTAGCGATATCGCCAGGTTTCCCAAGGGTACGTCGTAGTCGAGCCGCCACCCTCATCCATCGGGCGGTCGTAGGTGCCGCCGGTCGGATGCGACTCGACTTCATCCGCGGGGCCCCACATGATATACATACGGCCGCGATCGGTCTTCCAGCCAGGTATGCCCGAAGCATAGTGCTCGTTGGCATAGGCGATGCGGCGATAATGCTCTTCCTTAAAGTCGTTGTCGGGCAGGTCGGGTGTCGCGCTGCGGCGCAGCCAAAACTGCTCGATGAACTGCTCGCGCTCTTCGTTGGTTTCCAGTTGCAGGAACGATTGCCGCTCCGCCGGGGAGATAATGTAAACGACGTCTTCGTTTAACCACTGCTTGTAAGGAGTGTCGAGTTCCTTCAGCGTTTTCCGGAGCTTTTTCTTTTGCTCTTTGTCGAGCTTTTGCTGCACTGGCGCAGCGGCAGGATCCTGCGCTTGTTTCGCCTCACCCTGGGGCTGCGGGTGAGCAATAGTGGGAGGAATAGCAATAGACAGGGAAAATAGCGACGCGAACAGGGTACGAACTACCCGTGACATAGGCTATACCTCAACTTCCGACAGGACAGGGGGATTCTACCCCGCGGGCAACGACGACGTCAATCAGCGAAATGTCCTGCGTTTTGTGACACTTGTCCCCCGAGAATGGTTAGGATGCGCGAGGGCGCCAGGGGTTGCCTGACTTAATTTGACCTGAACGACCGTACAGGAAAAATTGCGTTGGTACGCTACCAGGCGGTATGGCGGGAAACTTTGGGAGGGCTAAGCTTTGCACGAGAGCGGATGGCAATCGAGCATCTCAACGCGATTGTTTCTTACTGTACGCGCTGTTTCTGGGCGTCCCACCCAACCAGGGAGTCGAAGATGGCCAGGACGTGGCGCCGGTATTCGACCATGCGGTAGAAGATATCTCGCAATTCCGGGTCGCGCTCGGCGTCGCGGTGCCACTTCAGAAGCACAGCGGGAGGCACTTCGATATCGCGGCGGAGTTGCTCGGGCGAATGGCCGCGCAGGAAGAGCCCATAGAAAAACGCCGCTTCCCGTTGGGGAAAGGCGAAGTCTGTGGCGACTTCCACCGGAACGATTTGTGCGATCGAGGCCATAAGGAAAAAGGCAGTTTACCGAAAAGCGCCCCCGCGTCAAGTGGTACGGTAGCTTTAATGTCGCCTGGCGGGTAACTCCCCTATTGGTACTCCTGCTTCATGGGCACACCGGCGCGGTCAGGCGGTCGCACACGATACAACGCCGGGGTTGCCAGACGATTCTAACCGCCGTAGGATGCTGTAAGGTGCAGCAAAGTTTCATAACTCAGGGTTGTTCACTGGCCTTGTAGCCGGCTTTTGTTGCAGGATCACGACATGAGTAAACGGTCAATGGCGGGGCGCGGCGTCGGTAGGATCTTGCGATTCGGCGTGAAGCGCGGGTTGCGCTCGGTAGAAGTGAATCCCGAAGATTTTCGGAAGCAGCTGGCGAACAAGCACGGGCTGTGGGTGCCGAACTTCGCGCGGATGCAGGATGTTCCGCTCGAGCAGTTGGACGCAATCGCGAAAAAATTGATTCGCGACGCGGAGCGGTTGGCGCTTGCCGAGGGGGCTGGCTTTGGGCTGGGCGGGATGATGACGCTGCTCCCGGATGCGGGTTTGTTGACGGCGATCACGTTGCGGCTGATCCAGCGATTGTGCTTGCTGTATGGATTTGAGTCGCACGGGCCGGATGATCGGATGGAATTGTGGCTGGCGGCTGCGGCGGCGACCGGCGTGGACTACGGTAAGGATCTGGCGGAAAAGCAGATGTTTGAGAAATTGGGACCGCGCGTGGTGGAGCGGCTGGCGACGCGGCTGGGCGCGGAGGCAGCGGAGAAATGGGTGGGACGGCTGATTCCTCTGGCTAGCTCAGCGATCGGTGGGGCGCTGAATTTTTCGTTTGTGCGGACCTGGGGGCGGCGGGTGCATCGAAATTTGCGGGAACGGCATGTTGCGACGCGGCCGGTATCGGCGGGACCCCGGCCGTACGTAGCTCCCAGACCGATCCTGGTCTAGGCATTGCGGAGGGATTCGTCGGTATGACGATCACGCAGAAGAAAATCGTGGTGGGGGCCGTTTCTCTGGTCAGCTTGGCTTTGGTGCTTATGGCGATCCCGCAGCGAGCGTCGTCGCGGATGGCGCAGCAGCCCGCGGGCGACGCCGAGCCGATCCCCGCGTTCCACTCGCAGGTGCCGGCCGGTCCGCTGCCAGCGACACTCGGTCCGGAGACGTTCACCGACGCTGTGGTGCAAAATGCATACGCGCTGGCGGCACGTGTTCGGAAGGTCTTGTATCAACAACCTTGTTACTGCCATTGCGACCGCAGCCAAGGGCATGGAAGTTTGCTCGATTGTTTTGCAGGGAAGCATGCTGCGGAGTGTGGAGTCTGCATCCGCGAAGGCCTGTATTCGTACGAACAAACACGCAAGGGCAAGACGGCTGCGCAGATCCGCGATGGAATTGAGCGGGGCGATTGGCGGCAAGTCGATCTGACCAAGTATCAAACTCCCGTTTCAGCGAAGTAAATCACGGGCAACGAATTCCGTGCCGTTGCCAGGCCGCG
>Ga0210384_10003432_pt1 | contig 18347 bp, 17 predicted proteins | sample IncBWH2MmetaG_FD_160574 | JGI IMG/M metagenome (GOLD analysis project Ga0210384, IMG submission 160574) | Forest soil microbial communities from Barre Woods Harvard Forest LTER site, Petersham, Massachusetts, United States - Inc-BW-H-2-M | ecosystem: Environmental > Terrestrial > Soil >...
GGGCAAGTTCGGAGCCTCGAATAACCTTCGGGGGTGCGCGGCGCGGGTCTGAATTCGTGGGCACCGGCCTTACTCTCGGGGCCGGTGCCGGTTGGCCAGGCGGGTGAGCGCCTTTAAACCTCAGCGCCGCTCGGATTCCAGCTGTGCGAGAAGCCGCCGCGGCCGGGGGTCCAGGGGGGACAGCGCCGCGAGCTCCTTCGCGTAGCCGATCGCCGCCGAGATCGAGCCCTTATCGCGGCTCATGGTGACGAGGGCAAGCAAGACCTCGGCGTCGCGGGGGTGAGCCCGGTGTGTCTTCCTGAGCACCTCCAGGGCGCGATCGACTTGACCCGCGGACTGGAGGGCCACGGCATAGACGTAGCCGAAGTTAGGTTGGTCGGGACCGAGCTCCGCCGAGCGCGCCAGGAACGCCAGGGCCTCGGGGAGGCGCTTCTGCCTGACGAACCAGAGCCCAAGCGCCTGGTGGAGGCCGGGATCGGTGGGCGCCGCCGCCAATCCTCTGCGGAGCAGTCGCTCCCCCTCGAGGTCTCGCCCCTGGCGTCGGTAGAGGTCGGCGAGGTTGGCGTAGATGGGCGGGAACCGCGGGTTGAGGCGCAGCGCGGTCAGGTACTCCTGCTCCGCCCGGGCGAGCTCCCCCCGCTCGAGGTCCAGAGCGCCAAGGTTGAGGTGGGCCTCGGCCCGGTCGGCGTTGGCTAGCTGGGCCGCGCGGTACTCGGCCAGGGCCGCTGCAAACGCCTTGCCCTGTTCGGGGCTCAGGGGCTCGCGGGGCACCGAAGCGAGCGCCCGGGCGGCGTCGATGCGCACGGTCCGGAGGGGGTCGGTGAGAAGGGGAGCCACGGTGCGCAAGCGGACGTCCGGCGGAAGGGCCTCCGCCGGCCCCAGCGCCGCCATGCGCACCAGGGGATCGGGGTCCCGGAGGGCCCGCTCGACGGCCTCGGTGGCCGCCCCCGGGTATCCCTCCAAGAGGCCGACGGAGGTGGCGCGGGCGATCCCGGGTTGCCCCGCGTCGCCGGCAAGATCGGTCAGGAGCCGCTCCGCCCCCGGCAGACCCGCCCGCCCCGCGTGGAGCGCTTCGCCGTAATGGAGCGGGCGGGGTGCCCCGCGTGGCCACCATCGGGCGTGGGCCTCCGCCGCCCAGGCGGACGAGCGGTCCTGGTGGCAGTCATTGCACGCGTTGGGAGTGCCGATGCTCAGCGAGAGGTCGGGTCGGGGGACGCGAAAGCTGTGGTCACGGCGGGGGTCGACGACCATGTACTTCCGGGAAGGCATGTGGCACGCGACGCAGCTGGCCCCCGCGGAGGCGGGTCGGTGAAAGTGATGGGAGGGGGTGTTGAACCTCTCCTCCCGATGGCAGCGGGCGCAGACCGCATCGGGGGAGACGGGTATTTTGAGGCTGTGCGGGTCGTGGCAGTCGCTGCAAGCAACCCCCTCGCGGAACATCTTGCTCTGTAGGAAGGAGCCGTACTCGTAGACCTCGTCCTTGATCTGGCCGTCCGCGTGGTAAAGGGCCTCCTCGAGAAGGGCCGGGCGGTGGGTGTCCAGGAGGGGCCGGCCATAGGCGTATTCCGCGCTCACCACGGAGCGGCGGGCGTGGCAGCGGGCGCATGTCTCGAGCTCGGTGTGCGACGTCCGTGGCCGGCTGCGCCTCGCGATGCCCCCCGCGAGGTCGAACTCCCAGGTAGCGGGAAGGGGTTCCTTCAGCCTCACGACCAGGCCATTGCGGGGGTCGTCCTTCTTGACCCGGCCGGACCTGACCGCCTCCCCCCAGTCGAGGTGAGCGGAGCCGGGGCCATGGCAGGCTTCGCACGACACGTTGATCTCGGACCAGGTCGTCTGGTAGGTGTCCGTTGCCAGCTGGTAGCCCTTCCTCACGTTGGTCGAGTGACACTCGGCGCACATGAAGTTCCAGTTCTGGTAGGGGCCCGTCCAATGAAGAATGTCGCCGTGCGGGATCTCTTCTTCCGGGTGGAGGTGGAACCAGCGCTGGCCGCCCTCCTTGAGGGACCTCGCGTCCCAGCAGATGGTCAGGGCCTGGTAGCGGCCGCCGGGAAACGCGATCAAGTACTGCTGCAGGGGGTACACCCCGAAGGTGTAGGCGATCTCGTACTCATGCAGAGCACCGTCGGGTCCGTCTGTCCGCACGAGGAACTTGTCGTTCTTCCGGTAGAAGGTGGAGGTCACGCCGTGGGACGTGAATCGGCGGCCCCCAAAGTCACCGAGCACGGTCGTCGCGTCCGCCACCTGCATGGCGAGCTCGTGGTGCGAGCCCCGCCACCGAGCCTCCTCCCTGGGATGGCACCTTGCGCAGGCCGGACCGCCCACGAAGCGGGCGGGGCTCGCCTGGGATTGGCCCACGGCCGATACTCCGACCTGCGGGCCGGCCCCGTGCGTCATCCACCAAGCCACGAGCCCGATCGCCGCCGCCCCTCCCACGACGGCGGCACCAAGGGCCTTCTTGCTCATCGGCGCCATCATAGCTGGGCGGGCTGGCCCCGGCGTAGAATCGAGGGGTCGCGCCCGGTCCCAGGAGGCATCAGATGCCCTGCCCATCCCGCCGCGCCGGAATCACTCTTTCTCTGGGTCTGATCGTCTCGGTCCTGGCCTTCGCGGAGGCGGGGGGGCTCAGGTACCCCGAGGCGCGGAAGGCCGCGATCGTGGACGACTACCACGGCACGAAGGTGGCCGATCCCTACCGGTGGCTGGAAAAAGCGGACGACCCGGAGACGCAACGCTGGGCGGAAGCCGAGAACGCCCTCACCCACTCCCTTCTGGAGGGCCCCCCCCGGGAGGCGATCAAGAAGCGGCTCCAAGAGCTCTACGACTACCCGCGCGTCGGCCTGCCCGAAGCGCTGAACGGCCGATATTTCTACACCCGCAACTCGGGGCTACAAAACCAGTCCGTTCTCTTCGTGCGCGAGGGCATCGCGGGGCCCGAGCGCGTTCTCCTCGACCCCAATACCCTCAGCCCGGACGGAACCGTGGCCCTGACCATGACCTCCGTCACCCGGGATGGCAGCCTCATGGCCTACACCCTCTCCCGGAGCGGCAGCGACCGGCAGGAGATCTTCGTGCGTGAGGTCGCCACCGCGCGGGACCGTCCCGATCATCTCCTCTGGGCCAAGTTCACGAGCCTTGCCTGGACACCGAACAACGACGGCTTCTACTACACCCGCCACCCCGTCCCGGGAACCGTGCCCGCGGGGGACGAGAACTACTATGCCAAGCTCTACTACCACCGGCTGGGGGAGCCCCAGGAGAAGGACGCCCTCGCCTTCGAGAGGACGGAAGCCAAGGACATCGGGCTGGGCGCGGATGTCACCCGCGACGGCCGCTTCCTGATCCTCACTTCTTACAGAGGCTCGAGCGGCAACAGCGAGATCCACATCCTCGACCGCCGAGTGGCGGGGTCGAAACCCTTCCTTCTCTTCTCGGGGTTCGAGCACCGGCGGATCTACATTGCGGCGCTGGAGGGCCGCCTGTACTTCCGGACCGACGAAGGGGCGCCCTTGGGCCGCGTGGTCTCTGTGGACCTGGGCAAAGGGGAGAGGGAAGCCCGCGAGGTCCTGCCAGAAGGCGCCGATTCCCTTTCCGAGGTGGCCCTGGTCAATCGGCGGCTCGCGGTTGTGCGCCTCCACAACGCGAGCCATCGCGTGCTCTTGCACTCCCTCGACGGGAAGCTCGAGCGAGAGATCGAGCTGCCGGATCTGGGCTCGGTCGGCGGCCTCAGCGGCGAGCCCGAGGACCACGAGCTCTTCCTGGGCTTCGGCTCCTACACCCACCCCGGAACGCCCTATCGCTACGACTTCGCGCGAGAGCGGCTGACCGAGTTCGAGCCCGTTCGCGGGAAGGCGGACGGCGGGGCCTACCAGACGAGCCAGGTCTTCTTCCCCTCCAAGGACGGCACCCGGGTCTCCATGTTCCTGGTGCACAAGAAGGGCCTGGCCAAGGACGGCCATCGACCCACCCTGCTCTACGGCTACGGTGGCTTCAACATCAGCGAGACTCCCGTCTACAGCCCGTCGCGCTTCGTCTGGCTCGAGCGGGGGGGCGTGCTGGCCGTCGCCAACCTACGCGGGGGCGGGGAGTACGGCGAGGCTTGGCATCAGGCGGGAATGCAGGAACGCAAGCAAAACGTCTTCGACGACTTCATCGCGGCCGCGGAGTGGTTGATCGCGAACGGCTATACGCGGCCGTCCAGCCTGGCCATCCAAGGGGGCAGCAATGGCGGCCTCCTCGTCGGGGCGGCCATGGTGCAGCGACCGGAGCTGTTCGGGGCGGTGGTCTGCCAAGTGCCGGTGGCGGACATGCTGCGCTACCACCTCTTCACGGTGGGGCGCTTCTGGATCCCGGAGTACGGCTCCTCGGAGGACCCGCAGCAGTTCGCGTTTCTCTACCGCTACTCGCCGTACCATAACGTCAAGGAGGGCGTGGCTTACCCCGCTACCCTCGTCACCACCGCGGACACGGACGACCGAGTGGCTCCCGGCCTGGCCAAGAAGTTCGCGGCCCGGTTGCAGTCCGCGGCCGGGGGCCAGCGGCCGATCCTGATCCGCATTGAAACCAAGGCGGGTCACGGCGGGGGCAAGCCCGTCTCCAAGCAGATCGACGAGCAGGCGGATGTCTACCGCTTCTTGCTCTGGCAGGTCGGCGAAAGCTGACGATCGGGGGCGGCCGCCGCCCGCGAGTCGACTGTCCTGCGAAGCCGGCCGGTCTCCCGCGATGCGGGGAGGCGGGAGCGCGCGCTGGAGGTTGTCCTAGCCCCCGCCCACCTTGCGAGTGGCGTTCACCCGTTGGAAGCCGCGGGTGTTTGCGGACGCTCTCTTCCACGGCTGCGTCGTGGTGTGCCTTGGGGGCGCCGTCGGCGCCGGGGTGGCCGCCCCCGCCTCCGGGGCGGGCGCTTCCTCCGCGGCCTTGGCCCGGGCCAGGCGCTCTGCGGCCTCGTCCTTGGCCAGACAGCATTGCTTGTACTTGCGCCCCGAGCCGCAGTGGCAGGGATCATTGCGGCCGAGGGAGCGCGCGGTTGCGGGTTCCAAGGAAGCCTCCTTCACTCCCCCACTTTACTACGGGTCGAAGGCCCCGTGCCATCCTCGCCCGGGCAGAAGCCCGCTCTGACCCCTGGCCCTGTTTCGTGGGAACGTGGCGGGAAAGGCCGGGACTCCTGCGGGAGGCAGGCCCCGAGCCGGCTACCGGCGCCCGTAAGGCCAGAGTTGGCGGCTCAGGCCCCGGCGCTTGCGGCCAGGGCGGGCCGCCCCGTCTGCAGAAACCAACGGTCGAGCAGCACATGCCGCGTGAGCCAGCGGGTGGATAGCAGCCGGTCCAAGAGCAGGGCTAGAAGTCCAGGGGGCAGGGCCGCGGTCAAGCTCCGGACTGGCCCCCGGCGGCCGAAGCGCGCCTCGATGGCCGACCGATAGGGCTGCAGATCCTCGCGTCGATAACGGCCTCCCGCCGCCAGCACCGCCCGCGCCCCCAACAAGCCGGACTCGACGGCCGGCCGGATGCCTTCGCCACTCAAGGTGTGAGCAAGCCCCGCCGCGTCGCCCAGGAGCATGACGCCATCATCGATGAGCGGGCGGGGGGCGGTGGGATACAGCAGGTAGGCATGCCCCCGCCACCGGTCGGGGAGGTCGGCCACCCGGCCCTGAGCGGTCAGGTCGCGCACGAACGCGCTCACCTGGGCGGCCAACCGCTGGCGGTCTAGACGGCCAAAGCCAACGTTGAGAAAGTCTCCCTTCCGGAAGCACCACCCATAGCCCTTCCCGTCCGGGCAGAAGTAAAGCTCGGGCACCTCGGCCTCCACCCGGCAGCGCGAGAGCTGCCCCGAATCCATGCGGAACTCGACCTCCTGGGCCACCACCACGGGCTCGGCCTCGGGGCCGCTCCCCAGCATGCGCGCCACCGGACAGAAATGGCCCCCCGCTCCCACCAGTAGGGGGGCGCGGACCTCGTCGTTCACTTCCCACATCCCCGCAGAGTGCCTCAGGCGGGTCACCGCGAACTCGCTCATCACCGTCGCCTGGGAGCGCTGCAGCAAGTAATGGTCAAACTCGCACCGCCGGATGCCGAAGCTCACCGGCTTCCCGTAGAGGGTCTCCAGCGCGGGACGCCCGATCCGGCCCGTCCGGAGCCCGGTGATGGGCTGGAACACGCGCCCTTTCTGGTAGTCCTCGGTGTCCAGGCGCAAGTCATCCAGGACCGCGGGCGTGATCCAGCCCCCGCAGGGCTTGTCCCTGGGCAAGGTCGCGCGCTCGAGCACGACCACCTCCAGGCCGGCCTCCCGGAGCTTCCACGCGCAGGTGGAGCCAGCGGGGCCCCCGCCGACGATCACAGCGTCGTAGGCGCGCATGCGTCGCTCAGGGGATGGGTTCGGTATAGAGGTGGGCGCGGGTCCAAGGGATCTCGTTCGTCACCCCGCGCGCGAAGGCGATCTGGAAGAGCTGCATCGAGCCGCTCCGGAACGCGGCCTCCGAGCCTGCGAGGTACAACCGCCAAGCGCGCAAGAAAGGGACGCCGAAGTGGGCGGCTACCGTCTCCGCGGCTGCCTCCAGCCGGCGACGCCAGTGCTCGAGCGTCCGCGCGTAGTGCAGCCGCAGGTTCTCGACGTCGAGGACCGAGAAGTCGAAGGGAGAAAGCACGCCGTCCACCACCTCGGTCAAGGAGGGAGGGTAGGCGCCCGGAAAAATGCGCCGTTCTATCCAGGCGTTCAGGGGAGCGGGACGGTTGCGGCCGATGAAATGTAGGAGTCCCCGGCCCCTCTCCGGCTCCAGTGACCGATCGATCACCTCCCCGAGCGTCCGGTAGTTCTCGAGGCCGACGTGCTCGACCATGCCGACGGAAACGAAGGCGTCGAATCGCCCCCGGATGGCCCGGTAGTCATCCTCACGGAACTCCACGCGGTGGCTTAGGCCATCCTCTTCGGCCCGCCGCCGGGCGTGCTGTATCTGCTCGCGGGAGATGTTGAAGGCGGTCACGGTGGCGCCGTAGGCGCGGGCCATGTGCAGAGCCAGGGCACCCCAGCCGCATCCCGCCTCCACCACCCGGTCCCCCGGCTTCAGGCCGAGCTTGCGACAGACGTGGTCCATCTTGGCCCGTTGCGCCACTTCCAAGCTGTCGTCGGGGCTGGGGAAATAGGCGCAGGTGTAGAGCATCTCCTCGTCCAGCCAGAGCCGGTAGAAGTCGTTCCCGAGGTTGTAGTGATGGTGCACGTTCTCCCGCGCCGCACCCAGGCCGTGGTTCCGCGGACGCGGGCGACGCCGCCCTCCCCGGCGCGGCGCGTCCACTACCCGGTCGATGCCGACCAGGGCCGCCACGAGGTCCCCTTCCACCGCGAGGTTCCCGGAGGCATAAGCCTCACCGAACGCGAACTCCGGGTCGCGCAGAACGGAGAAGAGAGCCCGGCGGTTGCGAAAGCGGACGCGGGCGACCGGCGGCTCGGGGGCCGCGAGGCGCTCCGTCCCATCCCAGAGTGCGAGGCGGATGGGCACGCCCGCCAGCGCTTTGGCCAGCCGGGCAAGCAGCCAACGATCGAGGGCGCCCGCCCGCCCCTCCGCCTCCCAGCCCTTCTCTTGGCCCGCCCCGCGCAAGCCTGGGAAGCCCTCGCCCAGCGCAGCTCTCATGAAGCGCTCCTCATGCGCTCAGCCTCCACTCTACCCCCGCGGACGTTTCCTCGCGGAGGCGGCCTGCTCTCGCAGCTCCTTCTCCGCGCGGAGCCAATCTTCCTGCTCGTGCCCAGGCTCGCCACCGCGGGCGAGGTATATCTCGTACGCCCGGCGAGCGACCTCGTCCGCGGGCGGGGCCCCGGTCGGTGGGGGCGGAGAGGCTTTCTTCTGCGGATTCTCTTTCATGGCCGACCTCCTCATTCTATCTGCCCCCGGTCCCGTCCAGTGGAACTCCCAACCGGGGCCCGGCCAACACGCTCGACTGCCACCCTAGGCGATGCCGACAGCCTCTCCGTTCCTTTGGACTTGGAAGAATACCCCCTTCCGCGGAAAACAGTCGTCAAAATCTTTGCCGCACCATTGATCACGCGAATGTCGAACGCGGGCGGCGGGACTCGGTCCCCCGCGCACCCCTGGGCGGGCGCGGACGGGATGGCGGTTCTCAGACGATCGGCGACCCCGCGTCGGGCGAGCCCTCGAGGGTGGCCGCCACCAAGCGCAGGCCCTTCTCCAACTCGGCCCGGTCGCGGGCCGCACCCAGGCAGAGACGGACCGCGTGGGGAACGCTGCTGCGCCCCACCACGAAGGCCTCCGCGGGCGTGACGGCCACTCCGCGGAGGCGGGCCTGGGCCACGAAACTGTCGCTCCGCCAGGGCTCCGGGAGAGACAGCCAGAGATGGTAGGCGTACGGGTGGGCCCGGTACTCGCTCCCCCCCAGGATCGCGCGGGCCAGGGTCTGACGGGCCGCGGCCTCCCGCCTGCGGGCTTCCAGGATCGTGTCCGCCGTGCCCTCCCGGATCCAGGCGGAGCAGATCGCGGCCATGAGGGGCGCGGACGCCCAAGTGGTGGCGCGCAGGTTCGCCGCCAGCCGACCCACCATCGCGGGGGGGGCGAGCACGTAGCCAATGCGCAAGCCAGGGGCCAACGTCTTGGACATGCTCGTGACGTAGTAGCTGATCTCGGGGGCCAGGGCGGCGACGGGGAGCGGACGCTCCCGCGGCAGCAGGGCGTGCAGGTCGTCCTCCACTATGGCCACGCCGTGGGCCTCGGCGATGGAGGCGATCTCCCGACGCCGCTCCGCCGGCATCACGGCTCCGGTGGGATTCTGAATGGTGGGCACACAATAGAGGGCCTTCGCACCCGTGCTTTGGCAAGCGGCCGCGAAGGCGTCGGCGCGCAGACCGTAGTCATCCAGGGGCAGGCCCTGCAAGCGCAGGTGCAGCAAGTTGGCCGCCGCCTTCAGCCCCGGGAAGGTCAGAACCTCCGTCAATACGAGGTCTCCCGGCTTGAGGAGCGTGGCCAGAACCGTGGTCAGACCGTGCTGGCCCCCTCCGCAGACCAGCACTTGCTCCGGCCGTGCGGGAAGGCCGGTGCGGGCGATCCAGGCCGCGCCCGCCTCGCGGTCCGGGGAGTTGCCCGCTTCGGCCGGATAGTCGAGCAGGGCGGCGAGGTCCGCCCGGCTCGCGAGGGAGCGGAGCGTGTCCTGTAGGCTCCGCAGGTGGGGCTCGTCCATGGCCGGGGGCGGGAGGTTCTGGCTCAGGTCCACGGGCCTGGGCCGGCCGAGGTCCCCGCGCGTGGGGGGGGTCATCTCGGTCCCGCGATAGCGGACGAACGTGCCCCGGCCCACCTCGCCCGAGAGCAGGCCCCGGCGCGCGGCCTCGACGTAACCCCGGCTCACCGTTCCCACCGTGACACCCAGCCGGTCAGCTAGGTCGCGGTGGGTCGGTAGCCGGCTGCCCGGCTTGAGCTGGCCCGAGGCCACGTCGTCGGCGATCGCGTCCGCGATCGCGAGGTAGCGGGGTCCCCGCCGCTTGTCCAGGTGCGGCAACCAAATTGTCATGGTGACAATCTAGCTATTGACACCCAATAAAGTCAAGACTACATTGAGAATGGTTGGAAACCTAGTCAAGTCTGCCGTTATTGTATCGATACAATGGAGCGCTGAGCATGGAGGAGAGAAAGACGGGAACGCCGACCTTGAAAACCGGGCTCGCGGAGATGCTCAAGGGTGGCGTGATCATGGACGTCACCAATGACGTCCAGGCCCGGATCGCCGAGGACGCCGGGGCGGTGGCCGTCATGGCCCTGGAGCGCGTCCCCGCCGACATCCGTCGGGACGGGGGCGTGGCCCGAATGGCGGACCCCGCGATCATCGCGCGGATCATGGAAGCGGTCACGACCCCGGTCATGGCCAAATGCCGAATCGGGCACTTCGCGGAGGCCCGGGTCCTGGAAGCGCTCGGCGTGGACTTCATCGATGAGAGCGAGGTATTGACCCCCGCCGACGAGGCGCACCACGTGGACAAGTTCGCATTCAAGGTCCCTTTCGTCTGCGGTTGCCGGGATCTAGGCGAGGCCCTGCGGCGGATCGGGGAAGGGGCCGCCCTCATCCGGACCAAGGGCGAGGCGGGTACGGGGAACGTGGTGGAGGCGGTGCGCCACATGCGCGCGGTGATGTCGGGAATTCGGCGCCTCACGGTTCTGGGGCCCGAAGAGCTGATGGCCGAGGCTAAGGCTCTGGGCGCGCCCTACGAGCTTGTGCGTCTGGTGGCGGCCCAGGGCCGGCTCCCGGTCCCGAACTTTGCGGCCGGCGGCATCGCCACGCCTGCCGACGCTGCCCTCATGATGTCGCTCGGCGCGGAGTCGGTCTTCGTCGGCTCCGGCATATTCAAATCCTCGGACCCCGCCAAGCGCGCGAGGGCGATCGTGCGGGCCACCACCCACTATCAGGACCCGGCGGTGGTGGCCGAGGTCTCTCGGGGCCTCGGCGAGGCCATGGCCGGCCTGGAGACCACGGGCCTGCCCGAATCCGAACGGCTGCAGACCCGAGGCTGGTGAGATGGCGGTCTTTGGCGTGCTGGCCCTGCAAGGCGACTTCGCCGCTCACGCGGCGGCCTTGCGTGAGGTCGGAGCCGCCGTGCGCGAGGTGCGGCGGGCGGGGGACCTGGCCGGCCTCGCCGGCCTAGTGCTGCCCGGCGGCGAGAGCTCAACCCTGCTGAACCTCATGCAAGACGAGCCCTGGTTCCCGGCGCTGGAGCGGCTCCACGATGAGGGGGGGGCATTCTTGGGCACTTGCGCGGGGGCCATCCTGCTCGCGCGCGAGGTCCAGCCGGCCCAGCCCAGCTTGGGCTTTCTCGACGCAACCGTGGTCCGCAACGCCTACGGACGACAAGTGGACTCCTTCCAGGCGCGGATCGAAGGCCCTGGGCTCGGGGAGCCCCTGGAAGCGATCTTCATCCGCGCTCCCCGCTTCCGGGGGCTGGGGCCGACGGTGGAGGTGCTGGCCCGGCTGGCAGAGGAACCGGTGCTCGTCCGCCAGGGCCGCGTCCTGGCCGCCACCTTCCACCCCGAGCTGACGCGATCCCGGGGCCTGCACCGCCTCTTCGTGGAGATGGCAACCACCCGTGCCAGCCGCGCCCCCGAGCCCACGGCCCTCCTGCGATGACCCTGCGCTTCGAGACCCTCGCCGTGCACGCGGGCCCGGGACCGGACGGGTCGACGGGCGCCGTGGCTCCGCCCATCCATTTGGCCACCAACTTCGCCCGCGATCCCTCCGGCACGCCCCTCGGGGGCCACACCTACATCCGCGAGTCGAACCCCACCCAGGCCCACCTCGAGCAGGCGCTGGCACCGCTGGAGGGGGGAGCGGCAGCGCTGGTCTTCGCCTCCGGCATGGCCGCCGCCGTGGCCCTCTTGCAGACCCTGGAGCCGGGATCCCACGTCGTGTTCCCAGACGACGCCTACTACGGCTACGGGGTGGCGGCCCGCGAGTTTCTGCCCCGCTGGGGCATCCACGCCTCGATCGTGGACATGAGCCGGCTCTCGGACCTGGAGAAGGCCCTGCGGGCGGAGACGCGCCTCGTGCTCCTCGAGACCCCGTCTAACCCGCTGATGAAAGTGGTGGACCTTGCGGAGGCGATCCGCATCGCCCGCTCCCGGGGGGCGCAGACCCTCGTGGACAACACCTTCGCCACTCCCGCCCTCCAGCAGCCCCTCGGCCTCGGGGCGGACGTCGTGTTGCACTCCACGACCAAGTACTTGGTGGCCACAGCGACGTTCAGGGAGGCGCCCTCATCTTCGCCCGGCGCGACGCGACCCTTGAAGCGGTCACGCACGTGCGCCATATCCTGGGTGCGGTAGCTTCGCCCTTTAACTCTTGGCTCGTCCTGCGCGGGCTGCGCACGTTGGCCTGCCGCATGGCCGCTCAGAGTGCTAACGCCCTTCTCGTGGCCCGGGCCCTGAGCCCACATCCCGCGGTATCTGCCGTTCACTATCCCGGCCTGGAGTCGGACCCCGGCCACGCCCTGGCGCGGCGGCAGATGAAGGCGTTCGGGGCCATGCTCTCGCTGCGGCTCAAGGGGGGGCGCGAAGCGGCCCTGCGCGCGGTAGCGCGCGCTCAGCTATTGGTGCGGGCCACCTCGCTAGGGGGGGCGGAGAGCCTGATCGAGCACCGCGCCACCAGCGAGGGCCCGGGCTCGACCGCCCCCCCGGAGCTGGTTCGGCTGTCCATCGGCCTCGAACACCCGGACGACCTGATCGCCGATCTCCGCCAGGCTCTCGACTGAGCGTCCGCGTCCCGACGCGCCCGACCGCGTAGCAACCCCCTAACCCCAGCCCGCGGCGGAGCGGAGCCAGCTGTGGACCGAGACCACGAGGGCAACGCCCAAGTCCCCGCGCCCGAACCCCGCCCGAGGGTCAGGCGAGCGAGGCGAGGGCCGTGGCCAGGCGGGGTAATGCCGCCTCAATGTCGGCCTCACCGACCGCGCCCACGCTCAGCCGGAACCAGCCATCCTCGTCCAGAGCGCCGAAGGCCTGGAAGGGAACGAGGGCGATGCCCGCCGCCTGCAGCACGAAGCGCCGCACCTCCTCGTTGGTCCGCAATACCGCGCCCGCTGGGGTTCGCCGCCCGAAAGGGTGGAGGCGGGCGGTAAGGTAGATGGCGCCCATGGGGGGGACGCTCTCCACGGGCAAGCCGGCGGCCTTTAAGGCCTGGAGGCCGTCGTGGAGCCGGGCGAGCCGGGCCTGAACGTTCTGCTTGAAGGTGGCGTGGAACGTGCGGATGCTGGAGGTGTCGTCGAGAAGCCCGACGGTGGCGACTTGTTCGGCGCGCGGGGCCCAGGCACCGACGTGGCCGAGCACCGCCGACATCCGGCTCATCACGTCCACCGGCCCCACCGCCCATCCCACCCGCAAGCCGGTGGCAGCGAAGGCCTTGCTGATCCCGTCCACGAAGATCGTGTAACGAGCGATCTCCGGCCGGAGCTGCGGGGGGGTCACGTGGACGGTTCCGCCGAAGCACAGCATCCAATAGATCTGGTCATACATCAGGTAGAGCGGCCGCTCCCCCCTCGGGCCGCGGGCTTCGTTCTCCGCGATCACCGCCTCGCAGATGCCGTCTAGGGCTTCGGCCGTGATGGCGGTGCCGGCGGGATTCAGGGGCGAGTTCAGGCACAGGAGGCGGGCCCCGCGGAGGGAGCTCGCAAGGTTCTCCCGGGTGGGCAAGAAGCGCTCCTGGGGCCGGCAGGGCACGGGGACCCCGACCGCTCCTACCAGGTGCGCATAGTGGTTGTTGTTCCAGCTCGGCACCGGGTAGACCACGCGGTCCCCGGGATCGCAGACCGTCCGGTAGAGGCAGTAGATCAGGGGCCGCGCTCCGCCCGCGATCAGCACGGCCTCTTGGGGGTAGAGAAGGCCAAGCTCCCGTGCGTAGAAGCGCCCCACCGCCCGCCGAAGCTCAGGCACGCCGTTCGCGGGAGGGTAGTTGGTCTCGCCTTTGTTCAGAGCCTCGCAAATGCCGGTGGAGAGCCGCGCGGGGATCGGGAAATGCCGGGAGCTGAAGTCTCCTACCGTGAGGTCGCAGACGGGCTGACCGCCGGCGACCAGGGCGCGGATCTCTCCCGAGATGCGCAGGATCTCTGAGCCCACCAGACCGGTTGCCATCTTGGAGATGCGGGCCCCGGGGTGGAGCCCGGGGTCGCGGGCGAAATCGCCGAGATCGGTGGGAAGGGGCGGATCGGTCATCGCTGCACTATGCCACAATCCCTCCGGGCTCGAGCTTCTCGACGGGGACACAGGGTCCAACCCCTCACGGCCGTGCCGGTTTGGGTTATGATGCCCGCCGTTTCTCGAAAGGGAGATCCCAATGCCTGAGCTCCGACGCCTGGCCTTCACCCTCCTCGCCCTCGGCGCCGCGGTAGGGACCCTCGCGCAAGAACCTGACTTCGACAAGGTGGAAGTCTCCACTACCAAGGTGGCGGAGGGCGTCTTCATGCTCGTAGGGGCCGGCGGGAACATCGGCGTTTCCGCGGGCGGCGACGGGGTGTTCCTCATCGACGACCAGTACGCTCCCTTGACCCCCAAGATCAGGGCGGCGGTGGCGGCCATCAGCGACAAGCCCATCCGTTTCGTCGTCAACACCCACTGGCACGGCGACCACACGGGCGGCAACAAGGACCTGGGCGAGGCGGGAGTCCTGATCGTGGCCCACGAGAACGTGCGCGTGCGCATGAGCACCGAGCAGTTCCTCGAGGTTTTCAAGCGCAAGTTCCCCGCCTCCCCCGAGAAGGCATTGCCCGTGGTCACCTACGACAGCACCGTAACCTTCCATCTGAACGGAGACGAGATCCAGGCGAGCCATGTCCCCCCCGCCCACACCGACGGCGACTCGGTGATCCATTTCAAGAAGGCCAACGTCATCCACGCCGGGGATCTCTTCTTCAATGGCCTGTATCCCTTCATCGACATCGACAGCGGCGGCTCCTTCACGGGCATGATCGCGGCCGCAGATCGGATGTTGGGAATGGCCGACGAGAAGACCCGCATCATTCCCGGCCACGGCCCCCTGGGTGACCGCCTAGCGCTCAAGGAGTACCGGGAGATGTTGGTGTCGGTGCGGGGTAAGATCGAGCCGCTGGTTCGCGCGGGGAAGACGCTAGCCGAGGTGCAGGCGTCCAAACCCACCGCGGCCTGGGACGCCAAGTGGGCCAAGGGCTTCCTGAAGCCGGAGATGTTTACGGAGATCGTGTACACCAGCCTGTCCCGGGAGGCCAAGTCGGGCCAGAAGTAACGTGATGAGCGCCCGGCCCTACCTGAGCTCCCGGTTGCGGGAGGTTGGCACCTCCATCTTCGCGGAGATGACACAGCTCGCCGTCCAGCACCAGGCGGTGAACCTGGGCCAGGGCTTTCCGGATTTCGACGGCCCCGACTTCGTGAAGGAGGCCGCGGTGGCCGCGATCCGCTCCGGCCACAACCAGTACTGCCGAACGAGCGGATTGCCCGAGCTTGTCCGCGCCATCGCCGCTCACCAGCGACGCTTCTATGGCCTCGACTACGACCCCGAGACCGAGGTGACCGTCTACGCGGGGGCCACGGAGGGGATCTGCGCCACCCTCCAGGGTCTGCTGGAGACGGGAGACGAGGTGATCCTCTTCGAGCCCTTCTATGACGCCTACCCCGCGGCCCTGGCCATGGCGGGGGCGGTGGCGCGGGTGGTGACGCTAGGGGGGGCCGGGTTCCGCTACGACCCCGCAGCCCTGGAGGCCGCGGTCGGCCCCCGCACCCGGGCCCTCCTCCTGAACAGCCCCAACAACCCTGCGGGGAAGGTCTTCACCCGCGACGAGCTCGCGCACATCGCGGAAGTCTGTCGGCGCCACGACATCCTGGCCATCACCGATGAGGTCTACGAGCACATCGTGTTTGAGGGCGAGCACATCCCCCTGGCCAGCCTGCCCGGGATGCGCGAGCGCGTCGTCAGCATCTCTTCCACGGGCAAGAGCTTCAGCCTTACCGGCTGGAAGATCGGTTATTCCTGCGCTCCCCCGGCCATCACCGCCGCCCTCCGCACCGCCCACCAGTTCATCACCTTCTGCAACGCGACTCCCTTCCAGCACGCGCTGGTGGCTGCTCTGGAGACGGGGGACGCGTACTACCAGACGCTGGGCGCCGACTACCGGGCCCGGCGGGACCGCCTCTGTCGGGGGCTGGCCGAGGCCGGCTTCCGCGTGCTCACGCCGGCGGGGACGTACTTCGCACAGGCGGACATCCGGCCCCTGGGCTTTGAGGACGACGTGGCCTTCTGCCGAGAGCTTCCGGCCCGGGTGGGCGTGGCCGCCATTCCCACGAGCGCCTTCTACCGGAACCGAGCCGAGGGTCGCCACCTCGTGCGGTTCGCCTTCTGCAAGACCGACGCGACCCTGGACGAGGCCATCCGCCGGCTCAAGGGCCTTCGGGCACGTTCGTGACCGCCCGCAGGGGTAGGTCCCGCCCGTCCCCCGGGTAGAAGACCCGCTCCAAGAACAGCCCCGAGGGGGGGGCGGTGAGACGCGCGGGCGCCCCGGAGCGTTCGCGGAGGAACCGGGCCACGTCCTCGCCGTGCAGAGCCCCGCGGCCCACCTCCGCCAGCACCCCCACCACGCGGCGCACCATCTTCCAGATGAAGTGGGAGCCCTGCATCCGGATGAGGATGAGGGCGCCTTCCTCCTTGAGGTCCACCCGATCGACGAGCACGCGGGTGGAGGTCTGCTCTTCGTCCTGATCCGAGAAAGACCGGAAGTCGTTCATGCCCACAAAGAGGCCCGCGGCCTGCCGCATGCGGTCCACGTCCAGGGCGTCCTTGATCCACCATACGAAGGGCTTGGCGAAGGCCGTGCGCCGGCGCGAGATCTGATAGAGGTAGCCGCGGGCCACCGCCCCGTGGCGGGCGTGGAAGCTCCGCGCCACCTTCTCCACGGTGAGGATATTGATGTCCGGGGGCAGCTCGTCGTTGAGGGCGCGGCGGAGCGGGTGGGGGGGGGTAGTGGTTTCGAGGTCCAGATGGGCCACCTGTTGGAGGGCGTGCACCCCGGCGTCGGTGCGTCCCGAGCCGTAGAGCTCGAAGTCGGTGCGCCCGGACACCGCCCCCACCGCCCGTTGGAGCTCGCCTTGCACGGTGCGCGCATTCTTCTGGAACTGCCAGCCTCGGTAGCGCGTCCCCGCGTATTCGAGGCACAGCTTGAAGCGGGCCATGGGGCCCGAAAGCTAACGCCCCCGACCCTCCGCGTCAAGACGGCCGGGGCTTTGCTAAACTCGTCTCGTGGGAGGCTTTGCCCGCGAGGTCGCCGTTCCATGAGGCTGCGCGTGCTCAGCTACAACATCCATCGGGCCATTGGTGTCGATCGCCGCTTTCGACCGGAGCGGATCGCCCGCATCCTCGAGGCCCACGATCCCGACGTCGTCCTCCTGCAGGAGGTGGACGAAGGGGTGCCGCGCTCCCGGGAGATGAACCTGGCCCGCGAACTGGCCGGTTGGCTCGGCTATTGCCACCTCGCCATCGGCCACAACGTCACCCTGCGCAAGGGCCGCTACGGGAACGCCACCCTGAGCCGCCATCCGATCCAGCGCGAGCGCAACATCGACCTCACGGTGGGCCCCCGCAAACGGCGCGGGTGCCAGCACACACGCATTGCCATCCTCGGCCCTTTTGGCCGACGCCATCCCCTGGAGGTCTTCAACCTGCACCTGGGCCTGTCCGCCCGCGAGCGGCAGAACCAGGTGGGCATGCTCACGCGTTCGCGGGAGTTCGCGGCTCTCTCCCCGGATGTGGCGTGTCTCGTGGGGGGCGACTTTAATGACTGGCGATCACAGCTTCAGCCGATCTTCCTGGATCGGCTCGCCTTTCGCTCCGCTACCGGCGGCGATCGTCGGCGGGAGCGGGCGGTCCCAACCTTCCCTTCTTTCTTCCCCCAGGGCAGCCTAGACCGGATCTACTACCGCGGCCCCCTGCGCCTCGTCGCGGGCCGTCGCTGCCGGCTCAGCCTCTCCCGCGTGGCCAGCGACCACTTGCCGATCGTCGTCGATTTCGACCTCGCCTGACCGCGGAGGGACTCCGCCCGCGGGTTCGGCGGGCCCCCCTCCGACCGGAGACGACGCCGGGTTCCGGAGCGCCACGTTTTCGGGCCCGCCCTCGCGTCCGGTCGTCGACTCCTAAAGAGTGGACCCGTTACTTCCGCCGTTTGTAGGTGATGCGCATCCCCGGGGCCTCCTTGCCATCCGGACCCGGGAAGTACATGGTGAAGACGCGGGTGTCGGGGTCCTTGTACTCGGTCACCGCCTTGATCCTCGCCGTCTTGCCACTCATGTCCAGCCCCTCGATCCAGCCCGTCATGGTCTTCGTGCCCGGGTCGTAGGTGCTCTCCGAGATCTGGAGCCCGGTCGACATGCTGTCCACCCACGTACCCACGTACTTCTTCTTGGCGGGGTCGTAGCCGGCCACGCCATGCCCCTGGAAGGGTTGGCTCATCATCTCGCTCTTGAAGTCGGTCACGAGCCAGAGGCCACCGAGCATTGTGCTCGTCTCCACGCCCTTGGACGCCGGCGGTGCACCCGGCCCCAACATCTCCACGGTGGCGTCCCAGACCCCGGCGTCGCTCTTTAGGACCTCGTGCTCGGGCCCGGGCTTCGGCAGGGGGGGCATCGACGGAGCGGCCTTCTTGGCCTCTTCGGACTTCTTGGCCTCCTGGGCCCCCCCGATGTTCGCTCCCAGGCCCAGCAGGCCCAGGGTCAGCAAGCCACACACCCACCTCGCGGTCTTCATTTTGTTGAACTCCTTGATTTATCTGCTTAGGGCAGCCTGCTGATTACTCCAGATCGCGGGCCGGGCGTCAAGGGCGTCTGGCGCTTTTGACACTCCGGAGAGCTCCCCGCTAGCATGCGACA
>Ga0210384_10003433_pt1 | contig 18347 bp, 19 predicted proteins | sample IncBWH2MmetaG_FD_160574 | JGI IMG/M metagenome (GOLD analysis project Ga0210384, IMG submission 160574) | Forest soil microbial communities from Barre Woods Harvard Forest LTER site, Petersham, Massachusetts, United States - Inc-BW-H-2-M | ecosystem: Environmental > Terrestrial > Soil >...
TTCGCGTTCTTGATCTCCTGCCGCTTCTGCAGATTCTCGGGGTCGAAATCCTTGATGCTCCGGAACCGGAATTCCGCTTTGAACTCAGTCTCATCGGCCCCAGCGTAGCCTTTGAAGTTCAGTTTGGGTTGAAACTTCGCGAAGGCGTCGTTGACATCTTCGACCTTAGTAAGCTCTTCGTTTTCCGAAGCGGCTTCCTTGCCGACCCGATCCAGAGTCATCGGCATCATCGCGGCACACGTAGAGGTGGGCACCTTACGAACGGCGGGGGTAATTCCCTTGCGTATAACTTTGATCAGAGGCACGGTTTGCCCTCCTACCGGTAATTCCGGCTCGTTGTAAGATGGTACACCATTATAGTCTCCCTTGTGACGGAATTAGGGCTACTACTTTCTTGAGCGGTCACCTCCCGGCGGGGGTTCCAGCCGAGTTTTCGTAAAATCACGTCGCACCGTTGGATCGCTGGGCGCCCTTGGTGCCCGATAATCAGGCTTGCCGGCATCAAAACCGGGAGGCGCCGGCTTGATCGCCTTCCCAATGGGGGCCGCTTGACTTTCCCATCGCTGCGTGGGCACGATGCCGATGTACTGTTCGGCCCAGATCAATCTCGGAATCCAGAACCAGAGAATTAACAACAACGTCCCAAGACCCAGAAATACCAGCACGGGGCGCAGAACCGACATCCAACCCGTGCCTGGCGGTGGCGCACTCTGGACCAAGGCCCGCATCTCGTCGGTGTCGCAGTGACTCTCGTACAGTGGAACCCCTATCTGAGGAGTGGACCATATCCTCTGATCGCTCGATAAGAGTTGGCCAGTGGGTAACTTCAGCTGCACGGAAACGTGCAAAGTCTTTCCGGCGAGCGAGGCCCGGTCCGCCCAGGGAGAAGTGAACGTCGCTTGGATCCTGTTGGAGAGAAGTGTGCGGGCCACTGCGAAGATCTTCTTGAGGTTCGCCACGTCCGCCGCCATCTGATATCTCGTGCTGATTTGCCTCAAAGCCGTTTCATCGATCTCTTTCGGATCTCCAAAACCGACCCCAATCACCTGGATTCCGAAGGCTTGCACCTTGGTAGCCACCTGTTGTAAGCCCACCGGACCCGCCAGTAGCCCGGTATCGTCCCCGCTTAGGACTTCATTTGTTCCATCGGTCATGACCATCAGCAGTCCTTCCACCGACTCCGCGCCCGCTGCTTTGGCCTTCAGTTCAGCGGAAAGGACATCCAGGCCGATGGCCACCGCTGAGTAAAGCCCGGTATTGTTGTTAGACTTGGGGCGCGGAAGCGTTTGAACCTGCTGGAGCGCTTCCTCCTTTGTGGAGGCGAACCGGGCGCCTCGGATGGTAGGCTCCACCTGGTGACTCTCGAACGGCACTACGGCAACCCGATCGGCGTCTTTTTCGAAACCTTCGAGGAAAGAGGAAAGGGCCGCCTTCGCAGCGTCGAAGCGCGTTTGACCGCTCGGCAACTTACGGTTCATGCTGCCGCTGATGTCGACCAAGACCAAAGCGGTGCGACGGCGGACGGCTCTCCCTTCTCCGCCCTGCATCAGGGCGAAGAAGGGGGTGACCGGTTGGTCTTCGACGCGGATGGTAATGCTCTGGGCCAGCTTTTCGGGAGCCGGGATTTGCGCCGGCGATGGTGCGCCCTGCGCGTCGACGAGGTTGAATTTCAGCCGGAAGCAAGGAGCGGTTGATACCGGATCGCAGCTCACCATTCGAATGTTATCGGAGAAATCCAGTCTTTGGGCGATGTTTTGCGCGCGGAGTCCCATTGGAATCGACAGGACCGCCACAGCCGCGAAGATCAAGCGCTTGTTCATTCACTTCTCTTCTTGGTCACGAACCTCAGCGCCGTCCTACCGATCTGGATGTCGTCGCTGTCGCGCAACTCCTGAGATCCAATCACGCTTTTGCCTCTGACCCGGGTAATAAAACGCGCCAACCCGGCTTGCCCCGCGGTATCACCGTGCCGAGCCAGGTAAAAACGGCCCTCTTTCCCGAACAGAATCGCATGCCGCGGGGCAATGGCGGCATCGGGAACGAAGATCTGGATGTTCGGCCGGTAGCGAGTCTTGCTGAAATCCTGATTCTCGCTGCCGATCAGGTAGGAGTCGCCCTGCTGCAGCTCCCACTCTTTATGCGTTCGCCCGAACTTGCTCTGCGCGCGGGCGTCCCCGCTACTGACAAATTGGATGATACCGTCGCGCAGCAGGATCGGCGCCAGCGTAATCCCAAAACAGATGCCTACTCCGATGAAGACGAATCCCAGCGCTTGCGAAAGGTCCGGAATGCTGCTGCCGAGACTGGTGAACATGAATCCTCCCAAAGCCCCGCCGATCAGCCCTCCCGCGTAGGCGTGAGCCGCCCGCAAGCGATTGACATGCACCCAGCGGAGCCCCAGTCCCAGCCCGATAAACGATCCGGCCAGCATCCACGCGATCAGCCGGGCGATGACAGGAGTCTGCGCGGAAAGATTGTTGGTGATCGGAATCTGAATCAAGCCGGCGATGAATCCAGCGAGAATTCCGACGAGCGTTCCTGAAATGATCCAGCGCGGGATAGCACGATTGCCCGACCATCGGTCCGAGAATCCGACGGTAAGTCCCCCAATAAACCCGCCCAGGATGACCGCTGCTACCAGGTCGGAAACCCAGACACTTCGTTGATTTGGGAGGGCTGCCGCTACCAGTGCGGTGACCGCCCACGAGAACAGGCCAGCCATCCCGCCGACCAGCGACATATAATATAGGGTCTGGTAAAGGCTCATAGCTCGTACTTTGTGCCGCGCCAGTGTACCATTGGCAGAGCACTTGGTAAAGAGTATATTCCAAATCAGAGACCGTAGCATGCCCGCCAAACGCGGTTTTGTCGACTATTCCCGGCTGGATAGCACCATGTTTGCGCGGGCCCATGTCCAGGACCTGGAGGCGATCGTTGTCGGTGCTGGCGCGCTCGGCAACGAGGTCACCAAGGCCTTGGGGTTGCTGGGAGTCTGCCGCGCAGTGGTTGTCGACCCTGACGGCGTTGACCCGAGCAACCTAACCCGCTCCGTTCTCTTCCGCCATTCCGATTGCGTGGGACGCAACAAAGCGGCTTGCCTGGCGGAAGCCGCTGGCAAATTGTTCCCCGATACGGAGTTCGCCGCCATCGAGTCCGAAATTGCCGACGTCGGCTTTGGCCAACTCTCGGACACGGATATCCTATTCAGCTGCGTCGACAGCGATTTGGCGCGTCTGGAGATCGCATACATTTCGACTGCCCTCGGACTGCCCTTCTGCGATGCTGGATTGGGCACACCCGATTACTCGCACGGACGGGTATCTTGGTTCGCCGGAACGGCAGGTGCGTGCTTCGGTTGTAAATTAACCCCGCGCCGGCGGCGAGAGCTGCTGACGTTCTGGGATGCATCCGTCCGGCCGTGCGGGGAACTCGGGTCCAGTCACGTCGCTGCCAGCACGCCCACCATGGCCGCGATCATAGGGTCGCTCCAGGTGGAGCTCGGGCTGCGCTGGCTTATGGAAGAGCGGCTTGAATCGACAACCTTCGAAGTCTCGCTTGATAGCGAGCCTCGCAGCGATTACTTCCGAACTCCGCAATCGCCTTCCTGCCCGTTTCACGAACGTGAGGACGGTGTCCTCTTCCCGCTTCCTCACGGCGGCGCCACGCTCGACGAACTGCTTGCATCCACGGAGCCGCCACCCGGTTCTGCCGCCTACGTTGCACTGGACTGGCCGATTTGTACGCGAATCCGATGCCTGGACTGCGCCCTAGAGTGGGCACCCATGCGCCGCGCCGCAGCCGTGAGACGGAATTGTGTTTGTCCCTCCTGCGGAACCCGGAGTATCCTGGAACTGGAATCGATCCGGAGCATCGAGCGCGAGTCGCGATGGTCGAAACTCGCTCCGTCGGCGCTGGGTCTGCCAGGGAATCACCGATATAGGGTTAGGTTCCGGCACGGAAGCGGATGAAAACGCGTACCATCACGACGCTGGTCGCCATCATGTTCATGTCGGTCCTGCTGCAGTTGGTGGCGGGCCTGGTGAATCTATGGGTCGCCCTGGTTTGCGGAATGCTACTACCAACGCTGACATTCGGCCTCCTTCGTTTCTTCCAGGCCGACCTCGAATACGGATGGATAGCCCCGTCTGTGCCCATTGTTTCCAGCCTTGCCGGTATCGCGATCCTCTACTTCGGCTCGGCTGGAAAGGATGTGAGATTCTGGTTTGTTCCGCTGTTGGCGGCAGCGGCCGCTGGCCTGATTGTGGGAATCCGCGGCATGAGTTCCCGACGCTGCGGCCTGTGCAACCGCCGCATCGGCAGCGGTCTCGCATTTGACTGCCCTCGTTGCGGAATGCTGGTTTGCGAACGGAACTGCTGGGTCTTCGAGCAGTGCCGGTGCCGGCTGTGCGAGCAGAACCGCGTTCCTATTTTCAGCCCGGACGGCCGCTGGTGGGACAAACAATTCGGTCCCCGTTCTTCTTACGGCCGGTGCCAGATCTGCATGGCCACGGCGGAGGAAGCGGACCTGCGCGTGTGTGGAAAATGCGGACGCCCGCAGTGTCGCGATTGCTGGGATTTCGCGAATGGACAGTGCAGCCGCTGCCAATGGGTGGTCGAGGACCTGCCTGAATTACTACGGGCCTTCGTGGCGGCGCCGGCCCAGCCCGAGCGGTCGCGTCATTAGTAGACTTAAAGAGACGATATGCCCAAGTACCAGATGTATTTCGACACAATCAATGGTGGGTTCGACACTGCCAACGGCGGGACGAAATACAACGTGGATATCGATGACGATGAACTCCTCGACGTCGTCCTGGACGAGATCCTTTTCGATCTCCGCGAACGGGGCGAAGTCCTGAAGGGGGATGGCGAGCCGCAGGTGGTGTGGAACGGCCAATCCCTAGACTTCAGCGCGCCGCTTCCGCAGCAGGGCGTCCACGCAAACGACGTCTTACGCGTGTCGACTCTGGCCACCAACGGATGACCGCGAGTGTTCGGTCCCGTCGCCTTGAAAATGAATGGGCGTTACTTCGCAGACTGGTTGCGCATAATGGAGGCATTCTTGAAGGCGTCCGTAGAGAAGTTCAGCCGGAAGGCGATGTGTTCCATGTCATTCTGCATCGGACCTCGGCGCTGGCCTTGGAGCAGCCTCCGTCGCTGATGGCGGTGGCATCGCACACCGTGTCCTTCCGCTACCCAGCATATTATCCGAGCGTACCCATCGAAGCATTTCTCGCGACTCCCGTATTTCACCCGAACGTTCATCCGGAGAATGGTTTCGTCTGCCTGTGGAGCCGCTCTTCAGTCGGCGACACGATCCTCGAGGCGGCCGGCCAGCTTCAGCGAATCATCACCTGGCAACTATGGAACGATCGAGCCGAGCACGTGATGCAGCCGGAGGCGTTGCAGTGGACGCCGAATTTGACGCTTCCGCTTTCCTGCGACCCGCTGTGCATCCCGGACGATCTTCAACTGGAGAGGACGTACGCGAGGAAACCGGAGGGCTCGCGGCGGCGGCTCAGCGCGGGAAGCCTCTAAACTCGTGGTTCGTGGTTGTGCGACTTGTGCAAGAGTAGTGCCGCGGTTTCCAACGTCACTTTGCGCGGGCCGACCCATCGTTCTTGGTAAAACCATTCGACGCCTGTCCAGGCCGTCCGGTCTACATGCGTAGTTCCGCCGCAGTTTCGCGTCTTGGAGTACTCACGTCAACCAACACCTGACTGTCTAAGAAGTCCGCCCGAGCGTCAACGCTACTTCGATTTCCGAACGAAATGTATGTCAATTTGGCTGATCGGGTCTAGGCTTATCCGTTGGTCGACGAAATCGGTGACGCTTCTAAATGTAGTTTGAACCACCCAATCCGCGTTTTTGACCACCTTGAGACATTGGCCAGCGATCGACCGAGTACCAGTTGAGTCAATGGCCAAGCCGCCCAATTCCAGGATGTCGCACCAACCTTTCACAGCCATGTATATTAGGTGAACCCTACCAGGTACTATGCCACCGACTGTCCGCAGGGCTGCTGTCTGGCCCACTTCCTTGAAACGAAAGCCTTTACGCCAGGAAGGATCGTTCGACTCCAACTGAGGTTTCATTTCCCATAAGTTTGCCGCAAAGCTGACTAAGAGTAAGAATCCGTCAGCCTTATCGAGTCAGTCAGCCCAGATTCTGAACCGGGCATGCCAGAGTGCGCTTTGCACAACACCACGATGGTTGCCGCTTATGTTTTTCGCGATTCCGCCCTTGAGAAAACGGTATCTTGAGGACGCATGTGTGCCAGCCCATGCTACCGCAGAGTTTCCGAAGACATCCGTTGTGCCGGTTAACTTATCGGCCCAGTTCCTCGATTCCACACGATCTGTAATCCATAGTCCAGTCTCGACATTGCTGTCGCTGATCCGCGCTCGATGCGACGTAGATGTTAGCGTATCGTAGTCGTGAGCTTCCGTTAGACTCCGCAGGGAATTCGTGTAGCCGGCAAAGCTGCGGTCTACTAGAAGGCGAGACGCGTGAGTCGTTGTAGGCCACCGTTTGATATTGATCTCATTATGTAGGTTGTGCGGAACCATTAGTGTGGCTTCCGTTGGAGGCGGCACCACAATATGGATCACCGGGGAGTGTAGAACTTTGCTCTTCTCCATCAAAATTGTTCAGGTCTCAATTGCTCATATCTACCACCGGATAACTCTGCGGATCCAGCGTTGGTTGGATGCTCATCACCAGCGTGTGGTTTCCGCCTCCCCCGCTCTGGACCTGAAAATGACTGATCCAGCCCTGCAGGCTATAAACGCAAACAGCATCTTGGCGCTTTTCATCCTTCCAAAACTCAAGTTTGACGTCCTTGACCTTATCGCGCGTGACAGTCTTTGCGAGATCAAAGAGCTTCCGAAGCGTGGCGAAAGGCATGTTGACGTCATCGTGAAGATCTACGACCACGTCGATACTCGTATGAAGAGTGCCCATCAGGGGAAGGCCAGCAGGCCCGGTCTGCGTGCTAAACCCGACGCTTACGGAGTCGGCACCGAACTTTTCACCGTCGATCGTAACCGTTGTCACCCACGGTTGTGGCGCTGGTCCCATTTTATGGTCCTCTCGAAGGCTATTGTGCCCTAAAGATCCGGTTCAATTTCGCGGCTCGCCCGCAAATTGTACGTGCACTCGACGGAACTTTCCGGAGAAATTCTACTGACGGTCTGACAACCTTCACCCTTATCCTGGGCACCGCCGGCGACGACTTCTTTAACCCGTAACGGCTTTGGGCTTTCATGGCGTCAACCGCTCCCTGTATGATATTCGAAACCGCACCACAACGGCAGAGGTCCCTGAAGTACTGCGCATGCCGCAAAGTTGATCCGTATCGAAGCATGCCGCCGGGAAGCGCACGGCCCCGCTGGCTTCCAGGAATACCCACATCTGGTCCAGGCCCGACTTCTCTCCTTCTTCCATCCGGAGTCTCCCACTCAGGCTCATCTTGCAAGAGCCAAGACGAAATAAATGTGCGACGCCGCGAAAACAGGAGTATACTAACTGCTCCCGTTATCCTAGGTTTGTAGCACGATACATCGTCCCTTTTTGGACGATTTTCGAGAAACGCAGCCCGAGGAGAGGAGCAGATGCATTCCGTTTGGTCCACGATATCCGTCGTACTTTGTGTTGCTCTTGGTCTTCCTGGTATCAGTCCAGCCCAGGAGGCCGGAAATGCTGGGCCGAAATATAAGCTGACGATTGTAGAGGGCGCAAGCACCTCCAAGCGCGCCAAAAAAGGGCGGGTGAGTTCCCAGGCCGTCGTCAAGATTACGGATCAGAACAATGTGCCGGTTTCCGGCATCGCCGTTTCCTTTGCGCTGCCGCAACTTACCAGTGGAGCGCCAGCCTTTGCGAACAGCGCGCTAACGTCCGTCGTGACCACGAACACGGCAGGGGTAGCCTCGAGCGGCGCATTCACCGCGGATGCGGGCAGCACCTTCAGCGTCAGCGTAACCGCGTCGGTGCCCGATGGGAGTGTTTTGACAACCGCTGTCCCGATCACAACGGTGGGCGTTGCCACCGCTGCCGGAATCTCCACAGGAGTGATTGTCGCTGTCGTCGCCGGCGTCGGGGCGGCGGTCGCCGGAGGCCTGTATGCGGGTGGGGTGATCGGCGGCGGCGGCAAGGCAGCCACAGTGACTGTCGGCACACCGCACTTTTGATCATGGCCTAAATGGGTTGAACTGAAAAGAGAGAGCTTATGCTTCGGTTTTCACTCTGTTGTTTCTCAATTGTATTCGCCGGGACGGTTCTGGGCCAAGCTCAGGGACCCCAGCCACCGTTACTGGGATATCTGGCTTCGGACTCCCCTTTGAGTGTGCGGCCAATCGTCGGCGCGCCGGGCGCCGTAGTAGTGGGAGATCCGATCCCGCTGCCAGACGATGTCACCCGATTCGTTCCGACGCCAGGGCAACAGTTTGGGCTTGTCGAGCGTGCTGGAGCGGCAGAACTCGGAGTCCTCCAGCTTGGGGTCACGAATAGCGGTGTGGTGCAGCCGATTCCGAATACGTTCTCCCATGCGGACCGGGTTGCTTTCAGTCCGTCGGGAACGGTGGCGTTGCTCTACTCGGCGACACTGCAGCAAGCCCAGGTCGTAACCGGACTGCCATCCAGCGCCCAGATCGCTCAGAGCCTGGATCTGACCACGTTGGGCGGCATTCCAGTGACCAGCCTGGCGGTGAGCGATGATGGGCAAACCGTGTTGGCAGGCGTATCGGACGGCACGAGCGGAGCAGTTTGGTTGTCTTCCAACGGGCAATCCGCTCAACAATTGGCTAGCTTAGGGGTTCCTTCCGCCTTGCGATTCTTCTCCGGATCGCAGGACGCCGTCGTTTCGGATTCCGGCTGGCAACAGGTATCACTACTAACAGGCATCGCTCAACAATTCAACTTACAGCTGTTGGCAAGCGCAGCGCAGGGAATTACCGCTCCGGCGGATGTGGAGATTTCGATGGACCAGCAGCACGTCTGGGTAGCGGATTCGAGTGGCTTGTTTGATCTCGATCTCCGGTCTGGTGCAGCGAGCGCCATAGATTGCCCCTTTGCTCCAGCAGAGTTGCACAGGCTGTGGGGTGAATCCGTGTATGGAGTTGCCTCCGCTGACAACAAGAATTGGGGGCTGTGGGCGCCGGGGGCACCGGCCACGAGGCTCTGGAAACTAGCCCACTCACCCGAGGCGCGATAAACTTTGGTTCAATCTGAAAGCCCCACTATGCACACGCAACACGTTCCTCGGCCAATGCCAGCTGGTTGTCAAGGACACTCTTTCGCACAGAAGGAGCTTCGAGATAACGCGAACACTCGGATTTGTTTCCTATTGGTCGTCGCGCTCATCAGTATCTCTCCTGCTTCAGCGGCTCTAGTAAACACACGAACGATCGACCTCGGTTCTGGTCCGCACTTCGTCCAACCTCAACGACTAGTAGTCAGTCCGACAACCCACAAGGTGTATGTGCTCAACTCCGACACAACCTTGAGTATTCTAAACGGTTCGCTGGGTTCACTGGCCTCGATTACCACGCTGGAGGTCGCCCCTCAACCCTTCGATTTTTCGATCGCACTGGGGATCAACACAGCTACGAATCGTGTTTACGTCGCAAACTTCGGAAACAGCAGCACGCTTGCCGTTATAGACGGAGGCACTGATACCCTAACGACCGTAATACCCCTACCCAATTATCCCAGTACCCTGGCAGTCAATTCCGTGACGAATAAGATTTACTTGACTTCGGGATCTACTCTCCTGGTTGTTGACGGATCGCTCAACAGCGTTACCGCTCAGATTCCTCTGGGATCACTTTCAACCATCTTGGCGATAGATGAGACCCGGAACCGCGTTTATCTAGCAACATTGGATGGACACCTGCTTGCCTTTGATGGAGCTTCACAGACGACGGCTCCGCTTGGTTCCAGCGTCTACGCGAGCATCACGGATGCCACGCTTGTACCGAGCACCAATACCCTCTATGTGAGTGCTTTCACAACATGTCCCGGGCCAAGCGCGTGTGCAACCTTTATCGCCGCTATAAATGCTTCAACCGGCGCTGTGATAACGACCGTTGCTCCCGGTATACAGCCGGATAATCAATACAGCCTTGCCGCAAATACGTCCAATGGCACAGTTTACATCTCATCATTTGACACAACTGTATACGGACTCAGTAGCTCTACGAACACAATCACTGGAAGCACTAGCGTTACTGGTCCAGGCCGACTCACCGTCGATCCGAGTACTGGTGTCATATATGTTCTGACGTCGTTCTACCAGCTCGTGGTCATCAGCCCCGGTGCCGGTGGAAGTCTCTCGGTTGTGGGGACGCTGCAGCCTAGCAATCCTTTCAAGATAGCAAGTAACGAAATCACTAATCGCATATATGTGTTGAGCCGAGATAGTACCGTAACAGTCGTAGATGGCGCGAGCGACACAATCGTAACGACGATATCGTTGCCCTTTGGAAATCCGGCACCCTCTGGAATCGTGACAAATACCGCCACAAACAGGGTGTACGTGGCGCTCGGGAACTCTATCGTTGTTATTGACGGCGTGACAAACCAAATTTTGCTTACTATACCTATAGCTGCTTCCGCTATTGGAGTGAACCCTTCCAGTAATCGGATATTTGCGGTGGCGTCTAGCTCGGTTCAAGTGATCGATGGGTCAAATAACACAACGGTCGCGACGATCACACTGCCTAGTGGTTTTCAGCCCCTCGATATTACCGTGAACTCTTCAAACAACCGCATATACGTGAGCGGAAATACTTCTGTGGGTCCGCTAACAATTGCGGGTAGTGTTGTAGTCATTGACGGCGCAAATGATGCGGTAGTGGCGACCGTACCAATTGGTGGAGAAGCAACCGGGGTGGCAGTAAATCCGATAACCAACAAAGTGTACGTCATTAGTCGCTTTAATAACCCGCCAGTGCAAAATTCTATCGATGTGGTGCGGGTCATCGACGGGCAGACCAACAGTGAAATTGGGGTGATTACATGCATCGATTCGGTAGGTGGAATCGCGATCGATAACGCGGGAGGCAAACTCTACACGACTGACTTTTATAGGTATGTCGACGATGTAAATCTTAGCACAATGAACACAGGTTGCCTTTCAGTCGAGGGCCGGGCCGGGGTAGGTGGCAACCCAGAGGGAGTAGCAGTCAATCAGGCAACCGGTAAAGTCTATGTCGCCAACTCAGCTTCGGGTACGATCAGCGTTCTGGAGAATATTCTTGCGGCACCTAGTTCGGTGTCATTCGTTTCAATTGACGGTAGTGTACCGGCAGCACAGACCGTGAGCCTGTCTGCACCAGATGCACTTCAATTCAAGGCGACCGCTATTGCTTACCCGTCAAGCTGGCTAATGGCGATACCTGCTGCCGGAACACTGCCTGCGACATTAACATTATCGGCAAATCCGGCAGGCGTACCGGCTGGTAGCCAGTCCGGTGGTGTCCTGGGTGCAATCGTAGGGCCAGGTGTTCGGGGCGACTCAACGGGGTTCAGTTTTCCAGCGACACTGAACATTGAATCCAATCTGTCTGTTGCTCCCCAGACCCTGAGCTTCTTAGCTGTCACCGGGTCCATCGCACCGAGTCAGACACTAACGGTTTCCAGCCTCGTGCCAATCGCCATTAGTGCCTCTTCAACAGTTTCTACGCCGGCGGGAGGCAGCTGGATTAACGTTGCCGTTGCGTCACCAGGAACGACCCCAACCGTTGTCACGGTAAGCGCAAATGCGTCAGGTTTAGCTCAAGGCACATACAGTGGCTCCATCTCAATCACGTCATCTGCCTCGGCAAATGGCCCTCAAGTCATTCCTGTGACGCTTACTGTCACGGGCGCTCTTTTGGTCACGACAGCATCATTACCGAACGGAGTGGTGAACGCAACGTACCCCGCTACTACTTTACAAGCCCTGGGCGGGAAGACTCCTTTCTCCTGGTTGGCGACGGGCCTGCCGCCGGGGCTGGCGATCAGCACAGATGGACTGTTAACCGGAATCCCTACGGCCGCAGGTACTTTCACACCAATAATCAAGGTGGCGGACAAGTCCGTTCCTCCGCAGACGGCGCAGAAGACGTTCAGCCTGACCATCGGCTTCCCGAGCTTATCCGTTAGTGCTCCCTGCCCGGCACCTGCTGGGACCCAGGGAATCCTTTACTTGTACCCGATTACCGTATCTGGCGGGAACGGCACTTATCAGTTGTCGCTTGCGGGCCCCTCTTGGTTGTCGCTCGTGGCGCCCTTTGGTACGGCGGTGGCAGGCAGCTTTGTGACGGCCCTGAACGGAATACCGCCGCTCCCCGGTGTCTATCCGTTCTCGGTTCTAGTGCGGGACACGGCAGGATCGATTCCCGTGACGTTTAGCTGCGCAATTACGATCAACCCACCTCCTGTTTTGATCACCTCAGGCTGCCCAGCTTCAACTCTGACAATCGGGACGCCTTTTTCGCAGTCCTTGTCAGCCACAGGCGGGATCGGAACCTATTCTTGGTCCGTTATAAGCGGCAGCTTGCCAGCCGGGTTGAGTCTCATTGGGAACGCAATCAGCGGAACGCCAACGGGCTCGCCGGGGACTTCGACTTTCACAATCCAGGTTTCCAGTGGCGGCCGGACCGCCACCTTGAGCTGCTCGTTAACCGTGGCGCCGCCCCCCTTGCAGTTGACCAGCGCCTGTCCGGGAAACGGCACACTCGGGGGTGCCTACGGTCCGTTCACACTCGGGGCGACGGGCGGCCTTGGCGCAGGTACATACACTTTCTCTATTCAAGGCACCTTGCCGCCGGGCGTCACGTTATCGGGAAATACGATCGGGGGGACACCCACCACTTCGGGTGCCTACAGTTTCAGTGTGAGCGTCACTAGCGGGACACAGACGATCACAGGGCCCGCTTGCTCGATCACCATCGCACTACCCCTATTGCAGATCACGAGTTCATGTCCACCCGCTAGCTTGAATCTGCCGGTGACACTGTCCGTTCCGCTAACGGCGTCCGGCGGCCAATCGCCGTATTCTTGGAGCCTAAGCGGCCCCTCATGGCTTGGGCTCAGCAGCTCAGCCGGTTCTACCACGACGGTAACGGCGGGCACTCCCACTTACGGTCCGTTCTCCTTTACGGTCACACTGATGGACAGCGCTAACTCGGCACCGGCGTCGTTCTCATGCAACTCGTCAATTAACGCGCCAGTCATTCCCCCGATAACGATCGTGATCACTCCCCCTCCTACCCCCTTGCAACCTGTGGTGATTGCTCCGCAGTTGCCCACTCCGGCTCCGCTGCTGTTGACGGGGGTTATGCAACTCAGCTTTATTCCAAATGCATTTGGAATTACGGACAATCCGCAGGTCTACTTTGATGGAGGGGCGCGGACCGCATCGTTTACGATTGCCGCCGGGCAAACCTCTTTCTCGCTGCCCAACATCCAGGAGGGTACGGTGGCGGGCACGATTCATCTCGAGGTCATCAATCTGATGCAGGGTACAAACGATGTGCTTCCGGTTCCGCATCCATTTGCGGACCTCGTTGTGCCCCGGCTGGCTCCAGCCATCGGTCTTTCCGATATTACCTTCGCGAATGAGACGCCGAACGGATTCGATATCGTGATTTCAGGCTATTCGACCCCACGGGACATGATGAAGGTTATTTTGTCGTTCGCGGCGTCGCAGGGAGCGGGTATTGACGGAACCGCCTCTTACACAATCGACGTGAGCGGCCTGTTCGCGCAGTATTACAGTTCACCGGCGTCTCAATTAGCCGGCAGCATGTGGCAGAACTTGCACATTCCGATTACGGTGGCTGGTGATAAAACTGCGATCGGGAGTGTGTCCGTGACGCTCACCAACTCCGCAGGCAACTCACAAACGATTACGAAGACGCGTTGAGGCGATATGGAAGCGGCAGGATTCCAGGCTCCACGCTGTTTCCGGCGCGGATCGGTGCCGCGGAGCGAATCACAAGCACGGGGCAGCAGCGTGTTTCTGCCGGTACCGGAAGTATCCAATCCGTTTTCCCAGACACAATTGCTGTAAAACTGACCGCGGGAGCCTCCCCGAACTGCCCACGGGCGCGCACTTGTGTCGGGGTGATCGAAGAGACTTCGATGCCTGTAGCTCAGGCGGCGCGCCGGTCATATCGATGGTGCAATCCGCCTACCTGCGAGATCGCCACGACTCGCCCCGTTTCCGGCGGTTGGACCGACCGCGGCTCTGGCGAATCCTTCTCCAGGGAAAGATGCGTTCTCGATCGGTGATAGCAATCGACGTACAAACCGAGCTCGACGGAGCGAGGCCTCGTTGAACACGATCAAGTGATCGAGGCACTCCCGCCGAATCGTTCCGATCACGCGCTCGACGTAGGCTCGTTGCCACGGCGAGCGCGGAGCCGAGAGTACCTCTTTGATACCCATGACTTTCACTTGTTGCACGAAGTCCCCACCGAAGATCCCATCTCGATTGCGAAACAGATAGCGTGGAGCGGAATCCCAGGGAAATGCCTGCACCAGTTGTTGGGCGGTCCATTCGGCGGTCGGTTGGGCGGTCACATTGAAGTGGAGGATACGGCGCCGATCATGAGCCAGCACCAAGAACACGTACAGAACCTGAAAGCGGATCGTGGGAACGGTGAAGAAGTCGACCGACACCAGAGACTTGACATGGTTCTCCTGGAATACGCGCCACCTCTGCGATGGTGGCTTCCGGCACCGCACCATGTACTTACCGACGTTGGTCTCGCCGATTTCGATGCCCAGCTTGAGCAGATCGCCGTGAATTCGGGGAGCGCCTCAGGTCGGATTCTCGCGGCTCATCCTGCGAATGACATCGCGAACATCCAGCGGAACCGCTGGACGACCGGCTCGTCCGCGCCGTATCTTCCATGTCCAGAATAATCGGAAGCCTTGGCGATGCCATCCGATGACGGTCTCTGGCTTCACGATTACCAGAGCGGACCTCCAGTCACTCCAGACCCCGGACCAGGCCCGCAAGAACCGATCCGCGGCGCCCAGCTCGGCCGTTTTCTCGCCGAGCGTTGGAGTACGCCAATCTGATGGCGAAGGGCCAGGATCTCCACCTGAAGAGCGACGTGGTTGCGAAACACCGAAGACAGCACAGTAAGGAATGCCGACAGAACATTGAGCATTGGATCACAGTAGGAGAAGAGTAAACTCCATCGTCTCAAAGGGATCGCAAATTTCCGACAGGCACAGTTCCATGCTGCGCGCGAAATCTAGACTGCGGAACGCTCGCAGCAATACCGGAACTCGGCCAGCGCCGGTCGGTATGTCCTTCTTCGTAATCGAAACCCACCGGTTGCTGCGTCAGTGATTGCCGGGCGAGCCATGCACCATTCTAAAGGTTCGTTCGTCCATCGGGTGAAAACGCACAAACCCTCGTCGCCAACACCAGTCTGGACTTCAACCGTCACGCCACTTCCCTTACCGACGTCGAGAGCCCATCAACCTTGACTTGTCGCAATGGCATAAGATGATAATGATAAAATCGAGTGATTGCGAATCCCGGATGCCAACCTCGACAAGACGTTTTCGGACCTCAGTACGATTTTCGTGAGTCGTTTCGAGTCGAGGTGAGAAGACAGCTTGTCGTACACCGACCGTAGGAGGAGTGGCCCTTCTCGTCCATGCTCGAATCTGGTGACGCGACCTACTATAATAGCCCCTCTTGCGTATAAAATCCGCTCTCCGCATTGAAGAGCATTACAACGACACCACCGGATTCACCGATCACGTCGTCGCCTCGTGTCAATTGCTGGGGTTCCGGTTGGCCCCACGCATCCGCAACCTGCCACGAGCCTTTTTGCGGCGGAGAAGACTTCCGACGGGGGGGCTTGATTCTGATCCGCGAGTTGGACGAGCACCTCTTTACCGTCGGGGTAAGAGCTGGTTGCCAGAATCTCGGGCGAAGCGATGGCGCAGGGGAAAACCAACCGCCCACTTCTGGCTGTACTCGAGCAGCTCGGCGACGCGCTGCCAAAAACTTCGATTCGGGTAGTGGGATAAATGCACAGATTTATCCCACTACCTCGATTCGCAAGTGAGGCAATTGCTGTATACTGCTCCAAGCTGGGCTACATGCCGCATCACGACAAGCGAGATCGATTTCATGGCGGACTCCTCCACCACCATACTCTTACTCACCCGCACTCGCACCCGCCTAATTCTCCTTTCGTGGGTACAGTACCTGGAGGGCCACCGGCAGGGGTTGGACCGCGCCCTCCATGGGAGTCGGAGCGACAGTCTCCTACGGAGAGCCACTTCTTGGGCGATATGGGCCTCACAGTCGTCATGCACATGCCGGGCGTTGGCAGGGCCGCGCTGGTCCAGATTCTTAGCAAGCACTTCGACGTGAAGCAGCCTTACTCTACAGCCCTCATGAAGTATTATATTCAAGGAAGTGGCGAGGCATTCGACCTAAATAAGATGGGCCCGATTCCCAACGAATGGCAAGGTTGGATCGCGAAGCAGACGGGGGGAAAGGTTGGCAAGCACTCGCTAAACCCTTACAACGCGAAGCCGTTCATTCCGGACCTAAAGAACTCGCTCGGTCATTTCGACGTTGTAATAACCGCGAATCAGGGCTCCAGCGTCAAGACCTACAAGATCCAGAAGGATTCGTATAAATTCGGTTTCAAACCCCACGACACGCATCACACCGGCCAGCATGGATTCGAATTACCCTTTATGAGCGACAGCGAGGCAAAGAATCTTGAGGGCTTATTGCCAACAGGAAAATATAAGAATCCTGGCGGCTTTCGGGAGAAGTTTGAGCTTAAGAAGGTGAATGGCAAATGGACGCTCTACATACCGCAGCAAGTCCTCGCTAGCATTGGCAAACCGTTTCCCGTGTATGGTGAGTTCAAGCGCTAGGAGCACGTCCGAGAATCGGCTTCAGTTAGCGCCGTCGGTAGCGAACACCATTTTTAGATGTCACGAAGCGAGAAGGTGACCTCGCGATTCGCGACAAGGTGTTGAATGGTTTTAGAAGGTCGCTTGCGACCTCTGGAATGGCGCCTGGTGATCGGGTTTGGACTCAGTTTATTCATTGCAGATCGCGTGAAGGCGCAGAATGTTGTGCGTGAGACAGACTAATGCCCATTCGCGCGCGTACATCGAAATGATCTTGTCGTCGAAGCCGGTGAAGCGCGTCTGGCTCTTGGCGATGATCTTCGGTTCGTAGCTGCCGTTGCGATCGCGCGGCGTCTCCAGCGGCACCTCCCCGAAATCGCCCTTCAGCGTCTTGGTCGTCGCGCCATTGCGCGAGTTGCCGCTGTTGTGGCCGACCGGGTCGTGCTTCTCATAGCCGAGGTGTTCGGTTATCTCGGCTTGCATGGCCCGCTCCAGCAGAGCTTTGGTCAGCTGCTTCAGCAGACCGTTTTCGCCTATGATGTCTTCTGGTTTCTTGTAGTCCGCCAGCAACTTGTCGATGAGTTTGAGGTCAATAGCCATCGGGTCTCCTTAGTGTGATCCTTTCGATGGCCGTTTACACAGTTCAATTTATACCCTCAATGGCGGGGCATGAGTACGCGCGAGATCCAGGGGCACCTGGAAGAGATCTACAAAGTGGAGGTGAGTCCGACGCTGATATCCAACGTCACCGAGGCGGTGATGGAGGAGGTCAAAAGCTGGCAGAGCCGGCCGCTGGATTCGGTATATCCGATCGTGTACCTGGACGCTTTGGTGGTGAAGATTCGCGAGACGGGGCACGTCCGCAGCAAGGCGATCTACGTGGTGATTGGCGTCAACATGCAAGGCAACAAGGAGGTGCTGGGGCTATGGGCGGGTCAGGCCGAGGGAGCGAAGTTCTGGCTGCAGGTGCTGACCGAGCTGAAGAACCGGGGCGTGGCCGACATGTTCATCGCCCGCGTAGATGGGCTGAACCGCGTTCCGAAAGCGGAGTTGACGTAAATCGTCACAGCATGAAGCATCGGAAAAAGAACATTTCTGGGATGGGGCTCTGCCCCCAAACCCCCGAGATTTAGCGCTTTCGCGCCAGAATTCCTGGACCGAGAGGCGAGCTGCTGCTCGCCATCTCGGAATCCCGGCCCCTGAGTCGGCGCTCGGGTTGCGTCTCCGCAGAGCCCTCCGCTCAGGTCCGTTCAGTCTACCAGGGATGCAAGGTTAGAAAAAGTGTGGCCGTTTACACGAAAAGCTTGACGCGCCCATTCGCCTGCCACTTTTTCGAACCCTCGCAGCAGAAACTGGCGGAACCCGCGGGCTTGTTTGATCTGGCCGAAGACCGGCTCGACAATCGTTTTACGCGCCGCATATACCGCCTTGCCTACTCTCGTCTGTAGCTTCCGCTTCAT
>Ga0210384_10003436_pt1 | contig 18341 bp, 18 predicted proteins | sample IncBWH2MmetaG_FD_160574 | JGI IMG/M metagenome (GOLD analysis project Ga0210384, IMG submission 160574) | Forest soil microbial communities from Barre Woods Harvard Forest LTER site, Petersham, Massachusetts, United States - Inc-BW-H-2-M | ecosystem: Environmental > Terrestrial > Soil >...
GAACATCGGCCGCGCCGCCGGTGCCGGTGTCGCCAGCCATATTCATCTCCACGCCCTGCCTCGCTGGTTCGGCGATTCCAATTTCATGAGCGTAGTAGGTGAGACCCGCGTCCATCCCGAAGACCTAGCCACCACCTACACCCGCCTGAAAGCCGCTCTAGGCACATAGCGCGCGCCAGTCGTAGGGGCGCAGCACTGCTGCGCTTTGCTTCCATCTGGCCCGCGCATCATTTTGCTGGCCACCATTTTCGTCTTGCCGTCCAGCTTGGCCACGGCCATCGGGATGTGCTGCCCCAGGTAAGCTTTCTCAAACGCCGCCTCGTCTTTCGGCTGCGGATACAACACAACAATCTTCGCTCCACTCATGGTCGTCTCCTGTTCCGGAAGTTGCGCCGTCCATTTTGACCGGCCCAGCATCTCCTCGCAAATCCCAAGCCCGCGCCGGCAAACTCTGCGAATACGCTAGAATGGAGGCACTCTGACAAGGTGACGGGAGTCCCGATTGAATCTCGAACTAACCGAAGAACAAAAGCTGCTGCAAAAATCCGTCCGCGAATTCGCCGAATCCGAAGTAAAGCCTCTGGCCAAGGAACTCGACGAAACCGGCTGCTTCCCACGCGACCTGTTCAAGAAAGCCGCCGACCTCGGCCTCACCGGCGTGGCCTTTCCGGACTCCGAAGGCGGCGCCGGCTTCGACCACATTTCCTACAGCATCGTCATCGAAGAAATTTCCCGCTGCTGCGCATCTACCGGCGTAATTCTCTCCGCGCAGAACTCCCTCTACTGCGATCCCATCCACCGCTACGGCACCGCCGATCAAAAGAAAAAACTGCTGGTCCCCTTCGCCCGCGGCGAAAAAATCGGCTGCTTCGCCCTCACCGAACCGCAAGCCGGTTCCAACGCCGCCGCCCTGCAAACCAAAGCCGTCAAACGCGCCGACACCTATATCCTCAACGGCACTAAAGCCTGGATCACCAACGGCGGCGCCGCCGATGCCGCCATCGTCTTCGTCAACACCGATCCCGCCAAAGGCGAAAAAGGCATCACCGCCATCGTCGTCGAAAAAGGCACCCCCGGCTTCAAAGTAGGCAAGGAAGAAAAGAAACTCGGCATCAGCGCCACCGCCTGCAGCGAATTAGTCTTCACCGATTGCGAAGTCCCCGCCACGAATCGCATCGCCAACGAAGGCGAAGGCTATAAGGTCGCGCTCTCCACGCTCGACGGCGGCCGCATCGGCATTGCCGCGCAAGCCACTGGCATCGCTCAAGGCGCTTTCGAAGCCGCGCTCGCCTACTCCAAAGAACGCCTCGCCTTCGGCCATCCCATCGCGCAATTCCAAGCCATTCAATTCATGCTCGCCGATATGGCCACTGAAATCGACGCCGCCCGCCTGCTCACCCGCAAAGCCGCCTGGAAGCAAGACACCGGCGCGCGTTTCAGCATGCACGCCGCCTCCGCCAAACTCTTCGCCAGCGAAATGGCCACCCGGGTAACCCACAAAGCCATCCAAATCCACGGCGGCAACGGCTACAGCCGCGAATATCCCGTCGAGCGCCACTACCGTGACGCCCGCATCACCGAAATTTACGAAGGCACCTCCGAAATCCAGCGCCTGGTAATCGCCTCCTGGCTTCTAAAATCCTGATCTGTAGCACCGTAGGTGTACCACCACTTAGCCCAGCGCCGGCTGGGGAATGCTCAGGAGACCCGGCCTGATCGCTCCCAGCAACATCTCGTTGAGACCACATCGATGTACACTACACTCGCTAGACGCGCCGCAAATTCGGCGGGCATCCGCCAAACCCGCATGACTCAAACCCAACAATCGCTGACTTCTACCGCGCCGTCACCATCAAAGCCGCCTGGTACCAACCTTCTCAGGCTGCCCGCACGCAGCGCACGCCGCAAAGAGTGGAGAACCACATGCCCAATCGAATCCCGAATTCCTTCGCTGTGTATCTCTTGGCAGCCGCAGTCGTCTTTGCCGGCCTCACTGCCTGCAACCAGCCAGCGAAATCCAGGGAAGTCGCGCCAACCAGTACAGCTCCGCCAGCCGCACCGGTCGAGGCCCCGCCGCCACCGGAGCCTGCCAGTGCTCTGGGAAGCGCGTCAGGCACTTTGCAGATGGCCGACTTCGCTAACGAAGCCGACTTCTGGGCTTTCGATAAAGATCCTTCAGAGGCCAACCGCGCCAAGGCACAGGGCCAGGTAAAGGAAGAATTTCGCTGCGCGCTGGCGCAATGGAAGCCTCGCAGCCATTCCTTGGTCATTTACCTGTTTACGGGTAGTGTGAGCACTGAAGAAGCAAACCAGCTGAAATCCGACATCGTGACTGGTGGCGAGGCCCTTCGGAAACGAAGCTCTGCCCCGCAGCAACTAGCGGCTCTCACGGTGACGTTCCAGTCCTACCCGCCGCCTGCCGGTCCTCAGACCGCATCCGTTATCATCGACAGCCGAGGCAGCAACAAAAGATCGTACTCCGCCACTGGCAGCGCCGATGTGCAAGTAAGCATCCTTCCGCTAGAAGCTTCTTGGGCCAGGCCGGGCCGCATCCTGCCTGAAATCGCCTTGCGGACCTCAGGAAAGTCCCACTATGGCGGATCATCTTTCGGTTCCAGAGAGTGGCAGATCGAAACCCGCGTGCCCGTAGTTATCACCTCTGGTTACTGACGCCAGCCCGCCTGATATAAACTAACTCCGCGCGACGCGCCGCAAATCTTCACCCGCGCATTGGTCAAGCCACATGACCGCAACCCGACAAATCGCCGACTCCTACCGCGCCGCCACCATCAAAGGCGCCTGGTACGGACCGACGCTAGCCGAACTGCTAGCCCAAATCTCGCCCGAACTCGCCACCACCCCACCCACTCCCGGCGCCAATTCCATCTCCGCCATCCTCCAGCACCTGCTCCTCTGGAACGAAAGAGTCCGCCTCACCTCCGAAAAAAATCCCATGCCCCCATGGCAAGCCGAAAAAGAATGGGCCGAGCCACCCATCCCCTGGAACGAACTGGTCGCCCGTTGGAACCGCAGCCGCGATCTACTGGAAAACCACATCCGGAATTTCCCTCTCGAAGATCTCCCCAAACAAGTACCCGGCCGCGCCTACCCCTACGAAACCCTCTTCCCCGGCATCGTCCAACACACCGTTTACCACTCCGGCCAAATCGCCCAAGTCCTAAGCATCCTCCGCAGGCGCCAACCCTAATCCGTCGTAGCACCCAAATCCGCCGCGGTCGCGCAAACCCGTTGTTGGGGCACGGCATTGCCGTGCCCTCTTCGCCAGCTGCTCCCCGCCTCCCGTGGTAGGTCGGCTTTACCCCTTCTTCGTCTTTTACCCGACATTGCGTCTGGTCTGCTCTAGCCATCCCTCTAAGAACCAGCCGCATTCACAGGCTTCAGCGAGTCCCGCCGCAACACCACCGGCAAGCTCTGCAGCCCCCGAAAATTGACACTCGGCGCCCTATCGAGCCTTTCGCTATCGACGCTTAGCGCCGGAAACCGCCGCGCCAGTTCGCCGAACGCCACGTGCGCTTCAATTCGTGCCAGCGCCGCTCCCAGGCAAGCGTGAATCCCATGCCCAAACGCCAGCGTCCGTGTACCGGAACGCCGCAGGTCCAGCTTGTCGGGCTCTGGAAAGTGCGTCTCATCGCGATTCGTGGAGCCCAGAAGCATGGTAACCACTTGTCCTTTCGGAATGGTCTTCCCGCCAATGTGCACGTCTTCGATGGTCGCACGCGCCGTGCCCTGCACCGGCCCGTCAAAGCGCAGCAGTTCGCTGACCGCTGCTCCGGCGATTCCCGGATCGCTCACCAATAACTGCCACTGCTCAGGATTTTGGCTCAGCGCCAGCAGCCCATTTCCCATCAAGTGTGTGGTCGTGCCGTGTCCGGCGGCCAGCAGCAGGATCAGGTTGACGATCAACTCCTCCGTGCCCAGCCGGTCTGCCTGCTCTTCGACGGCAACCAGTTCGCTGAGCATGTCATTTTGCGGCTCGCGCTTTCGTTGCTCGATCAGCGCACCGAAATACTGGATGAACTCAAGAATTCCCTGCTGCGCTCTGTTCGATTCCTCGGGGCTCAGAACGCGCCCGTTAATTAGTTGGCCAAAAGCCACCGACCACGCGCGCAGCCGGTCTCTATCTGTCACCGGCACTCCCAGCATCTGCGCGATCACCGTCACCGGCAGTGGGATCGCAAAGTCGCGAATGAAGTCGATTTCTCCGCCACTTTCCTCCGCTGCATTCAGTAAATCGGTGGTCATTTCGAGAATCTGCGGTCGAAGACTTTCCACTCGATGTGGAGTAAACGCTTTGCTGAACAAGGCGCGCAGGCGCGTATGGTTCGGCGGATCCTGGAACAGCATTTGCAGCGCCAGCGCCGCTTGCACAGGATTTGCCTGGCTGTGCTCGCCGTTTCTCGGCGCCGCGCGCTCCGCAGAAAACCGCCGGTCCGTAAGCACCGTCGCCACATCGTCGTACCGGGAAATCACCCAACCCTGTCCACTGGGGTCCGCATGAATCGGATCCTCGAGACGCAACCGCCGGAAAACCGGATACGGATTGCCGAGAATATCCGGCCTTAGCAGGTCTTGCAGGCCCAGATTTTCGATTTGGTCGTCAAACATAGTTTGCTCCCGCAATAGCGTTGCGAAAAACTAGGTCCCGTTCTGCATCGCCGGTCCCTTGATTCCCTGCGCCTCAGCCGCGGCGTCTTTGGCATAGTGTCCGAGCTTCGAATATCCATAGTAGAAGCTCCACCAGATCAGTCCCACGTCGCTGCTATAGGCCCACAACGGCGACAGAATCAGATACTGCTTGGTCGAAAACGTCAGCGCGATCACCACGCTCACCACACTCTTGGCAAACAGTACCGCCGCCCAGATCCAGGTCATCGTCCGGTAGGTGTTCTGCGCATCGGCGTGTGCCGCCATTTTGTCGAAACGTTCCTTGCCCGCGGCTTCGTTTCCGGTCACAAACTGCCGCGCGACATAAAGCATGATCGGCCGTTTGATCAGCACTGAGCCCGCAAACAACACGCCCAGCACCGCGTTTTGCAGCGACCGCCCCACCAGCGCGCCCATCGGGCTGTGCGCCAGGCAAAGCGCCACCAATGCAACCGCTATGTCCTCAGCCGCGAACAATCCAATGATGTCGAGCGCTCCCTGCCGCACCACCCCATAGATCAGGCCGAACAGCGGCAGCAAACCGGAAACCGCCAGCGGCACCAGGCTCCGCGAATCGAAATGCGGCTCCAGCAGACGGTAGACGCCATACGTGCAAATCACGTTGAGGAAGACGCTCCGCGCCAGCCCTCGCAGCGCCGCCGCGCGATTGGTGGAGTGTGCCGTTTCTGGAGTCACCGGTTGCTTCATGGCCTGCCTCTCATCTTGCTGCCCTTCTCGAGCGCCGCAGGTTGCTCCGCAATGCTTTCGATCAATCGGTGCAGACCAGCCGTCGTACGCTTGCGGTCGCCGGTGCATAAATAGTCGTGCAGCAATCCGTTCAGTGCCGCTAACTGAAACGTCGAGGTCGCCGCGCCGTTCTTATCGGCGGGTTCGCCAAATTCCGTTTCAAACACCCGCCGCCATCGTGCGAATCCCGCTCCCCAGAAATGCGTCGGAAACCGCGCCCGGTTTTGCATCGCCAATCCATCAATTTCGAAAAGCAGCCGAAAATACTTTTGATTTGGCTGGCGTATCGCCCAGCTCCAAAACATCGGCAGGAACTCGGCCAGCGACATTGGCCCCTCTTTCTCAGCCAGTTCGCGCAGCGAGCCTTCAATTCTTTGCCGCACTTGTTCCAGAGCATCCGTCAGCAGTTTTTCCTTGGACCCGAAGTGGTAGATCAATAGCCGCGCGCTGGTACCCACGCATTTTGCCAGTGGCCGCAGCGACAGCGCTGAGATCCCGTCGGCCAGCAGCACGTCGACGATCTTCCCCAGCAGCTCGGTTCGCCGTTCAACCACCGGATTCATTTCCGCCATGAAACGACTGTTACATGAAACGAGTGTTACATGCAAGCGCAATTATTCTCGCCTCGCTGCCTTCCTTCCGCTCCAGGACGCCTCAGCCCTGACTCAGCCAGGGTCTCCAGCCTAGGAACAGCTCTCGATCGAGGGCTTGCGGCTAAACATCTCATCCCTAAAAAAACGATCACTTCCCCCGGGGAGTAGTCTTTGAAACTCCGGAACCTGTTCACCGCTTTAGTCCTCGGCAGAATCCGCACTGGTGCTCGTTTCTTTCGCGTTTTGACCGAAATCGCCCGAAATCGTGCCCGCAAGTCCTTTAGAATCCGCACTTAAAGACGGGGGTGGGGAATACTCGGTTAACTAGCCCGCTCGAGTCCGGCCACGAGCCCCGGAGTGGCCGATCTTTAGTCGGCCAGCAAATCTCCGAGCCCAGCCTCCCCGTCGAGGCGTACAATCCCGGACCAGCGCATCCCATCCGTTCCCAGGGTCCCCTCGTACTGCTAGGAGACGCCTATGAAAACCGTGCTATCCGTTCTGCTCTTCCTGCTCCTGGCCACCGCGCCGCTGTCCGCGCAAACTCCAGCCGGGGCCAAATCCGAAAAACTCGCTTGGCAGCCCTGGTCCGATTCGGTCTTCGCCCAAGCCAAGCGCGAAAAGCGCTTCGTCCTCCTCGATCTCGAAGCGGTGTGGTGCCACTGGTGCCATGTTATGGACGAAAATACTTACAGCGACCCCGCCGTAATAAAAATGCTGCAGTCACACTACATCGTCGTCAAAGCCGATCAGGACGCCCGCCCCGATCTCTCCAATCGCTATGAAGACTTTGGCTGGCCCGCCACGGTGGTCTTCAACGGTGACGGCCAGGAAATCGTCAAGCGCCAGGGCTATCTCGCTCCGGACGAGATGCTCGCAATGCTCCAAGCCATCCTCGACGATCCCACGCCCGGCCCCAGCGTCCGCCCGGAGGCCAAACTCGATCTTCCCGCCAATCCCCTGCTCAGCGACGCCTGGCGCCAGCAGCTCACCAAGAACTATCTCGGCGGATACGACGCTGTTCACGGAAGCTGGGGCACCGACCAGAAATTCCTCGATTGGGATTCGGTCGAATACTCCATCGTACTCGCGCGCCTCAATCACGACGTCAAGGCTGAACATATGGCCCGCCAGACCCTCACCGAGCAGTTACACATCCTCGATCCGGCCTGGGGCGGGGTCTACCAATATTCCACCGATGGCGACTGGAATCATCCGCACTTCGAGAAAATCATGCAGATGCAAGCGGAGAATCTGCGCGCCTATTCGCTCGGCTATGCACAATTTGGTGATCCCGGCTATCTGCACGCCGCGCAGGAGATTCGCCGTTACCTGAAAACTTTCCTCACGTCGCCGCAAGGCGCCTTTTACACCAGCCAGGACGCCGACCTCATCGAAGGCCATCACAGCGGAGAATACTTCGCGCTGAACGATGCCGGACGCCGCAAACAAGGCATTCCTCGCGTCGATAAGCACATCTACGCGCGCGAAAACGGCTGGGCCATCAACGGCTTGGTCGCTCTCTACGACGCAACCGGCGACGCAGCGGTTCTCGCCGATGCCAGCAAGGCTGCGCAGTGGATTCTCGCCAATCGTGCCCTACCCGGCGGCGGTTTCCGCCACGGCGAAAAAGATGTCGCCGGACCCTATCTCGGCGACACCATCGCCATGCAGCGCGCCTTGGTCTCCCTCTACGGCGCCACCGGCGATCGCCAGTGGCTCGCGCACGCCGAATCCGCCATGAAATTCATTGACGGCAACTTCCGCGATGCCCAAGGCGCCGGCTTCCTCACCACCAAGGTTCCCACCGACCACGCCTATGTCCCGCACGCCCAGCGCGACGAAAACGTCATGGTCGCCCGCACCGCCACTCTGCTGTTTCATTACACCGGCGACGCCCACTACGACGAGCTCGCCAAGCAAGCCATGCGCTATCTAGCCGCCGACCCCATCGTCCGCCGTCTTCCAGCCGCCAGCGCGCTGCTAAGCGATCTCGAAATCAGCCGCCCCCCGCTCCACCTCACCATCGTCGGCCACAAGGACGATCCCGCCGCCCAAGCTCTGTTCCAATCCGCGCTCCACTATCCCGCCAACTACAAACGCCTGGAATGGTGGGACACCCGCGAAGGCAAACTCCCCAACCCCGACGTCCAATACCCAGAACTAAGCAAAGCCGCCGCCTTCGTCTGCACCAGCCGCGTCTGCTCCGCCCCCATCTTCAATCCCGCCGACCTGGCAGCCCGCGTAGACAAAATATCCGGCCTCCAGGCCGCAAAATGAGCCTTGCCAAAAATCCGTTGTAGTAGGCAGCAGGCCGCGCCACCGTAGTATCCTGCTGCTGTGCTCGAACTCGATTGCGGCGCGGACCTCGCCACGGCTCCGGACCTGGACTTTTTCCTGGCCCTTCCCGCGCGCCCAGCTGTCTGCCTGATCGAGCCGCGGGATCCCGCGGCGCAGCCTTACCTGATCCGCACGCAAGACCTCCGCAGCCGCCTGCACCGCCTGCTCGGCGCACCCGATCCGACCAGCAAGCGCCTGAACCTGAGCGACTTCGCCGCCGGCGTGCGCTACCGCCTGACCGGATCGAAACTCGAGCAAACACTCACCTACTACCAGCACGCAAAATCGCGCTTCCCGCAGCGTTATAAGAAGCTGATGCGCCTCCGCCCTCCTGCCGTCCTCAAAATAAATCTGCGCAACGCTTACCCGCGCTGCTTTGTCACGCGCCGCGTTCCGGTCGACGCCTCTGGCGTCCCCAACAGCGGCAGCTACTACGGCCCGTTCGCTTCACGCAAATCGGCGGAGTCTTTCGCCGGGCAAATCCTGGATTTTTTCAAGGTGCGCCGCTGCCAGATCAAAATCCGCCGCGACCCCACTTTTCCCGGGTGCATCTATTCAGAAATGAAAATGTGTCTGGCGCCGTGTTTTGCCGGGTGCAGCAAGGAAGAGTACGACGCGGAAGTGACGCGCCTGGTCACGTTTCTCGAAACCGGCGGCGATTCTCTGCGCGGCAATTTCGAGGAGGATCGCCAACGCGCCAGCGAGGATCTGGATTTTGAAAAAGCCGCCGCCTTTCACAAGAAACTTGAAAAACTCGACGACGCGTTGCGGGGCCGTTCTGAAATAGCTCGGCGCGTTCAAGATCTCGACGCGGTAATTCTGCAGCGCGCCGCTGAGGATCAGTCCATCGCCGTCTTCGCCATCCGCGGCGGCTGGCTCGCCGAGCCGTTCTTTCTGCGCTTCGCGGAAATCGCCAGCCAACCGCGCTCCGTCGAAGAACTGATTCGCGAGCGCCTGGAAAGCGGAATGGTGCGAGAATGTCCGGGCGACCTGGGCGAGAATCTGTGGATCGCGGCGCGCTGGTTCTACGGTAAGCCGCGCGACGGAGAAATCTTCTTCCGCGAAAAAGATTGGCCGTACCGGCGGATTCTGCGGGCGTGCTCGCGCATTCTTTCGCCGAAGCCGGACGCTGCGGCAAGCAAGACGCCGGCGGCAGCGCCACAAAAACCACTTGAAGGAGCATCATGAGTCATTCGGCAACCAAGCAAGCCACCGCGCGGTATGCGCATAAATTCGCGGGTCGCGCCGCCGACGGCCATTTTCGGGAAACGCAGGGACTCACGCTGTCTTCTCTCGGCATCGGTACGTATCTCGGCAAGCCGGACGCTCGGACGGACCAAAGCTACACCGCAGCAGCGGTCGCCGCGATCGAAAGCGGAATCAACTTCATCGACGCGGCCATCAATTACCGCTTCCAGCAAAGCGAGCGCAGCATCGGCGCCGCGATCAAGCAACTTGCCGACCAGGGTTTCCCGCGCGAGGAAATCGTGCTGTGCAGCAAAGGCGGCTACCTCACGCCTGACGGCTCGATGCCCGCCGATGCCAACGAATATTTCTTCCGCGAATACATGCAGCCCGGGATCTTCACTGCAAAAGATATCGTTGCGGGCAGCCACTGCATGACGCCGCGCTTCCTGCAGAATCAGCTGGACCGCAGCCTGCGCAATCTGGGCGTCGACTGCATCGACGTCTATTACCTGCACAATCCGGAAACGCAGCTCGCGGAAATTTCCAAGCCGGATTTTCTCAAGCGCGTGCGCGACGCTTTTGAATTCTTCGAGTCCGCCGCACTCCGAGGCAAAATCCAGTTCTACGGCATGGCCACGTGGAACGGTTTCCGCCAGGACGCCCAGGCCCGCGACTCCATGCAGCTCGCGGAAATTGAAGAAATTGCGCACCAGCTAGCGGGAGGCACGCATCGCTTTCGCTTCGTGCAGTTGCCATTCAATCTGGGGATGACCGAAGCACTCACGCTCGGCAATCAATCGATCAAGGGTCAGGTGAAAACGGTGATGGAAGCGGCCAGTGAACTGGACATCACGCTCATCGCCAGCGCTTCCCTGCTGCAAGGTCAGGTAGCCCGCAATCTTCCGGCCTTCGTCGCCGAAGCCTTCGGACTCGAAGATGACGCCGAACGCGCGCTGCAATTCGTGCGCTCGTCTCCGGGAATCACCACGGCGCTGGTGGGGATGTCCCGCGTCGACCACGTGCGCGCCAACACGCGCCTTGTCAACATCGCGCCAGCCACCGTCGATCAATTCAGCAAGCTGTTCGCGCGGGGCGAATCCGCGTGAATCTGCGCTTCGCTGGCGTGCCTCAGACTGGTTCGCGCATCCACGAGACGATGGCCGCGTTCACTTGGTCGAGCTTGCCGGCAAAAAAATGATCCGCTCCTGAAACTTCCACCAGCCGCTTGGGCTCCGGCAAACTCGCCACTACTTTTCTGGTTTTCTCAATCGCTCCGTACTGGTCGTTTTCGCCCTGCACAAAAAGCTTCGGCTTAGTGCAATCCGCCAAGAAGGAAAAATCCGTGCCATTCACCGGAATCCCGAGTCCGATTAATTCTCTAACCCGAGCATCTACGCTGCCCACGCGCAACCCCGCCACCGAACCAAAACTGAATCCCGCCACCAGCAGCGGCAGAGCCGCGAACTCCAGGGCCAGAAAATCCAGTGCCGCGCTTACGTCGTCGCGTTCGCCCACTCCGTGATCGTGGGTGCCGGCGCTTTTTCCAACGCCGCGAAAGTTGAAGCGCAGCACCGCCAGCCCGAGCGAGTCCAGCGATTTTGCCGCCTGGTACACCACCTTGTTGTGCATGGTGCCGGCAAAGAGCGGATGCGGATGGCAGACCACCGCTGCCATCGATGGCTGCGCCGGGCCGACGGGCGTCCACAGAATCGCCTCGAGCGGCCCTGCCAGGCCCGGTAACAGCAAGCTACGCGAATGGTGTCCTGCGCTCATCGTTGTGCTCATGGTCAGGTTAACTCGCAATATTTCGGGGCACTACGTCGCCGGTACCGGGCCAGTATGGACCAGGCTAGAGCGAGCAAACGGATAGTACCTGTGCAGTATAGGGGGCGAGTACTGAAACTGCCAAAACCTCGTACTAGGTCTAAATTGTTGTATTTTCGCGTTGCGAGGGCGGTGCGCGGATGATAGTTTTGCGCCAGTTGGCAAGAGTTGCGGAGGCTTGATGTCTGACGGATCCGAACGCCGGGAAGCGCGGCGCTTTAACATGTCCCTTCCGATGCGGGTGCTGCCGCGGCAACGCCACGAGCAGGAGCTACAAGGGCAGACCCGCGACGTCAGTTACCGGGGCCTATATTTTCTTTCCGACGCCAAATTCGAGCCGGGCACGGAAATTGATTTTGTACTGACCCTTCCGCTGCAGGTTTCGCCCAACGGGGACGTCAACATCCGGTGCCAGGGCCAGATCATTCGCGTGGAGCCCACGGGCAACGGGCGCATCGGGGTCGCGGCAAAAATCCACCGGTACGAATTTGTTCCCGCCGCTTCGGCGGCCTGAGCTGGGAGCGACGGCGGCAGCGTCGCCGGCACGAGCGCATTCCTTTCTTTCTTCTTGCGGTTCTCCGAGTACAATCCACTAAGAGCATCGTTCGCTTCGGGGGACGCCATGGATCACTACGACGCAAAAACCGCGCTCGAAGAGCTGCAGGAAGAAGCGCTGCTGCCTCATCCGGTGAAGCTGCGGGACATGATTCTGCGCACGCAGCTGGGACCGAAGGAAGCGCAGGTCCTTAACCAGGAGTTTCAGAATTATCTGACGCGCTTCGGCGATCTGCAGAAACTCGGCCGCGCCATTCTCGAGCAGCTGGCGTCGAGCAAGCGCAAGGCGTCCTGATTGCGCGGCCTGCCATTGGGTGAAACGGCCGGGCGCGGGGTGAAGTCGAAGCCTCGCGTGCTGCTGCTGTCGGCCTCTTCCGGAGCCGGGCACGTGCGCGCGGCGCAAGCGCTGGAGAAGGCCTTCACTGTGCGCGGGGATTGTGTCGTCGAGCATATCGACGCAATGCAGTACGCCAGCAAACTTTTCCAGCGCATCTACGACAAAGCTTATATCTCGATGGTGCGCCGCGCGCCCAACCTGATGGGCGTGCTTTACGACCGCACCGATCAGCCTTGGCAAAGCATGAAGCGGCGGCTGGCGTTCGACCGCTTGAATACCGCGCCGATGGTGCGGCTGCTCAAGCGCGTGCAGCCGGACTTGTGCGTAGCTACCCATTTTCTTCCGGCGGAGATTATTGCGTGGCTGATCGCCAAGAAAAAATTAAGCGCGCGGAATGCCATCGTGGTCACCGACTACGATGTGCACGCCATGTGGTTGTGCAAGACGGTGGACCGCTACTACGTGGCGCTAGAGGAATCGGTGGAATACCTGGCGCAAGTCGGAGTGCCGCGCGAGATCATTCGCGTGACCGGCATTCCCATCGATCCAGTCTTCGCGACGGTTTTAGATCGCGCGGAAGTGCGGCGCAAATTCGGGCTGGATCCTGCGGCCACGGTGCTGCTGGTCGCCGCGGGCGGGTATGGCGTTGGGCCAATGGAACAACTCGTGGGGGCGCTGCTGAATCTGAAGCGAGCCTGGCAGATTGTGGCCATTGCCGGGAAGGCGGAGAAGGTGCGGCTGCGCATGACCAAGCTTGCAGAAAGTGCTGGAGCGCTGCCGGGCGGTGGGCAGCGTCTAATTCCGGTGGGCTTTACGCAGGAAATGGATCGTTATATGGCAGCGGCTGATCTGCTGGTGGGAAAAGCGGGCGGGCTGACGACCTCGGAAGCGCTGGCGCGGGGACTGCCGATGGCGTTGATTGAGCCGATTCCTGGGCAGGAAGAGCGTAATGCGGACCATTTGTTGGAGGAGGGGGCGGCGATTCGGTGCAATAATTTTCCTGCGGCGGCTTGGAAGATCGCGAAGTTGCTTGATGATTCGCAGCGGCTGGCGAGGATGCGGGCTGCTGCGCGAGCTATGGGACGGGCAAATGCAGCTGCGGATATCGCGGAGAACGCGCTGCGGCTGGTAGACTGACGATTCGGCTGGGCGGCGTGGCGATTCTCGAGCAGCATGCTGCTTCACTACCAAGGAAGAAAACCGGAGTAGGAAAGCGAGGACGATGCGACGCCACACGCTGCTGATCGACGCGGATGACACGCTGTGGGAGAACAACGTCTTCTTCGAGAAGCTGATCGAGGATTTCATCAGCCTGGTCGAGCCATGCGGCTATACACGGACCTACATCCGGCACGTGCTGAACGAGACCGAGCGGAAGAATATTCGGCAGTATGGGTACGGAGCGAGGAGTTTCGGCCGCTCTCTTGAAGAAACGTATCTGAAGCTGGCCGAGCATATGGCGAAGCGCGAGACGCTGGCACTGATTCACGAACGCGTTGTGGGTCTGGAGCGCACACCGCCGAAGATTCTCGATGGTGTTCCGGAAACGCTTGCTTATCTCACGGAACGTCACCGGCTGATTCTCTTCACCAAGGGCGAGCCCGCGGAGCAGGCGGCCAAGGTGGAACGCTCCGGGTTGCAAGGCTTTTTCGAATCCATCGAAATCGTGATGGAAAAAGATCCGCAGACTTACGGCGCGCTGGTGCACAAGCACAAAATCGTGAAGGCGCAAGGGTGGATGATCGGCAACAGCCCGCGAAGCGACATCAATCCCGCGATGAAGATCGGCCTCAACGCGGTGTACATCCCGCACCAGCACACCTGGCACCTCGAACACGAACCGGTCATGTCCGGCTCCGGCAAGCTGGTGATCCTGCCGGCGTTCCGGGAACTTCGCGGGCATTTTTAGCGGCCGGCTAATTCTGGCCCAAATGTCCGGGCCTTTTCTCGCTTTCCAAATTGGACGTTGTAACCGGTACTATGGGCGGGAATCTATGTGGGTTCGGGAGTGTGCAGGAGGCTAGAGATGAGCGCAGCGTCGGCTACGGTTCGCACGGATTGGCGGCAGGAGTGGTTTGAGTTTGAGGGTGCGACGTATCTGAATCTGGCGGGGCAGTCGCCGATGCCGAAGGTGTCGCTGAAAGCGGTGCAGGCGGCGCTGGAGACCAAAAAGTTTCCGCATCACCAGGCGGATGAGACGTTCTTCGAGCTGCCGGGACGGATTCGCGCCGGAATTGCGAAGATCATTGGCGGCAAGCCTGAGGAAGTCGCCGTCACCAGCGGGGCCAGCAGCGGGGCTGCGGCGGTGGCGCATGCGCTGCAATGGAAGCCGGGCGACGAAGTGATCACGGCGAAGAGCGAGTTTCCGCTGCAGCAGACGACCTGGAAGCCCATGGAAGAGCGGGAAGGGCTGAAGCTGACGGTGGTGGCAGCGCGCGAGCGGTTTATTACGGCGGAAGACTTGATTGCGGCGATGACGCCGAGGACGCGGCTGGTTTCGGTGAGCCACGTGCGCTACAACGATGGTTCAATGCTGGATGCGCCGCGGGTGGCCAAGGCGTGCCATGCGCAAGGCGCGCTGCTGCTGCTGGACGTGAGCCAGAGCTGCGGCGCGGTGCCGATGGACGTAAATGAGTTGGGCGCGGACTTTTTGATTGGCGCGGGATACAAATGGCTGCTGGGGCCGTTTGGCACGGGATTTTTTTGGATCAAGCAGGAGCATCTGGCGACGGTGCGGCCGGACCCCTATTACTGGATGGCGGTGGAAGGCTCGGACAATTTTGCGGCGCTGAACTTCGCCGATCCGAAGCCGGCGGCCAGCGCGAAGCGCTGGGATTCGCCGGAATGGGCGAGCTATTTCAATTTCAATCTGGTGGCCATGGACACTTCGGTGGACTTTGCGGCGCGTGTTGGCGCAAAAGCGGTGGCGGCGCACAATCGCAAATTGATCGATTTGCTTTTCGCGCGGCTGCCCAAGGATCGCTGCGTGATTGCCAGCCCGCTGGACGCGGCGCATCGCGGACCGTATGGCTGCTTCGCAGCACGGTCGCCGGAAAAAACTGTGGAACTCTATGACAAACTGCGAAAAGAAAATGTGATTGTGAGTCTACGGGACGGCAATATCCGGGTGTCGCCATATCTTTACAACACCGAGCAAGACATCGACCGGCTGATTGCGGTGGTCACGGCATGAGCGCACCAGCGGGCTGGCCGAGAGTTGCGGTAGTGGGTGCCGGAGCCGTAGGCGGCTACTTTGGCGGAATGCTGGCGCGCGCGGGCGCGCCGGTGGTGATGATCGGCCGGCCGGCGTTTGTGGAAGCGGTGCAACGTGGGGGATTGTTTCTGGATGCGCTGCAATTCCAGGAGCGGGTGAAAGTGGACGCTTCGGCGGAGTTGAGCGCGGCGCGCGGGGCGGACATTGTTTTGTTTTGCGTGAAGACTACCGATAACGCAGCTACCGCGGCGGCGCTGGCTCCGCTGATTGCGCCGGGCGCGATGGTGGTGAGCATGCAGAATGGCGTGGACAATGTGGAGCAGATTCGCGCGGCGGGAATCGCGAATGCGCTGCCGTCGGTGGTGTACATCGGAGCGTTTGTGCCAGAGCCCGGGCGCGTGAAGCATACCGGGCGCGGGGATCTGGTTTTTGGTCCGGAAAGCGAGCACACCCGGCGGCTGGCGGATTTATTCGGGCGAGCGGGAGTACCGGTGCGGGTTTCGTCAAACATCGAGGGTGAGTTGTGGACAAAATTCATTGCGAATTGCGCGCTAAATGCGATTTCCGCGTTGAGCCGCGCGAAGTATGGGCAGATCGCGGCCGACCCGGAGACCTGGAAACTGGTAGAAGGCGCGGTGGTGGAGGTTTTGGATGTGGCCAGAGCGTGCCAGGTGGATTTGGGCCCGTTGGCCGACGCTGAGAAAGCGTTTGAGCTGGCGAGGAAAATCGCTGCGCAACTGCCGGAGGCCATCTCTTCGACGGGCCAGGACTTGATGCGCGGCAAGCGTACGGAGATCGATTCGCTGAACGGATTCATCGCGCGACGGGGCATGGCTTTGGGCATTCCGGCGCCGGCCAACCATACGCTGTGGGCGCTCGTAAAACTGGCGGAGGCCGCGGCGGAATCGGCTGGAGCAGAAAAAAGCCGTAATAGTAAGGCCAGCGTCTGAGCTGGGTCCGTAGCTGCGGGGCTAGTAGCGGTCCGGCGGAGCGTGGAAGGGGATGTGCACGATGGCTTCAAGATCGATGGTGGTGCCGGCTTTTTCGGCGGGGCGGAATTTCCACTGGCTGAGGGCTAGCATGGCGTTGTTGTCGAGCTGCTCGTCGATGCCGCGAACGAGCTGGATACTATCGACTGAGCCGTCGCGGCGAATCACGGCATACAAAACTACTTCGCCCTCGACGTGATCGTTGATGAGCGTGGGCGGATACTTGGGGTCGACCTTTTTGAGCGGAGCAGGCGCAGCCAAATCGCTTGAACTGACCCGCGGAGCGTCCGTATTCGCGCGCAATTCCGAGAAATTCAGAATCCAGCTACCTGTCGCGCTATTTAGATTCGGCATGTTCACATTCAGCGTGTAAACCTTTTTCCCGATGAGCGCCGCTTCCGGCTTCGCCCCCGGCGGGAGCGCTGCAAAATTGGGCGGGCCGGTGCGCTGCGGCTCGTCGTCGGGACGGGCGCGCGGGTCGGGCCGCGCGATGGATAGGCGCTGCGAAGGAGCAGTGATGTTGGGGGTGCCGCCGCCGAGGCCGGAGATTCCACTCTTTGCCGGAGGATTCCCGCCGCTGATGCTCACACCCGTGACATTTTTTCCTGCGCCATCGTTGTTTCCGCCATGGCTTTCGGGATCGCCACCGCTGCCGCCGTTGTTGGCGGCGGGGTTTGCTGGTGCGCCGCCGGGAACGCCGGGCTGCTTACCTTCCGGCGAGATGGACATGCGGGCGGAGAGATTGCCTTGGGGGAGGGCTACCGGGGCTGCGGGGCCGGGAGTAGCAGAAAGCGCGATGAACGTAGCGGAATTGCCATTGACAGCAGATGGCGATTGCGTGAGCTCGGGTGCGGGACCAACCTCGCCGGTTTGTTTGCGGTCGGCCTGGCGTGGCGCGGTGCCGGCGTTCAGTTCGAGCTTGGGGCGCACCGGGGCGTTTGTGGGAGTGGCCAGGGCGATTTCGCCGGGCTTTTGTTCGAAGCTCGGGAGGTCGGGAGCCGGGGCTTCGGTTACGGTGGCGCGGCGGCGTTCGCGTGGGCGGAGCTTGGCCAGAGTTTTCTCGCTGATTTCAAGATGCGGGCGCGGCGGAGCGAGAGTGGGCGCCAGTTGGACCATGTTGGGGAGAGTGGGGAGGATTTTCGGGGGTTCGGGTGGAGCGGCGGAATTAATGAGGGTTTGCCGCGGATGCGTGGGATGGGCGGGATCGGTGAAAATACGCTGGCGCGGATGGAAAGCGTCTGCGCCTTGGGCGGGAAGAGGCTTGTTGGGCTCGCCGCGCGGGCTGGGCTTGGGCTTTTCGGCGCGGAGTTCGACAAGAGGAAGATCGTTGATGAGGCCGGACCAGGTGAGCTGAGTGTTTTCGAAAGCAGAATTTGTCCGCGGGGCGGCGGGTAAATTGGGAAATGGCATAGCCAGGAAAACCAGATGCCAGAGGCAGGCGGCGATAACGGCGCGGCGGGGAATGCGACGCTCGACCCAACAATCCTTGAAAAAGCCGCCGCTGAGAAATTTTCGTGGGGCGGAGGGACCGGCAACCAGCGCGCGGATGCTGCTCGCCAGGCTTTGGCGGAATTCGCCCCAGCCGACGCGGAGATTGGGTTCTTGCGCGCCGTGCAGGCGGACGAGATCCTTGGGAGCTTCGGCCTGACCCAGGAGGTCGAAGGCGTTGATGACCTGGTTCGACGACATCGATAGCACCAGTATACGCGAGGCAGTGGCGGGACTTGAATGGGATGCACTTTGCGGCGGCTAGGGTTGCGGATGTGGTGGTGAGGCAGGAAACGTTAGAGATGTTGCCGAGATGGGGCGTAGCACTGCTACGCCCCTACACAGAGGTTTCGGGGGCGCGGCGGTAGAAGGTCAAGGCGGCGTCACCTTGTTGCAAGAGGCGG
>Ga0210384_10003437_pt1 | contig 18333 bp, 15 predicted proteins | sample IncBWH2MmetaG_FD_160574 | JGI IMG/M metagenome (GOLD analysis project Ga0210384, IMG submission 160574) | Forest soil microbial communities from Barre Woods Harvard Forest LTER site, Petersham, Massachusetts, United States - Inc-BW-H-2-M | ecosystem: Environmental > Terrestrial > Soil >...
GGTCTTTCGTCCTCACACTGCGGCGTTTCTGCAGTAGTCTCTGTGTGAAAGAGTAGGTGACATGAAAAACCTCTGCTTGGTTTCGTTGCTTTTATCGCTGGCAGTTTCTGCTGACGCACAGGACGCCGCGCCGAAGAGTGATCCGCAGCGCGCGCTTGAAGATGTTTCTGCTGAGCCAAAGACGATGGCGCTTTGGGAAGGCCAGGCTCCGGGTGCGCTGGGGGATACGGACTCAGACCGGCCCACGATTACTTTGTATGCGGTCGCGACCGAGCACAAACCCACCGCGGCAGTGATTGTGTTTCCGGGCGGCAGCTATGGATATTTGGCGACAAATCATGAGGGCCGGCAAATTGCGAATTGGCTGAACTCGGCGGGCATCACGGCGTTTGTGGTGCGCTACCGGTTGGGACCGCGGTATCACCATCCCACCGAACTTGGCGATGCGCAGCGCGCGATTCGTTTCGTGCGGACGCGCGCCAAGGAATTTGGCGTTTTGCCGGGCAAGATTGGTGTGTTGGGATTTTCGGCGGGCGGGCATCTGGCGTCGACAACCGAGACGCATTTCGATGCGGGAAACCCGCAGGCGGCCGATGCGATCGATCGGGTAAGTTCTCGGCCGGATTTTGCGGTGCTCGCCTACCCGGTGATTTCGTTCACAGCGGAATATGCGCACGGGGGTTCCAGTAAGAATCTGTTGGGAGAAAATCCAAAGCCGGAGTTTTTGAAAGAGCTTTCGGGTGAGCTGAACGTTACCGCGCAAGCGCCGCCGACATTTTTATTCAGCAGCAGCACCGATACCGGCGTGGCTCCGGAGAATAGCGTGGCGTTCTATCTGGCGCTGCATAAGGCCGGGGTTCCGGTGGAATTGCATGTTTTTGAGAACGCGCCGCATGGAGTTGGGATGGACCTGGCTGACCCGTCGGTTGGGGAGTGGACTCATCTGCTTCTGCAGTGGTTTCGCGAGAGAAAGATCGTGGTCGCTCCGCCAAAGGACTGAAGACACGAGGTGGTAGACAGAAGGACAGTTGGTGATTGGGCAGAGGCCGATGCGGGTTTTCTTGCGCACTACGACGCGGTTGGTTAGTTTGAGGTGAGGGTGCCTTCCCACCCCCAATTGTCAGCAAGTTCAAAGGCGCCCGCCTCCGAAGGCGGCCGCTAGACAAAGCACAAGCAAGAGCGAGCAGAATCAGAGGGAGAGGGCCTTGAGCGATCCGATTATCACGCTGACTACCGACTACGGGACACAGGATCACCTTGTTGGCGTTATGAAGGGCGTGATCCTGAAGATCAATCCCGAGGTGCAGATCGTGGACATCACCCACAACGTCACTCCATTCGACTTGCTGGATGGCGCGCTGGCAATTGCGTCGGCGTATACGTATTTTCCGCCGCGCACGATTCACGTAGTAGTGGTGGACCCGGGCGTGGGAACGGAGCGGCGTCCCTTGATTGTGAGCGGGCAGAATCAATATTTTTTGGCGCCAGATAATGGCGTGCTCTCAGGCGTGTATGAGAAAGAACCGAACCCCATCGTGCGGAATTTGACGGCGGAACATTATTTCTTGCACCCAGTCAGCAAGACGTTTCATGGGCGAGATGTGTTCGCGCCGGTGGCTGCGTGGCTTTCGAAAAGCTGGCAGCCCAGCAGCATGGGCGAGGACATCACCGACTATAAGAAATTTGCGATGCCGAAACCGAAAGAAGCGGATGGATCGTGGAAGGGCGTAGTGCTGAAGGTGGATGCCTTTGGAAATTTGTTGACGAATTTCCGGGCGGAGGATTTACCGGCGGGAGCAACCGAGAAGGGCGTGATCGATTTGCAAGTGGGGAGTCACGCGGTGAAGCGGTTGGTACCTACGTTCGCGGCCGGAAATAACGGAGAAGTTGTGGCGTTTGTTGGGTCCAGCGGATATTTGGAGCTTGGCGTGAACAAGGGTAGCGCAGCAAAGGCGCTGGGCGCGGGTCGAGGCGCGGCGATTTTGTTGAAGAAGAGTTAACAAACAGAAGCCAACAGCACGGTACCTTCTAAGGGACGCGGGAGATCTGGGAGCGGGTGCGCGGATCGAGCCAGTCGCGCCAAGCGTCGCCCAGCAAGTTAAAAGCTAAAACCGCTAACATCACAGCCAGCGCCGGGAAGACGACCATGTGCGGAGCATCGAAGAGATGGCTACGGGCATCGTTCAGCATGGAGCCCCAGCTTGGCAGCGGAGCGAGAACACCTAATCCAAGAAAACTTAACGTGGCTTCAGCCAGGATTGCTCCAGCGATTCCAATGGTGGCTTGAACCAGCACGGGCTGAAGAATGTTTGGCAGGATGTGGCGCAAAAGAATTCGGGTCGGCGACGCACCGAGCGAACGGGCAGCAAGTACGAATTCCAATTCTTTCACTTTCAAAACTTGTGCGCGCGCGAGGCGAGCGTAGCCTGCCCAGCCGGTGATGATGAGGGCAAGGATCACTTTGCCGATGCCCGGGCCAAAGAATGCGGCGAAGGCGATGGCCAGCAACACGCCGGGGAAAGACAGGAAGGCGTTTACAAACAGAAGGCTAACCATGCGGTCGAGCCAGCCGCCGCGATAGGCTGCAACCATTCCAAGAGCGAGACCCACGCAAGAAGTTCCCAGAACCACACACAGAGATACGAACAGAGAGATACGCGCACCGTAGAGCACGCGAGAGAAAATGTCGCGGCCGAGTTCGTCGGTGCCCATCCAGTGGGAAGCAGAAGGCGACTGCAGGCGAGCGGCCATGTTTTGCGCAGCGGGATCGGCGGGAGCAACCCACGGTGCGAGCAGCGCGCTGAGAATCAGAAGGCCGGCCAGTGCCAGGCCCACTCGCGCAAGAATGTTGTAGTGAAGAAATTCGAGAAGGCTGGCCGAGATGCTCATGAGAGGCGCACTCGCGGGTCGATGAACGCATACAAAAGGTCGGTAAGGAGATTCACCAGTACGTAGGAAAGCGTAATCACCAGGATGCAGCCCTGCAGCAGCGGATAATCGCGCGACGAGATGGCTTGCACCGTGAGGCGGCCCAAACCCGGCCACGCAAAGATAGTTTCGGTGACGATAGTGCCGGCGAGCAGTGTGCCGAACTGCAGGCCGAGAATGGTGATGATAGGAATGAGCGCGTTGCGCAGCGCGTGTCGAACCAGCACGGCGTATTCCGAGAGGCCCTTGGCGCGCGCGGTGCGAACGTAATCGCTGGAAAGTTCTTCCAGCATGGCTCCACGTACCATGCGCGTCAGAATGGCGGCGAGGGCCGCGCCAAGCGTGACGGCGGGCAAGATGTAATTGAGCGCCGTGCCGCGGCCAGAAACGGGCAGCAATCCCAGATAGATAGAAAACAGAGCAATAAGCAGAGGGCCGAGCGCGAAGTTAGGAACGGCCAAGCCGAAGAGTGTGAAGACGCCGATGGCTCGATCGCTGGGGCGACCTCGGCGGTGAGCAGCGATTACTCCCGCAGGAATGGCGATGCCAGCACTGACCAAGAGAGCGAGAAATGCCAGTTGCAGCGTGGCGGGGTAGCGTTCGAAGATTACGCGGCGGACCGGAGCTTGAAATTTTATGGATTGGCCAAAATCGCCGCGGAAAATTCCGGCAAGGTAGTGGCCGTATTGGACCAGGATGGGTTGATCCAGGCCGAGGGAATGGCGCACTTCGGTGATTTGTCCCGGGGCTGCGCCTTCCCCGAGCATTTGTTCGACAGGATCGCCGGGAACGATGTGAATTAGCAGAAAAACCAGCGTCAGGACGAGCCAAAGTGCGGGGAGGGTGAGAAGAAAGCGTTGGAGCAAGTAGCGCAGCATGCGGGTAAGAGTGTAAAGAAAAGGGTAGCGTAGAGGAGACCGAGGGCGGCGGAAAAAGGCGGGAGAGGTTCCTCAGCGGTAAGCTCGCGGCAGTTTACCAGAAAAAAATCAAGGAAGGAAAACACCGGCCCTATACGGGCTTTGTGTTGGCTTTGGACTTGGACGCGGTAACTGGATGCGATGCGTTGGATGAGTCGGTCTGCGTAGCTGAAGCGGCTAGCGGCAGCAGTCGCTGGATCTTTACGCGGGCCACGCGTCGGCCGTCCATTTCGACCACGGAAAACCGGTACGGCCCAAACTCGAAACTTTCGCCGCCACGGGGAATGAAGCCCAGTTGATCCATGACGAAGCCACCAACAGTGGCGTATGCGGGATCTTCGGGAATTGTGATGTTGTACTGCGAGTCCAGGTCGCGAACGTTCAGCGCGGCATCGAAAATCACTGCGCCGTCGGACAGCGTGAGCGGCCTTTCGACTACGTCGAACTCATCGTGAATCTCCCCGACCAGTTGCTCGAGAATGTCTTCCTTGGTGACCAGACCAAGGATGCTGCCGAATTCGTCCACGACCATGGCGACGCCTACATGGCGCGAGCGCAGTTCGAGTAGCAGCTCATTGGCGGGCTTGGTTTCCGGGACGATAAGAATTTCGCGGAGGATGCGGCGAAGGTCGAAGGGAGCCACTGGAGCGAGTTTTTCCTCCAAGCGTCGCTCGCGATCGAGCAGCACCCACATCATGTCCTTGATGTGGACGAATCCGAGGACATGGTCCGGAGTACCACGGTAAACCGGCAAGCGCGAGCGCTGGGTGGTAGCGAAAACGCGCATGACTTCTTCCAGCGAAGCTTCCACTGGAAGCATGTGCATGTCCGGGCGGGAAACCATGAATTCGCGGACTTGCAGCTGGTTGAGCTCAATGGCGCTGAGAATAAATTTTTCCTCAACTGGAGCGATAAGGCCGCGTTCGCGTGCTTGCTGAATCTGGATCTGCAGTTCTTCGGTGGAATGCGCTACTCCGTGGCCGGTGGGCCCAAGTACGCCGAGCGCTTTTACGATCGCGCTGGAGACACCATCGAGCAGGTCGATAGCCCAGCGGAAGGTCTTGACGAACCATTGAAACGGACGTGCGACCATGAGGGCGACGCGTTCTGCGCGGGCCAGGCTGAGGCTTTTGGGAACGAGCTCGCCAAAGATTACGTGGATCGCACTGAGGAATAAGAACGCCAGGGCCAGGGCTGCTCCGTGTATTACCAGCAGCATACGGATATTGCCTTGCGCAGGCATCAGGGATTCGACGAACCGGGCGAGGGTGGCCTCGCCGAGAGCTCCGATGGCCAGGCTGGTGAGGGTGATACCGACTTGCACGCCGGAAACCACTCGGCGGAGATCACCCAGCAGTTCCTCCACAATCTTGGCTCGGGCGTTGCCTTTGGCGACCAGTTGGCGCACGCGGGACATTCGCACAGCCACCAGGGAGAATTCCACCGCGGCAAAGAAACCGTTCAGCACCACCAGCAGGAACACTCCGATGAGCTGGATGAAGATCATTCGGGTAGGCAACCCCCTTGGAGAATTGTAGCAGGTGCGAAGGGCCATACGGATTCCCGCGCCTTGTAGGGGCGGCTTTATACCGCCCTCTCGGGTCCCGTATTTCCTGGTGGAACTGCTGACTACGCTCTTGGGTTGTCCCTGTGAACAGGTTGCGTGGTGTGGCTGGGTTTACTACACTCAAAATTCATAGCTGACATGGAAGTATTTCCTACACAGATGCCGAGGCGGAAACCCTAGTGCGCTTGCTGCTGCGACTGCTTTTGTGGATTGGTGCGATTGCGGTGCTGGCGTTAGCCGCAGCGGTGTGGCTGCTAGTGTACCGCCCATTGCCACGCCTGGATGGAACGCTTCCCCTCCCCGGATTAAAAGCCGATGTGACCGTGGAACGCGACAATTGGGGCGTGCCACACATCCGAGCCGGCAACGAGGAGGATATGGCCGAGGCACAGGGCTATGTGGTGGCGCAAGACCGGCTTTGGCAGATGGATCTGTTGCGGCGGGCCGGGCGCGGGCAGCTCTCGGAAGTGCTGGGTCCGACAACGATTGAAATCGACAAGGACTTCCGGCGGCTGAATTTTGCCCGTGCAGCGCAACGCGATGTGGAACAGATGACTCCCGAGGGGCGGAAGCTGCTGGAGGCCTACGCGCGTGGAGTGAACCAATACATCCGAGAGCACCACGACCGGCTGGCGATGGAATTTACGCTGCTCCAATACAAGCCGCAGCCGTGGCAGGCTTCCGATTCGCTGATCATCGCCGGGTACATGTACCGGACGCTGGCAGATACGCGGCACGATAAGCTGCATCGCGCCGTAGTGATGGCAAAAGCGGGTCCGGAGCTTTCGAAGGATTTGTTCAGCCAGGAATCTTCGATGGACCACTTTGTGGTGGGCGATCCGACCGCCAAGGAGCACGTGAATCAGGCGGCGGATTCCGACGACCCGGATGATGACGAAATGGGTTACGACGATGTGCTGAAGGCATCGCGGATCGTGCCACGGGAATCACCCGCGGCCGAGAGTCCGGATTTGGCGTCGGCGATGGCGGCAAACGTCGTAAACTGGCTAAAGGAAAGCGATCGCGAGATTCGACGCACGCTGGGGAGCAACAACTGGGTAGTTAGCGGAGCGCACACGGTTACCGGAAAACCGCTACTGGCAAACGATACGCACCTGGAACTGACGCTGCCGCCCATCTGGTACGAGATTCATCTGACGGCGCCGGGATGGAACGTGAAAGGGTTTACCTTTCCAGGCGCGCCATTGCTTGTGATCGGGCATAACGATCACATTGCCTGGGGCTTTACGAATAACGGCGCGGACGTGATGGATTTATACGAGGAAAAATTCAATCCCGCAAACCCTGACGAATATCGCGTCAACAAGGATTGGAAGAAGGCGGAGATTTTCGACGAAGCGATTCACGTCAAGCACGCTCCGGACGAGCACATGCGGCTGGTGGTTACGCGGCACGGCCCGGTGGTAGCTAGCGAGGGCGAGAAGAACTACGCGATGCGCTGGACGGCGCTGGAGCCGGGGGGCTTGTCGAACTCCTATTTTTCGTTGGGGAAGGCGCAAAACTGGGCGGAATTTTTGCACTTGATGAAGAACGTGGTGGGCCCGGCGCAGAACGCGGTGTTCGCGGACGACAAAGGCAACATTGGCTACGTCATGGCGGCGCGCGTACCGCTCCGGAAGAAGGGACATGGGGAAGTGCCGGTGCCGGGAGATACCGACGAGTACGAATGGACGGGTTACATTCCGTTCGACAAGTTGCCACAGAGCTGGAATCCAGATAGCGGGCTAATTGTAACCGCGAATGCCCGCGTGACCGGACCGGACTACAAGCAGTATCTGACCGATAACTGGGAAGAGCCGTATCGCACCGCGCGCATTTACGATCTCTTACACGATAAGCATGACTTGCGCCCTGAAGATATGTTGAAGGTGCAGGCAGACACTTACAGCTATCCACATGTCTTTATTGCAGAGCAATTGGCCACGGCGGCAAGAGTGGCCACTCCGCAAGATCCGCGCGCAAAGAAATTGATCGAGGATGCAAAAGACTGGAACGGAATTGCCGATGCGAATTCGTCGGTAGTTTCGTTTCTGCAGGAGACCCGCCGGCAAGCGCTGCAATTGATCCTGGAAGCGAAGCTTGGCGAAGACTATTTGTTGTACGACTGGCGGCGCATGGCGTTTCTGCAGCGGATACTTATGGAGCGGCCGTCGCGATGGCTGCCGGCGGAATTCAAGACGTACGACGAATTGCTGGTGGCAGCCGCAGATCGAGCCGTGAAGCGACTCGAAGCAGTAACGAAGCATTCGAACCCGGACGATTGGCAGTGGAAGCGGCTGAACTATCTGGAAGTGCTGCACCCTCTCGGCCGCTCCAGCGTCTTGAAAAAGTTGCTGAGTGTGAGCAACCAGCCGCAATCGGGGACGGAATGGAGTCCGCGCGCGGCGACTCCTCACCACGGCCCGGCCATGCGGTTTGTCGCGAACCTGGCGGATTGGGATCAATCGATCATGGTTATCCCGGGCGGGCAATCGGGGCAGCCGGGCAGCGAACATTACAAGGATCAATTCTCCTATTGGTTTGACGGCAAGCCGATTTATGCGCCATTTTCGGATGCGGCGGAAGCGAAGGTCAGGAAGCATTCTTTGACACTGAAGCCGGAGTGACTGGAAAAGCGTTTGAGGTCGGGGTATTGTTGTTCGAATGTAGGTGCCTGGCTTTGGCGAGGCACTCTGGTGGGACAGTCACTGGTGACTGTGCTGGTTTCCCGAACCTCGACAACTCATATCCAATAACGTGAGGCAAGACGAGTGAATCAAACTGTTCCGAAGAAATCCGAAGTAGCGAAGAAGCCGGATTTTGAGAGGTCGCTGGCGCGGCTGGAAGAAGTAGTGCGCAGACTGGAGAGTCCGCAGCTTTCTCTGGATGAAGCCATGAAATTATTTGAAGAAGGCGTGGGCCTTTCCCGCGAGTGCCAGAAGCAATTGGAAGAAGCCGAAGGACGCGTGGAGATTTTGCTGAAGAAGGCCGATGGAACTCTGAAGGCTGAGCCTTTTGAAGATGGAAGCGAAGGCGTGTCTTGAAGTTCGCAACGTGTGCTAATTTTTCCTGGTGTTCGAGCCTATTCCCTCATAAATGAAACTCCCACCCTTTTTTGAAGAGGATCGCTTGGCAGTGGAGGAGCAACTGGAGAAGTTGCTGCCCTCAGCGACCGTGCGCCCCACGATTATTCATGAGGCGATGCGCTATTCCGTGTTTGCCGGTGGGAAGCGCGTGCGACCGGTGTTGTGTCTGGAAAGTGCGCGGATATTTTCGAACGATGTGAAGGCGGCGCTGTATCCCGGCTGTGCAATCGAGTTTATCCATTCCTATTCGCTGATTCACGATGATTTGCCGGCGCTGGACGACGATGATTTGCGGCGGGGGAAACCTACGTGCCACAAGAAATTCGGCGAGGCCATGGCAATACTTGCCGGCGACGCGCTGCTAACGCTGGCATTTGAGGTGATTGCGGCCGCGCCCGTTCCAGCGGAACGGCGCGTGGCAATGTTAACGGAGATTTCAAGTGCAGCAGGAACGGTGAATGGCATGGTTGGCGGGCAGGTAGCGGATCTGGAGGCGACCGGGCGGAAGTCAGACGGAGAAACGCTGGAATATATTCACCGCTCCAAAACCGCGGCACTGATACGTGCTTCGGTGACCGCGGGAGCGCTCGCGGCCGGTGCGCCCGATGAGGATGTGGCGCGACTGCGGCGGTTTGGCGAAACGATTGGTTGGGCGTTTCAAGTAACCGACGACATTTTGGATGTGGAGGAATCTTCGGCGGCGCTGGGCAAGACCGCGGGCAAGGATATGGCGCAACAGAAGACCACCTATCCGGCGTTGTATGGATTGGAGCGATCGCACGAAATCGCCAACGAGTTGGCCTCGCATGCGATTGCCGAGTTGCAGCCGTATGGTGCGCGAGCCGAACAGTTGCGAAGTGTCGCCGAGTTTCTGGTGGAGCGTCGCGCATGAGGGACTGAGCCGCAAAGTACCACCCCGACTCGGAAGGCGCCCCACACACAAGATAAGAGAATGAGCGCAAAAATTGGACGCAAGAGGTTGGACTTGTTGCTAGTGGAGCGAGGACTGGCCGAGTCCCGGCAGAAAGCCCAGGCCATGATTCTGGCGGGTGAGGTTATGGTCGAGGGGCAGCGCGCGGACAAAGCCGGGCTGGCGGTTGCTGACACCGCAAAGATTGAAGTGAACAGCCGGTTGCAGAAGTACGCGAGCCGCGGCGGATTCAAGCTGGAAGGCGCGCTGGAGGATTTTCGGGTCGAAGTGTGCGGGAAAGTTTGCCTGGATGTAGGCTCTTCTACCGGTGGCTTCACGGATTGCTTGCTGCAAAATGGGGCATCGCGTATATATGCTGTGGATGTAAACACTAACCAGCTTGCGTGGAAGCTGCGAGAAGACCCGCGAGTGGTGCGGATCGAGAAGAATGCGCGGGCCCTTGCGGGCGATATCGCCGAGCCGGCACAGATCGTGGTGATGGACGTTTCGTTCATTTCGGTAAGCAAGGTTTTGCCTGCCGCAGTCGAATGCGCGGCGGCTGGCGCGGATTTGCTGATCCTTATCAAGCCGCAATTTGAATTGGAACGCGAGGATGTGGGCAAAGGCGGTATTGTGCGCGAAACGGGACTTCACGAGAAGGCGATTGCCAAGGTGCGAACCACTGCCGAAGAGTTGGGACTGAATTGCATTGGCGTTGCGCCCAGCCGCCTGGCGGGTGCGGAAGGCAACCAAGAGTATTTTCTTCACGCCAGAAAAGCGGGTACGGTAGAATCGCTGTAATCCATGCAGCCTCCCTCCACGATCCAGAGGATTGGAATCATTTCACGACCACGGCGCACGAACCTGGCCGAGGTGGTGCCGCCGTTGTTGCGCTGGTTGGAGCAACGCGGGCTGACGCCGATCATCGACACCGAAACAGCCAGCGTAGTTAAGATGGCGGGGCTGGGAAAAACACGAGACCAGGTAGCGGAAGAATCGGAATTGATCGTGGTGTTAGGTGGAGACGGCACGCTTCTGGCTGCGGCGCGCGAGGCGGCTCCGCGCGGCGTGCCGCTGCTGCCGATCAACATGGGCAGCCTGGGATTTCTCACCAGCTTCACCGTGGATGAACTGTACCCGGCGCTGGAAAGCGCGCTGAGCGGTGAAGTGGAGATGGAAGAGCGCATTCTGTTGCTGGTAGAGCGCACACACGAAGGGCGCGCATTCGAACAGCAACTGGTCTTGAACGAAGCGGTGATTCACAAAGGCGCTCTGGCGCGCATGATCGAGATGGAGTTGTACATCGACAAAAGTTTTGTGTGCCGTTACCGCGCGGATGGATTGATCGTGGCAACGCCGACGGGCTCTACGGCCTATTCGATGTCGGCGGGCGGGCCCATCGTGCACCCCTCAGTGGAGTCGATATTGATTACCCCGATTTGTCCGCATACCCTAAGCGACCGGCCAGTAGTGGTAAGCGATTCCTCGTGCATCGAAGTGCGCATTGTGCAGAATTCGGACTCAGTGTTTTTGACGCTGGATGGCCAGACCGGCGTGCCCATGCAGGCCAGCGACCGCGTGAATATTACGCGGGCAAAGGAGCGGTTGAAATTGATTCAGCCGCCCAACAAAACTTATTTTGAGATTTTGCGGAGTAAGTTGAAGTGGGGAGAAGCGTAGAAGAGAAAGAGATCCCAAGAGGGCGGCCTAAAGCCGCCCCTACAAAAAACAGCTTCAGGCCAGGGCGTCGGTTCGGAGCAGGTCTGCCGAGGTTTCGCGGCGGCGGATTAGTTTGGCGCGCTTGCCTTCGATGAGGATTTCCGGCGGACGGGGGCGGGCGTTGTAGTTGGAAGATTGCACGAAGCCATAGGCCCCAGCACCCCAGATAGCAAGGAGATCCCCGCTTTGCACTTTGCCCAGCGGCCAACCTTTTAGAAAGGTATCGCCAGTTTCGCAGACTGGGCCCACGATGTCCGCACGCACTCGCCAGTCCCCACGGTCCCCTTCACGTTTTACAACCTGAGTGATTGGATGCGGAGCGTCGTAGAGGACCGGGCGAATAAAATCGTTCATAGCGGCGTCGACAATCACGAAAGATTTCATCGCGTTATTTTTTGTGTAAAGCACACGAGTGAGCAAGATGCCGGCCGGGGCGATGATGGAGCGCCCGGGCTCGAGGAGCAGGCCGACGCCTAGGGGGCGGACAACGCTGGCGATCATACGGGTGTACGCGGCGCGTGCGATGGGCTTTTCGTCGGTGTAGCGGACGCCCAGACCGCCCCCGAAATCGAGATAGCGAAGTACCATGCCTTGGCGCCGCAGATCGAGCAGGTAGCTTGCAACCCGTTTCAGCGCGAGCTGGAACGGCTCCAGATCCACAATCTGCGAACCGATATGCGCACTGATTCCCTGCCAACGGATGTGGCGGGAGTTGCGGTGCGCCAGGTACAGCGTCCGAGCTGCAGGCCAGTCGAGCCCGAATTTGTGTTCGTGAAGGCCGGTGGAGATATGCGGATGGCCGCCAGCCTTGATGTCGGGATTAACGCGGATGGAAAGGCCGGGCACGGAATTGCCGGAACGCCCGAGGCGGGAAGATTCTTCAAGCAGAACTTCTAGTTCGGCGGCAGATTCCACGTTGAATTGCAGGATGCCTTGCGCTTGTTTTGCAACGGCACGATAGCGCAGTGCAGCGCGAATTTCTTCGCGGGATTTGCCGATGCCAGAAAACACGATGCGATCACCGCGAACACCAAGATGGCCGAGGTGATCGAGTTCACCGCCGGAAACAATATCGAAACCGCTGCCGCGCTGCGCGAGCAATTTGAGGATCGAGAGAGTGCCGTTGGCCTTCACGGCGAAACAAAGAAGATGCGGCAGCTTACCGAGGCCACGGTGCAATTCATCGTAGGCGTTTTCGATGGCGCGACGGCTGTAGACATACGCGGGGGTGCCGAAGCGGGCTGCAACCGAGCCAAGAGAAAGGTCTTCACAGTAAACTTCGCGCGCCCCCCCTGGCGATTTCTTCCAGGTAAATTGCGGCGTAAAGCTGCTCGGATCCGAATAGCGCAGATTGCTGCGTGATTTCGCCAGGGACCTCGCTGGGGACTTCGTGGAGCGGCTCATTTCACTTTTGCGACAACCAGCGTGCGGTCGTCCGACAGCGGCGCGCTTTGCGAGAACCAATCCACTTCGCGAAGAACCATGTCGGCCATTTCCGTGGCGGACATCTCGTGATGATGCTCGATCAGTTTGCGCAGCCGCTCGTTGCCGAACAACTGCCCTTCGCTGTTAGCAGTTTCGGCGATTCCGTCGGAATGAAACACCAGAATATTGCCGGGCTCGAGAGTCACACCCCATTCGTCGTATTGCACATCTTCAAAAATACCCAGGGGAAAGCCGGTAAGTTCGATACGATCGCAGCGACCATCTTTGTAAAGCAGCGGTTGCGATTGCCCGGCATTGGCTACGCGCAATTTTTGCCGGCCTTTTTGCCAGGTGGCAAAACACGCAGTCATGAAACGTCCTTCCACGCGGCGTTCGCCGACGAGTTGGTTCATCTGGCGAAGCATTTCCGCAGGTTGTAGCTTCTGCGGCGCCAGGCTGCGCATGATTCCGATAGAAACGGCTCCATAGAGCGCTGCGGCAGTGCCCTTGCCACTGACGTCGCCCAGCGCGATACCCAATTGCTGCGGACCGTAGCGAAGGAATTCGTACAGGTCGCCGCAGACTTCGCGTGCCGAAAGATAGCGCGCAGCCATATCGAGACCGAAGTCTTCGGTGGGAACGGGGCGAAGCAAGGCGCCCTGAATGCGTTTAGCAGCCTGCAGGTCGCGCTCAAGACGAGCTTCATCGCGAGCAAGTTGTTCGTACAAGCGCGCATTTTCAAGCGAGACCGCAAGATTAGACGCAAGGATCGAAAGCGTTTGCACATGCTCTTCGGTGAAATAGTTGAGCTGTGGGCTTTCCAGATCCAGAACGCCGATCACTTTGCCCTTGTGGATCATGGGAATGGCCAGCTCGGAACGCGTTTCGGGATTAACCATGAGGTAGCGCGGATCCTTGGTGACATCTTGCACCAGCACCGGTTCGCGCAAAGTAGCCGCAGCGCCGACGATGCCCTCGGTGGCTGCAACGCGAAGTTTGCCTTGCACGCGTTGTCCGTGCTTTACGTCCAGACGATGGCGAAAAATGCGCTGTTCGTCGTCATACAGCATGATGCTGAGAATCTGGTAGTCGATGACGCGCTTGACGAGTTCTGCCGCACGGCGGAGTTGTTCCTCGACGTCGAGGATGGAGCCGATCTCGCGGCTGACTTCGTTGAGCACCAAAAGAGAGTCCGCTTGCGCGCTGACTTTTTGAAACAGGCGCGCGTTCTCGATGGCTACGGCCAAGCGGCTAGCGAGTAGCGTAAGGATTTTCTGCTGCTGTTTAGTGAAGTAATCCGGGCGCTGGCTCTGGATATCCAGTACGCCGACGCATTTGCCGCGAAACATCAGGGGAACAGCAAGCTCGGAGCGCACCTTGTCGATGGCATTGATATAGCGCGAGTCTTGGGAAGTATCGCTGACCAGAACGGGACATCCGGTGGCTGCCGCCGTTCCGGTAATTCCCCGCCCCACAGGGACGCGAAGATTCTCTGCGAGGCCGGGAGGGTAACCAATGGCGAATCGATGGACCAGGTAAGTGCCGTCGCCATCGACCATCAGGACGCCGAAATATTCGTAGTCAATGTGCCGTTTGATGAGCACCGCGGTGTGCGCCAGAACTTCGTCGAGATCGAGAGAGGCGTTGACCTCTTCACCGATTTCGGTGAGGGTGGCGAGAACTTCCGCTGATGCTTCTAGATTGGTTGCTTGTTGTGCTTTCGGATCGATTGCTTCCATGAATACTTTCATTATAGCAGGGGGATGCGAGGGGTTTGCCGGGTGGATCGGGGGGGGAATCCCGCCCCTGTTGGATTAGCACTTTTTCTGCCGGATGGACTTGCGTCTGTGCATCCACGTTCCTTGGCCTTTGTAGCAGCGGTTTTAGACTTGCCCTCTTTGTTCGGGTTTCGATTTTGGCCGTGCACCGAGCTGCAGAACACAAACGTCCGGAAGATTGCGATAGCGTTCATCGTAGTCAAGGCCGTAGCCGACGACGAATTCGTTAGGGATGGTGAAGCCGGCGTAATCGGCGTTGACATTGGCGATCCGGCGCTCAACTTTATCCAGCAGCACAGCGACCCGCAAATGCTTGGGTTTGCGTTCTTCGAAAAGCTTCATCAGAAATTTCAGGGTGAGGCCGGTGTCCAGAATATCTTCGACTACCAGCACGGTGCGGCCTTCGATGGGCACCTCAAGATCCTTAGTGAGTTTTACTTCCCCGGTGGAATCCATGCCTTTGCCGTAACTGGAGACCCCAAGAAAATCGAAAGAAACTTCGCCACCCAGTTCGCGGGCCAGATCGGCGAGAAAAAACACCGAGCCTTTGAGGATGCCGATTAGGTGGATCGGTTCATCCGGGAAATCGCGGCGAACGTCTTGCGCAATTTCGCGGACGCGGCGCCGAATGTTGGCGTGAGAGATCAACACGCGGACCGATTCGTCCGGGCGGTTGCCGATTTTGCCTTTTGGTTTGCGATTCCTTTGTTTAGCCAAAGCCGCATCGCTCCTTGTAGAGATTACTCGGCCCAATCGGCGAGAAAGACGTTGGTTTCGTGCGGCACCTTCCCGTTGCGATTGGAGGCCCACACAAGACGCTTGCCGTCGGAAGTAAGCATCGGGAAGCCATCGAAATCCGGGTGAAACGTGATGCGTTCCTGCTCGCTTCCGTCTTCGTTGATCACGTAGAGATCGAAGTCTCGGCCGTTTTTAGGATCGGCTTGGTTGGAGGAGAAGATGATGCGCTTGCCGTCTGGCAGCCAGTAGGGTGCGAAATTCGCCGCGCCATTGTGGGTGACCTGATGTTTGCCGGAACCATCGGCGTTCATCACCCAAAGCTCCAGATTGCCCGGACGGATCACACCCTGCGCGAAAAGCTCCTGGTAATCTCTTATTTCGTCGGGAGTTTTTGGATGTTCGGCGCGGTAAACGATTTTCGTACCGTCGTAGGACCAGAAGGGACCGCCGTCATATCCTAGTTGGTTTGTCAGTTGCTTCACGTTGGAGCCGTCGGTGTCCATGGTGTAAATGTCCAGATCGCCGTTGCGCGTGGAAGTAAAAACGATATGTTTGCCATCACGCGTGATAGTGGCCTCGGCGTTGTAACCGGCAGCATGCGTCAGTTGCTTCAGGTCGGATCCATCGGGCTTGGCGGTGTAAATCTGGTAGGTGTTGTAAATCGGCCAAACGTAACCTCGGGAATAATCCGGCTTGGGAGGACAATCCGTGCTGGCGGCATGGGTGGAAGAAAACAAGATGCGATTACCAGCGGGGAAAAAGTAGCTGCAGGTGGCACGGCCTTTGCCGGTGCTGACAAGCGTGGGCGAGGCGGGCTTTCCGTCCGGCGTGTCGACAGCCATGGTGTAAATCTGATCGCAGGGCACCCCTTCGCCCTGATGCTGGAAGATGAGTTGTTTGTCGTCGGCAGAGAAATAGGCTTCGGCATTTTGGCCGCCGAAAGTCAGTTGACGGACGTTCTTAAGATGCTTTCCTTCCTGGGGCAGAAGCAAGGATGAGGTGGTTGTCGTTTGAGCGAACGCCGGGACCCAACGCGGCCCGTAGAGGCACAGGACTACGACGGCTAAGCTCAAAAGTCCCGTCAGAATCTGCCTTACATGCACGACTTCATCTCCTGTAATCGCGATTTGTCGCGTGTTGCAGACTACTTTCGCTGCTCGAGCGTTACTTCTACCTTTAGTTCCTTGCCATCGCGCAACACGGTTACCGGCACAACGTCTCCTACTTTGCTGCGTCGTAGAGCATCGGTGAAATCGTACAAATTTTTGATGGCTTTGTCGCCGAACTGCACCAGAACGTCGCCGCCTTTCAGGCCAGCTTTCGCCGCGGGCGAGCCGGGCTTGACGTCCGCGAATTTCACGCCATTTTCGGTTTCGCCGAAGTCGGGGATGGAGCCGAAGTACGGGCCGTAACCGCCGCCTCCGCCGGTAACCGCTCCGCTGTGCGGATTCGACTCTACTATTGCGGCGAATTGCGGCCGCTCTGGCGCATCGGCAAGTTGCGTGGCTACGCTTTGCACCACGTGGAGAAGGCGTATGGCGGCATCCCCATTGATTTTTTCCCAGGTGTCGGAAGGCTTGTGATAATCCGAATGCAAGCCGGAGAAAAAGAACAAAACCGGGATACGCTTGGAGACGAAGGACGTGTGGTCGCTGGCTGCGTAACCACCTTGGGAAAGTTCGAAATTGAGATGCCAATCATCTTTCGCGGTTTCAAGGGTTTTTGCGAAGGTCGACCCGGTGCCGACGCCGCCGATGTAAACTTTTTCGCCGCTGATGCGGCCGATCATGTCCATGTTAATCATGGCCACGGCTTGATCCAGAGGCCGCGTCGGATCTTTCACCCAGGCGGCTGAGCCCAGCAGGCCGAGTTCTTCTCCGGCGAACGACGCGAACAGAATGCCGCGCTGCAACTTCCCTTTCAGAGGCGCCAGGTCGTGCGCAAGTTCGAGCAGTCCGGCGGTGCCGGAGGCGTTGTCGTCCGCGCCGGGATGGATTTGGCCGATCTGCGAAGGAGCCAGCGAATCGAACGTACCCCGGCCGAGATGATCGTAGTGCGCGCCGAGGATTATATATTCGTCGGTCTTACCGGGGAGATAGGCAAGGACGTTGTTCACCGTGGCGTGAGTATTTTCGATGTCGACGGAAAGTTCAGCTTGCAGCGCATCGGGAAAGGCGAATGAAGAAGGCTGGCTACTGGAGTTGATCTGGGTCTGAATATCTTTCAGGGATTTGTCGGACGCCCGGAACCAGCGCTCGGCTACGGCATTTTTTGCCTGCACGAAGAGGATGCCGACGTCTTCTGGCCCGGTAATGGCTCCAAAGCGAGCCAGAGCGTCTTCATCGCTTTCGTTCAATTTGCCATTGATAAGGATCAGGCCCTTGGCGCCATGATTTTTGGCGTTGATGGCTTTGGTGATCAGCTGCGCGTGGGTGGTGAATCCGTGATTTCCGGATTTAGCGGCAAAACCTGCGGGTTCGTAGCGGAAAATCACAGCCAGCTTATCTTTGACGTTGAGACCTGCATAGTCGTCGTAGCCGAACTCCGCGGCGGTCACACCGTATCCGGCAAATACCAAGGGGGCCTGGACGTTAGCGGAGTGAGAAAAGCTGAACGGAACGTAGTCGGTATTTAGTGCAAGAGGGGTTCGCACGGATACGTCGATGACAACGAGGTGATTGTCTTTTTTCAGCTTGGCGCCAGTGGTCACGACGAAGGACTGCAAGTAGCCATTTTTGCCGGCGGGCAAGAGATCCAGTTTCTTGTAACGGTCCGCAAGGAGATGTTCGGCGCGGACAAGACCCTTGGTTCCGTCGCCACGGCCTTCCATTTTCGGTTGGGTGAGTGTTTTGATGTCTTGCACATAGCGCTGCGTTTCTGCGGATGGTGTTTGAGCGAGGACCACGGCTGCGAGGATGGCGGTTGCAAAAGAAATCACACCGAGACGCAGTAAATTCGCCGCTTCCGGGGGAAAAGATCGTAGGGACGCAATGCAGTTCTTGTGTTCTGGCATGAATTTTTTAATCCTAAGTGGTGAGCAGGCGGGTGTCAATTCTGTGATTGTATGGAAGCAACGATGTGATCGCGCGCGGAGACATTGCATGACCGAACAATCGAATAGGAAATCGCAAGAAACGCGGCCGGAGCCTTGGCTCTGCGGAACGCACGGCGAAGTGCCTGCCGTACCGCGCGCAGTGTTGCATGCCTTGGAACTGGCAAGCGAGGATTTGCAGAAGTGGTGCGGGCGGTTGACCGACGAACAACT
>Ga0210384_10003438_pt1 | contig 18332 bp, 12 predicted proteins | sample IncBWH2MmetaG_FD_160574 | JGI IMG/M metagenome (GOLD analysis project Ga0210384, IMG submission 160574) | Forest soil microbial communities from Barre Woods Harvard Forest LTER site, Petersham, Massachusetts, United States - Inc-BW-H-2-M | ecosystem: Environmental > Terrestrial > Soil >...
GACTATATGCTCGCCGGCGCGATTCCGTGTACCGCCCGGCCCGATCCTGATCGCATCGCCATCGTAGGCCACAGCGCCGGCGGCTGGACCGCTTTGGCCTTGCCCGAAACCGACACTCGCATCCAGGCTGTGGTCGCGCTCGCCCCCGGCGGAGCGTCCAATCCCAAGCCAGGAATTATCCCCGCCACCCTCAGTTTCAACTGGGCGCGCCCGCCAGCCACCCTCTACATCGTCGCCGAGGACGACGTCCTCACTCCCATCGCCGGCATGCTCGAACTCTACAGCCGCACTCCCGGGCCCAGGCAAATGGTGGTCCTCCCCCGCGCCGACCACCTGCATTTCGTGGACAACGTTGAGCAGGCCCACGAGCAGCTCCGCGCCGCCAGCTTACCGCCCGAGGCCTCCTGGATTTCACGCGAAATGCGCCCCATTGCCGAGCTCTGCAGCGGAGAAGAAGCCCACCGCCAGATCCAAAGCCACACTCTCGCCCACCTCAACGCCGCTCTCTCCCGCCGCACTGCCCCCTAGCCCTAAATTCCTCTTCCGCGGCGCCCAGCGGTTCGTCGTAGTTAGGTCGGTTTTCACCGTCCTCGGTGCCGTCGCGGAGTCAGAAAGGTCGCTCATCGTCGAACGCGCGAAGGCTGGCCTAGGGAACGCGAAGGCGAAGGGCAAGAAGCTTGGACGGCCGCGTGTAAGCCTAGACTCCGCAAGGATTACTGCCCTCCGCAGCGACGGGCTTTCGTGGGCCAGGATCGCCAAGCAGCTTGGTGTCGGCGAAGGTACGGTTTTCCGGATGGCTCAGGCATCCGCCAAAATCCCCACGGTTCGGGCGTCCGTAAGTCGTTGCGAACAGGCAGCCGATTGAGCTAGTTTTCTGTCAGCCAGAAAGAACTGATTTTGGAGCGGCGGATGGCAACCGAAACGCCAGACCAGGCCGGGTACCCGTGTCGCGTCAGTCAAACACAAGGACCGCTCTCCGAGTGTCTCCGCTCTTCGTTAATGCATGAGCTTAGCTCATGAACCCGAAAGGATTCTCCTCGACGTTGAACGAAGAGCGAGAGAGCCGAGCTTTGATGATTGTGACCGACTCCGGGTAGAGTGCCATCGCAGCGGAGATCTCGCCGCGCTCGACGCAGCACCGATGGCCAACGATGACTTGCTGCAGTTTGAGCTTATCCCCAAAATCGACAAAGTAGCGCCCGTCCTCATGCTCCTCGCGGGTCACGAAGGCCCGGACCTCGCCTTCGTACCTCCAAGGCGCAAACTTCGTCCAGAGGAGCTTCGTCATGAACTCCTGCGTAGGCTGCTCCCACGGAAGGCGGTCATCGACATAATCGACGGCTCGCGCCACGTCGTCCGGCACGTCGAGGCCTAGGCATATCCCCCGATGCTTGTCGCTGTAGTGCGCCCAGAGTAGGGATTCGTCCAAGAGTGCGAGAAACACAAGAGTCCGCGATTCCGAGTCATCTCATCCCGCATCGCGAGAACCGCGTGAAGGTGCCTTGGGTCCGACAGATTGCAAGGAATGAGCTCGAACGGGTCGTTGAGGTCGCTGATCTCGGAAATCTTTAGCCTGCGTTCCCGAATGTCCTTCATAGCAAACTCGCTGCTGAGGAACTTGTAAACACGCATCTCATGGCACCTGGGCGGAATCCTACCGCACTAACGTTGAGCTCAGCTCAGACGGAAATGTCGCAGGCGATGGATTCCGTGTGTCGCTCACCGTTATGAATAAAATCACCAGCGCCATCGTCGGCCGTTTTCAGATCGTCGATCAGCGCGCCCAGAAGTCTGTTAGCCTCCTGGAGAGTTTGAGCCTGTCGGGGCTTCGGTTCGATCAGCCCCTCGATAGCGCCGATTCGATTAACAAACTCCAACGACCGGCGAGGTTTTCTTTGCAAAATGCTCTTGAACAGCTTCCTGAGACCCTTACATTGACAAAGGATGAGATCACGCAACGGCCCCTCGTTGTTGCACATCCGGAACCTCCGCATCGGCGATCCAAAACGCGGGGATTCTACTATCTGCGTTCGATGAAGTCTAAAGTTTAGATTTTTCCTGCCCCTTACCCGGCCCTTTCTGCTCACGGCTGCAAGAGATACTCTTCGATTAGTTTATGATCGTGAAGGACAGTTTCCGCGCGGTGAAGCAACTCCCATTGAAACTGGGCAGAACGGGCGACGAACCTGCCAACAGCGTTATCGCTTGCGGCCGTGTGAATCTCTCCCACTTCCGTCCCGCAAGCCGATGAGAGGCTTGCCCTTCGAGCAAGTTCCTCGGTTGAGAGCTTTTGAAACCAGTACGGACCGCCTTCCTTGTCTGCCTTGTCGCTTTCCAGCCAATCGGCTTCAGCGCTCAAGCATTGGCCGTGAGTGACAGTCGGGAGTTTATGAGCGGCAATCAGCCGGGCATAGGCCAGCGATTCATTGAGGTGCGGCGCTTGTTGCCGGGCATGGGCGGAAGCGATACTCAGCGTGGCGAGAATTGCGAGCAAACAGACCATTAGCTTCATAACGTCATTCCTTTCTGTCCGTAGAACGTGAGCGCGAGCCGGGAGCCAAGGACAAAACACAGGTAGACAAACCATAGCACGTCCAAATCCGCATTCTTTAGAGAATCGATCAACGCTGGCCGACAAAGCATATCGGAAGGGCTGCTGCGAGTTAGAATGCGAAGACATGAAAATCGATATTCGCGATCCTGCTGAGTTTAAGCGCCTACTCGAAGCGCTGGCTGGCGAACTTATCGACGCTCGCGACCATTTCAGGCTCCATCAAAGCCTCGCAGCGGCGATCCCTGATTACCAAGTGGAGTTTAATCAATCGGCGGGGTTCTGGACTCTCACTTTGAACGCCCATATGGATGCAGTACTGCTTCGGCTTTGCAAAGTTTACGACCTCAGTAAGGACAAACCGAACCTCAACCTGAGGAACTTCCTAGACACTATCGAAGCGAACCTGCATCTTTTCGACGAGCCCAATTTTCGAGAGCGCCTAAAGGAGAATCCGTTTGTTGATTCGCTCGCCCAGGATCCTCGGACGCCCGACGTGATTCAACTCCGTGAGGACCGGAGGTCGGTCACCGCCGCCGACCCAGTGGTTAAAAAACTTATGAACTGGCGGCACCACTACGTTGCCCACCGCAGCCGCACTGCCGCGTTGGACCTACAGCTTTTTACGACGCAGAACCCGCTATCATTTCCAGAGATCGAGGCACTGATCACGAACGGCCTTGCCATCGTGAACTGCTATAGCGCGAACGATTTCCAGACTGCTCCCGCAGGATGCCTCGCCGGTAAAGTCTGCTACACGCCACAAGGCACGTTTTACGCTCTCTCCATTGGACAAACTTCTTCTTTCACTGGCCTCAATCTCACACATTCCTACAACAGTCGACTACAGCCCAACGAATTCAAGGCCTCTTCCAGCGGCGGCAATGCCGTTGACATCACCTATGGATTCGTCGATCCCGTCACCACCCACAATTCGGGCCACGTCTACTCCGTCACCAACAACCTCGATTCCACGCGTTCGCAAACTTTTACATACGATCAGCTCAACCGCATCACCTCGGCGCTAACGACCTCCACGCACGCCTCAAGTCCTACTCACTGCTGGGGCGAAACGTACAGTTTGGACTCGTGGGGCAATCTCCAATCCATCGCTGCCACGACGAATTCGAATTACACCGGCTGTTCGCAAGAGAGCGGTTTCTCGGCCGCCGCTGACGGAAATAATCACCTCACCGGTTTTTCCTACGACCTCTCCGGCAACACGCAGAACGACGGCACCAACTCCTACACCTGGGACGCCGAGAGCCAGTTGAAAACCGCCACGGGCGTCACCTACGCCTACGACGGCGACGGCCGCCGCGTCTCCAAATCCAGCGGCAAGCTCTATTGGTACGGCTCCGGCGGCGACATCCTCGCCGAAACGGACGCCTCAGGCAACGCCACAGCTGAATACATTTTCTTTGGTGGCAAGCGTCTTGCCATGCTGCCCACAGGTAGCGACCCTATCTATTACGTGGAAGATCTCCTGGGCACTTCTCGTGTCATCACCAACAACACGGGCGTCGTCTGCTACGACGCAGATTTCTATCCGTTCGGTGGCGAACGCCCCTACACCAACAACTGCGCCCAGAACAACTATAAATTCGAAGGCAAGGAGCGCGACAGCGAAACCGGCAATGACGACTTCGGCGCCCGCTACTACACCAATCGCTTCGGCCGCTGGCTAAGCTCCGACTGGTCTGCCGTTCCCGTTGCCATCCCCTATGCCAACCTCACCAACCCACAAACTCTGAATCTCTATGCCATGGCTGCCGACGACCCCGAATCCTTCGCCGACCTCGACGGCCACATGGAAGTCGCAGTTCCGGCAACTGCGGGAGGCAGTTTCGTCCTGCCCAGTTGGGGTGGTATCAATGCAGCTGAAAGAGCAGGCGATGAAGTGTTTGGCATAATCAATGCCCAGATCCAGGCAGACCAAGAGAAAGAGCGACAACAGCAGGCGCAAAATCAGAGCCAGACCCAAACCCAGACTCAAACCCAAACGGAGCAGAAGCAGTTAAAGCCGGAGGATGTATCAATGGCCATTCAGTCGGCCAAAGAGGACAAAGGATCGCATGCCAAGATAGCTGTCGATTTTTTGAACTCACTTGGGACGAACTGGAAACTCAGCGGAGATACTCTGCGCCAGGCCCTCAAAGACAGTAAAGTGAACGCTCACGGTTTAGACAAGAACGTCGATTCCATCTCGAGAACTGGAAAATGAGGTAACCGTTCAGTTGAAAGGGAGCATAAACTATTTGTTGTACAAAGCGGAACAAACCGTCAGATTCGACGTCGGCTCTGTAAACGGAAAACCAGCCTTCGTGAACATCCAAGGGGTCGAAAAGCTCTCTGGCTTCAAGTATAAAACATATACTCAGTATGGGCCGGATTAGGGTGCTGCAAATGCCAGGCGCGACGGAGAAGAAGTACTCATTAGCCCTAATACTGTTTGGCTTGATGATCGCTTGGCAGGTGGGCTTCGCAAGTGATCGAGAGTCTGGGCCGCCCATTGGCGCACAAAGGGTCACCGGCGGCTTTCATACGTACGCCGAGGTCTTTGCTGCATGCTCACCGGATGGACGTTGGCTGGCCTTTGAGTATAACGAACTCAATGACACAGACTTTCCCCGGGTAGGGATGATGAGGCTGGCTCAAGGCTCTCACGGGTGGCACCCTCTACTAAAGGGAAAACCGTGTCAGCATCTATACGTGGGAGATTTCAGTTGGTCCCCCGATAGCCGTTGGCTCGCCCTCATCACGGATTATCCAGAAGGTACAAAGAACTTTTGGTCGAAGTTCAATCCTCAGCTCGTGAAGCTGAATGTAGACACCGGCAAAGTGGTTCGCCTCAGCAATTTTCCTCCCGGCACTCTATTTGGTCCTACGACGGCGTGGTTGCGGTCAGGGTCGATTGTCTTTGCCGGCCCCGATGGAAATATTGACGTTGTTCCCGAGAATGGTGGCGACGTGCGAAGGCTCATCGACGTACCAGAGGACAAATGCGGAGGCGTGACGAACACTCTTGCCGTTTCGCCCGATGAGCAAGCGATCATCTTTGAGAAGGACAGCGCCGATGCGAGCCAGAACACTGAATGCGATGCCCTGTGGATCGGTGATCTTCGGACAGGCAATCTGCGGCGGGTTCCGACGAGCGGGTTGCGCCCTCTCAACCCCTTCTGGCTTGACGAGGATACAGTCCTTTTCTCAGGCATAGATATCGAAGGTGGGAAATGGCTGCCAGCAGGAATTTACCGCGTCTCACTAAGAACTGGCGAGGTTAGCCCCGTCCTCAAAGGACTTTACGACTCGCCATTTGTCTGCGACTCCGGCAAGACCTTGTACTTTTCCTGGGGACCGAACTTGCGGACCAAAAGTACCGCCCGAGACGGGTCCAAATCTAACGACTACTACGGTCTCCACATCTGGAAAGTACCACTGCGCAAAGTGCTACAGCAACCCAGTGGCGAGGACCACTCAGGTGTTGTGGTATCCAAACCGAAACCGTAGGTTTACGATTCGAGAGCTACAACTATAACGGATTGTCCCGTGAATAGCCGCAAGAGCAGAGCGTTGCGCAAACCGGACAGAACAAAGTGGGTTCCACTGATTACGAGCAGGCCAGAAGCAAGGACAACTATAAGGCCGGTACCAACAAATGTAATCAGTTGTGCGCCGATGGGGTTCAGGAGTCAGGAGCCGCAAGGCCAAAAGTGCCACGTTCGGGCATCCTCGGCTGGTTGGGGTTCACCAGAGACCCTACGGCTAATGAATTAGCAAATCCTAACGTCCACATAGCAGGCTGGTCGTCCCCAATGGCCGTATCTTCGGCCAAACCAGGTGACATAATCGCCCAGGCCCACGGGGCCTGGGGAAACGCTGGCGTGGTTGTAATGTGGAACGGGAAACTATAAACAGTTAACAGTCTCGGTGAATTCGACTACTAACCCCGCAGGAATAGTAAGAAATCCGGGAGATGCAACCTGCCGATCCAATGCCGCCGCGGGTTAGGGTGCGTGTGATTCGCGTGGAATTCGACTCGAAGGACGGAATTCCAACAAATGCTCGGGACGAGATTTCGGCGGAGTTACGAAGCCACGTGTTCGAGCGGGATGCGGACACTCCCTACCTGGACGATTTGGCGAACGACATCGCTGAAGTCGGCGTCAGGGGGGGCGCTACAAAATCGCGGCTATTTCAGAGCGACAGCAGCGGCAAAACTAACGGCACTACAGACCGCCGGAGCAGAGATAAGTGTTGCGGCGGTCATCAGTGCCGCGCCTGGACCCCAATTCCGGGCAGGGGACATTCGAATCGAATCCGCAGATGCCGCGTTCCCGCTAGGGATGTCGCCGGAAGTCCTGCGAGGTCTCATTCCGCTTCAAACAGGCGAATTGTTCGATGTCGAGAGGGTCCGAGGAGGTTTGAGGAATCTCACTTTAGCCTATGGACGGGAGGGTTACGTGGACATGACTGCGGAGCCGGACCTTCAGATTGATGAGGCCCACGAAACCATCGACATGGTGCTTAAGATCGATCAACAGGCGCAATATCGAGTCGGCAGCGTTGAATTTCTGGGCGTAAACACGGTGACGCGAGAAAAACTGATGAAATCACTTCCTAAGCCAGGAGAGATTTTTGACGGGACCCGGCTGGAGGAATTCTTCAAAGTGAATCGGGCGATCTTGCCCTCAGATGTTTCGGGAGACGATGTGAACGTTAAGCACGATCTTAAGTCTAAAACTGTAGCCATCTTGTTCGACTTCCGGACTTGTCCCTCGAACTGACTCAAAGTCCCGTACTCGGGCAAGCGCTGACGCGACCTGCTAATTCTGGAGCGGACGATGGGAATCGAACTCACGTCCGAAGCATGGCAAGCTTCTTCGCCGAAGAATAATTCCTGCCGCGTACCGGAATGTTGGTGCAATTCGCGTTTCTAACAGTTCTAACACTTGGGATGGGGAGCGGTCGGTAACGCCTTCCGCTGACGAGACTTAGAAGTGAGGGATGCAGTTTCGATCCCCACCGCCCCTACCAACTATCCTCTTTTCCTGCAATGACTTAGCGATTCGTCGAGGCGGCAAAAGGCGGCAATAAGAGCTGGAATGCGTTGGTCAGTAGACAATTCTGAGTGGCGCGGATGGCACACCAACGCATATCCGTTGAAATTTCTGGATAGTTTCCGGATTGTCGACTCGGGAGTTGAAGCACAGACTGGCTTTCAGCAAAGGCAAAGTGGTGCAGCAGGTCGGCACTAGAAGGTCAGCCGCAGGCCAAACTCGATTTGGCGGGGAGCGCCGAGCGAGTAGACGCCTGTTCCAATGCCCACACGGTTCACATTATGGCCCTGTGGAGTGGTCCCATTTATCTGGCCTGCAGCTCCAGTCAGCAACCCATTAAGCATGTTCCCCGCAAGGTCAAAATTTGCGAAGTTGAAGAGATTATAAACTCCAACGCTGGGTTGGAGAGTCAGCCGCTCATGAATTGTGTACGACCAGCTGGCCTTCAGATCAAAGGCGCGCAACCAGGAGAGATTCACCTGGTCTGGCGGTGCGGGCGTAACAGGAGGAGCCACAGCTCCGAGCAACTGCAATTGCCTCAGTGTGAACAAGCCATTCTGGATCAGCAACTGGCCGGCGGGTGTGGGCTGGTTGGCGTAAGTGTTGTTGTAATTCGCGATCACTGCATTGATGTTCGATGCGTTGATGCCGCGTCCGAAGCTTCCTACACGCGTGCCGGGAAGAAGGTCTTGCACCGTGCCGTCGCCGGTGAAGTCGGTGCGAAAGATTTCGCCCGGCCCTTGATTAGTATTCGACACCACTAAAGAAGTCGAGAGCGGACTCCAGAAATGCCCAATGATGCCTAACTGGAATCCTCGCGGTAAGTCTGCATAGCCACCGAAGGAAATCTGGTGGGTGCGATCTAGCACTGAAGGCCCGAAAAAGCGGTTGGGATTGGCATTGTCAATTGCGCCGACGCCGAAGTCTTGGTCGGAAGCGATCGGGTTAACAGGCGTGCTCCCGCCACTGTTGTCGAACCGAGACAGTGCATACGAGACCCGTAAGTTCAGCGTGCGTACGCCACGGAATGGGTGCTGCACATTCTGCGTGAATTTGGTTTGCAGCCCGTTGTAAACGGAACGTCCAACCGGCTCGAAGAAGGGCAGTGGAGGCGCGTTGGGATTGATACCTGGGAAGGCGCAGGGGTAGCCGATTGCCTCGGCGCAAGGCTGGCCGAAATCGGCGGACGAGGTCAACCCATTATTGGCGAAGTCAGCCATGCTGGCGCCTCCCCCGCCCGGATATACGCCCGGGCAGCCCTGGATGGCTTGATCTACAGTTAATACTCCGCACTTGGCGAGAGTGGTGGCCATCGCCTGCTGAGCCGCAGCTTTATTGAAATAGTGAATGTCCCCGGTGTGATTTTCATCGATTCCGAGGAGGTAATGCGTCTGGACATTCCGCACGAAATCGGCGCTGAAAATCATGCCCGGCCGGATTTCTCTTTCAATACCAATGTTCATCTGCACGGAGCGCGGCGTCCGGAAATGCGGATGATACATGCTTGCGCTCAAGCCAATTCCGAAGCCCCGGTTCAGAAGCGTTCCCACGTAATTCGGATTCGGCGCGCTCAAATTATAGGGATAGTCGGCTTGGTATTGCTTCTGGAATCCGGCGATCTGGTTCGCCACGGTCCCGATCGCGACCGGATTGTTCGTGAGAATTCCGCCAGCCATCGCGCTGCAAAATGTTGGTTGGAGCGCACCTCCTGGGATGGGCACGGCTACCGGCGTAGCGGTTCCGTTGCAGGCGTAGGGTACCTGGAGGAAGACATCGCCCGTTGGCGCACGCAACGCGGGATCTGCCGACGCAATACTAGTGAGCACATTCTCGTAGTAGAGTCCGATGCCGCCGCGGACCGCGGTCTTGCCGTTGCCTGCCGGGTCCCAGGCGAAACCCAGTTGTGGCGCGAAGTTTGAATTCGGTTGGCGGACCCGATTGCCAAGTCCAGGTATTATCGCACTGAGTTGCGGAATGGCAGGATACTCATTGTCGCTGCGGTCCGGCTCACGCACGTAGCGCAGGCCATAGTTCAAGGTGAAGTTCTTCTTCCATGTCCAATTGTCACCCGCGTAAATCCCGAAGCGGTTGTAAAAATAGCTGCCTGCCGGAAGGCCCAACCCTGGTGCGGGGGTCACATAACCGAGGCCGTTGCTGACTTGGACAAATTCGACGGGGTAGTTCATCGGGCAGCTAGCCCCGGTAACCATCGCTCCGTTAGCTAAGGAACAGATAAAGGGTCCGTTGGCTGCGAAATTCACTTCGGACGCGCCAACATTCGTGAACAGAAACGGCGCCTGGCTGAAGAAACGAACGAGGCCACCAGCAGTAATACGGTTGACGTCAATCCCGTAGCGAATTATCTGCGACCCCAAAATCTTGCTGCCGTCATACTTCGCTTGGAAGTCACTCTGCAGAATCGTCGTCGGCGCATTGTAACTGGGCCCCGTCAGCAATCCCGTGTTGCCCATCTGTATTTCCAATGGGAAGTCGGCCAGGGGCAGACCGCTGCCTCTGGTTCCATCAACAATGTTGCGTTCCGTTTTCAAGTTTCCGAATCGGAAGCTGTGGGTGAAGGTCCCGCTATTGAAGTCGAGCCCGCCCACGTGCGTCCTCGTGACGTTCTTGCCGTCGTATACCGAAAACCCCAATCCTCCGTTTGCGGTAAATGAGTTCTCAAAATAGTTGAAGCGATAGAACGCATGAGCTGACTTGGAAAGCTGATAATCCGCTTTCGCCATGAGGTTGTTCTCATCGTACGGCGAGCTAAAGCTGCCGGAATATTGTTGGAAGGGAGGGCCCACGATTACTGGCGCCTGCAAATGCTGCTGGGTGCGCTCTCCGTCGAGGAAGTAGAAGAACCTGTTCTTGATAATTGGCCCGCCCAGCCGCCCGCCGTACTGGGAACGTTGAAACGGCTCCGACAGCCCGGAAGGTGAGGGCAATGCCGCAGCCAACGAGCTATCGCGGAAAAAACCGAAGGCCTCGCCATGAATTTCGTTTGTGCCTGAGCGTGTAGCCACATTCACGGCGCCGGAGGTAGTCAGCTCTGTGGAAAGATCCATGCTCGACTGACTGAGTTGGAATTCCTGGATGCCGCTCGCAGGAAAATTTATCGTTGTCGAACCGAATATTTCATCCGACACGTCGAGACCATCCACCTCAATGCGAGCGGTCCGTCCGAATCGTCCACCAACGGAGATCGACGAGTAACCGTCCTTACCGATTCCGAAGTTCGCTCCGTCCTGGATCTGGATGCCCGGCTCCAACTGCGCCAGGTCCAGGAAGTTTCGGCCATTGACCGGAAGGTTTTCGATCTGCTCTGCATTTAGCACTCCTTGCACGGCCGCCTGCTCGGTGTTCACCCGCAGCGCGGAGCTTTGCACTTTGACTGCCTGCCTCTCGTTCCCGAGCTGCAAGCTCACGTTCACCGTCGCGGTGTTGCCCAGGAGTACCGTTGTTGGCACTTCCGCCGAACGAAAGCCAGCGGCCGCAATTCGCGCTTTATAGTCGCCCGGAATCAGCGCGCCGGAGTTGAATGCGCCGGCTGAATTCGTGATCAGACGAATGATTTGTTCCGTGGCGAGGTTAGTAATCGTGACATCGGCTCCGCTGATGACTGCGCCGGAGGGGTCGCTCACAGAGCCTACAATACTGCCTGTGCCGATCGTGGTCTGAGCGAATAGCGGGTGGGTAATGCTCAAGAGCGCGAGCCATGTCACGAGGATGAAGGCAAAAAAATGCACGAATTTTTCAGCCGCATCACTCATGTGGCTCCCGTTTAAGACGACAGACCTATGCGCCGGAGCAGGTCCTTGAATCTCGGGTCAGAGCGGAGGGGGTCCATCATGGGATCCACATTGATCATCTCCAGGCCAAGACCGTTGGCTACGGCCACGATGTCGTGATGTGTGTACGCTTGTTCTAACCAATAAAAGGCGCGGTCCTTGTCTCCCAAGGCCGCATAGACCTCGGCTAAATTAATCGGGATAAACACTTGCTTCATCGCGGCGAGCTGCTCCAACTTCTCGGCATATTGCTTCATCGCACCGCGGTAGCCCGAATTGGCGAAGGCATGATCGACGCGGGCAGCGCTTTCTTGAAGTCCGAAGCGGCTAAGCGTCTTTTCGAGTTCTTCGATAGCCTCTTTGTCCATTCCTTTTTCGACATAGCTGCGAAAGAGGTTGTGGTGGAAATAGCCGTTATCCGGGTCACCCTTAAGCATCATCAGAATCCACGCGATGGAACGGTCGTACTCGCGCCGGGAATCCAGAGCGAACATCAGATGGTCTTGGTTTGGGTCGAGTTCTTGGGCAATTTGACTCTCCCTCAAACCTTCGTCGAGGCGTCCAATGTCGTTGAGAAAATCGCCTAAAATCTCGTGGCCGCTGGCATTGTTAGGGTTGAGCGCGACGGCTCTCCGTAATTCGTCTTCGGCCGTGCGGAAATCCCAGGAGCATAATCTTAAGTGGCCCAAGGTTACCCGTACGTCAGAGAGGGTTGGGTCGAGTTCCACGGCCTTCTCGGCAGCCGTTCTTACAATCTTTGCATCCTCGCTTGAAGGCCATAGGAGATTGAAATGGGCATTGGCCAACCCATTGTAAGCGAGCGCGAAACTGGGGTCGGCATCAATGGCTTGCTGGAAGTACTCCGCGGCTTTCTTTTTCTCTTCATCACCTCCGCCTCTGCCTTGGCGATTCAAGTGGTAATTACCTTGAAGGTAGGACTCCAGAGCTTTTGGATTTACCGGTCGAGACTGCTGGAGTGACGCCGCGTAGTGTGTCGTAACCTGCGCCTGGATTTGGCGGGCGATCTCCTGTGTAACGTCCCGTTCGATGGTCAGCACGTCGCTCACATCCCGTTCGTAACTGCTAGCCCAGACGTGCTTGTCCGAGGGACCGTGGATGAGCTGCGCGGTGATCCGCACGTGATCGCCAGCGCGTTGCACTGTTCCTTCCACAATGCCATCCACGTTTAGTTCACGAGCGATTTCCGGCAGAGTCTTCTTCGTTTGCTTGTACTGTAAGGTAGAGGTGCGCGAAATCACCTTCAGTGATCCTATCTGCGCGAGATCGGTAATCAGCGCGTCGGTCATTCCATCGGAGAAGTACTCTTGAGCAGGATCGCCGGAAAGATTCGCGAGCGGAAGAACGGCCAGCGATTGGATTCTCGGGTGGGGACCGCCCATCGCCAGACGTGCGCGGGACCCGAGAGGCTTGAAGCCAAAAGCGGCTGCTGCGGCGATTACAACAAGGATCACGAGGGCCGCACTGACCTCAACCTTGTGCCTTTGGACGAATTTCGAAGCCCGGTAAGCGAACGTGCTCGGTCGCGCTCTTACCGGCAGATGCTGCAGGTGACGGCCAATGTCCTCCGAAAAATCTCCCACTGATTCATACCGACGCTGCGGCTCCTTTTGCAATGCCTTTAGAACAATGTTGTCCAGATCTCCTCGCAACCGGCGACGTAGTTTGTCTGGTTGACCTTCGCGGACCAGGCTTACGAACTCGGGAGTTCTGGCAATATGCATGCCATCGGAAGAATTATCATTTTCCACTCGGCTTACGGCCGTACTCGGGTTCTCCGGCTCCTGCTCACAAATCGCGCGCTCGATTTCAGCCGGAGTGTGCTGCGTCAGGCGGTAGGGTCGATGGCCACTCAAGAGCTCGTATAGCACCACTCCAAGCGAGTAAATATCCGTCGAGGGCGTGACCTGCTTGGCGCGCATTTGCTCCGGGCTGGCATACGCCGGTGTCATACACCGTATACCCGTTTGCGTAAGCTGCAACCCCTGGGCGGAGTGCTCTGGACTGAGGACCTTTGCAATTCCAAAATCGAGCAGCTTCGGCGTACCGTCGCCAACAACCAGAATGTTGCTCGGCTTCAGATCGCGATGAATCACCAGGTTCTGGTGGGCATACTGTACGGCATCACACACTTTGCCGAACAAATGCAGGCGTTCGTCAACCGAGAGTTTGTGCTGGTCACAATACTCATCGATCGGTTTGCCATCTACATAGTCCATTACCAAGAAGGGCAATCCATCGGACGTGCTACCGCCATCGAGCAGCTTGACAATGTTTGGATGGTCCAGCCCAGCCAGAGTTTGGCGTTCCGTGCGGAAGCGGTCCAAGAGGTCACGGCTGTCCAATCCCGGTTGCACCAGCTTGACCGCCACCTGCTTGTGGTATTCGTCATCGGCCCGCGCCGCCAGAAAAACAGCCGCCATGCCGCCTTGTCCCACACGCCTCATCAGCTTGTAAGCTCCGAGCTGGCGCCCGACCATGGGATTTTCTGCTTCCGCGCTTGTGGCTGTGACAGGAAGCGAGTGCAAGAGGGATGCGTCTTCTCTCTGAATCTGCTCAAGGGCGTTTGATGCCGGTACGTCTAGAAAGCTGCCAGCCTCTTGATAGTCGTTAAGCAGTCTCTCGACTTGCTGTCGTACTCCCTCTTCGCGACAGTTTTCCGCCAGAAACGCGGATCGTTGCGAAGAATCCAACTCCAGAGCGGCCTCAAACAATTCCTTTGCCGCGTTCCAGTTGTCTGGAGTCATCTGCATGGCGTCCGCTGGAAAACACGCTCTCCTAATAGTTAACGCGACGTTTATGCGAAAAAACGGACAAAAGTTCTGCGCATGCGGGGTCAGGCTTGGAGGATATAGTCGAGGCCGCCTAGCCAGGTCCCTCACGCTTTGTCCGCGGTTCGGCTTCCGCACTGCGTTCTTTCAGGTCCCCATAGAGCCAAGCTTTCGCAACATTCAATTCACGCATCACGGTCTTCGTCGAGATGCTAACGATTTCGGCAATTTCCTCAACGTTTAATCCACCGAAATAACGTAATTCGACGATTCGAGCTTGACGACCATCAAGCTTCTCCAGCCGTGATAGAGATTCATGCAAGGCCAGTACCTCTTCGCTTCGATCCGGTGAAACCAGCAAGACGTCATCCAACGACACTTTTTGCTGCTTGCCTCCCCGCCGAATTCTTTGTTGTCCGCGTGCGTAATCGACCAGGATTCGGCGCATTGCTTGTGAAGCCACGCCGAAAAACTGTGCCCGATTCTGCCATTTTGTATCTCTCTGCGCCGCAAGTTTCACATACGCTTCATGCACCAAGGCGGTTGCTTGCAGGGTATGGTTGGGACGCTCGTGACGGAGGCGACGAACTGCTAATCGCCGCAGCTCCTCATAGACAAGGGGGACAAGCCGGGCAGCAGCCTCCTGGTCGCCATCCGCCAGTTTGTTGAGCAAGGACGTTACATCTGCAGGTGAGGGCTCCACCTTAGCCTCCCGGACCCAACCACGACAATTGAAAGAATTCTACGCCGGTTTTCACATATCTCCGGCAATTTTGCGTACCCAATGTCCGGTTTTCTTCAGAAACGTCGCGTTCACAAGTGAGAGGCAAAACGCGACCAGGGAAAGACACTCATCACGCCCGATGTTCACCTTGACCTGCATGCGTTGCCAAAAAGAGGAACCATTTATGACCAACCGACTTGCTTTCGCCCAATTCTATTCAGCAACTCGACGAAAAGGAGCGCTCGCTATTTGCCTGGTGCTGGGGACGCTGGTGATGGGTATTTCCGTAAGCGCTCAGGGGCCTACCATCACGACCTTCGATGCTCCCGGCGCTGGCACAGGCCCCGGTCAGGGCACGATGGGCATCGCTATCAACCCGGCGGGGGTGATCGCGGGAGCCTACACCGACGCGAACGGTGTGAATCACGGTTTTCTGCGGGCTCCAGAGGGCACTTTCGCAACTTTCGACGCTCCGGGCGCGGGCACAGGGCCCGGCCAGGGCACCTTTGTTGCACTCGTCGGCGCTATAACACCGGCCGGGGCGGTCGTGGGAACCTACACCGACGCGAACGGTGTGAATCACGGTTTTCTGCGATCTCCCCATGACACTTTCACATTGTTGGATGTTCCGGACGCGGGCACAGGCCCAGGCCAGGGCGCATCAGTCGAAGACATCAATCCGGAAGGAGTGATCGCGGGAGAGTACTCTGACGCACGCAGCGTGTTCCATGGCTTTGTCAGGACTGAGGGCGGCACCATAGCTACGTTCGACGATCTCGGAGCGGGGACGAGCCCCGGCCAAGGCACCTTTGTTGCAAGCGTCGAAGGTCTCACCCCTGCGGGAGCGCTCGCGGGATTCTACACCGACGCGAGCAGCGTGAATCACGGTTACGTGAGGGCTCCGGACGGGGCCATCACGAAGTTTGACGTTCCAGGCGCGGGCACGGTTCCCGGCCAGGGAACCTATGTCGGGGGCATTAACCCAGAGGGTATGGTCATGTCGACCTATCTTGATCCGAGCAATACGTTTCACGGTTACGTTCGGGCTCCAAACGGCGCGATCACGACGTTCGACATTCTGGGCGTGGGCACAGGCCCCGGTCAGGGCACCGTCCCCGAGGCCATCAACACGCCAGGGACCATCGCGGGGAACTACTTCGACGCCAACGGCGTCAGTCACGGCTTCATACGAACGAACCACGGCGCCATCACCGTGTTCGACGTTCCTGGTGCGGGTACAAGCCCTGGCCAGGGTACCGTCCCTTTTTGCAACAATCCGGTCGGCGCGACCACCGGTTGGGAGATTGACGCGAACAGTGTGAATCACGGCTTCCTGCGGACGCCGTAAGCACGCCCGGAAACTCTCTTGCGCAGCGCATTAAGCATCGGACTCTGGTTTGTGGGTGTTGATTCAGCGGAGAAAAGCAAAACGCGTCGGCTGCAGAGAAGCTCGCGCGGATGAAATGAGAGCTTGGTTATGACATCAAAGAATTGCGTAGCGGTTGTCGGAATTTTCAGTCTTGCCGTAGGTCTGCTGCTCCTCCCACAGGAGCCGGTCAGGGCGCAAACAGTGACCGCTACGATCCCGGTGGGTACGAGTCCGGTTGCTGTAGCCGTCAATCAAGCGACCAATAAGATCTATGTAGCGAACTCCGCCAACAAAAGCGTCACCGTGATTGACGGCAGCACGAACTCCACAACCTCGGTGCCCGTCGGACTAACACCTATCGCCGTCGCGGTGAATCCGGTGACGAACAAAGTTTACGTAGCGAACCGCGGCAATGCGTTGATGAACATCAGGGGCAACGTCACCGTGATTGACGGAGCCACCAATTCCACGACCACAGTCACTGACCCCAACGCGACGTTCCCGTCGGCCGTCGCGGTGAATCCGCTGACGAACCAGATCTACGTGACCAACTCCAGCCACAATGTGACCGTAATTGATGGCAACACAAACTCCACCACCACCGTCACTGATCCCAATGCCGCTTTTCCAGTTGCCGTGGCCGTGAATTCGGTGACCAACAAGATTTACGTGGCAAACGCAAACAGCGGCAACGTTACCGTGATTGACGGCGCCACGAATTCCAAGACTTCCGTTCCGGTTACCAGTACGAGCACGCTTGGTCCGGTTGCTGTCGCGGTGAATACAGTGACCAACCAAATCTACGTCGCCAATAACGGAATAATCCGACTCAGCAATAGCGTAGGCAATGTCACAGTGATCGATGGCGCTACCAACTCCACCACGACGGTCAGCGATCCCAACGCAATTACTCCGGTTGCCCTGGCCGTGAACACAAGAACCGACAAAATCTATGTCGCCAATCAGGGCAACTATCCGGGGGCCAACCACGGCAACGTAACCGTGATTGACGGCGCCACGAATTCCATAACGACGGTCACTGATCCCAACGCTCTTGCGCCGCTTGACGTGGCGGTGGACTCCGGAAGCAATCAGATTTGGGTGACAAACGGCAACAGTTCTACGCTGAGCGGCAACGGCGGCGTAACCCTCATCGACGGAGCCACGAACTCCACGACCACGATGACCGATCCCAACGCGAAAACTGACACACCGGCCGCGGTGGTAGTTGATCCGCTTACCGGAAACATCTACGTGGCAAACGTCATAAGCGGCAATGTGACCGTGATACACAGACCTACTCCGGCAGATCCGCCGATCAGCGTCACGGTTTCACCCATGTCAGCCACGATAGTGGAAGGTGGTACCCAGACCTTTACTGCCTCAGTAAGCAATGATCCGTCGAATCTCGGTGTTTCATGGAGCGCCAGTACCGGGTGTGTGGAATTTCCCGCTTGTCGCGGAAGCTTTACCTCAACATCCTCGACTTCAGCGACATACCAGGTGCCAAATTCGACGTCGCTCCACCCAATTATCACAGCAACGAGTATTTCTGATCCGAGCAAGTCCGCTCAAGCGAGTATCACCATAATCGCGTCCACTCCGCCTGACTTCTCGTTAAGCCCCGCATCGGCCAGCTTGACGGCGCAGCGCGGAGGTCAAGTTACCGACGTCATCACCATTGCTTCACAAAATGGGTCCTTTGGAAGCGCTATTCAACTCGCCTGTACAGTCAGCGGATCGACACCAACGGCAACTTGTGTTCTATCTCCGAATTCCGTTACGCCTGGTGCAAACTCCGCCTCGTCGACCCTCACGGTCACGGCACCAACACAGTCGGCAGAGCTTATACCCTCAGGCGAAGCCAAACTTTCGCGGTCTCTCTATGCTGTTTTTCTTCCATTCTCACTTGCTCTAATCGGACTAGGTCTAGCCGACGGCAAGTCGAGAAATGGTAGGCGCAACCCCTGGCTGCGGTGCACCGTTTTCCTCGCTTTTGTTGCTTTGCAAGCCGGATGCGGAGGGGGGATCAACCCTCCACCTCCACCTCC
>Ga0210384_10003440_pt1 | contig 18329 bp, 19 predicted proteins | sample IncBWH2MmetaG_FD_160574 | JGI IMG/M metagenome (GOLD analysis project Ga0210384, IMG submission 160574) | Forest soil microbial communities from Barre Woods Harvard Forest LTER site, Petersham, Massachusetts, United States - Inc-BW-H-2-M | ecosystem: Environmental > Terrestrial > Soil >...
GCCGACCAGCCCCCGCCGCGTCGCAAATACAGCCGCCCTAACTACAACGACAGCCGCACCAATTCCGACGGCTCTGCCAAGTACAACTTCATCGTAGGCGCGGGCTTCACCCTGCCCGTCGGTGGCTCCCACAACTACCTCACCACCAGCTACAACATTCAGGCAGCTGCAGCACGAAACTTCAACAAGACCTTCGGCGTTCAGGTCGAGTTCGACTGGGCGAACTTCGGCTTCCAGACCGCGACTCTGAACAATCAACTCGCAATCTATAACGCTCTGATTATTGCCTACAATAAGCAGAATCCAACGCAACAGGTTCCACTCCTGACTCAACTCGGCGGCACCAGCCACATCTGGTCCTTTACCTTGAATCCGATCGTGAACTTCTACACATCGGACACCTTTGGCGCCTACGTGATCGGTGGCGGCGGGTTCTACCACAAGACCGCCAACTTCACGATTCCGACACTTGGCGTCTATTGCGACTTCTTCGGCTTCTGCTATCAGGTCCAAACCAACCAGTCCTACGACAAATACACCAGCAACGCCTTCGGCGTGAATGGCGGCCTTGGCCTCACGTATAAGTTCTCCCGCTTCGCCGGAGAAAGATTCTTCGTCGAAGCGCGCTACGTCTACACCTTCAACTCCGCCCGCCCGTTCTCCTACGGCGATGCAAACGGGAACGGATTCAACGTCTTTCCCCAGAACAGCGCCAAGACCGGTTACATCCCGGTCACCTTCGGCATTCGTTTCTAATCGCCTGCTCCAATCTGCCTGGTAGCAAAGAGAAGAAGAGAGGTTTCCCTCTCTTCTTCTCTCTTTAACTTCGTATTGCTTCTCTGCCTGAACTTCAGCAACAAGTTTGCTAGTTTGCAGACACTACTATCCCGTAGGTGCCTGAATATGAACTTATACCCAAATATCGGGCGGGTTCCTATCGCCGATGAATCACAAAGCCCACCGCCACTCCAACCGCTGACACAAGGCTCATCACCAGTTGGTGACCTAGCCCCCGCTGCCGCATCTCCCAAGCGTTCATCCACAGCACGCCCACCAGAATCGCCACCAGCCCAGATCCAACCAGCCACCGGTGATCGACGCCATTGACCAAAGACGCAACATACCCCCCGGCCATCGCGCAGACCAGCCACACAGCATCCTGGGTGTACTTGTACCCCCTGCTGATCCGGTTATTCTTAGCGACAAAATTCGGCGAAACTGCCGTAATGCCGAAGGTCGCAGCCATCGACAGAGCGACCGCTACCGCATATCCAAGAAACAGAGCAAGCGCAATATAACTGAGGGTGATGATTGGCATAGATTCGCAGTCCTGCAATGGTCAGCTTCACCAAGCCCACAAGTTTATCAGCCGGGCCAGGGTCCATCGCGAATAATTTAAGTCCCTACACAGGCACTAGACGCCCACCGGATACGGCTTCTCGTGCATCCGCTCCCCCTGGTTCCCGCTCCGCTCAAACCGCCCCTGCAGCAGGCTCAGCAACCCCGTATACCAGTACCCAAACACAAACAACACAAGAAACGGCACTGTAAAAAAGTTCTCCGTTGTGATCGCATAGTAGACCGTCCACGCAAAGTAACACCCGATCGCCAATTCGATCCAGGGCACAATGCCAAGTCGCTTGCGATACACCTTCGCCTGCGACCTCTCGCCCTTCTTCTTCACGCTGTACTTCGGCGTCCGCGCAAATGCGCTCTTCACCCCAAACAGCGCTTCCAGCACCGCCTTGGTGTTGGTGATCGTCAATCCAACTCCGCCCAGCGCCATGACGAACGGAATATAGAGTATCGACATATACCAGCTCTTCGGATACAGCTCCTTCTGGCTCACCATGTAGAAAGTAGAAACCGACATCGTGCTCGCAATAAACAGCGGGAAGTCAATCAGCAGCATCTGCAGCAGCCCTTGCCAGCTGCGGATAATCATCGCCGGCATTAGAAGCACGCTCAACACGATCATCAGTGGATAGCTGATGTTCGCGGTCAGGTGATACCACGCCTCGAGCTTCGTATGCCACGGAGCATCACTCTTCAGCACCCGCGGCAGGATCTTCTTCCCCGTCTGGATCAGGCCCTTCGCCCACCGTGCCTGCTGCGTCTTGAACGCGGTCATCTCGATCGGCAGCTCCGCCGGGCACTCCACATCCTGCAGGTACTTGAACTGCCACCCCACCAGCTGCGCCCTGTAGCTAAGGTCCGTATCTTCGGTCAGGGTGTCGTGCTGCCACCCCCCCGCCGTCGTAATCGTTTCTCGACGCCACATCCCCGCCGTCCCATTAAAGTTAAAGAACACTCCTGCCCGGCTGCGGCCTCCATGTTCCAGCACAAAGTGCCCATCCAGCAGAATTGCCTCCACCTGCGTCAGGAAGCTGTAGTTTCGGTTCAGGTGAGTCCAACGCGTCTGCACCATCCCGATCTCCGGCTCCGCGAAATGATGGATCACCTGCATCACCCACTGCGGGGGCGGCACAAAGTCCGCATCGAAGATCGCTACAAACTCTCCCCGCGCGACATCCAGCCCCTTATCCAGCGCTCCCGCCTTATACCCATGCCGGTTACTCCGATGCAGATACACAATCGGCTGCGGAGCCGTGCCGGCAAATCCGCGCGCATATCGCTCAACGATCTCTCGGGCTACCCCTGTCGTCTCATCGGTCGAATCGTCCAGCACCTGAATCTCAAACCGGTCGCGCGGATAATCCAACTTGCAAACCGCATCGATCAACCGGTCGATCACGAACTGCTCGTTGAAGATCGGCAGCTGGATCGTCACAAACGGCAGCTGGCCTTCAGCAAACCGCATCGGCGGCTCATTCCACTTCGCCGCGTTCTTCTTGTTCTTGAAGTACAACCACACCAACTGGTACCTATGGATCCCATAGAACGCCAGGATGATCATCACGACGAAGTACGGAATCAGCATCGCCGTATCAAACGCATTCCATCGGTAAAGGCCGTGGAAGTTATAGATCTTGTCGGTGTAGTGTGTCTTCCAATAGTGTCCGATGCCCTTGGGAGCGAGCAGCAACCCGAGCAGAGCCGTCGTTATATGAGTGAAAAGATACAGGTTGATGCTCCAGCAACAGGGTCGGTATAAGTCGATTCTACGCGATACGATGCCGAATCCGCGCCTTGGGTCTACTGCCAATGATCCCAGGCAAAGCACCAAACTAGTTCAGAAACATCGTCCGGTATAGCGTATCGCGCTGCACCGGCCTGAAGCCCGCATCGCGGATTACCTGACGCAACTGCTCCTCGGTGGCCGCATTGGCTCCTTCAGCAAGCAACACACTGCCAACATCGTTGCCACCGAAGCGCAGCCCAACCTGCAACACCTTCAGTCCTTGCGTCTCCAGATTTGACTGCACGTTCTCAACGTTGCTCAGATACATCCGCGAGATCGCCAGCGTCTTCAGATACTCCACCGCCGTCGCCTCTTCAAATCCATTCAGCTCAAAGCCTCGCGGCGCGAAGCTCCGCGGCGTAAACGCAGTAAATCCGCCCGTCTCCTCCTGCAGTTGCCGCACTGCTTCCATGTGATTCATGCGATGCTCAAGCGTCTCACCGCCGCCGAACGTCATCGTCGCAGTTGTCTGGATTCCAATCCCATGCGCGGCGCGATGCACTCCGATCCAGTCCTCTGTCTTCCACTGCATGCGAGCGCCTTCATGTTGCACCGCATCGTCGAGAATCCCCGCGTCATTACCGGGGATTGAGTCGAGTCCTGCATCGCGGAGCCGTGCGATGGTATCCTGCACCGTCAATCCGGACTGGTGGGCGATCGCGAGAATTTCGCTTGCGGAGAGGGAATGCAGCCACAGGGCGGGGAAGTGCTCCTTGATCCTGCGAAACAGCGTGTCAAACCAGCCGATTGTGAGCGTGGGAAGGACTTCCCCCTGGAGCATCACGCCGGTGCCGCCCTTGGCGACGATGGCGGAGATGCGGTCGCAGATGTGCCCAAAGCCCGCGTTATTGGCGGCTTCTGTGTAGGCAATTCTCCCGTCGATTGTGTAGGTTACGACGCCTTCGGGATGAAGGCGGCGGCGCACCGCATCAGCCTCCATGCCGATCCCGATCAGATCATCGCTCTGAAAACAGTCCAGAGCCTCTTGCCTGCTGATTCCCATACTTCGATTTTACGGTTTTTGTTAGAAAAAAATCTGCGGGGCGAAATGAGCGTTCTTACAGGGGGTTTTGCGATTTCAACCGTGTTTTTGGATGGTAAAACGTGGTGAAGTTGTGGTGAAACGCGTGGTAAACGTGGCGAGAATGACGGCATTTTTGTGGTGCCGAAAAACATGCCACTTTTCTCAACTTTATTTTTTAGGGCGCTCCTCGCACTTAGCGGGCGCGCACCAGCAGCACAATGACAACGACAACCAGCACGACCAGCAGGGTGACTCCACCCTTCACCCACCATCCGAGCGAAGTGACGTTGGCTTCGAGGGCTACCATCCGGTGCTCGTGTTGTTCGATGGAGAGACGTGCCCGCTTTACCTCCTCGGACACCTCGGCAATCTGTGCGCTTTGGTCCTGCAACTGCCGGTAGAGTCCCGCGTGTGCTTTGGTGACCTGCCCGAGGTCACCGCGGACGCCTTCGGCCATGGCTGTCATTGCGGCCTCAGTCGCCTTCTCGGAGGAGGTCTTGGACGAGAAGTACTTGTCGGCCATCGGTACGAGCCGCGTGATGTGGGGCAACAACTCAAATAACTGTGCAATCACTTTCGGCCACATACGCTCATCGCCCCTTATCCATCGCGTGGTGTTATCTCGTGCGTCGGTTAACCATCCTAGACCACGTCTGCCACACGCAGGCTCTTTATTTTGAGACGCCTACGTCTTCGGGACAATGCACCCCTGTCGCCACCGCAGCACCAGCACACCCACCGCTAATAAGAGAATCGCCGTGACAATGGCCTGCGACCAAAGACAGTAGATGCACCACTTCTGCAGAACATAAGCTTCGATGTAGCTCAGGAACGCGGCGAACAGGAAGCCGACCTGGGCGAACTCGAATACCAGCCACCAGCGGCCCATGAGCGCGACGACACCGATCGCTGCATAGCCCAGGATACCGAGCATCGCCACGGGAATATGGGAGCCAGCCTTCGGATCTTCGTCGAAGGTTCGCGGAGGAAAGACGGCGAACCGGCTATGGTTCACTGCGCCGCAGTCGAATTTCTCCGTCACCGCGCAGGGCGGCGCCTGAGCCGGATCCATGTAGTGGACGCGCAGCGCCATCGTCGAAACCACAATCCCCGCGACCGCCAGTAAAGCTATTAGATACTTCATGTTCTCATTCTACGTCGACTGCCGTTTGATCGACCGGCACGCCGCTTTGCGGCCCTTACGCGAGTATCATGAAGCTAGAACCTTGGGGCTAGAACCCTGGGAGCTGGAACCCTCTGGGTTTGTATATAGGACGGAGATAGAAATGACTGAGAACCGCTTAGACCTGAACTCATATCCGACGATCATCGATGTGCCCCGCGAGCAGACTGCCTCGTTGCTGGCCAAGGTGCTCGGCATTACCTCGCTTGGTTTTCTGATCACGGCCGCCGGCGTTGCGACTGCGCCCGACTGGAGCACTCTGCCAGGGATGATCGCGGTGCTTGGACTGGTCTTTGCCATCACGTTCGCCCGAAAGGCAAACCCGACGCTCGCGCTCGGCCTCTTTCTCGCGCTCACCTACTTCATGGGTTGGGAGATTGGCCCACTGATCCATCGCTATGTACGGACCGTAGGCCCGGCGATCGTGTTCAACGCTGCCGCAACCACCGGGCTCGGCATGGCGGCCATGGGATGCGTGGCATATCTGTTTCAGATCAACTATCGCCGCATCGCCGGGATTGGAATGGCGGCGCTCCTTCTGCTGATCGTCGCGGGCATCGCAAGCATGTTTTTCCATTTCATGTCGCCGGACACCTATTCCTGGCTGACGCTGGGCATCTTCACGCTACTGACGGTTGGCGACTTTGCCCGCATCCGCGCCGGCGGCGACGGTGCGTCCGCGGTATCGCTTTCGCTCTCGATCTATCTCGATGCCATCAACATTTTCCTCGCCGTACTGCAATTAATGAGTGGACGCCGACGGGACTAGACTTTCTCAAATGGTTCGCTTTCGACCGGCCTCGATTTATGGGGCGTGCTAGAAGTTTCCTGACTTCGTGCTGCCGTTGTCGACATTGACAATCATGTTTATCACGATCCCTGAGAGATCTCCGGTTACGTTCAGGGGCTGCTCAGCATCGAGATAGCTTTGCACGACCTTGTTGCGTGTGAAGGTTCCGTTGGGATCGCTTGGTATCGCTCCATGCTCAATTATTGAGTCGCCAGCGGAGGAGACCCGCAATACATAGTCGCCCTCCGGCACGTACTCCATTGCAAACCCTCCATCTTCCCGGCGGACCCAACTCTCGCTTATGGCACTTTTATCGGAAGGGTCGAGGAGAGTGACCGACCCTGAACTGAGCGAATGTCCATCTTGCTTAGCGACCACAATGCCGCTGACGGAGTGCAACTTTGAGATGGGTATCGTAACATCCGCTCCATTAATATCCTGTCCATTACCGACTGAGATCAGCTTCGCCTCGCTTCTCCTCGCCGTGCTTCCGGAATAAATTTGGATGTTTGGGGTTGCCGCAGCTTCGATATATCCTCCTGCCCCTAGAAGTGGTCCACTCATGCTCACACTAAATGTACGGAGGTGTACTGACACCAGGTACTCTGCGGGTGTCAGGGCTGCGACGCGGTAGTGGCCCAGGTCATCGGTTCGATACTGATTTGCGAATCTATCCAGTCCACTGGAGGCCTGCTTCAAGGTCCCATCCTTCTCTTTTCGGAACAGGCTGACAAACAATCCCGCGGCGGGACTTCCGTCGTCATACCGGACAGTTCCACTCAGCGACGCGCCTCTCTCCAGCCGAAGATCAAGCCGCGATTCCTGACCGCGGACTACAGTCACCTGCTGCAAGATGGTGCGCAGCTTTTCTTTTTCCTCGGCTGAAGGTAATTCGATTTCCTCTGGAGCGAGAGCAGCAAGCGGCGACAGATAGCCCGGCATCTCGGCCAGGATGTAGTACTTTCCAGGCTCCACACTCTTGATCAGAAAGCTGCCATCGAGTTTTGTATCGACAGCGACCGAAGACGCTCCACGTGCAGGAGCTGCCGATGCTTTGAAGTCCTCTACAGTCTCAATCGTCACCCGCGCGAATCGTGCAGGTCCACGTGTGTCTGAACAGAAGACATGACCTGCGACCGAACCAAGCGCCGAGGAATCAGAGGGCGGTTGAGCTGGTTGAGCGCATACGAACGCAGTCGCCAATACAAGCAGCGCGCCCGGAAATGCACAAGTCCGCATGGCCTGCAGGTTACTGTATGTCTATCGATTCGGCTAGTGTGAGTTCAGACGTTGTTGGTCTCAAGTGGGGTGGAGCGAAACGAGCCTTCATCCGGGAACAGCCCCCAGATTTATCTGCAATCGTGAACTGGACCACCCAGAGTCTGATTGTGCGGATAACCTCGTGCACTAGCATTTCTGCTAACTATCTGGATCATGCGGAAAAGGCTATGCTTTTTTCGGTATCCGAAAGGGGAGAGCGATCGTGAAAGCGAAATTTGCATTGTGCGCAATGATAGTGTGCGTCACCTCCGCAGTTGCCGCTGCGCAGCAGGTCTCGGTCAACTACAACCACAGCCAGAGCTTTTCTGGGTTCCACACCTATGCCTGGGGCTCCAACAACACCAACCAGGTTCAAAATTCGATCCTCGCCCAAGTGGCACAACAGGACATCGACGCGGCGTTGCAGGGTAAGGGTCTGCAAAAGGTGCCGGAATCGCAGAATCCCGACCTGATCGTCCTTGCAAGCGGCGGCATGAGACAGCAGACTTCCTATAGCGCGTGGGGAATGCGCGGCATCGGTGGAGGAATGGGTGGAATCACACCGCAACAGAACGTGGAAGCGACGTTGATTGTCGACCTGCACGATGCGAAGAGCCAGTCTTTGATATGGCGAGGGATCGCTCAGGACACGTTGAGCAATAACGGCGACAAGAACCAGAAGATGGTGCAAAGCGCCATCTCAAAGATGTTCAAACAATGGCCAAAGAACTGAATTGCTCGCTTTTTCTAGAAGAGGAAGCAATGAGAAAAATTACGATCGTGATTTCTTTGGCTTGCGTTCTGTTGACCGTTGTTCGAATCGAAGGCCAGAACCAGCACCCGATACCGGATCAGGTAGCGAACAAGGTCATTCAGAAATATCAGACTTCCACCTGCCAACAGCTGTTGGCGGAGAGAGCGCAGAAGGCGCCGCCGACACCTCAAGAAGCTAAGGCAATACAGTTTCTCAAGAGTGATCCGCAGATGCGTGCGCTCTTTCTCAATAAAGTTGCGGCGCCTATTGCCAACAAGATGTTCGAATGCGGAATGATTCCGTAGTTAGGGATGGCATAAGTTTACCGGCGTTGGAATTGCATTATGCGAATCGACGCCAAAGGACTAGGCTTGCGCCGGTTCGCTGAGTTCTGCGGATATCGCAAAGGTGGTTTCGCGCTGCGGGGCGGGAGCGGGGCTGGCAGCATTGTCGATGATCTCGGGAGCTGAGGATTCGTTTTCTGGAACGGGTTGTATGGTGAGCACCGTGATGTCGTCTTCCTGCCCGAAGTCACGGGCAGCTTGCGCGACCGATTCGGCAGAGAACCGCTGAGAGAGCAGAGCTCGGGTCCTCTCGAAGCCGAAGAGTTCGCCTTTTTTGCAGCGAGCTTCAGGTACGCCGTCGGTGTATAGGGTCAGGCAATCGCCTTTTCGGAGCACTAATTCCTGATCCGCGAACTCCGCTTCGGCGACGATTCCCAGAGGCAGCGATTGGTCGAGCGTGAGCTCATTGCGGTTGAGGAAGGGCGGCAGATGACCTGCGTTTGCCAGTGTGCAATGGCCGAAGCAGTCCAGCTTGAGCAGGAGAGCCGTTGTGAAGCCGTCCTGCATCCGGCCGACGAGGCGACGATTGAGTCCCGCGAGAATTTGCTTGGGGTCACTTTCAAACTCAGCAAGCGTGCGGACCGTGCCGATGATGAGAGCGACGTTCATCGCTGCCTTGAGACCCTTTCCACTGACATCGCCGACAATGACCAGAGTGGCGCCACTATCCAGAGAGATGATCTGGAAGAAGTCCCCGCCAACCTCCTGCGCCGGATGGTAGGCGCCCTGAATGGCGTAGCAGGGAACCTGGGGAATTGCCTCCGGGATCATGACTCGTTGCACCTCGCGAGCCGATTCCAGCTCATTCTCAATCTCGGTTTGCTTCTGGTGACTTCGCACCGCGTAGCGCACGAGGGCGTGGGTGAGGGCCAGGAGAAGCAGCGTGTCGAACACCTCTCTGGTGTTGACGCGGGTGCCTGCGAGGTGGAACCCGGTCAGATCGAACCATGGGCCTATCTTCCAATGCGTGAAGCGAATGCCCTGAAAGGTTTCGATCCTGAGGACTCCAGAGACGTAGTGGAAGAAGCAGACAACGGCGACAAGTTTGACTTCGGGGTTGAGCTTGCGTTTGATCCCCTGGTAGACAAGCACGAAGACGTACATTCTGGAGATTACGGTGACGCCTGCCAGAACGGCGTCGGCCCATTGCGCGGTGAGGCCGGCGTGTGCCCAGAACAGTGCCAGCACGCCGTCGAGGATGGATGCGCCGAGGTTGAATGCGATGGCGATCGCAGTCCAGCGGCGGAGACGGGAGTCTTCCTGAAGTTGAAAGAGGTAAAGCAGGATCAGCATCAGGGTGCAATCGACGATCGAATATCCGATCTGGAGGGCGCAGTGGAGAATGGGATAAGGCAACCAATGCGAGATGCTGGGCAGCCGGGTGAGGAACGTGGTTCCGCGAGCGAGCGACCACAGTCCGAACCAGAGGAAGAGCCAATTCTGGCGATTGCGGGTCCAGGTTAACAGCGCGAGAACGCCGATGATCGCGAAGATTATGTTGATGATTCGGCGGTAGAAGCTTCTATGAATTGCTGCGAAGTCCTGGGCTCCCACTAGTTGTGCGATGCTGATGGGGCTGCCCAGGACGGGCAGTGCTGTGAGACCGCCTATGGTGTCTGGGCTGTAGGACACCAGCTCCGCCGTCCAGACGCGGATAGCCAGAACGCCGTCCGTCACACCTTTTTCAGGAACGGGCAGAGCAAACGACTGGGGCTGCTCAAGATACCAGACCGCATGCGGTGGTGGGTTACCCTGGTGTCCAATCCGCACGCCGTTCCAGAAGAACTCATAGGCATCTTCGATGGGTGGCATCAGGATTGCGAGTTTCTGGTTTGGAAGAGGCGAGCGGGGAATGTTGAGGTGGCGGCGGTACCAGGCGAATCCGGTATACGAGGGGTGAGTCTGTGCACCCCAGGTGTTGTTTGCAGTGATGTGCTCCCAGTTGGAGTCGTCATATTCGGGAGCGGCCCAGTGCGGGTCGTCGCCGAGGTGGAACTGCCATTCACCACCGATCGGTACGACGCCGAGGCCGATGTTATCGACGGAGAGAACGGGTACGGGATTTGCACCTGCGGGTGGTTGCAGGGCCTGGACAACAATAGCGGGGTTGCACAGTAACAGCGCGAATAGGACAGCCACGCGACGCATGAGCGCAGTTTAGCGAGAACTGTCTTCCAGGGGCACTGGCACGTTTACTAGGGGAGGAAGTTTGTTTTAACAGGGAAGCGTATCTCCATGCCAAAATCACGAATTTTGCTGTCTTTACACCATTATGGGTGTCGGCCAGCAGACGGGAAGACGGCGGGGCCTTTTTGATTCGACCGTCGCGAGACTTATCATGGAGTGGTGAACTCGACCAGCCGCAGACAGTTCCTCACTCTGCTCGGAGCGACCGGCCTCTCCGCAGCTATCCGTTTCCCCGCTTTTGCTGCGCTTGCGCCCGCTCAGGAGCCCTTCACCTTTCTCTTCATCACCGACGCTCATCTGCAGCCCGAACTCAACGGCGTCATCGGCACCGATATGGCCTTCAAGAAGGCCCGCATGATCAAAGCGGATTTTGCGATCAACGGCGGCGATCATGTCTTCGACGCCCTTGCCGTTCCGGCAAAGCGTGCGGTTACCCTGTTCGATCTCTACGACAAGACGGAGCAGGACCTCGGCGTGAAGGTCCACCACACGATTGGCAACCACGATGTCTGCGGAGTCTATCCGGCCAGCGGCCTCTCCGAGGACGATCCGCTCTACGGCAAGAAACTCTTCGAGCAGCGCTTCGGAAAGCTGTACTACTCGTTCGACCACAAGGGACATCACTTCATCGTGCTCGACTCGATCGGCATCACGAACGACCGCGCCTACGAAGGCCGTATCGACGCTGCGCAGCTGCGGTGGTTAGCCGCTGACCTTGCGGCGCTGCCCGCAGGAACTCCGGTCATCGTCTCGGTGCATATCCCTCTGGTGACGGCCTACCTGGCCTATATGCCGGAGATGCCGATTCCTCCGCCACACCACAGCCTCAGTGTTGCCAATGCGAATCAGGTTCTGGACCTCTTTGCCGGGCATAACGTGCTGGGCGTTCTGCAGGGCCACACCCACGTCAACGAAACCGTTGTCTGGAAGGGCGTTCCTTACATCACCAGCGGAGCCGTCTGCGGGAATTGGTGGCGCGGCACCCATCTGGGCACACCTGAGGGGTTCACGGTTGTCACAGTGACTAATGGAAAACTGACCACTCGCTACGAGACTTATGGCTTCAAGTCCGTCGCGCCGCAGAATACTTGATTGTTGAAAGCGAGTCCGCAGACAGGTCTCAACGCATCCTGGACATCTCAACGCGTCCGGGCGAGAGGATGGTCCTCTCTCTGCGGGCCGTACGACTTCAGCCGCTCTTCCATAACCTTCACGGCCACCGCGCTCTCATCCACCATCACGAAATTGCGCCCATGCTTCGCCGCGGCCACACCCGCGGTGCCGCTGCCTGCAAAAAAATCCAGCACCGTCTCGCCGGGGTTCGAGTGCACTCGGACGATCCGCTCCAAGATTCCCAACGGCTTTTGCGTCGCATAGCCTGTCTTCTCTTTCCCGGTAGGCGAGACGATCGTGTGCCACCACACATCGGTCGGCGTCTTGCCGCGAGCCGCCTTCTCCTCACCCACCAGCCCCGGGGCCATATACGGAATCCGGTCGCTCTCATTCAAATGAAAGGTGTAGCGCGCCGGGTCTTTCGTGTACCACAGGATGTTGTCATGCTTGGCCGGCCAGCGTTTGGTCGCGCGCGCGCCATAGTCATAGGCCCAGATAATCTCATTCTGAAAACACTCCCGCCCGAAGATCTCGTCGAGCATCACCTTGCAGTAGTGAACTTCGCGGTAGTCGATGTGAAAGAAGAGAGAGCCGGTAGCCGAAAGCACCCGATGCGCCTCGACCAGACGGGGCCGTAAAAATCCGAGGAAGTCGTCGAATTGATCGCCATAACCGGAGCCGCCTGCCTGTTGTGCAAGGACCTCTGTGCGGTACCGCCGTCCGCCAAATCCAACGCGATCACCCGCTTCATCGCGAACCGTCTTCATCTGCGTCCGGCTCTGCCGTTTGCCCGTATTGAAGGGCGGATCGACGTAAATCAGCTCGATCGATCCTGTTTTTATATGTTCCAGCACTCCCAAATTATCCCCAAGCACGATCCGGTTCATTGCTGCCTCTCCCGCACTAACACTAACGTACCCTTGGTCTCTGTCGCTTCAGCGTGTATTGTTTTGTTCGGGCTGTTGAACGACCGATAATGTCTGCGAACCACCTCATCTACGCCATGCTTACCCATCGCGGCCGCGTCCGCCATGGCAACGAGGACACCTGCGCCGCCGCACCGGAGGCTGGCGCGTTCGTCGTCTGCGACGGCATGGGCGGAGCCGCTGCCGGCGAAATCGCCAGCAATCTCGCAGCCGACACCTTCCTCGCGCACCTTACTCCGCCGCCGCGCGGAACCGAGCAGGGGAAGCCGCAGGCCCGGCTCAACGCTGCCATCCAGGCGGCGAATCAGGCCGTCTATCAACAATCGCGACAATCGGCCAAACTCGCCGGCATGGGCACCACACTGGTCGCTCTGCTGCATGCCCCCATCCTCAACGGAAAAAATGTTAAGCGGCGTACTGCCTCCGATCACACCAACTCCCGCGTCACCGATCCGCCGACGCTCTGGCTTGGGCACGTCGGCGACAGCCGCTGCTACCGCCGCCGCCGCGGCAAGCTCGAACAACTTACCCACGACCACTCTCTTGTCGAAGAACAGCTCCGCGCCGGGCAGATTACTGCAGCCGAGGCCGCGCACTCGCCCATGCGCAATTTGATCACTCGTGCCATAGGCTCCCAGCCGAATGTCGAGGTTGACATCCAGTGCCACCGCCCCCAGCCCAATGATGTCTACCTGCTCGCCTCCGACGGCCTCACTCACGAGGTTGCCGACGATGAGATCTCCAAAATTCTTGCGGCCATCCCCAAGCCGCCTACGGGAAAGTCCCTCACCGCTGCATGTGAAGCCCTCATCACCACGGCCAACCGTAACGGCGGCCACGACAACATCACCGTTCTCCTGGTGGCCGTGACCCCCGACCTCGCACCCGCCTGAGCCGCGCGGCCCGGTCAAACTGCTACACTCGAAAGTCGTCTGAAACTCGTTATGACAGAAACGAAAACCATTGCAATCCTGGGCGCCGGGACCATGGGCAACGGCATTGCGCACGTCTGCGCCCGTTCCGGCTTCAACGTCCTTCTCTACGACATCGATCAGACCTCGCTTTACCGAGGACTCGACACCATCCGGACGAACATCGCCCGCGAGGTGGCAAAACAGAAGCTCACGCAGGAGCAGGCAGATGAGGCTCGTTCCCGCATCACCCTGACTACCAGCCTGGAGGATCTTGCCCCAGCCTCGCTCGCCATCGAGGCCGCCACGGAGCGGTTTGAGATCAAGTCTGACGTCTTTCGCAATCTCGACCGCATCCTGGCTCCCGAGGCGATCCTTGCGACCAACACCAGCTCCATCTCCATCACAAAAATCGCCGGCCAGACAAAACGCCCCGAACAAGTCATCGGCATGCACTTCTTCAACCCCGTCCCGGTGATGAAGCTGGTCGAGGTCATTCGCGGTCTTCAAACCTCCAGGGCTACGTTCGAAACCGACTTATCTCTATCCCAGCGACTCGACAAGACGCCGATCGAGGTCAACGACGCCGCCGGCTTCATATCGAACCGCGTCCTGATGCCGCTGATCAACGAGGCCATCTACTCGGTCATGGAGGGGGTTGCTACGCCCGAGGCCGTCGATCAGGTCTTCGTTCTCGGCATGGCTCATCCTATGGGACCGCTGACACTGGCCGACTTCATCGGTCTCGACGTCTGCGCCGACATCATGCGCGTGCTCGCCGAAGGCCTCGGCAATCCGAAATACAACCCCTGCCCACTGCTCGTCCGGATGGTCGATGCCGGATGGCTGGGACGCAAATCGGGCCGCGGCTTCTACACGTATCCAGCAAAATAACGGCAACAGCCAGCAAAATAACCGCAACAGCGGCGAAATGACCGCGGCAGACGATACCCGAGTAGCATCGAATAAAGACAGGAGAAAAAATGTCACAGGAGCTTTACTTCGAGGATTTTTATGTAGGCCAGCGCTTCCACTCGCTTGGCCAGGCCAAGGTGACGGCGGAAGAGATCAAGGAGTTCGGACAGAAGTACGATCCGCAACCCTTCCACCTCGACGAAGCCGCCGGCGAAAACTCCTTCTTCAAGGGGCTCGCCGCCTCAGGCTGGCTTACCGCTGCGATCGTCATGCGCCTCCGCGTGCAGTCGATCACGGTTGCTGGCGGCATGATCGGCGCGGGTGTCGAAGAGATGCGCTGGACTCTTCCTGTGCGCCCCGGCGACTCCATCCGTTCTGAGATCGAAGTCGTGGGCGTGCGCCTCTCCAACTCGCGCAAGGACTATGGCGTCGTGCGCACACGCTCGCTCGCCTTCAACCAGCGCAACGAGGTCGTCATGCGCTCTACCGTCAACTTTCTCGCGCCTGTCAGACCAAGCGCCTAGCGTTTCAGCGAGCCAGCCTTTCACGAGCCAGACCGATGACCGACGAGCATCTCAACCTTCTCAAATCCAGCATCGACCAGGTAGTGGATCTCGAAACCACCGCAGGCGACCGCCATCTCGCTCAGGTTCTCTTCGTCTTCGACGAGGGCGAAACTCCCGACGTCTTCTACCTCAAGGTCTCGCCTGGCCCTGATGGAAATTTTGTGTCTGAGGGAAGTGCGGGCCACTCCGTGCTGCTCTCGGACATCGCTGCGGTACGTTCGTACCAGCCATAGCCCGAACCAACTTAGTTACCTCGCCCACATACCCACAACCAATCGGCGTATTCTTACCCAATGATGCGCATGACAGTGCTCGCCTCCGGATCCAAAGGCAACAGCACCGTCATCTCCAGCTCTCGCACCCGGGTTCTGGTTGACGCCGGCCTCTCCTGCCGCGAGCTTCTCAAGCGCATGTCCATCGCTGGCGAAGACCCTGCGCAACTCAACGCGATCCTGGTCACTCACGAGCATCAGGACCACATCGCGGGACTCTCCGTCCTCGCCCGCCGACTCAATATTCCCGTCTTCTTCACCGAACCTACTCACCGCGCCTGGGTGCGCATGTTAACGCCGCGTACCACGATGACCTACGCGAAGTGGCTCGATCACGTGCAACGCGAAAAGGAGGCCCGCGCTGCCGCCGTAGCAGCGAGTGCCCCCAATAGCGAGCTCGCAGGGCAACTTGCCGAGGAGTCCAGAATCATCGCCGGCATTGCGGCCGGGGCTGCGCTCAACCGTTCTGACGATCCGAACATTACCCCAGAGCTGCCGGTCGATCCCGACGACGAAGATCTCTGCGCGACCGAATCTCAATCCGCCAACGCACCAAAGCCCGACCCCACGTACCTTCCTGCCGTCGAGTACTTCCACTCGGGCACACGGTTTTCTATCGGCGACATCGATATCACGCCTTTCACCATCCCCCACGATGCGGCGGACCCCTGCGGCTTTGTCTTCGAATCGGAAGGCATCCGCATGGCGCTCGCCACCGACCTCGGCTACATGCCCCCCAACGTCAAATCCGCTCTGAAGCGCATCGACGTTCTGCTGCTCGAGTCGAACCACGACCTCGAGATGCTCCGCGACGGGCCATACCCGTGGTCGGTCAAGCAGCGCGTCCTCTCCCGGGTCGGCCACCTCTCCAACAACGCCACCGCCGAGTTTCTCCAGAAGGATTACGACGGGGGTGCCGCCTGGATCGTCCTCGGCCATCTCTCCGAGTCCAACAACGCCCCCGAACTGGCCCGGCTCTCCGCCGAACAGGCTCTCGGCAGCCAGCCCACACTGCTCGGAAATCGTATCCTTCTGGCCCACCAAGGCACTCCTCTCGACCCCATCACCCTCTAACTCCAGCCTTTACCGTCTTCTGCCGATAGCGGAAATATCTTCCTTCAAAAACCCCATTTTTTCTCGATTCGCGAAACCGTTACTAATCGATGAATCCTTTGCTTTATTCCTGCTATCAAACAGAGTAAGATGGTGTCTATAAACTTATGAAAAAACCCGCGTTAGCATTTCCAGCGAACCGCAGGACGCATCACTCCTCCTGCACCGATCAGGTGGTAGGAGACATCCTCTCAGGATGGCGTTACGATATATCGGGCCTCTCCCCGGCTATGCGGACCGACTACGATCAGCATCTCTCCGAGTGCAGCCATTGCCGCCGCCGCCAGCAAATCGCTCGAACCATTGATGTCCTGCTTATCAGCGTCAGCACGCTTTCGATTGCGGCGTTCCTCCTTGCCACGGTTGTTATCCGTCGCGTCGAACTGGTCACCCACGTCTTCACGATGCACCTTCGCCTCAGCCAGACCCACGGCGTCGCCATCTCACTGGAAGCGGTAGCGGTTGCAGGCCTCATCTTCTCGACCCTGCTTTGGGTTTTGGTAGCTGTCGCCACCCCCTTGCCCGGCTTCCTCGGCGGCATCGTGCAGGAACGCATCCCGGCAGACCTCCGTGAGCGCTTCAGCAAAGACGCAGCATAAGGCAGTGAGTAGGGTGTAGGTGTAGCAGACAAAACCACATTCAAGCTGTATCTTGAAAGCACAGGGTCGGTTTCGCGGTTTCGCGTTCTATTCCCTACACCCTATTCCCTACACCCTGATTCCATGACTCCAGCTCCCGAATCTGATGGCGAACTGCTTCCGCCGCACTCCGCCGCTCGCGCGCCCATGCCGGACTTCGAGCGCGAAGTCTCGCGCCCAAATTCCCGCGAACGTGGCTGGAACATTCTCGCTACTCCCGGCACGTACATCCTGCTTGCCATCAATATCGCCGTGTTCGGCTGGATGGTCTTGCACGGTGTTTCAGCCAAGGACCCTACAACCGAGCAGTTGATCCACTATGGAGCCACCAACGCCTACCTCGTTCTGGTTGGGGGACAGTGGTGGCGCCTGCTCGCTGCGACCTTCGTTCACGTTGGCCTGCTCCATATCGCCACCAACATGTGGTGCCTCTGGAACCTTGGTCTGCTCGGCGAACCGCTGCTTGGTCCAGCCGGTCTGATCGCGGTCTACCTGATCACCGGCGTCGCCGGAAATCTGCTGAGTCTCTTATTCAACGTCTTTCATCGCGACGGCATCTCTGTCGGTGCGGGAGCATCAGGAGCGGTCTTCGGCATCGCCGGCATTCTTATCGTCCTGCTCTCCAACAAGAAGCTGCCTATCCCGGCCTTTGAGCTCAACCGTCTCCGCCGCTCCGTCATCCAGTTCGCCGTGCTGAACCTGATCATCGGCGTCGGCGCCAACTTCACTAGCATCGTCCGCATCGACAACCACGCCCACATCGGCGGCTTCCTCAGTGGCCTTGCCCTGGGCGTACCCCTGCTGCCGCGCATGACCTCCGGCCGCACCCGCTACCTCCAGCGCCAGAAGCTGACCTTCGCCGGTGCCGCCTTTCTGTTGTTCCTCTTCGCCTACTTTATTACCAAACTCAAATAAGCCATCCGCCGCTCCGCAGCTGCGATCTTCGCCTATCTCCACACCAAGCGTCCGCTGGCTTTCTCCGGTTAGAAGTTGAAGCGCAGTGAAAGTTGAGCCTGCAATGGGTCGCCGACGCCGGCGCGCAGAAAACCATCGAAATTGAACAGTGCCGGCGTGCTAAGCGGGTTGATATTGTTGGTGTTGTTAAACGTGTTGAAGACCTCGACACGCGGAATGAGCATGTACTTGTCGCCGATGTGGAACGGCCGGTAGATGCCGAAGTCGAGCACGAAG